>Ga0209240_1000335_pt1 | contig 19715 bp, 16 predicted proteins | sample GraSoi_2013_80cm_FD_185828 | JGI IMG/M metagenome (GOLD analysis project Ga0209240, IMG submission 185828) | Grasslands soil microbial communities from the Angelo Coastal Reserve, California, USA - Sample 9_17_2013_80cm (SPAdes) (version 2) | ecosystem: Environmental > Terrestrial > Soil >...
TCAAAGGCTGGTCCGAGGCGCTGAAGTTGATGCCGGTCGGTTCTAAATGGCAACTCTATCTTCCGGCAGAACTAGCCTATGGAGATGAGGGCGAGGGTGACGACATCCAACCGGGGTCGACACTGGTTTTTGAAGTCGAGCTCTTGGGCATCAAGAAGGATAATAAAGAGAACAGCCCAGCTCAGCAGGCGGCAACGCCTAAGGCGCAGTAGGCCCGAGATCGCCTAGAAGAGGAATAGCCGCAAAAGACCCGCCCGCAACGCTTTCGCGTAGCGATGCGGGCGTGGGCGCAAAGAGCACAAAAAAGGCACATAAGATTCGCTCTGGTGCTCTGAACGTTCATGATCGCTCGGACCCTGTGATTCTTAAACCGAGCGCAAGTTAAAGAGCGATCGTTCTCCCTTTTTTTGCGATCTTTGCATTCTTTTGCGGCTATTCCTTCAGTCTTTCTGGGCCCGAATCACGATTTACGAATCGCAAGATTGAGTTCCCGCAACTGCTTTTCGGGGACTTCAGTCGGGGCGTCCATCATCAAGTCCTGACCTCGACTGTTTTTCGGGAACGCAATTACGTCCCGAATGTTCGAGGTTCCGGTGATCAGCATCAGAAGTCGATCGATTCCTAAAGCGATTCCACCGTGAGGGGGCGCACCGAACGAGAACGCACTGAGCAAATGCTGGAATAGCTTCCGTTGCTGTTCCGGGCCGATGCCCAAAGCGGAAAAGATTTTTTGCTGAAGCTCCGGTTCGTGGATACGGAGGCTGCCTCCGCCGATCTCCACCCCGTTCAGCACGACGTCGTACGCGACAGCGCGGACTCTTCCGAAGTCACCTTGTTCGAGAAAGGGGATATCTTCAGTTTTTGGGCGAGTGAACGGATGATGCATCGCGTTCCATTTGTTCTCGGCAGGGTCAAACGACATCAGCGGGAAGTCAGTCACCCAAAGGAACTTCAATGCGTCCGGATCGGTTATTAGCCCGGTTAATTCGGCAACTTTCAGCCGGATTCGTCCGAGCACGGTGCAGACGACGTCCCAACTATCAACCCCGAAAAGGATAAGATCGCCTTCTTCAATCCCCATTTGCCGGGTCAACGCCTCTCGCTCCGCTTCCGAGAAGAATTTCAGGATGGGTGATTTCCACTCCCCGTTTTCGACCTTGATAAAGGCTAGTCCCTTAGCTCCGGCCTGTTTAGCCAAGTTGGTTAGATCTTCGATCTGTCCGGTCGTGATGCTAGCGAACCCCTTAGCGTTGATGGCCTTGACTACACCATTCTGATCCAACGCCGTTCTGAATACCTTGAATTGGGTGTTTCGAAACGAATCGCTCAGATCGACGAGTTCGGTACCGGACCTAAGGTCTGGTTTGTCGCTGCCGAAGCGATCCATCGCTTCTTGATAACTCAATCTCGGGAAAGGGGTCGGGATGGTTACTTCGCGGGTGGCGGCAAAAATCTCTTTCAATAAGCCTTCAACCAGCCGGACGATATCCTCTTGGGTGATAAACGAGGCCTCAATGTCTATCTGAGTTAGTTCCGTGATCCGGTCAGCGCGAGGATCTTCATCCCGAAAGCATTTGGCAATTTGGAAATACTTTTCTGTGCCTGCCACCATCAACAATTGTTTGTACTGTTGAGGCGATTGGGCCAAGGCGTAAAACATGCCGGGCATTATGCGGCTTGGCACCAGAAATTCTCTGGCGCCTTCTGGCGTGCTTTTGGAAAGAATCGGAGTTTCAATCTCCAAGTAACCTTCCCGATCCAAATAGCTTCTAGTAGTCCGGTTGAGGATATGTCTGGCGCGCAATTGTCGCACCATGAAGGGGCGCCTCAGATCAAGGTAACGGTAGGTCAACCGGAGGTCTTCATTGCTCAGGTTGGCATCAAGCTGGAACGGGAGCGGCGCGCAATGGTTCAAAATATCCAGCTCCGAAACCACTACTTCGATTTCTCCGGTTGGCAGTTTCAGGTTGGCGGTTCCTTCAAGGCGTGGAGCTACTTTGCCGGTGACTCGAATAACGTCCTCGTCATGCAAAGTGTGAGCTTCCTTAGCGGCCGCGGGATGGTCTTCCGGTCGAAAGACGATTTGGGTGATGCCTTCCCGGTCTCGTAGGTCGATGAAGATCACTCCTCCGTGGTCCCGGCGAGATGCGACCCAGCCTGCTAGTACCACTGTTTGCCCGACGTCGGTGCCTCGCAGTTGGTTGCAATGGTGCGTCCGATACATGGTCAGTTTTCCAATTTTAGGTTAGTCTCAAGATCCCCTTCCGGAACAACAGATTCCCCTCGGGTGCGCAGGTTCTTCAGTCGAATCTGCGGCCACTCCTGACCGATGACCGCTGCGTATTGAGCACCGAGCGATTCAGCCGTTTGAAACTGTTTCGCTACTTTTATTGCTTCGAGCGGAAAGTCGACAGATATCCCCGCTTCTCGGAGGCGGGTGGCAAGCCGGATTGCTTCTTGCCTGTGTGATTCGGTGGTGATGACGATGTAGGCGCGCAGCGACCGTTTGGCGATCCGCTCTGCTGCCAGGGCCCGGGTGTGAGGTAATTCCTCCAGGAAATTGCGAAGTACCACATCGCCGATGGCAAAACCTGCGGCCGCCAAATCGACGGCTCCATCGCTAATCACTTCAATCAATTTATCGTAGCGTCCTCCTCCGGCGATGGCACGGTTCTCCTGACGACGATCAAAAAGCTCGAATACTAGGCCGGAGTAATAATCTAAGCCCCGCACGATGGTTAGATCGAGCTCGCAGAAAACGTCGATACCCCGCCAGCGAAGTTCCCGAAACAACTGTTCAAATCCGGGTAGCTGTTCAGTGGGCGTAGCTAAGAAGGCGCGAACTTGGTCGAGCGTCAGGTTAAAGGTCGCTAACTTTTCGGCTAAGCGGCTTTCTTGCTCGCGACCAAGCTTGTCGATGATATTGAGAAACTCCGCACTTCGATCGGCTGGCACGTTTTGGCGTTGGAAAAAATCGGACCACAAGTGGCGATTGCTAAGCCGGACAGAAAAATCTTGTTCGGTTAGGCCGAAGCCGCGTAGCAGATGGACAGCCAGCGAAATCAGCTCCGCATCAGCGCCAGGAGAATCATCGCCGATGAGATCGCAATTGATTTGATAAAACTCCCGTAGCCGCCCTTTCTGGGGTTTCTCAAATCGGAAAAAAGGAGCAATGCTAAACCACTTAATCGGCTTCTTAAAATCGCGTTCTCTAGCGGCCACCAGCCGAGCCAAGGTGGGCGTCATTTCAGGCCGGAGACAGACGTCTCGTCCACCCTGGTCGACGAAGCGAAACAACTGTGATTTTAATTCGTCGCCGCTTTTTTTTCGGTAAAGATCGGTCGGCTCCAAAATAGGCCCGTCGTACTCCGCAAAGCCGAAATTCGTCGCGGTTGTACGCCAGGTATCGAAAATGTAATTCACCCAGGCCCGATCATCTGGATAGAAATCGCGAAAGCCCGGCAGACGCTGCAGTTCCATTTGAAGAACGGCAAGCATGCATTTATTCGGCCGTTTTGCAAATGGCTAAGAGCGGTTCACATTTCGCGGTTCGCCGTTAGTAGTCGCCTCGCTACTGGGGCCGAAACGACATCCGTCGAGTACAATGCGAAATAGGCTTCCCGGAACAACTGCGAACTGCGAACCGCGCACCCTAACTCATTCGACGATATGAAAGCCGGTTGCCCGAAGGGCCTTTATCGCTTGCGCCAGCTGCCGGTCTCGCACCAGCACATAATCGGTATCAAAGGTACCGATAGGGAGGATACCGATACCGGCATGAGCCAATGGAACAGCCACCGAAACGAGAATACCGACCAGATCGAGATCGAGAGGCCCCTCAATCTTGATGGCCCGCCATCCCCGACTAGCTCGCACTTCGTCAGCGACCTCGGAATTCGCGCAGACGATAGAAAGCTGATCCGTGGTTCGAGACACGGAGAAAAAGCCGGTACGGGTTGCCCACTCCGGAATCGGGTCAGAGGGTTCTAACCTGCATACGGCAAGCACGTCGGGCAGGAGCGATAATTGTAATCTTGGTGCTTCCATGGGACCGACAACATGGCAGAGGGAGGGGCTTCGCGCCACTTAAGAGTTCACTGCGAACCCATAAGGTTTGACGAGCAAGAGAACCATGGAAAACTGTGCGTGCCATGGCTCGACCTGCTAAACGAACAAAAATTGTCGCCACGATCGGTCCTGCGAGCGACAGCGAAGAGATGCTCCGCCGGCTCATTGAAGCCGGGATGGACGTCGTTCGGCTCAACTTTTCGCATCGTTCCGCTGAGCAAGCCAAACCGCTGGTAGCCCGGATCAGAAAGGTGGCCGACGAACTGGGCGTCTTCGTCGGTATCCTAGGGGATTTACGCGGTCCTCGAATCCGGGTCGGCGAAATGGAGAATGGAGCGATCCAGCTCGAGCCAGGTCACAAAATCATCCTGACACCCAACCCGGTGATAGGGACCCCTGAAAAAATCGCGGTCAGTTTCCGCGGTCTCGCCAACGACGTTGCGCACGGGACCATCATCCTCTTGGATGACGGCAACATTGAGCTTCAGGTCGTGGATCGTCTCGCCGGCGGGGAAGTCCTTTGCGAAGTGGTACGCGGCGGCGACTTGAAAAGCAACAAAGGCGTGAACCTAAAGAATCGGCTTATCTCGCTGCCTTCGTTGACGACGAAAGATTATCAGGACCTCGATTTTGCCGTATCTCAGGAGCTCGATTTTCTTGCTCTCTCATTTGTCCAGTCGTCGGCTGATGTTCGTTTTCTCAAGCAAACACTAGCGGAGCGAGGAGCCAGCATTCCGGTGATCGCCAAAATTGAGAGACAGAACGCACTCGAGGACATCGAGAATATCGTCAAAGAATGCTTCGGCGTTATGGTGGCTCGAGGCGATCTAGCTTTGGAAATGAGCTTCGAAGACGTCCCCATTGCTCAAAAGCGCATTATCGCAGTTTGCCGGCAAGCGGGTGTCCCGGTCATCACAGCCACTCAGATGCTGGAATCAATGACGAACTTTCATAAACCAACCCGAGCCGAGGCTGCGGACGTGGCGAACGCGATTCTGGACGGCACAGACGCAGTGATGCTTTCCGGTGAGTCAGCTATCGGTAAATTCCCGGTTGAGGTCGTCGAGACCATGGCAACGATTGCTCGTCGGGCTGAGTTGGCGTGGATGCGAGGCGAGCTACCCAGTTCGGGGGAGCTGCGTCGTTTTGCTGACCTCGATGGCGCGGTGGGACAGGCGACCGCGATGATTGCCAGCTCGGTTTCGGCTCGAGCAATTGTGGCGGCCACTACGTCGGGTACAACGGTTCGTCGGGTGGCTTGCCATCGCCCGAAAATGCCAGTTATTGCGCTTTGTTCCTCGCCGGAGACTTGCCGCCGGATGAGCTTGATCTGGGGTGTGGAGCCGATTCTGGCCCCTCCGATCACGGGAACGGCGCATTTGGTAAAGCTTAGCGCTGAGGCCGCCGCCAAAGTTTTGCAAGCGCAACCTAGCGACGTTCTTACCATCGTGGCGGGCACGCCTTACAATGTCTCCGGTAAAACGAACCTCATTAAGATTGAGGTTATAGAAGACGCGCTTAAAGCCGAGGCGAAGACGTTTGGGGAATAGGGGAAGGAGCCCGGAGCCAGAAGGTCACGGGTCGGGCAGATGTTGGGAGTTGGAGGACTCCGTCCCAGCAGAGGTGAAAAGTGAAAAGTGACAGGTGAAAGGCGCGCTTGGCGAGCACCGACTTTCGCCCCGCCGAAAAAGACCTTTCACGTATCACTTTTCACCTTATCAGCGTCCCTACTCGTTAGGCGGGTGCAATTCGGACTTGGCGCAGTACTCCAGTACTCCCGCCCGCAACGCTTCGCGTAGCGATGCGGGCGGGCCATCACTCCGCGCGGCCGGATTTGAGGACGAGGACGAGAACGAAGCGCCTTGTTAGGGAGTATTGCGCGTGCCTTACCCAGCGCCTCCTGGCTCCTGGATTCTGGCTCCTGGCTCCTTACAACTGTTTCACCCGATAGCCGCGATCCTCTAGAGCTCGGATCAGGCCATGGTCACCGACCAAGTGCCCAGAACCAACAATTACTAGATAATTACCATCGGCCCGGAGAAAGCGTTGTATTTGAGGTAGCCATTTCCGATTTCGGTGCGAGAACATGGTCTCGAAATTCTTTGGATCACTCCATTCATCCTGATTCAACAGGCGATCCAGCGTATTGATACGCCCTTCTTTCCAGGCGTGCACCAGCTCGTCCAGGACTGCTTTTGCTGCCGGCAACGAGACGATGGCTTCAACTAGGCGAGCTTCACCAGAGGTATCGTCGGACGAAAGAACCCTCGCTTGATCTCGGACGGTTTCCAGGCCTAGCACGGGCTTACGAAAGCTTTTGGCCTGCGAGTAGAAGTATCGATCGACACCGAGGTCCTCTCTAAAACCAGACAGTTCCGTGTATCGGCTCGTGATGAGCTCGCCAAGCAGCGCCGGTCTGAATCGCTTCGCTTTTTCGTAGGAGATGCCAAGCTTGGCCAGCATGTCCTTGACTAGTCTGATGGTTTGCCGGGAAACGTGACGCTCCAGGTTATCGCCTGGCGGATAGATGCCGACTTCCTCGAATTCTCGCAAAACCGCTTCTTGAGAGACCGTGTTCAAATCGACTTCGAACACGATCCTCTGCGAATCATTGAATGCTCTTTGCAGTGCTGGGTGTAACGGATAAGCGGTGGCGGGAAGCACATGGATGGAGCCGAGTAAATACACCGAATTGTGCTCACCTTGCACCCGCCAGAGCGTACTCTTAACACCCGGGTTGGGCCAGAGAGTCGAGCAGGAGTTGAGCAGCAGGGTTGAGCTCAGCGCGAGCGTTACGAGTCCAACAGATCTAAGAAAGCTTCTACTTCGTTTTTGGTCCATCACTACCGCCTGGGGGCCGATCTCCGCGATTATCTGGAATTGTCAGGTTTTTTCCCACCATACCCATTACCCCGTCAAAAGCTTCTTCCGAAATGCCGTGGGAAACCTTTACGCGGAACCTTTCCCAAAGAAACTCCTCCATTCGCATCCATTTGCCCCGATAATTAACCCGTTGGGTCCAAGCGCAGACGGTAATGATATTCTGAAGTTGTTGTATCCGTAGAAAAAGGATGCCGGCTCCGACAACTACTAAAGTACTGGTTGCCAAAAGAACGGTGGAAATATCATCTCGCAGATCCATTTGAGCGTCGGTATTGGCGTTGCGTTCGGCCAGAACCGTATTCTCGTACGCTTGGAGGGTGAATATGGCAGAATGGATTTCACTTAATAGTGATGCGCTGCCAGCTGAAAGCAACATAGCGACGGCGTCATCCGTCTTTCCATTCTCTTTCAGCGTGATGCCTTGAGACAGCTCCTCAAGCTTCTTTTGGATGGCCGCGCTAAGCCGAACGACTTGATCCAGCTGTCGAGGATCGGTCGCTAATACGTGTCGAAGATTCAAGAGCTGCGACGGCAACTCAGCCTTAGCCAGCCAGAACGGCAAGAGGTTGACTAACTGCCCGGTCAGAAGATAGCCGCGCTGGGCTTTGTCGGCTTGGTCAAGGAGGTCCTGGATAACGAACAATTGTTCACGGGCCACGTGCATGCGTCCTACAATTTCCCGGCCAAGCCCTTCATCGCGTCGTAGCTGCCGAGAAACGAAGAAAAACAGGCCTGCGATGAGAACCGGTATTGCTATCACCACAAAAATGAGAACGCGGCGATTGTATTGGAGGGAGCTGCCTCTCATTGGTTTATCTACCGTAGTGGCACTGCCGCTCACGACACTACGATAGGTGAGCGTATGCCGCGGGCAATTTAATAAATTCGCGGTAAGGCGGCGGAACGTGTTAGCTTGTGCGGATTTGAGCGATGCAAGTCATAGCAAAAGATTCACGGCCGCCCGTTGGTCGGGCCTCTAGAAACCGCGGTTGGCTTTGGTTGATCGGTCTGCTACTGGCTATCTGCTTGCTGGCGGCAGGATGGTACTATTTCTGGCCCCGCCAAATCCAATCAGCCGGGGGCCTTTATTTTCCTAACCGCGTCACCCTGGCCGTACCTCGATTTGCCCAAGGCGATGGGAGATGGGCAAATGATTCTTTGGCTGGGACACAGGGAACCATGGCCCAAGAAGGCTGTGCCGTGAGTTCCGCGGCGATGGTCCTCTCGTTCTATGGTCTCGAATTAGATCCAGGCCAGTTGAACCAGTTCTTGATCGATCATGACGGCTTTACGGCCGAGGGCTGGTTACGATGGGAAAAAGCGGCCGACTTTGTTCCGGGCAAAGCAAAACATGTGTACGAAGATCTGCCGTCGTTTTTCCTGATTGATAGTAACCTCATTCGGGGAAATCCGGTAATCATTCGCTTACGGTTGCCGGGCGGTGTCACTCACTTTGTGGTTATCGTCGGTAAACGCGGGTTTCACTATTTGATCCAGGATCCTGGATCGGGTGGCGAACAGGGCATCTACCCGTTGGACGAACTGACTGACAAAATCGAGGCGCTGCGCTTTTACCAAAAACTCAGCGGCGCGTAATCGTTGGCTTTGCGCGGAGATTCATCGTTGGTAGGAGTCATGGCCGCTGGCGTGACAAGGTCGATTTTGCGGCTAGGTTCGTCGGGTGGATGTTTCCCTCCTTAAGTCGAAGATTCATCGGGCCAACGTTACGGGCGCCGATGTTAATTCTGAAAGCAGCTTAACTATCTCTGCGGACTTAGCTGAGTTGGTTGGTCTTGAGGAATATGAAAGAATCTTAGTTGGCAACTTGGCGAACGGTGAGCAATTCGAAACCTATGTCATCTACGGGGTTAGGAATCAGGGTATGATTCAGTTGAATGGCGCACCGGCTCACTTCGGAAAGCCTGGCGACCGCCTGACGATAATGAGTTTTGGTCTGTACGATGCGGAAGAAGTCGCCATTCATCAGCCGAAGGTCATCGTTCTGGACGAAAAAAACCGAGTGGCCGAACATCGGTAGCGGGAGATCATCCCTACCGGAGCCTAATCCTTGCTAAATAAGGCGACGAAGGCGCCGTCCATGCCGTCGCGGGTGGGCAAGATGCTCTTTGTGCTTATCAACCTCAAGCGAGGGATCGATTCACCGATATTCGCGACCACCTGCTCATTTTCTTCGGGCTCGACGCTGCAAGTGCTATACACCATCCGGCCGCCGCTGCGAAGGTAAGGGACTACGTTCTCCGCAATCCGGGTCTGTAACTTCGGCATTCGACGGAAATCATCCGGCGTAAGTCGCCAGCGCACGTCGGTGCGTCGACGAATCACACCGGTATTAGTGCAAGGCACATCCAGCAAGACGGCGTCAAAACCGGTGTCGGGGAGAGAAGGCGAGTCTTGTAACCAATCAACCTTCATAACGGTGGTATTGCGAACTCCGAGCCTGGCCAGGTTTTCCCGCAGCCGAGCCAGCCGCGACGGTTCATAATCACACGCCAACACGGATCCAGAATTGGCCATGAGTTGGGCAAGATAGCCGGTTTTGCCACCAGGAGCAGCGCACGCATCCAGCACCTTTTCTCCCGGGCGCGGATCGAGCACTTCGCAGGCCAGCAAAGTGCTTGGATCCTGAACGTAGACCACACCGGCGGCGATCCAATTGCCAGGCAAATGATCGACTTCCAAGCAGTCAGCGTGCAGTGACGACGGCTTAGCGCCATCCGCATTTTCCAGAAGCGCTTCTTTGGTGGAGCGCAGCTGGTTGGTGCGAACGTAAATCTTGGCCGGTTCGTTGTTCCATTGGCAGAGTCCTTCGGCCGCGCCTGAGCCATGCTCTTCACTCCAGCGCGAATAAAGAAATTCCGGATGAGACCAACGAATGTAAGCCGGCGCGTTCTGAACATCGGATAAAACGGCGTCCTTCTGGTTAATCGCTTTTCTGAGGATGGCGTTTACCAAGGATCTGGCCGGTCCCGCCAGGTTCACCGTTTCGTAGACCGCGGCATGGGGTGCGACCCGCATTTTGTAGAGCTGGTAAAGGCCTAGCTGCAGGACCAGCCGGGTTCGGCCATCAAGTTTCGATGGACGAAACCGCTCAATAACAAAGTCTAACAGCGAACGGTTGCGGATGACTCCGTAGAAAGCTTCCGTAACAAATGCTCGATTAACCGTGGTTAGCCGGGAGCCTTCGAGTGTTCGATGGAGCACATCATCAGCAAATGTTCGAGATGATTCCCATTGCTGTAATGCTCGAAGGCAACTTTGCCGTGGATTGTCATCTGCCATAACCGTTTGTTCACTCCGGCTGGTCACGCTCGAGCAGCATTCTCAGAGAGAGCCCTAAAATGTTCCACGTCACGAGGCGACCGGCTAGCAGTTTCCTCATGGGTGACGGCTTCGCCCGTGTATTGACGCGCGTGACGGCGGCTGCCGGACCGCGCTACCGGTGGAAGGCGTCGCGCGTCGAGCAGCCTTGCTGCCTTATCCCCGCCCCGGAAGGCGGAGCTCATCCCTACCGATCGTTAGCTGCGGGTTCCTCGACCTATACCGTGATACTGGAAGCCGAAATCACGCATCGTTTTCGGATCGAGCAGATTGCGGCCATCAAAGATCAGCGGCGTTTGCATCAGACGCCGGACCTCAGAAAAGTCCACGTTCTCGAAATCCTTCCATTCAGTCGCAATGATCAGAGCTTCGGCGTCGCGGACGGCCTCGAGCGGAGAGGAAACTAGAACCGCATCTGGGCAAAGTTTGAGCTCGCGCACTTTCGAAATTCCCTTCGGGTCATAAGCTGCCACCGTGGCGCCTTCGCGACACAAGTCATTCACAATCTCGACTGCGACTGAGCTACGTACATCGTCAGTATCCGGCTTAAAGGTAAGTCCCCAAACCGCCAACCGCTTTTCCTTCAAGACCCAAAGCGTTTCGCGGAGTTTCTTAACGAACCGCTCTCGTTGAAACTGGTTGATGCGCTGAACCTCCTTTAAGAGGTTGAAAGGAGTGCCCAGTTGCTCGCTGATGGCGATAAAAGCGGCGATGTCCTTGGGAAAGCAAGAACCTCCGTAACCCAGACCGGCGTTGAGAAAGCTGCGTCCGATACGCTTATCGGCACCGATCCCATCCGCCACTTTATCAACATCGGCGCCGCTCGCCTCGCAGATAGCCGAGATCGCGTTGATATAAGAAATCTTGAGCGCCAGGAACGAATTCGCCGCGTGTTTGATCAGTTCGGCGCTGTTTATGTCGGTAACCATTACCGGAGCCATGAACGGTTCGTAAATTGTGCGCATGAGCGCTAAGGCACGGTCACTATTGCTCCCGATCACGATTCGATCAGGGTGCATCAAATCGTCGACCGCACATCCTTCTCGAAGAAATTCGGGATTGCTGACCACATCGAATTCCACGCCGACTTTGTTGTATCGCCGGATGGTGTCGGCGACCTTTTCGCCGGTCTTCACCGGCACCGTACTTTTATCAACGATCACGCGATAGCCTTTGAGTATGGAAGCGATTTCGCGGGCGACCCTCTCAATATAGGTAAGATCGACGCTGCCGTCGATCTGGGGCGGCGTGGGTACGGCAATGAAGATGACTTGCGAATGGTCTACGCCCTCCTCGATGCTGTTTGTGAAGCGGAGGCGGCGGGCGGCCACGTTTCGATGAACGAGGTCGTCAAGCCCCGGTTCATAAATCGGAATTATCCCGCTTTGGAGCGCTTTAACCTTTTTGTCGTCATTGTCGACGCAAATGACGTGATGTCCAACTTCCGCAAAACATGCTCCCGTCACCAGGCCCACATACCCCGAACCAACAATAGCAATTTCCATACAGTCCTGTGTTGTACAAAGGTCCCCTGATACGGAAGGTTTAGCCCTTTGTCCAGTGAAAGTGCTTAGAGGCCGGGACTGAGGTTCACCGGGAAGCCATATTTCGGCAAATCCTTCAGCGTCATGATCAGTTCGATTCCGTAGGTGGTTTTTCCGCCGCCGTTGTTGTTCTCGGAAAAGCCAAGGGACGCAACCCAACTACTGAGGTCCCGGTGAAATGTGTATTTTTGCGTTCCCAGGCGTCCCGTGGTTTGATCGTATTCTTCCAAGATACTGAAGCCCCAGTTGGAGTTGATCCTAAAATAGGTCTGAAGATAAGTACTGTTGGTCTTGGGCTCGAGGGGATTGTGATTGAGGTAAGAGTGCAACAATGTCAGATCGATGTTTGGCGTCACCGTCCAGGTCACCACCGTGTTAAATTCCCAGAATTGTTTATTATCTATCCAGGGGAGCTGCGCGTATTCGGTGAGATAAAGCCAAGGGACCGGCTGGAAGCGGATCTGAGTCTGTATATCGGAATAGTAGGTCTGCTCGTACGGATTTTTGAAATTGACGTCTAAAAAGGTGTCCACCGTCAGCCAGGTATAGGTTCCATTGTCGCGCCGAGTCTCGAACTTGTTGAGTACGCCGAGTCGCAGAACCGATTCGTGAGCGATCGAGTCGGTAGCGGTAAATTGCGGAAAATCGATGGGCGGCAAATAGGTACTCGTAATGTACCGATCATAGGGGAGGATTTTCCCTGGCCCGATATTTGGGGTCGAGACCCAGGAGTAGTCGGCGTAGGGCTGGATAACATGCAGCAGGCCATCGAGTCCCAACCAGTGGGCCTGAACGCCTTCGTAGATATGGGAGAGTTTAAATGAGGTATCGAACCCCGCGTTGAAGACGAATCGGGTTCCCGCCGACTGATAAACCACCGAACCGAATGGGATACCTGCCGCCGGATCCCCTTCGACCACATCGCCAGTGCGGCTATAGTACGTCGTCCGGAAACCGGCGCGCGGTACGAGCGAGAGAAATCCAAAATAGGTATGCGGATAGCTGAGCTGGTGGAAAGTATCAAACCGGAAAGAGGAATAATCCGGATTCAAAGTTGGGTTGAAAAAAGTGCCGACGGGCTGAGCTAGACGGTACCAGCCCGCCGTCGTGGTTGCTTCGTAGTAGATCGGCGAGTTTAATAGGGGGGTCCGAACCACCTCCCACGAGAGCTCCGGAAGTTTCTCTGTGGTCTGGAGGAAATCATTGACTTGATACCGAGCAAAAAGGCTTAAGGCGTAGGCGTCGCCCTGCTTTATGAGCTCGACATAGGTCTGCGGCTGCGGATCGATCTGGAACTCATAAGGGAAAAAATCCTCCAGGATGTAGGGGTCGCTAAATTTGTTCGCTTGGATTACCAACGACGTGTCGCTGGCCAGGAAGGTGCGGGATTCGTAGCTGATACGGTAGCGTCCCGCAGATATTTTCTCCCGTCCGAGTGAGGTTTGGTTGATGTTGGCGCCCTTGTCCGAAATGAAAAACGACCTCAGCCTGGCGGTGTCTTGCTGCTCGGTCTCCCCAAGATCGTAGTTAGCATCAATCCCCAGGGCTGGACCACGAAGCGAGTAAGCGTTCAGGTGGAAAATCGCATTTATATGGTCAAAAAGAGGAACGCCGATATCGCTAACAATGTACTCGCCGTACGTGCTATTGTATCCAGGACTGATCAAAAATGCCGACTGGTTGTTCAGCGACTGGTACAAATAAGGAAACCAGAAAACCGGATAATCTTTAACGTAGACCGTCGCATTCGTGAAAATGATACGATCGTTCGGATAGATCCGGATTCCTTTGGCGCGCACCTGGTAATCGGGTTGCGACGTATCGCTGGTGGTGAAACTCCCGTCATAGATCTGGTATTCGTTTGACTCAAACGAAGTCAGATTGCTGCCAGTGATCTCAAACGGGAGCTTGTTTCCGGCGAAATCCGCCATGTACAACCTTTTCGTCTCGAGATTGTAGACCGCGCGGTCACAAACGAAGGCGTAATCCCCGCGATAAATCCGGACCCGTTCCTTGACCAGGACATCGTGGGTCTCGGGGGAATACTCGGCATACTCGCAGTAAATCGCGACATCACCGTAGTGGATGACGACATGTTTCTCCGCAATGGCGACCCCGCCCTCATAACGGGTTTGCCCTTCCGACGTGATTTCAACGGGCGATTGGCTGAACTTGCCCCCTGGAGTCGTGGGATTGAACTCCTCCAGCGGATTCGCCTGGGCGTAGACAGACACCGGCAGAATTAGCAGCGATAAAGAGACGAAGAGCCGGCTGATCATCTTCCGTGTTGGGCGCGTCGTACACCGAATCGCTTCAGTCGTCGAATTGCAAGGAGAATCCGGGTTTCGATGATCCCGAGTAACTGGGACTGTTGATAGGGGTTGGCGGAGGAAGCCTAGGCATTTTGGTTATAGAGACGTTTCCGAATACCGAGTGGTAACCGACAATTAGTCGTTATATCCGTTTGGGTACCGAAGGTGCCAACTCCAGGCGCTGCTGACGATATCCTCGATTTGCTCGTACTGCGGCCGCCAGCCTAATACCTCGCGCGCCTTTTGCGCCGAGGCGATCAACCGAGGAGGATCTCCCGGCCGGCGCGCCTGGGTTACCATGGGGATTTTCTTTCCCGTGATTTTTCTGCAGGCTTCGATGACTTCGAGAACGGATACGCCGCCCCCAATCCCCAGGTTGAAGAAACCGCTTTCTTTTACCTCGAGCGCCAGAGCGTGGGCTTGGGCTAGGTCGGTCACATGGATGTAATCCCGAATGCAGCTTCCGTCCGGAGTGGGATAATCCGTCCCGAATACCTGCGCATGCTCGCGTTTGCCCAGGGGGACCTGTAGTACGCAAGGGATAAGGTGGGTTTCGACTCGGTGATCTTCCCCAAATGCTTCGGTGGCGCCTGCGGCGTTGAAATAGCGTAAAGCGGCGAAAACCACACCGTGAATCTGGTCGTACCAGCGGAGGATCTTTTCGAAGATCAGCTTTGATTCTCCGTACGGATTAACGGGCCTTTGAGGAGCTTGCTCGTCGATCGGAACGGTCTCGGGTATCCCGTAAGTCGCGCAGGTCGACGAAAAGACGAACCGCTTTACTCCGTGCTCCACCATCGCGTCCAATAAGTTCAGGCCGCAGGAGACATTATTGAAAAAGTATTTGTACGGATTCTGCATCGACTCGCCAACCAGCGCCTTAGCGGCGAAGTGCATTACCGCGGCGGGCTGCTCCGCCCCAATCAAGGACGAGACCGCGGTCTTATCCGCTAGATCTCCCTGGACGAATTTTGCCCGTTGGTCGACGGCTTTTCTGTGGCCTTCCGTTAGGTTATCGAACACGGTGACTTCGTGTCCCCGATCCAGCAGATCCTCAACGCAAACGCTGCCGATGTACCCTGCACCTCCTGTAACGAGAATTTTCACGGGCGGATCCTAGCCTGCATCAGCCAGAAATGCGCATGCATTTTTTTATCAGGTAGACTCTTTGTACCATGATTCATTCGACCGCTGTCATTGACCCGCGCGCTCATCTGGAACCCGATGTAGAAATCGGGCCGAACGTTGTGATTGACGGGCCGGTGTTCATCGGCGCGAGAACCAAAGTCCAAGCCGGCGCTATCATCGTGGGCCAAGTCAAAATCGGTTCCGGCAATACGATCGGTTATGGCACCGTCATCGGTGGCTATCCCCAAGACCTGTCATACCGGCCCGAAAATCCCAGCGGTGTTGAAATCGGAAATGACAATGTGCTGCGCGAACATTGCACCGTTCACCGCGGAACGAAGCCTGACAGTTTAACCGTTCTCGGGAATCAGTCACTGTTGATGGCGGGAGCTCACCTGGGTCACAATTCGCAGGTAGGTAACCAAGTAATCTTAGCGAACAACGTGTTGCTTGGCGGCTATGTTGAAGTTCACGATAAAGCGTTCCTCGGCGGCGGCTCTGTCGTTCACCAATACACACGTCTTGGTGCTATGTCGATCATGCAGGGAGCTTCCGCCGTCGGCAAAGATGTACCCCCATTCGCTACCGAGGCCGGCAGAAACAGTGTTGTGGGGATCAATGTGGTTGCTCTGCGCCGCGCGGGTTTTGGACTTGACCTGCGCTCAGAAGTAAAACGCGCCTTTCATATTTTGTATCACGAAGGACTGAATGTTTCGCAGGCATTAGCCCGGGCGGCTGAGGAGAAATGGAGCCCGGAGATTCAGCCGTTCTGGGATTTCGTTAAAGCGTCGAAACGAGGTGTATGCGCTTTTGTGCGGTGGAGCGAAGTTAAGGCTGGAACCACTTCTTCAGAGTCGTGAGGGAGGAGTACAAGGAGTACGAGGAGTTCAAGGAGTACGAGGAGTACAAGCAGCCGGCCGTAAGAGGAGCTGAACTCCTTGCACTCCTTGTACTCCTTGTACTCCTTTCTTATTGACATTATGGGGCCTATCAGGAAGATGGGCGGCGTGTTGTCTAGATGAGAATCTTCCATGCCGCGTCGTTGGGAGTGTCAATTTTGATTGTTGGCTGCTCCCAAGATGGAAGCCAAGTCAAGAAAGGCACCGCACTCCGAGGCAAAGCGTCTCTTCATAAACTAGTCGAAGTTAAAACGACAGCGTATTGCCATACGGAACGTGCCCATAGGCGATACGGGAAGAGGAACGCTGTTGATGGCCGATTAGCTGCCTCTGAGTTCAACAGTGCAGCAGCCGATTGGTCGCGGTTTCCAATGGGAACAAAGTTTCGAATCGTAGGTTCGGATCGGCTCTATGTGGTCGATGACTACGGTTCGGCGCTGGTTGGAACAACACTATCGATCTCTACATGCCGTCTCGCCGAGAGATGGTGAGCTGGGGTTCGCGGAAAGTCACCATCGAACTTCTGGAGGTGGGTTCGTATCAGCAGAGCTTAAAGATCCTTAAGCCACGTTGCCGGATAACATATGTGCGGCACATGGTTAAGGATCTTGAGACAGAGATTTAAGCGTTTGTCTTGTGGTTTTGGCGCAGGAAGGAGCGAGCAGCGAACTAGCCCGCTTCAAACGAAGTCTCGCCGTCCGGTGCTGTTTCTACGCCGCGTTTTTTCGGAATAAGAAAGAGCAAGACCGAAGCTGCGCCCACCATAAAGAGGTTCACGATGCCCGATAAAACGAAGCCGTGGGCATAGTCTGACGGACTCGCGCGATTGGGAATAACGGAGAACGCAACTGCTCCGAGTACGGCAATACCGACTGAGTTAGCAACCTGCTGGGCAGTAGAAACAATCCCGGCTGCCGCTCCGGCGTCTTGAGTCGGCACGCCGGTCAGCACTGTGTTGAAAAGAGGGGTCGTCACTAACCCTCGCCCGATGCCATACACAAAGCACAAGAAGATGAATACGAAGCTTTGTTGTCCGTGGCTGCTGGCAGCTTCTATCATCAATGCAGCTAGCGAAATCGCCAGCACAGCGGTACCGACATGCAGAGATTTTCTACCTAAATAGCCGTTGAGCTTACCTGAGAACGTCGACCCTAAAAGAAATCCGAATGAGAACGGCGCCAACGACAGTCCGGCTTGGAACGGATTAAGATTAAGGCTGAGTTGCAGAAATAAGCACAAAACCAGCAACATCGAACTGTGACCGGCGAAGTAAATGCACGTGATGCCGATGCCGACTAGGAACCCTCGGTCTTTAAGAAGGCGCGGCTCAACCAGAGGAGTGGCTCCGGTCTGCGCTAAATAGTTTTCCCAGCGGAGAAAAACACCGAACAACGGGACGCTGGCCACGAGGGCCATCCATGCCCACGCGGGCCAGCCAGCGTCTCTTCCTTCCATGAAAGGCAGAGAAAATAGGAAAAGGGCGAGCGACAAGAGAACCGTCCCCACCGGATCCAGCCGGGGAGGTTTTTCGGACTGCGATTCTTTTAGTAGAAGCCAAGCGGCCACCACCGTGGCTAGCCCGATCGGAACATTGATCAAAAAGATAGGTCGCCAGCCTAAATTCAAAATGTTGGCTTGAATCAGAAAGCCTCCGAGGATCTGCCCCAAGATTGAGCCAAAACCGATGGCTGCTCCGTAGACGCTGAAGGCTAGACGTTTGGAGGCGCCGGAAAAATTGACGTGAATGAACGAAAGGGCCTGCGGGAACATCACGGCAGCCGTGCATCCTTGAAGCAAGCGCCAGATCACGAGCAGGGCTGCATTGGGCGCAAGTCCGCAAAAAGCGGATGTGGTGGTAAACCCGATCAGTCCCAAAATGAAGATCTTCTTTCGACCGTAGATATCCCCTAGTCGTCCTCCGGTGATCAGACAGACGGCGTAGGTCAGGCCATACCCAGCCACTACCAATTCAATTTCTCCGAAACCGGCCTGCAGAGAAGAGCGGATGCTGTTGATGCCGATGTTGGCGATAAAAAAGTCGATGACGCCGAGCAACGGTCCCACCAGCATGACGGCAAGTGCTAGCCAACGACCGGCTTCGGTCGTCTGCTTTGGGGGGAGAGCCCGTCGATTAAAGTGCGGCCATGCGTGCGGCAGTCCGCGCGAAGCGCTTCGGTCCCGCTTTGCCAGCGTATGGACCGACGAAAAGCAACTCATGGTAGCAAAAAATTAGGCGACACCAATAATAAATAAAATAGCTTATTGCGTTAGCAGTTATCTCTTTTACAGATTTTAAGTTACCTCATGGAATTGCGTCATTTACGCTACTTTCAGGCCGTGGCTGATGAATTGAGTTTCACTAGAGCTGCCACCCGCTTGCGCGTGGCGCAGTCGGCAGTCAGCGCCCAGATTCAAGACCTGGAAAATGAACTGGGCGTCGTCTTGTTGGAACGGAGCCGGCGTCGGGTGAGACTGACGGCTGCCGGCCAGGCGTTTAACGAGGCCGCGGAACGGATATTGCGTTCAGTCGAGGAAGCATCGCGCCAAGCCAGGCGAATCGGTCAGGGTGAATACGGTACGTTAGCTGTTGGTTTTATCGGATCGCAGAGCCATGAATGGATGCCTCGAGTGTTGAAACGCTTTCGAGCCAAATATCCGGAGGTGGAAGTGACTCTTAGTGAGATGCATCCGTCTCAGCAGCTGGATGCTTTGCTTGCCCGCACCTTGGATGTGGGGTTGGTGGGACCCATTGATGGTAAAACGCCACCTGGCCTCTATTTAGAGTGTTTTTCTGAAGAATCACCGGTCGTGGGTATGCCAAGCGATCATCGCTTCGCCCGGCTTCCAAAAGTCTCCTTAACTCAATTGAAGGACGAGCCATTCATTCTGACTTCAGCGAAGAACTCGCCTAACTATCGTTCGTTGATTTCGCGGATGTGCGAACGAGCCGGATTTGTTCCCCGAGTTGTGCAAGAGGTCGACCGGGCACGTACCGGAGTTCAATACGTTGCTGCCGGCTTCGGTATTTCGATCTTTGCGGAGCACATTAGCCGCTTGCCTAGCCCGGGTGTGCGGTTTGTTCCTTTGTCCTCGCCGGTCCAAAAGATGCGTTATGGGATAGCCTGGCGGAAAGGCTCCGTGGAGGAAGTGGTGGCCCGGTTTGTGCAGTACGTGATGCAGCAGTTTAGCTCAAAGCAAAACAGTAATCAGTAATCAGTGAGTCAGTAATCATAAGATCTCGGGGTGTAGCGAGGCACTCCTTAGAGCCGCGACGTGATTAAGTCGGCTCTTTCGACAAAACTGGTGCTGTGTCGCTGAGTCTGATTACTGACTTACTGATTACTGATTACTGATTACTTGAGAACGTCACCCGAGCTCGACTGCGTGCACGATCAGGAACAACCCCATCGCGATAGCAACCGCGCCGACAACCCGCGCGACTTGTTCTCCGGGCGGCGCGAGACGTTCGGCGGTGATGGCTGCGGTTACGGCAGCCATCGCACGCAGGTCCATGACCCCGATGACAAGGAGAATCACCGTCA
>Ga0209240_1000336_pt1 | contig 19660 bp, 24 predicted proteins | sample GraSoi_2013_80cm_FD_185828 | JGI IMG/M metagenome (GOLD analysis project Ga0209240, IMG submission 185828) | Grasslands soil microbial communities from the Angelo Coastal Reserve, California, USA - Sample 9_17_2013_80cm (SPAdes) (version 2) | ecosystem: Environmental > Terrestrial > Soil >...
ATTGACGAGATCTGCGGCCGGTACTTCTGGCGCGGCACCGACACCCGCACCTACGTCCCCGAATCCATGTGGCGGCAGCCGGTCGATGACCTGGTGTCGGTCACAACGCTGAAGATCGACCGGGACGGCGACGGCGTCTATGAGGAAACGTGGACGTCCGGCACCGACTACGCGCTCGAGGTCGCACCCGGCCGATACAACACCGGCAGCAAAGGCGAGCAGTGGCCCTATACCGGATTCACGGTGATCAACAGCGGGAAGTACCTGCCGTTCATCTGGCCGTGGCGGCACCTCGACGCTATCCAGATCGTAGGCGTGTTCGGCTGGCCGGCGGTGCCGCTGGCGGTGAAGCAGGCGGCGCTGATCGCGGCCGAGGACTTGTTCAAGCTGAAGGATGCCCCGTTCGGCGTCGCCGGGGTCAGTGACCTGGGGATCATGCGGGCGACGCCGAACCAGCACATGTATGCGCTGCTGGGCCGGTACATCTCCGGGCAGCGGGTCGGCGTCTGATGGCCCAGCCGTCGTTCACCGCCGTCCGGCAGGCCCTCGCCGCCGCGCTCGCCACCATCCCCGGCCTCAACACGTACGCCGAGTACGCCGAGCAGATCACCGTCCCGGCCGCCATCGTCCTGCCCGTCCAGGGCAGCTTCCTGCGGTACGCCACCATGGACGGCGCCCTCGACATTTCGCTGCGCGCCGTCCTCGCCGTCGCCAAAGCCGGCGGCAGCGGCGGCCAGGTCCTCATGGACCCGTTCCTCGCCCCCGCCGGCGCCTCGAGCGTGTTCGCCGCCTTGCAGGCCAACAGCACGCTCGGCGGTGTCGTCTCCTACGCGAACCTGACTGAGGCCGCGAACTACGGGCCGGTGACGGTCGGCACGATCGACTACCTGGGCTGCCACCTGATCATCAGCATCGGGATATGAGGAAGCCGAAGAAACCGCCGGTCCCGGCGGGCGGCGGCAAAGGCTCGGGGAAGCCGCCGGGCTGGAAGTCGGGGCATCACAAGGGCATCGTGCCGCATCACCCGATCGGTCATCATCATCCGCATCATGCGCACGCGCCGAAGAAGCCGCACAAGAAACGCAAGTGGTCGCCCGGTTCGGATGTGGCGTGCTGTACGGCGGAGGCTGTCGGGCTGTTGCTGGGGTGGGGCTGGGATGAGGTGCTAGCTCTCTACTGGCGCACCGCTGCCGACCCCGATAGCGGAGCCAGCATAGAAGGGACACTGGCTGCCGCAGACATGCCGCAGATCGACGTGTTCAACGAGCGCCAGCCATTCAGCGCAGGCTGCCAGATACTCGGGCGAGGGCGGGATTGGGTAGACAACAGTGATCTTCACGTTGTCCCAGTCGGTCATGGCCTGATCCTAGGCGTCACCCTGCCGGAGCCGCACGCCGTCGCCGTCACCCCCGGCGGCACCTGGTGGTCCTGGGGCCAGCCATTCAATCCCGCCGCATGGCCCGAACTCATCGTCGAGGAGGCGTGGCTGTGCGCTGGCTAGTCGGCCACCCCGGGCCCCACTTCTCCGTCCACGACGTATACGAAGGCTGGGTCGAAGGCTTGCGGGCCGCCGGCGAAGAGGTCTACACCTTCAACCTCGGCGACCGGCTCGCCTTCTACGACGCGTCGCTCATCGAAGCCGGCGAACCCGACGCGGAAGGACGGGCCTGCGTCCGCAAGGCCATGAGCCGCGAGACCGCTATCGAGACTGCGGCCGACGGGATCTTCCGCACCCTGTATAAATGCTGGCCCCACGTCGTGCTCCTCATCTCCGCGTTCTTCACCCCGCCGTGGATGCTTGACCTGATCCGCGGCCGCGGCCACAAGATCGTCCTCCTCCACACCGAATCGCCCTACCAGGATGATGAGCAGCTGATTCGCGCCGCCTCCGCGCACATCAACCTGCTCAACGACCCCGTCAACCTGGCCGCCTACGCCAAACTCGGGCCAGCCGCGTACATGCCGCACGCGTACCGTGAAGCTGTCCACTACCCGCCAGGCCCCGGCGACCCGGTCGAGCATGACCTGGCGTTCGTCGGAACCGGATTCCCGTCCCGGGTGAAGTTCTTCGAGCAGATGAACCTCACTGGGCTGGACGTCAAGCTCGCCGGGCCGTGGCTCGACCTCCCCGAAGGCTCGCCGCTGCGGGACTGGACCGCAACTAACCCGGAAGGCTGCATCGATAACGGCGAGACCGCAGATATCTACCGGCGGGCACGGTGCGGCATCAACTTTTACCGCCGCGAAGGCGAGGAAACATTCGACGGGGAAGGCTGGGCGTGCGGTCCCCGCGAAATCGAACTCGCGGCGTGCGGCCTCTACTTCCTCCGTGACCCGCGACCCGAATCGGACGAGCTGTTCCCGATGCTGCCATCCTTCACCAGCCCCGGCGAAGCATCCGAACTGCTCCGGTGGGCACTCGCCCATCCGGAAGACCGCGCTGAGGCGGCAATGAAGGCCCGCATGGCAGTCGCTGACCGGACGTTCGCAAACCATGCCAGGAAGCTCCTGGCGATGCTCGGCAACTAGGAGACACAAGTGGCACGGCGACATGGCAGAAACGGACAGGTCTACGTAGGGCTGACCACGGCGGCAGCGGCATCCCCCATGCCATTCCAGGCGTCATGGACCATCAACATGGTCGTCGCCAAGCAGGACGTCACCGCGTTCGGTGACGGCAACATGGTGTATGTTGCGGGCCTGCCGGACGCTTCAGGGGACTTCGGCGGGTTCATGGATGACGCAACCAGCCAGACGTACATCGCGGCCGTCGACGGCCTCGCCCGCAACTTCTACCTGTACCCCGACGCCACCAACTCGCCCAACGTGTACTGGTTCGGCACAATTCTGCCGGACTTCTCTGCCGACGGCGCGATCGGCGGGGCCGTGAACTTCAAGTCCACGTGGAACGCTGCGAGTCGTGTGCAAAGGTATACTCCAGCTGGACTGAACACTTAGTTCTGTCTTATGATTGAGGCATGGAGACATGCTCAATCGGCGGCTGTGGTAAGGAGATCTATGCGCGCGGCTGGTGCGCTGCTCACTGGCAGCGGAACCGTCGCTATGGAGACCCGCTCATCGGCAGGGCCATGCATCTGCCACCGGGAACTTTGTGCTCAGTGGACAGCTGCGAGCGCCCCGTGTGTGCGCGCAGTTGGTGCGCGACGCATTATTACCGCTGGAAGCGGACCGGTGACGTCCAGGCCGACCTGCCAATTGACGAGCGGTTCGGCTGGCGCAAAGGCAAGTGGTCAATCGGCCGCGAGTGTTCCGTATCTGGCTGCGATGCTCACGCTGTGACGCGCGGATGGTGCGGCCGGCATTATCAGCGCTGGCAGACCCATGGTGATCCAGAGGCGCCGCTTCGCCGCGCACGTAACGGCAAAGGTTACCGCGGCCTGAACTCTGACGGCTACGTGGTCCTGAAGTTCGGGCCTCTGACCGTCATGGAGCACCGGCTTGTGATGGAGGAGGCCCTCGGCCGCCCCATGTTGCCCGAGGAGACGGTTCATCACAAGAACGGCGTGCGTGACGACAACCGGCCAGAGAACCTGGAACTGTGGGTGAGCACGCGATCAGGCCAGCGGGTGGCTGACCTGATCGCGTTCGTGGTGGAGCATTATCGCGGCGAGGTCGAATCGGCGCTTCGTGCTTGACCTGGCTGCGGTAGTCGCTGCTGCTGTGGCGGCACTTCAACCTGGCGATGCGTAGCGGGGCCGGAGATCCACGGCAGTTCGCTCAGTGCCTTCGCGGCCGGGAGTTTCGCGAAGTAGCCGGCGCCGAACCCGATGCACATGAGGACGTACCAGAACCGCTCGGCGCTGGTGAGGGTGGCGAGGCCGAAGTCGGCGAGGGCTTTCTTGACGGGGATCTTGCCGAAGTAGGCGGCGCCGAGCGCGATGTTGCCGAGGACATACCAGAATTTCTCGGCGGCGGTGAGCGCGGTCTTGCGGATCGCGTGGGTGGTCATGACTGGCCTTCTCCTCTGAGTGCACGCCGGAGGAGAAGGCTGACGGCAGCGGCGAGGGATATCCCGTGGCTGCCAGCGTAGGCACGGACCGCGTCCGTGATTTCCTCATCGATCCTGACGTGGATGTCTTTCTTCACAATCGCGATGGTACCAGACCGGTACCGGTCTGGGAAGGGTGCGTTCATGGCGAAGGTCACCATCAACTCGGAAATCTTCGATTTCGATCAGACCAAGCGGCCGATGCTCGAGGCGCTGACCATCGAGCAGGAACTGAAGATGCGCTACGTGGACTGGGAAACCGAGCTGCAGGGCGGGTCGGTCAGGGCGCTAGCCGGGTTCGTGTGGATGGTGTGGCACCGCGACGGCCGCGACGTCAGCATCGAGGACATCCTGTCCGGCACCGCCGAAGTGAATCTCGCCGAGGTGAATATCGAAGACGATGAAGGCGCCCCGGCCGCGGACCCTACTATCCCGCTCCCGGGTCCTTCACTTACGACCGCCGCAAGTACCTCGGCGCGTTCGCGGAAGTCTTCGGCATAAAGCCCTGGGAATGGCCGCGCCTCGACCAGGCCGAGGTCGAGGACCTGATCGACTACGTGGAAGAGAAGCGCGATAATCAGTGAGCGATTTCACGGTGGTCCTGAACCGCCCGGCGATCGAGTACCTGACCCGTGACCCGCGGAGCGAGCTGATCCGGCCGCTGCTGCAGGTGTCCGGCGAGGTAGTGGACCGCGGGGCGCAGCGGCGTGTCCCGGTCCGCACGGGTGCCCTGTATGACTCGGTGGCGCTCGTGTTCGGCGAGGACGCGCACGGCCCGTACGCGCGGATCCAGGCTGCCTGGTATGACGTGTTCCTGGAGAAGCCGGCCCGTCAGATGAAGCGTGCCCGCCGGTCGCTGCGGACCGCTTTGCGGGACATCCCGAGGCTGCTGTGATACGGCACCTGCTCGGGCACTTCCTGCTGGCGGTCATCCGGTTCTGCGGTGGCACTGAGGCCGAATGGCGGCCTCGGCATTTCGGCATGTACCGGGACCGTCATCACGCCGGCAAGGCATGCGGTGAGCCGTGGTTCGGGTCACGCACGCTGAAGCCTCTGACGTGGCCATGGGCTGAAGTCAGAGGTCTCTCCGATGCGGAATTTGCCCGGAGGCTGAGGCGATGACCCATCCGCTGGCGACAGCCTTTGTACTAATTCGCCCGACTACTACCGGGTTCGGGCCGACCCTGAAACGGGAACTCGACGGCGCGGCCGGGGCGGCGGGAAAGTCGGGCCGGAAGGCCGGCGAGTCGTGGACGAAGGGCTTCCAGAGTTCCTCGCTCACGAAGGCCGCGAAGAAGATCACTGAGGGCGTCATCGGGATCGGCGCGGCGTCGGTGTATGCGGCGGTGAAGTTCCAGACGTCGATGGCGAAACTGTCCACGCAGGCCGGGGTCAGCCAGGGGAAGATCGCGGGCCTGTCGGCCGGGGTGCTGAAGCTTGCCGGGCAGGTCGGGTTCTCCCCGGACTCATTGTCCGTGTCGCTGTACCACGTCGAGTCGAACTTCGAGTCCCTCGGGATCACGGGGCCGAAGGCCCTGAAGCTGGTGAAGATCGCGGCCGAAGGCGCGGCGGTGGGCGGTGCGGATTTGACCGACGTGACGAACGCGCTGACCGCCGTGGTCGCCTCGGGCATCAAGGGCGTCCACAGTTTCGCCGGCGCCATGGGGGTGCTGAACAAGATCGTCGGCGTCGGCGACATGAGCATGCAGGACCTGGCGGACGCGTTCGGCACCGGTGTTCTCGCCTCGGTGAAAGGCTTCGGCGTCACGATCAAGGACGCCGGGGCCGCTCTCGCTGTTTTCGGGGACAACAACATCCGCGGTGCGCACGCGGGGACGCAGCTGCGGATGGCGGTGATGGCCCTCGCCGCGCCGACGGCGGCCGGGGCGAAGTCGCTGGCCGCGCTCGGCATCAAGACCGGGCAGCTGGCGAGGGACATGCAGAAAGGCGGCCTGCGGCTCGCCCTCGAGGACCTCGTCAAGCGGATGCGCAGGGCGGGCATCTCCGCCGATCAGCAGGGCGCGATCATCACGACGGCGTTCGGCAAGAAAGCCGGCGTCGGCCTGTCGATCCTCGCCGGGCAGATGACCCGGTTCGAATCGAAGTACCCGGCGCTGTCGAAGGGTGCCGGGGAGTTCGGGAAGGCATGGGCGCAGACCCAGAAACTCGCCGGGCAGCAGTTCAAGGAACTGACCCAGGGGCTCGTGGCGATCGGCGTCAAGATCGGGACCAGGCTCCTGCCGCCGCTGATGGCGGTATTCGGTTTCATCCGCACGCACACGGGCCTGGTGCTGACCCTCGCCGGCATCGTGGCCGGCCTGGCCGTCGCGATCACGGCCGTATCCGTCGCGATCACGGTCTACGAGACGGCAATCAAGCTGGCGACGGCGGCGATGTGGCTGTTCGACCTGGCCACGTCGGCGAACCCGATCGGTGCGACCATCATCCTGATCGGGCTGATGGTCACCGCGATCGTCCTCCTCTGGAAGCACTGCAGCTGGTTCCGCACCGCGGTGCTGGACGTGTGGAAGGCCATCAAGATCGCATTCGACGCCGTGTGGTCGGCGCTGAAAACGGCGTTCGCGTGGGTCGTCCAGCACTGGAAGCTCCTCGCCGCCATCCTGTTCGGCCCCGTCGGCCTCGCCGTCGATGCGATCGTCACCCACTGGAAGTTCGTCACCAAAGTGTTCGCCGTGTTCTGGGGGTGGCTGAAGTTCCAGTGGCAGGTCGCCTATGACTACATCGTGAAACCGATCGGCAAGGCCGCCGTGTTCATCTTCAATACGTGGAAGTCGATCCTCACTGGGGTCGCGAACCTGATCATCAAGATCAAGAACTTTTTCGCTCCCGCTATCACGTGGCTGGTGAAGGCCGGGAAGAGCGTCATCGGCGGCCTGTTCGGCGGCATGTGGTCCGCGGTGCAGGCCGCCGCATCGTGGGTGGCGAGGATCGGCGGGAAGATCCTGCGCGCGGTCACGTCGTTCTTCGGCATCCACTCGCCGTCGACGGTGTTCTTCGGGATCGGCGGCCACCTGATCAGCGGCCTGTTCAAGGGCATGGTCCACGGCGCGTCCGGCCTCGCCGGATGGGTCGTGAAGCAGATCGAGAAGATCGGCGGGTCGATTCTCGGCGGCCTGCTGAACCTCCTCGGGTTCGGCGGCGGGGGCAGCGGGTCGCCGGGCAAGCAGGCCGGCACGTTCCAGAACTATGCGGCGTCGATCATGGGCAGTTTCGGGTGGTCGCCGCGGGAGATGGCGTCCCTGATCCCGTTGTGGAACTCCGAATCCGGGTGGAACCCGAACGCGCAGAACCCCACGTCGACGGCCTACGGCATCGCCCAGTTCCTCGACACCACCTGGGCGGGGTTCCGGTACCCGAAAACCTCCGACGGGTACAAGCAGATCTTCGACGGCATGCAGTACATCAAGCAGCGGTACGGCGACCCGGCGAACGCGTGGGCTTTCCACCAGGCCCACAACTGGTACGGCAGCGGCCTGCAGGACGGGTTGTTCACGCGGCCGACGCTGATCGGCGTCGCCGAGCGCGGACCTGAACTGGTGAATATCACGCCTGGCGGCCGCGGCGCAGGGCAGCGGGTCGAGCTTGTCGTCAGGGGCGGCCAGACGGAGTTCGACCGGTTCATGGCCGCCTGGATCCGCCGGTTCGTGCGGGTCAAAGGCCGCGGCAGCGTGCAGACAGCGTTCGGCCGGTAGCCGATGGCGGCCATCGACCCGCGGATCGAGATCCTGGTCAACGGTACCTGGACTGACATCTCCACCGCCTATGCGGGGGCCTCGCAGGGAGCCAGCATCACCCGCGGGCTCGCCGACGAGACATCCAACACGGACGCTGCGACGCTGACCGTGCCGCTGAGGAACACCGACGGCCGGTTCAGCCAGCGCAACCCCCTCGGCCCCTACTACCCGTACCTGGTCCGCAATACCCAGGTCCGAGTGTCCGTCCCTGAGGGCGCATCCTATCTGCGCGCGGAAAACGACCAGGGCAGCTACGCGTACTGCAACGACTCGGCCGGGATCTCGGTCACCGGCGACACTGAGATCCAGCTGGACGTCACGCTGGATAACTGGCGCTCCCAGCAGGCCCTCGCCGGCAAGTGGTTCGGCCCGATGGGCCAGCGTTCCTGGCGGCTTGTCCTGGGCGACGACGGGACGCTGACCTTCCGCTGGTCCGCCGACGGCGTGAGCACAAGCTCAGCGCAGAGCACCGTCCCCGTCCCGGCCCCGCCGCTGCGCAGGCAGGCCATCAAGGTGACGATCGCGACGGCCTCCGGCACGGTCGCGTTCTGGACGGCCCCGGCCGGCAAAAACCAGGTACTGTCAGGCCCGATCACTGCCGGCTGGGTGCAGCTCGGCTCCGCCGCGGTCGCCGGGGCGACCAGCATCTTCGACAGCACCAGCGGCCTGTATGTGTCCGGAGTCAACCAGATCGGCTGGATGTCCGACGCCGCCAACATCCATTCCTGCCACCTCGCCGACGCGACGACGACCCGGGCGTTCTTCGACACCCCCGACTCGTTCAGCTCCGGCGGCAGCCCGACGACTGATCCGAGGCAGGACGGCTACCAGAGCCAGGCACTGCTGAATTACACGGTTTACACGCAGTTCCTCGCCGACATCACCGGAGTCAACCAGACCATCGGCGCCAACACCTACACGCCGCGGGCCATCAACACGTCGGTCTACTCGTGGGTCCGGTTCGACATCGAATCGTGGGTGCAGTCAGACGTCACCGAGAAAGCCGACCCGCAGACCTACATCGGCAACTTCATCGCGCTGGCGCACGCCCACGCCTTCAAATGCATCATCACCCCGGGCCGCGACCTCGGGAACACCGACACCGCCCACCCGAAGCTGACCGGCGAGAGCCTCGACCAGTGGTATGTCCGCACCAACCTGGCGGCCGCCTGCGCCGGCGCTGACGCGTTCGAGGTGCAGGACCAGGCCAACCAGGTCACCCCCGCCGAGTTCGCCGGGTTCTTCAGCACGGTACGGGCGCAGGCGAAAGCCGCCAGCGCGAACCTGCCCGTGTGGTGCGGCATCTCGACCACGTACGGCAACGGCCTCAACCTGTACAACTCGGCCCTGGCGGCGCCGCTCGCCGACGGGTTCTGGATCAACATCATCGGCGACACGGCTAACTCGCTGGACTTCATGCGCCGCTGGCTCGCCGCCCCGATGGTCCCCCAGATCCCGAACATGCAGGGCAAAACCCACTCCCTGAAACTGCTGTCCGGCATCGGCGGCACCGTCAAGGCATCCCCGGATTTCACCGCCCAGACAGCCGGCGCGGCCAGCTTCACCGACGCCCAGTCGAACACCTTCAAGCTGTGGGCCACCACCGAGATCAGTAACCGCCGGTACCGCATGCATGGCGAGGTCGCCGCGTGGCCGCAGACATGGGATCCGTCCGGCCGCGCCGTCTGGGTCGACATCACCGCGAACGGGCTGCTGCGCCGCCTCGGCCAGGGCAGCAAGCCGCTCAATACCCCGATGACCCGGTACTGGCAGAACCAGGCCGGCGCTGTCGCGCCGGTCGCGTACTGGACGTGCGAAGACGGGCCGCGTTCCTCGCAGATCGCGTCGGGACTCCCCGGCGGCCTGCCCCTCGCGTTCGCTAACGGCACCCCGAAACTCGCCAGCGACTCATCGTTCATCGCCTCGGCCCCGCTGCCCGTCCTCAACGGCGCCACCCTCGGCGCCGGCATCCCCGTCTACACCGGCACGGACTGCGTGTTCACGTTCCTGGTCCACGTCCCCGCCGCCGGCGACACCGACGGGTCGATCCTGTTCAGCGCCAAACTCGACGGCAGCATCAGCGAACTGCGGCTCACCTACAACACGCTCAACGGCGGGACGCTGACCGCCAGCGCCATCGACGCAGCCGGGGCGTTCACGCAGAACCTGTTCTCCGGCGCTGGGAACAACGGCCAGAAGCTGATCGTCCGCATCTGGCTGCAGAACCTCACCTCATCCGGCGCCGGCCCGCTGCTCACCTTCGGCTTCCAGCTGCTGCAGCCCGGCGGCGCCGTCGAAACTCACACCGCCCAGGTCACCTGCAACAACATCGGGCAGGCCCGCGGCGTCACGATGAACCCGCAGACCGTGACGCAGGCAACCGGCACATCAGTCGGTCATATCGCGCTGCAGTCCCTGTACACGGACCTGTCCGCCGTCGCGAACGCCCTCAACGCGTACAGCGGCGAGGCCGCCGCGATCCGGTTCCAGCGGCTGTGCGGCGAGCAGGGCATCAGGTTCTACGGCCAGGGCCAGCTGTCAGCTTCCTCGCCGATGGGCGCCCAGCCGCAAGACGTCCTCGTCAGCCTCCTCCAGGCGTGCGCGGCCGCCGACAACGGCCTCATGGCCGAACCCCGCCAGCAGCTCGGCCTCGGCTACATCACCCGGTACGCGCTGTCGAACCAGTCCCCGGCAGTCACCCTGGACTACCAGGCCGCGAACATCAGCGACCTGCAGCCCACCGACGACGACCAGTACACCCAGAACGACGTCACCGTTGCGCGGCAAGGCGGCTCCTCCTCCCGGCAGGTCCTCACCAGCGGCCCGCTGTCAGTCCTCGCACCGCCGAACGGTGTCGGCCTGTACGACACCCAGCAGACCCTCAGCCTGTTCTCTGACACCCAGGCCCTCGACGAGGCCGGGTGGCTGCTGCACCTCGGCACCGTCAGCGAACCCCGCTACCCGGCCCTCGCCCTCAACCTGCGCAAGGCCGCCCTCGCAGCCATCTACCACGACCTGCAGGACACTGACCTCGGCAACCGCTACGCCGTCATCAACACGCCGCTGTGGCTGCCGCCTGACGGCATCAGCCAGATCATCCACCAGCAGGCCGAGCAGCTGTCCAGCAAAGTGTTCGCGATCGCGTGGACCGGCGTCCCGGAGTCGCCGTACCAGACGATGATCCTCGACGACCCGGTGCTGGGCCGGGTCGACACCGACGGGACGACGCTCAGCGCGGCCGTGAACGCGGCGCAGGCGCAGCTCATCGCCCTGAGCGGCACCGGGCCGGCCGGGAACCAGTTCGCATTGTGGACCACCCAGCAAGCCGACTTCCCGTTCGACATCAGCATGGGCGGCGAACGAATAACCGCCGTCGACATCCAGGGGCCGCCTGATAACTTCCTGACCGGCGACAACTCGACCTTCGACGCCTCGGCCGGAAATTGGGCGGGAGCCGGGAACTGCGCTGTAGCTCAGGTTAACTCTCCGGTCTATACGGGCACCGGGGCGTTGCGCGTGCGTTCGTCTGCCGCGGGCGACATGACCTGCGCTAGCTGCGCAGCCGCGAACATCCTCACGCAAGGCCTGCCCTGCGCAGCCGGGGACACGATCTTGTGCGGCAACTACTTCTCGGCGGCCGTCTCGGCTCGTGTCTGCTCCGCCGGCGCCCAGTTCTACACCAGCGGCGGCGTATCGATCTCGCAACTGTTCACGTCGGGCACTCTCACCGATTCAGCATTTGCTTACACGAAGCTGGCCGGGACGGTTATCGCGCCCGCCACGTCAGCCTTCTGCCGGCTCCTGCTCAAGTACGCCGCGACAGGCGCAGCAAACGAGGATCATTTCGCCGACTGTGCCTTCATCGCGGACGTGACCACCGGAGCTGCGAATAAGCAGACGTTCACCGCAGCACGTTCGGTCAACGGTGTCGTCAGGGCACACAGTCCCGGCGAGGACATCCGGCTGTTCACGCCCACGATCCTGGCGATGTAAAGGGGAGCATGCGGTGGGAAACCTCGCGGTCGCGGGACAGCGGCTTACCGCCGCGTTCCTCAATCAGTATTACGGCCAGGCGGACACGGCGGCGCAGACTGTCACCGCCGCCACCCAGCAGCCCCTGACCACCAGCTACAGCATCCCAGCGAATGAGCCGGTCGTCGGGTCCGCTTACCAGGTGTTCTTCGCGGGCACTGGCGTATGGGGATCCACCCAGCAGCTGCTCGCGCTCACGTTCGTCGTCCAGGGCATCGTAGTCGTCAACACGATCAACGGCATCGCCGCCGCGGCGTTCCCCGTCAGCGCCGGGTTCCGGTACGCCGGCTACGCCGAATTCGTGGTCGCCAGCACCGGGCCGGCCGGCACCATTCTCGCCAGCCTGAACTACACGTTCAGCGAGACAGCGAACGCCGTCAACCCGGGCACCGCATCCACGAACACCATCAGCGTCGCCGACTCCAACTCGAGCCCCGCGACGATCGACACCACGGCCGCTATCCCCGTCCTCGTCAAAGCCGGCTGGGCGAACACCACAGGCGCGCCGACCATCAGCAACCGGAAGACCATCTTCAGGAAAATCACCTAGCCAGGCAGGAAACCCATGAGGACGGGCAGTGGATTCCGCGTCGATCGCCGTCATCACCACCTCCGCCGGGCTCACCATCGGCGGCCTGCTCACGTGGCTGACCACCCGCCGGTCCAGCAGCGGCCGGATCGGCACGTCAGAAGCAGGCGTCCTGTGGACGCAGGCGCAGCAGATGCGGTCCGAGCTCACGGCGCAGCGGGACAAGGCGGCTGAGCAGCGTGACCGGCTCCTCGAATCACAGGCGAACCTGGTTCTCCCGGCGCTCGCGACGATCACCGAGGCACTCCGCGTCATCACCGATGCTCTCACCAGAATTGAGGGGCGCGGCGGATGACCTGGCCCGCAAGGATGAGGCCGTCGATGAGATGGTGGCCCGGGCCGGGGTCCTGGTGCAACACCTCGACGTGATGGTTGCGGGGATGGAACGCAGGCTGAATCAGGGAAGGCAGGGAACGTGAATCACCAGGAGCATTTCTGGCGTTGCGACTGCGGTAGCGGCCACTTCCTCGCCATCACCGTCTGGCCGAGCGAAGACAACCCCCTCGCGTTGGATCTTGAGGGCTACCTGGACGTTGAAGGCGACTTCTGGACTACGTGGCGTAACCGGTTCGCTATGGCCTGGAACGTCATCACCAAGGGCCACGCGCACAGCCGCGTCGGCATCGTGTTCGACCCGCCGAAGGCACGCGAAATCGGGATCGTCCTGATGTCCTTCGCGGCGAGGTGTGACGCTCAGCGGAATTCCAAGGGACGCCGGATCACCGGCTGGGTTTGCGAGCACATGAACCTGACCGGCGGTGCGCTTCCCAATGGGACGGTGTCTGTTGCTAACGGCTGCGGCTGCCAGATGGCGCCGGTCTACGAAGACGCGGTATCGGCGTGACCGAGGAATCGCGGCCGGATGGCGGTGATGGTGACGGCGGCGAAGCGGCGGAGGCCCTGTCGATCGCGAAGGAACTCCGCGAGCTGATCAAGGCCATCCTCGAGAAGCTGACGGACGCCGTGAAATACGGGAAGCGGACCCGGCTGATGTCGTGGGGCCTGGCGCTGTCCGTGGTGCTGGACATCGGCCTGACGGTGATCACCGGCGCGGTCCTCATCCACGAGGCGCACACCAGCCAGGCCATCCACCGCTCCCAGGTGGAGGCATGCAGGATCGGGAACGGGTTCCGCGCCGGGCAGCTCCGGCTGTGGGACCACGTCATCGCCGTATCCACCGCGCCGCCGGGTGAGACCCGGGCGGAGCGGGCGGTGCGGCTGGCGAAACTAGCGGCGTTCCGCGCGTACATCGGCCGCCAGTTCCATCCCGTCGACTGCAAATCTTTGTACCCGTCGTAGGAGGTGATGCCTTATGAACGCCGCCGCTGCACCAGGGATGACGTACAACGTCCCCTTGTTACCAGGCCGGGCTAACACCCGGCCGTACCGCTGAACTTCAGCTGAACAAAGCCCCCCGGTTATGAGCCCGAAGCTCTGACCGGGGGGCTTTCCGCCTGCTACGGCACCAAGCCTACTACTTCTTGCCGCCGCCTTTCGGGGCGTGTTTCGCCTGATGCCCCAGGTTCGTCTTCCCCGTCTTGATCACGTTGGCGTCATGTCGCGCACCCGTCTTGGACGGCACTTTCCCGGTGTTCGCGGGTGCCTTCGGACCCTTAGCCATCGGTTATTCCTTCCATGCCGGGTCGTAGTCTTCATGGTCGCTGTAGATGGCTGCGAGGATCTTCACGTCAGAGCATGGCCAGACCCGATTGTCGAACCAGCAGGTCTGGCCCCAGCCTTCGCGGCGCGTGATCGCGTGCTCGGCGAGGATTTTCCGCTTGGCGTCAACCTCGCGCAGCACCCGCGCCGGATAACCGCAGTCGCAACCAGGCGTCCGGGCGGCGTAAGCTGCCATGTCTTCCTCGTATAGCATGGCATCGCATTTCGCCACGTCATGGACCGTCCGGGCCGCAGCCTCGTCGTCAGCGATCCTGGCTTCGAGGAACGTCGCGAGGTCCATCGAACCTCCCCTCATTGATGAGTTTCGCCGCCGCGTGCACCATCACGTGCATGAGCGGCGTGCCGGCGGTGTCGATGATGTCCCGGTACAGGCCGGCGAGGGTCGGCGCGCTGGCACGTTCCTGCGCGGCCAGCTCGAACTGCGGCACACCCGGCACGACCGGCGGGGCTATCAGTTCCAGCGTCTCTACCTGGTCGCGGTGAAAGCGCGAGCACCAGCAGCGGCCGTAAGCCCAGTGCGCCGCGGGCCGCGCGAGGGCGGCGGCGATACACGCCGTGCACAAATCATCGGGGGTCCGCTGGCCGATGAACTCGGTGCCGCAGCCCGCGCACCGCCACAACACGCTGTCAACCATCCGGCGCCTCCCGCCCGGCCCGCGCATGCGTGCTATAGAACGCGCCACACCGCATAAGCCCGGTCGAAGCGTGAACCCCGGGGAGACGGTGAGCGCGGTGCGCCAGGCGAGCAGATCGGCCGCCGTCGCGTCCTCTATCGAGCGGAAGTGCCCCGGCCCGGCGCCTGTAAGGTTCATTGCCGTCCCGGGCCGGGGCACGTCTACAAGCGTCCCTGATGGCACGTCACGCACTTGCAGCCGGGTTCGTGGGCAGTTGGACGCAGCAATGGGCATCACCTCCTCGTGGTAGCACTTGAGCCATTCGGCGAGCCGGGCGATCGCGCACCGGCGGGCGTAGATGGTGGTGTCCTCGGCCAGTCCCCGGAGCCGCCATGCTCTGACCTCAGCCGCGACGGTCTCCTGGGTGACCATCGCAGGTGTTACATCCATGCGCCCACCGTAAAGGTTTTTCGTAGGTAAAGGCAAGTAACGCTTGCGCAAACTTTCGGCGAGCGATAACTTACCACGCATGGCTCGTGAAGATATCGCCGCTGAGGTCCGTGCATGGCTCGGGCGACGGAACCGGTCGCGCACGAGTTTGTGTGAGCAACTCGGCTGGTCAGACCCGTATCTGAGCCGCCGTCTTAACGGCGCAGTGGCGTTCAGCACGGATGATCTGGCTGCTATTGGCAGCGCTCTCGATGTGCCGCCCGCCAGGTTCCTCGTTCCCGAAGCAGCGGCGTCATGAGACGGCCGCTGTTCTGGGAACGCTTCAACGCCCGGCTCGTTCCCGACCCGGAGAGCGGATGCGTGCTCTGGACAGGCAGGCTCAACAAGGCTGGCTACGGCGTCATCCGCATGGACGGCCGCGAGCAGCAGGTCCATCGCGTCACTTGGGAACTAGAGGTCGGCCCGGTGCCCGATGACATGGAGCTTGACCATGTGCTCGCCCGTGGCTGCGTTCACCGCAACTGCGCAAACGTCGCCCATCTAGAGCCGGTGACCCATCGCGAAAACCTGCTCCGCGCGCCCAACTCACCAGCGGCCATCAACGCGGCCAAGACGCACTGCAAGCACGGTCACGCCTTCGATGAGGAGAACACCCGCCCGCATATGACCGCTGCCCCGGGTCGTGGTCGGCGGTGCAAGACGTGTGACCGGATCAGGAACCTCGCTTATTACCGGCAGCGCAATACCCAGCGCAAGAAGCGCCGCGAGGTCGGCCCTGACGGCTACGTGCAGGGCAAGAGCCGGGCCGATGGGGCCGGCTGGGAAGGCGGCACATGACCGCGAGATTCTTCCTGGCCGGGGTGGACATCACCCGGCCCCGCATCGAGGAAGACCCCGGCGGCCCTGTCCGCATCCTCCTCAACGACCGCGACGACTGGATCACCGTGGAGAACCGGGCTGATTGCGCGCTGCTGATGCAGGCGGCGGCAGACGCCGATTCGGCGTTCATCCGGCGGCGGGCAGCAGCGGAAGCACACGCCGCCATTGAGGACGTGATGCCGCCCGATCTATCCGGCGACCTGCTGGTCATCCCGGCGAACCGGATCAGCGACGGCAGCGAGTACGGGCCCCCCGGCTATGAAGGCGAAGAGCCGCTGTCTGTCCTGCCGCACCGCGCCCCGCCGGAGGCACCCATCGGCGAGCCCACCTGCGACGAGAAGGACGGCAACTGGGCGTGCACTGCCAGCCCGCTCCACGCAGGCGATCACGCCTCGCACGGGGCCGGCAACGTCATGCACCAGTGGCAGCGGGCTCCGGCCAGCGAGGACGCCACCACCTAGATCAGCAAAGGGGGCCGCGCGCGGGGCGCGGCCGGGAAGAGGTAACCAGCATGACCGACACGCCAGCAATACCGGCGCCGATAGCGAACGGCAGCACGCCGAGCCTGAACAAGGCGCTCGCAGCCGTTCAGGCAGAGATCCCCCCGGTCGCCAAGGGCCAGACCGCCAAGGTCGACGGCACCACCAAGGACGGCCGGCCGGTCAGCTACTCCTACGATTACGCCGACCTCGCCGACTGCTCCCAGGCCATCCTGCCGCTACTCGGCAGGAACGGCCTGGCGTTCTCCTGCCGCCCCGACCTCATCGACGGCAAGTTCGCCCTCATCTACGAACTGCTGCACGAGTCCGGCGAATCCAAGGGCGGCATCTTCCCGCTCCCTTCCGGCGGCAAGCCGCAGGAACTCGGCGGCCTGCTCACCTACTACCGGCGGTACGCCCTGTGCTCCGTGACCGGCCTGGCCCCGGCTGGAGACGACGACGACGCTCAGTCGGCGAACACTGCGCACCGGTTCGACACCCGCTCCGCTGGCGCCGCCTTCGATTCCGCGACGCCAGCGCCGCCGCCCGCCCGGCAGGCAGCCCCGGCACCGAGACCCGCGACAGTTGAGGTGACCCCGCTGGAGTCCGACGATCCCTGGTACGACGCCATCGAGGGCATCGACGGCCGTGACGAGGCCAAGCGGCTTTACGGGGAAGTCGCGGAACTGCGGCGGGACGGCCAGATCGACGAGGCACGGGCGATGCACCTCGGCGCGCTGATCACGGCGAAGGTGACCAACCTCGAGCTCGCCGCGAAGGCCGGGGAACAGCCTGCACCGGCGCCGCGCATCCGGCAGGAGGACCAGGGCGCCCGCCGGCCGGAACCTCCCGCTGCCGCCCGGCCGGCCGCCGAGTCACCGCCGTCCGCGTCTGCTATCGCTGACCACCCGGCTGAGCCACCCGAGGCCGGCTCCGCCGGCAAATGGGTGGCGGCCTGGCGCGCCAAGCTCGCCGAGGCCGACGAGGACGGGCTGCGTGTGCTGCAGCGCGAGGTCGGCGCGGCGGTCGGTCGGCGCACCATCCCCGCCGCGGCCGGCGGCGAGCTGACCGAAGAGGTCCGCGCCCGCCGCGCCGAGCTGAACGGAGTACCAGCGTGAGCCACGACTACCACGAGGGCCTGCCCGGCTACAGCAAGGAGCAGATCCTGCACGACGGCTGCGCCGAATGTGAGGCCCGCGCCAAGCGGGACGACCTCGGCATCGACTCGCTCGACAGCCGGAAGTTCCCCCGTGCCTGGCAGCGGGCCGCCACCTGGAAGCGCCACGGCGTCCCCGACCTGAGCGAGGCCGAGCGCCCGCTTCTGTCGGCGCTGTGGTCTGTCCAGATGCAGCTCGAGCGGCGCGGCATCGAGATCGGCGAGGTGCCCAGTGGCTTCTGACACGACCGCCCCTGCGGACACCCCGGTCGACCCGGCGCTGGCACGTGCAGCGCTCGAGGTCGCCATCCGGGCCGCCCGCAAGGACGAGGCATTCAGGGCGTACCAGGCTGTCCGGGCAGCCGCCGAGGCACTGTTCGCGCAGGCCCGCAACCGCGGCGTGCCGCAGGTGGAGCTCCGGCTGCCGGACGGCACGAAGCTCGGCCTGATCTCGATCCGCAAGGGCGCCGAGATCTGGACGGTCGACGAGGACACCCTGGCCGCCGTCGCGGCAGGGAACGACCCGGCGGACTTCGAGGACGTGATCGACCCGAAGGCCCTGCGCGACCGGGCGGTCATCGACCTGCTCGCCGCGCATTTCCCCGAGCTGGTGACGGCGCGGATCTCGCCGGTGGCCCGCGCCCGCTACCAGCGGGAGTGGGAGGAGAACGGCGGCAAGATCACCGACCAGAACATCGGCGAGCGCGTGCAGGTGGCCGAGGTCGAGCACATGCGCGCCACCGGGCAGTTCGCTTACAAGGCGGTGGACAAGGCCGCGACGCTGATCGAGGAGGCCATCGGCGCCGGCCTGATCAATGAGTGGGGCGAGACGCCCGGGCAGGCCGCTGAGCCGAAGCCGCAGCCCCGTAAGCGCAAGACGCAGGCCGAGAGGGATGAGGTCGCCGCCGGGAAGCTCACGCTGCTGCTGGAGTCGCTGAACCTCAGCGAGCTTGAGGGCGCGGTCCTGGAATGGCTGGGCGGCAAGCCGTGGACCGGCTCGGCCAGCCAGGCCCGCACGGCGACCGGCGTCCTGGCCGACTTCATCGAGACCGCAGGTGACGACTACGGCAAGGCCCGCGCGGCCATCCTCGGCCGCTACCACGAGCTGCACCCAGGCAAGGAAGGCGAGCCCAGTTGACCCGCATCGACCTCAGCACCCGCGAATGGCACGAGCTGGTCAGGCCAGTCCTGCCGCACATCCTCGCCGACGCCGACCTGCCCGAGCTGTCCGACATCCGGCTGGAGGCCGCCGACCGGACCATCTGCGCCGTCGCGACGGATCGCTACACGCTCGCCGCCGAGCGGCATGAGCTGGCCGCCGGAAGCTATGTCTCGGACGCCCCGGGGCCGGTGCACGTCCGCGCGGGCGAGGTGTCCGCGTCGCTGAAGCTGTTCCCCTACAGCAAGGACTACGACCCGCCGCTGCGGCTGATCATCGACACGGTGCCGTTCCCGGTCACCGTCGTGGGGAAGCAGACTCACGTCCGGCAGCTCGCGGTGACGGTCGAATCGCACGACGGCACCCGGCTCGTCCTGCATGATCACCGCGACCCGTCCCGCGACCCGCTGGCGAACTGGCGGAAGAACCTCGCGAAAGCGATCGCCCGGCCGGTCGACCGCGCCCCGGCGCTGTACCTGAACGTCGCCCAGCTGGGCCGGTGGGCGGCGGCGTGCCGCAAGGGCGAGCGGCTCGCGGTGTTCACCGGGACCGAGGGTGACGACCTGATCCTGATCTGCGTCGAGAAGCACTTCATCGGCGCGTGGAAGCCGGTGTCGTACCTGGACAAGCCGGAGGTGGCGCTGGCCGAGTCGCCGTGGCTGGAAGAGCTCGACCCGGGCGCGCTGTGGCGGTTCGGCGGCAACGGCGGCGAGCCGGACGGCGGCGGCGCATGATGGACGGCCCGCAGCACTATGAGGAAGCCGAGCGGATCATCGCCACGGCCGAGGGCAGGGACCTTCCCGCCGGGGCTGCCGCCGCTATCGCCGCCGTTGCGCTGGTGCACGCCACGCTGGCGCT
>Ga0209240_1000337_pt1 | contig 19645 bp, 19 predicted proteins | sample GraSoi_2013_80cm_FD_185828 | JGI IMG/M metagenome (GOLD analysis project Ga0209240, IMG submission 185828) | Grasslands soil microbial communities from the Angelo Coastal Reserve, California, USA - Sample 9_17_2013_80cm (SPAdes) (version 2) | ecosystem: Environmental > Terrestrial > Soil >...
GAACCCGAGCGTCCAGTGGAACTTCCTGTGCGGGGTGGCCGCTACATCCGCAACCAGCGCGTGAACCGACGGAACCTACGTCCAGGCCGGGTACCAGGCTCCGGTGATGGAACACTGGAACGGCCGCGCATGGAGCGTTCGTGCAAGCGCCTACCAGCCCGCCGGGTATGAGTACGATCCGTGCGCCATGGCCGCGCCATCGGCCAGCAACATCTGGGCGGTGGGGTCGCACTGGTACTTCAATGCCGACCGGACGCTCATCGAGTACTGGAACGGCGCCACCTGGAAGACCCAGAAGTCTTCCAGGTGGCGCCTGGCGACTCTGACGAGAACGTCCTGAGCGGCGTGACCGCCACCTCGGCCACGAACGCATGGGCAGTCGGCTGGTCCTATGTTTCGGGCAGCGGCTACCGCAAGCCGCTGATCGAGCACTGGAACGGCAGCTCGTGGAAGCTCCAGAGCGCGGCGATCCCTATATGAGAGCAACGGCGTTACTGGACGTAGCGGCCGCCGCGCAGCAGGGATGCGAAACGCCCCGAGCGCGGCCCGCTGCAGGATCGAGTCTCGCCAGACCAACACCTGACATAGGAGAGGTCGCCTAAGGTCGACGAGGTCATGGTCGGTGGCCAGCCGCAGCGGGTCAGAGCTGGTGGTGGCGGAGAGTTTCCTCGACGTGCTTGGCGCCGGTGGTTCCGATGCCCTGGTAGATGGTGAGCGCCTGCCGGAGATGGGGGGCGGCTTCGGCGGGGTTGCCGTCGTGCAGGTGGCTGTCGCCGACCCCTTCCAGGGCGCGTGCTTCCTCTAGGGGTACGCCCAGGTCGCGGGCGATGTCCAGGGCACGGGTGTGGTAGTCGCGGGCCTGCCGGGTGGCCGAAGTCCGGGTGGCTAGCTGGCCGAGGTTGTTCAGCGCCTCGGCCTCGCCGAGCCGCGCGCCGAGGTCGCGGAACAGGTCGAGGGCTTGCTGGTGGCTGGCGGCGGCGGCCGGGTAGTCGCCGGTCAGCTGCTGCACCATGCCGAGGTCGTTGAGGGCCCAGGCCTGCATGGGCCGATCGCCGAGGTCACGGAACAGGTCGTGGGACTGCCGGATGTTGGCGGTGGCGGCTGGGTAGTCTGCGGTCAGCGTTTGCAGGGTGCCGAGAATGTTGAGAGCGTTGGCCTCAGCGAGCCGGTGGCCGAGGCTGCGGGACAGGTCCAGCGCACGGGCCAGGTGGCCAGCGGCGGCGGCGTAGTCGCCGGTGATCTGCTGGGCATAGCCAAGGTAGACGAGGGTGACGGCTTCGCCGCGGCGGTCGCCGCGGTCGCGGGCCAGTGCGAGTGCCTGCTGGTGGCTGGCGATGGCGGCCGGGTAGTGCCCGGTCAGCGCCTGCACGAAGCCGAGATGGTTGAGGGCGTAGGCCTGGCGTAGCCGGTCGTCCAGGGCTGCGTAGAGCGCAACCCCGGAGGCGAGGCTGACGGCGGCGGCCGGGTAATCGGCGGTCAGCCAGGCCAGGAGGCCAAGCTCGGTGAGCGCGCCGGCCTGGCCCGGGCGGTCGCCTGCCCGGCGCGCGGCGGCGAGCGCGGTCCGGTGCAGCGAGGTGGCCTGGTCCCAGTGGCCGTCGTTGCGGAGAAACTCGCCCGCCGCGGCAGAGATGGCAGCCGCGTGCGGGTGGTGCCCGCGGGTGGCGGCGTAGTCGACTGCGGCGTGGAGGTTGGGGCGCTCGGCCTCCAGCCAGGCAGCTGCCGTCGCAGGTTCGGACAGCTCGGGCGCATGGGCGGGCGGCCGGCCGGGCGGCGGGCGACCCTGGACGGTTGCCCAGGTGGGGATGTGCTGGCCGGCGGCCGCTGCTGTATGCGCGTAGTAGTCCAGCAGCCGGGCTCCGGCGGTGCCGGACTCGGCCGGGTCGTCAGCGGCGGCGAGCGCGCGGGCGTGCTCGCGGAGCAGGTCGTGCAGCTGGTAGCGGCCTGGCCCGGGCTCGGTGATCAGGTGCTGGTCATATAGCTCGTCGAGCTGGCGGCGGGCGGCGGCGAGGGTGGTGCCGTTCAGGGCGGCGGCGGCGTATGCGTCGATGCTGGGGCCCGGGACCAGGCCGAGGCGGCGGAACAACCGCCGCGGACCTGGGGTCAGGTCCTGGTAGGACAGGTCGAACGCGGCCGCCACCGACAGGTTCTCGGCGCGTATCTCGGCCAGCCGGTCGCTCGCCGAGGCCAGGCCGGCGGCCAGCCCTGACGCGGCGCGGGCGGGGTGGTGACGCAGCTGCCGGGCGAGCATCCCGATCGCCAGCGGCAGGTACCCGCACAGGCGGGTGATCTCCCCGGCTGGGCCCGCACCAGAGGCCAGGTCCGGGCGGTCAGCCAGCCTGCCCAGCAAGACCGCCGCCTCCTCCTGGGACAGGGTGTCGAGGCTGATCACGGCGGCGTCCTCCAGCGCGGTCAGCCGGCGGCGGCTGGTGATCAGAACCAGGCTCCCGGCGGCGCCGGGAAGCAGCGGCCGGACCTGCTCATGCCCGGCCGCGTCATCCAGTAGCAGCAAGATCTTCTTGCCTGCCACGTGATCCCGCCACCGGCCGGCCCGGGCCTCCAGGCCCGACGGGATGTGCTGCGCGGCGACCCCAGCCGTGAGCAGCAGGCTGGCCAGCCCGTCCGCCGGATCCACCGGCCGCTGCCCGGGGGTGTGCGCGTGCAGCGGCAGGAAGAACTGCCCGTCCGGGAACCGGCCGGCCAGCCCGTGCGCAGCATGCACCGCGAAGGCGGTCTTGCCGATCCCGGCCATCCCGCCGATGGCGTGAATGCCCACCACCCCGCCACCGGCGGCCAGAGTTTCAGCCGACCGGGCCAGCCGCGCGAGCTCAGCCAGGCGGCCGGTGAAGCCTGAGATGTCACGGGGCAGGGCCCGGGTCGCCGCCGCGGCGAACATGCCGGGCGACGCGCCGTCCGCCGCGGCCAGCACCGCCGCCGCCGGCGCCCGCCCGCGCGCCGCCGCTACGAACAACACCCGCACCTCGTCCGCCAGGCCCAGCGCGTCGGCCAGCAGGCCCGCAGTGTCCTTGCGGGCGGTCCGGTGAACGCCGCGTTCCAGGTCGCTCACCGACCGCGGGGACAGGCCAGAAGCCTGCGCCAGCTCGTCCTGTGTCAGCCGGGCAACGGTGCGCAACTGCCGCAGCAGCACGGCGAAACTGAGCGCAGGCTGCTCCGCCACCGCCCCATCGTCCCTTCACCAGCCCGCTGCCGACCGGCGCCCCGGCAAGGGCCGGCCCGGCACGGACACGGTCCTACGACCGAACCTAAAGCACCCGGCAGTCGGCGCGACCCCCACGGGGACCGGCGCCAGCAACGCAATCATGTTAGCGGTCGCGTGGGCGGGCGCGTGTGGCCAGCAAATCGGCCGCAACTCAAGATGGGATCAACCGCTCGCCCGCCGTCCAGGCACCGGCGAAAGGACCCGCCGCCCCCGATTAAGAGGGGCGCCGCCGAAAGGGAGGGGCACATGCACGCCCGCGTGAACACCACCAGGGTTGCGCCCGACCAGATCGACGACTTCGCCACCGCCATGAAGGCCCTCGTGCCGCGCGCCATTCCACAGTCCCCAGGCCTGCAGAGCGCCCTGGTGCTTGGCGAACGCGGCACCGGCAAGGTCGTCATCGTATCCCGCTGGGACAGCGAGGCCGCCGGGGACGCCGCCGAACCCATCCATCCCGGTCATCCCTGACCGCTGATCGGTGACCTGTCGAGGTGGCTCGATGGACTGGTCTCCGCCGGTCCCTTACCTGCGGCAAGCAGACCTGATTGACCCGGTCCGTCGCGCCAAGGGGAGCGAGAGCGTAATCCCAACGGGCTGGCGGCTGGATCCTTTGGGCGGCGGGCGCGGGGAGATCACCGGTGGCGTCTATCGCGTCGTAGGTCGCGGCCAGGACCAGGGCCATCCGGTGTCGTGGTCGCTTGTGCTCAAGGTGGTACCGGAACCGGACTTGGACGAGGATCCTGCCGCCTACAACTATTGGAAGCGGGAGTTCCGCATCTACCAAGCCGGCCTTGTCGCGTCCCTGCCCGGGATCACCGCGCCGCTGTGCCGGGGGGCATGCGACCGGCCCGGCGAGGGAACTTGGCTATGGCTCGAGGATGTCGAAGGGCTGCGGGGAACCTGGCGCGATCATGACTACGCGCAGGCAGCGCGTAACCTAGGACAATTCAGCGCCGCCTACCTTAAGAAACGGCCGCTCCCCCGGGCGGCCTGGCTCAGCGACCGGATGCTGCGCAAAGGATGTGCCTTCTTCGGACCGTACATGCGCGACCTGCGGGCGACACTCGATCACCCCCTTGTGCGCCAATTCTGCTCGGCCGAGCAAGCGACCCGGCTGGAGCGCCTATGGACCGCCCGTGAGGCATTGCTCCAGAAAGTGGAAGACCTTCCACAGACGTTCTGCCACTTCGATGCGATCCGGCGGAATCTCTGCCGATGCGAGGGCAGCGAAGGTACAAGAACGGTTGCCTTCGACTGGGAGTGGGCCGGGACCGGCGCCCTAGCCCTGATCATTCACGGGGCGGGTGATCGACGGTTTGCGGCTGGCGCGGCGGTCAGCTAGCCGTTTTGCGGGTGCCTGAGTATGCCGGTTGCCCGGCTGGCGGGCCGGGTGCCGGGGGTTCCACTGGCCCCTGGGTGGTGTCCTTTCCTGGTCGGCGGGATCGGGCTTGCTGGTCAGGGTGCCTGGGGCAGGGCGGTGATCTGCTGCCAGGCGGCGGTGATGTCGCCGGCCCAGGGCCAGGTGGCGGGGATCCGCAGCTGGCGGCGGCGAGCGCCGCGGACGAGCCGGGCGGCGGCATGCAGGACGCGGTAGCGCAGTGCCTTCGGCTCGGCTTTGGCCAGGTCGCCGTCCAGGGCCAGGTGCCGCAGCCAGGCCAGCAGCGTCGCGGCGAGCAGCGACGCGGTCAGCCACGCAGTGTTGATGGCCAGCGACCTGGACGGGAAATGACCGATCCCGCAATCCTTGCCCGTGCGGATCCGGTCCTCGACCCGGGCGTGAACCCTATGGGCGGCGTCGATGTAGGGAAGCCGGGAACGCCAGCCCCGGGCAGCGGCGGGCAGGTTCGATACCCACAGGGTGTACCGCCAGCCGTCCCGGGTCTCGAACAAGGTGAGCTGCGCGCCGGGGTGCGGCCGCTCCCGGCGGGCGAACACCCGCATCGTCGCCGGCCACGCGGCGAGCTGGTCGCCGCCCCGTCCCTGGCGCAGCAGGGCGGTGAGCTCGGTGACGTGGGCTTCCTCCACCCAGCACCGCCGGTGGCCGCAGCGCGAGTCCGGGCAGGCGCCGTCGGCGCGGCGTTCCCGCACCTCCCCGCGGCCGTCGACCGCCTGCTCCCACGCCTTCGCGGGGACGCCGGTGATCGCGTCGCGCTCCCGCTCGCCCAGCGCCCACCCGACCGAGTAGGTCAGCTGGCGGCCGGGCCGCGACGCCGCCTTGTCCAGGCACTTGATCAGGTCGTGGCTGGCGCCGGCGCCATCCACGGTGACCATCAGCTTGCGCCGGTACTTCGCCGGGACCGCGGTGATCGCCTCATCCAGGACCCGCAGGTGATCGGCGACGGTGTTCGACCCGGCGCCGCCGGGCCGCATCATCCCGGCCAGCGCCTCGTCCGTATTGTCGCAATAGGCCAGCAATGGGTGATGCCCGAACCCTTTGAAATTAGGTTCCGCGCCTTCCTTATCGGAGCAGGCCGGGGTGACGGTGGCGTCCAGGCGGACGCAGATCACCCCGTCCAGGACCTTATCGGCGATCCTCACCCCGGGCATCTTGCCGTACCGGGCCACGATCCCCTCCCACGCCCGGGCCCTGGCCGCGTTCACCGCCGCGTTGATCTTTCTCGCCGTCTTCGGCCCGCCGCCGGCAATCTCCTCCAGCGCCCGCCACGCCGTCGGCACCGACGCGACCGGGCCCAGCACCTCACGCTGCCCGGCGAGCACGGCGAAGTCGCTGATCACCGTGGCGCCGTCCGCGATCGCCACCGCGAGGTCCGCCAGCACCCGGCCCCGGTCGTGCACCGGGACGAACCCCCGACGGGTCAGGGCTTTCGACAACCCTGAGGTCAGGCCGGTCCGGTCAGCCAGTGCCCGCAGCAGCACCACACCCGCGTGCGACACGATTCCCTGACCGCCAGCAGTGACATCCAGGCCCTTCAACCACGCGGTAGAGTGCATCTCAGAAGTGCTCCTCGGACAGGGCTCGATAACGGCTTCACCACCTTTATCGTCCCAGTTCAGGGGCACTTCTCATTGCTGCCGCGCCGTCAGATCCCGCACCCCGCGAAAGACCAGGGCTAGGGGAGGATCTAGCACCTCTCGTCGCCGGCAGCCTGTGCATGGGGGACTCCGCACCGGCCAGCGGGCGGCACCTCGATGGTGTCGCGTTCACCGGGTATATCGACGGCCTGCTCGAAGCCGGGTGGCTGGGCGAAGCGGAGCAGGTGCGCCTTGCTTACTGCGCCGCCTCCGCACTCCGCTACGGGCTGTGGGGCGCGTGGCTAGCCGGCGAACTCGCCCAGGACAAGTCCGGCCACGCCGCCGTCTCGACGTTCTTCGCCCGCCCCGTTGGCGCCGTCGTGCAACAGTTCGCCCTCGTGCTGCCGGTGCTCCTCGACCATGCGGACGAGGCGCAAGCGGCGATTGACAGAACTTCATAGCGCCGAGCCGGACCAGATACATGATCGCGCCCGTACAAATCCAATCATGTGGGCGGTCGCGTGGGCCGGCGCGTGTGGTCAACGGCCCCGCCACCGTCCACAGTCAGATCAATCCCTCGCCCGCCGCCCACGACCCCGCGAAAGACCGTCACCGGCGGTCGGCACGAACGGGACTCGACGACGCAGGCACATTAGCGGAGGGACCAATCATGCGAACCAAGCGGACGAGAAGCGCGGCCCTTGCGGGCATCTCGATCGCGGCCACCGTCTCGGTGGCGCTATCCACCGGCATCGCCGGCGCCGCGCCGACGCGAGCAGCCTCAGCAGTCGCGGCCAGAGCCGCGGGCAGCCTGCCGGTGATCACGATCACGATGACCGGCAAGAAGATCACGGTCGGCGGGACCCTGCAGTCCGGCGGGGTCCGGATCGTCTCCAAGGTCACCAATGAGGCGCAGGGCTCACCGGTCCTGGTCCGGCTGGACCCCGGCGTCACCCTTGACCAGTTCATGGCTGCGCTGCCGAAGATCGCCGCGGACCAGAACAACATTGAGGGGATCGGCGCCTTCGTCTTTTCTCCGCAGGCCAGCAAGGGCACCAGCTCGGCGCAGGCCACTCTGGCGGCCGGGCAGTACGTCGCGGCGGACCTGGCGCCGTCCGGGCAGCCGCCGCTGACAACGTTCATGATCACCAAGTCCTCGTCGCCGGCCAGCCTGCCCAAGCCCCAGGCCACGATCGCCTCGATCGAGTTCGCGTTCCGCGGCCCGGTCCGCCTGCACGACGGCGAACTGGTCCGCTTCGCCAACCACGGGTTCCTGGTGCACATGATCGTCGCGGCCCGCGCCCGCAGCCTTGCGGGCGCGCGTGAGGTCGCCCGGCTGCTGAAGGCGGGCAAGAACGGGCAGGCAGGCCGCCTGGTCACCAACTCCTACAACTTCGACAACATCCTGTCCCACGGCGCCTACCAGCAGCTCCTCATCCACAACCGCCCCGGCTACTGGGTCCTGGCCTGCTTCATGGACACCCAGGACCACCGCGAGCACACCCTGCTCGGCATGGAACGCGTCATCCAGATCGTCAAGTAACAGGCAGCAGGTAGCAGGTAGCAGACCGCATAGCCAGGGCGGCCGGACTCAACTGCCGGCCGCCCTGGCGTCGCATCTCTTGTGAAGCGGAAACGCCGAGCTTAGGCTGATATCCCCGATAGAAGAGGGCCGGGCGCTGGCGCGGTTCTGGGCTGCGCTGCTCGGCGGCACCCCGTGCTGTCGAACCGGGAGATCGCCGAGCGGTTGGTTATCTCACGGAAGACAGCAAGTCATCATGTCGAGCACATCTATGCCAAGACCGGTATGGCAAACAAGGCGCTCGCGGGTCTGTTCGCTGCGAGCCAGGGTCTCCTGGACGACTCTTAGCTGTCGTCGCCGAGCTTCAGGTAGCCCGAGCACAGGACCCGCATCCAGGTGATTCGCTCGCCGTCGGTGTTGTAGTAGGCCTGCTGCTCGACGACGTGGTCGCCATCGTCGTTCCGCACGCGCAGCCGGTAGTCGACGTGCTCGCGCCCGGGCAGCTGGCTGGTGCTGACCGACTCCAGCCGCTGGATGTCGTCGTCGGGCTCGAACCATTTGCCGAGCACAATCTGATCCACCACCTCGCTGGCCGTGGCGGCCCGCCAGTGGCGGCCGGGAGTCAGGGCCTGGAAGTCGACGGTGTCGGCGATGAGCGAACGGAGCGTGGCGCTGTCCTTGGCTGCCAGGGCCCTGGCGAAGCGCTCGCCGGCTTTCGCCGCAGCGTCGCCGGCCTCGTGATCAGTAGCTGAATGTAGTGGCAGGCTCATCGCCGATCCAATCCCACAACGGTACGGTGCCGCCGAGCGCGGCATTTGTGACCAGAGATTCCTCCCCCCGATGCTTGGCATTGAAGCACATCGGGCAGGGCCGCGCATGGGGCGAGTGCCCCATCTTTGGATGACAGTCTCGGCGGGGAGGCCGCTAGTCGTGCGGTGCCCGTGCCTCAGGGGCAGAGGAGATGTCGCTGAGCGTGCCGTCCTCCCTGACTGTCCACCGGATGCCCGCGGCGTCGCGGAACGTGAGGAAGGCCGACAAGGCGGCGGGGTCATCTGGCGCGCCGGGGGCCGGCGGCTCGGGCGTGCGCTCGAAGCAGACCTCTTGCCCTGGCAGCAACCTGGCCGCCCGATCAGGCCTGCCCATTTGGACCGTGGCGAGCTGCCAGATCACGTACAGGTCGTAGACCGGCTGCTGACTGTTGTTGTGTACTGTCGCGGTGATCTGCCCGGTGGGTGGCGTTGCCGGTCCGCCGAACCGGGCTAGCTCGATGAACACCTGGCATGCCTGCGCACGTCGTCGTTCGTCCATGGACAGGCGGAGGTCCTTGACCTGCAGAGTCAGCGCCTCGGCCAGCTGGGTGATGAGCTCGCGCTGGTCAGCGACCTGCCGGGAGCGGGCGCTCAGCGCCTTGCCCGCGAGTCCGGCAAGGACTGTCACGCCGACCGCGATGACGACGGTCGCGATCGCGGCGATCCAGGCCGGCACGGTCAGCGGCATGGCCGCAGCCTAGGCGTCAAAAGCCCTCTAGGCCGCGTTATCGGGCAACAACGGGAACTTCGTCGCTGTCGGCGTTGCCCGTTCCTCCGCCCACCAGCGGGCGACGGCGAACGTCGAGGTCACATAGGCTGACTAGCTCGTGGGCCCACTCGCTGGCGCAGCCTGTCGGCCTCGTCGGCGGGTGTTCAGGGATTCAGTCGTGAGGAGTGGCGTGGGCAGGGCACATCTGCGGCCAAGTAGGCCCGCTGCCGCCGCTTCCGCACGGCCGCTGCTCCCTGACCGCGTTAGGCCCTTGGCGGGCGGCTTGCTCGCATGCTGCGCGGTCATCGTCGCCGCGCTTGGCGCGCTCTTCGCGCACCAGACCAGGGCTGACTGGTTCGACCACGCCGTGGACGCGCCGATCATCGCCTGGTTCAGCGGCCATCAAGGCTTCGCATCGTGGCTTGCCGCGCCTGGCTCGCTGATACCGGCGGGCGTGCTGACCGCGGCCATCGCCATCGGCTGCGTGCTCGCGGGACGGCTCAACGGAGCCTTCCTTGCCCTGGCTGCCGTCCCGGTTTCCGAAGCCATCAGCGAAGGCCTGCTCAAGCCGCTGGTCCACCGGACCTACCTCGGCGGGGTCGCTTACCCGAGCGGGCACACCACGGCGATATCCGCTCTGACGGCGACGCTGATCGTGCTCCTGCTCCTGTCGCGCCGGCCCGTCCGGGCCAGAGCGATGCGGCGGCTGAGCGTGCTGATTCCGGCAGCCGCGTGCGTAGTCGGAGTCGGTGTGGCCATCGGCCTGATCGGCCTGCGCTGGCACTATTTCACTGACATCGTCGCCGGCGCTGCGGTCGGAATCGGGACCGTGTGCGGCCTGGCGCTGCTTCTGGACCTGGCGGCCGTCAGGCGGTGGTTCGCGAGGGAGCGGCACGAGCGGCACGAGCGGCACCGGTCGGCTCGAAAGCTGCTTAGCTCAGGACGCGGTACCGGTCCGGCCGAAGTCAGCGGCTGCGCTGGCCCGCAGTTGCCTGAGCTGATCCGGGGTCGGGCACCAGTTTGAGGTGAAGCTGGCCGTATCCCAGTTCGCGAGACGTGCGCCAGCTTCGTATGCGCTCTGGCAGAACGCGAGCAGCGTGCTCCTGGGCGACTGGGCCGTGCGAACGGTCTCGTAGGGCAGGATCGCCATGGACCCCGGCCCGTACTCAGTCCACTCGCCGACGGCCAGAGGCTGGTCGCGCAGGCCAGCCGGCTCTGGAGCGGTGTAGGAGTAGAAGGCGGCATCGCCGATCGTGTCATCACCGGCCCAGAAGCCGAACGAGATGACTTCGTGCGTGTACGCCTCGCGGGTCACCTGGTCGGCGTCAACCGGCGGTGCCGCCCGGCCAGAGAACCGGGTGACAGCCAGGTCCAGACTGTGCCAGAACAGGTGCACCGGGCTGATCTTGCCGTTGAACCAGCCGCTGAATTCCTCGAATACCGAGTCCGACCAGTCCAGCACCCTTCCGAAGCGCTCGACCGCAGCGCGATTCCACGACGCGTGCGCGGAATCCTGCGTGAAAGGCGTCTTCATCGGGAGTCCGAACGGCTCCTCCTTGATCGCGACGTCGATGCCGAGTTCGCGCAGGGTGGCGTGCAGGCGAGCGTCGAAATCCGCGACCGGCAGCCCGCCGTCAAGCTCGAAGGACCTAGTCCTGCCGTCAGCGGTACGCACGACCACGGCATGATCAACGAAGTCCAGCGTGATCTCGAAGGTGGTACCGCCATGGTGCAGGCGCCGTGTCGTGAGGCCGCGGACGTCGACATACAGCGGGGCGTTCCACCAGTGGTTGCGCGGCGCCGTCGTGGCCAGCCGGATCTTGCCGACGATCTGGCAGTAGAGGTGCAAGGTGTCCTTGGTCGCTCGCCAGTCGGCTAGGTGCAGTTCGGGAAGCTCGGCCAGCTTGACGCCGCCTGGTTCCGAACCGCTCTCGCTCATAAGGCCAGCACCTCCAGCAAGGTCGCGGCGTCATAGCCGCCACGGTGCACGACACCGTCTATGAACAGGGTGGGCGTCCCGAGCACCTGGCCCGACGCCTCCCCGCTGGCGACGTCCCTGCGGATCCGCTCCATGACGTCGCTGCCGGCCCGGTCCTGGTCGAAGCGTGCCAGATCGAGTCCCAGCCCGCCGGCGTAACGCCGCAGGTCGTCGTCTTCGAGCGCTTTCTGATGATGGAAGAGCAGCCCGTGCATCGGCCAGAACTTGTCCTGGAGCGCTGCGGCCTCGGCCGCGGCCGCAGCGGCCAGGGCATGCGGGTGGAGCTCGGTGAGCGGGAAATGCCGGAACGCGAACCGGATGCCGCCGCTGACGCTCTGCTCAACCTGCTCGATCTCCCGAAATGCCCGCCCGGAGTACGGGCACTCGTAGTCGCCGTACTCGACGATCAGGTGACCGGCAGACGGGCCGCGGACGTGGTCTACGTGCTCATCCAACGGCTCGATGGCCAGCTCCGGCAGTTCGGGCGCGTCATCAAGAGTCATGGCAGCTCAGAAGCCGACCACCTGCCTGATGAGGACCACGTGAATGCGGCCAGGCGGCTCCTGGTGGATCTCCAGAATCTTCCCCACAAGGCTGTTCTGCCCGTACGCGGCGTACGCACGCGCGTCTTCCAGCTTCAGGCTGTGGCTGTAGATGCGCTCGCGCGCCGTCTCCAGGTCCGGGACGAGTTTCTGGGCGCCGACGACGAAGATGACGTTCGCGGCGCCCCAGGCGTACGAGGCGAGCTGGCTGCCAGAAGCAGAGGCGATCACGAGAGTTCCGTCCCGGCTGATGGCGTGCACGCTGCCGAGCGCGTAGTCGGGCTGACCGCCGATCGCCTTCATTTCCTGCGCCTGCGTCGCGAAGTCGAGCGCGAACATCTTGTTGCGCGCCGATTCGAACGGCCCGCCGTTGTTGATCGCGTCCTCGATCCCGGTCTCCTGCAGCGTCACCGATGTGTTGGTCATCACTGAGGAGCCGGCCGGAATGCGCGCCAGCACCGCGGCCCGTGCTGCGTCGAAGTCATCGGCCACCTCGACGCTGAATCCATGCTCCTCAAGGGCGATGACAGTAGCGTTCAGAGTCTCGTCGTCAGGCAGCGTCGCGAAGCGGCCAGAAACCTGGGTCGTGCTCATCGTGAATCTCCTCCATCGCCGGATGCGAACCTCGCGGGCATTGATTAATACTTGAATGTTCAAATTAACTCTGCCAGCGATGACTTGAACTGTCAAGTCAAGTAGAATCAGAGGCGTGACCAGCGGATGGAGGCGCACCGCGACGGCGGCCGAGCCGCGGTGGCTGGACGACGAGCAGCAGGCGGCCTGGCGGGCGTTCGCCGGCGCTGCGGTAAGGCTGCGCTGGGCGCTGGAATGCCAGCTACAGCAAGACGCCGGGCTCAGCTTCATCGAGTACCACGTCCTGGCCAGGCTGTCGGAGAATCCCGGCAACACGATGCGGCTAAGCGAGCTCGCCGAGGTGACCGACTCCTCGTTGTCCCGGCTCTCGCATCTGATGAATCGTCTGGAGCGGCGGGATCTCGTCCGGCGCGAGCCAGACCCCGCCGACGGGCGCTATACCAACGCGGTCATGACCGACGCTGGCCTGCGCTTGCTGGTTGCCAGTGCGCCGGCGCATGTCGCGAAGGTCCGCGAGCTGGTGATCGACACGCTCACCCGGGAGCAGTTGCGCGAGCTGCGTGCGGCATCAGAGCGCATCGTGGATCGGATAGGCGGCAGCCCTTGCAGGCCGGCGCCAGCTCCCGCGTGCGGCCCCTCGGACTGCGACTAACGCGAGCCGGCACATCGGCTAGCGAGCCCCGGGCAGGTCGCCCGGGCGCAGCCGGTACTCCTGCAGGCGCAGGCCGTGATACTTCTCGGTCTCGCCGACCCATTCCATGCCGATCCGGGCCACGGTCGCGGCAGCCCGCGTGTTCGCTGGCCGCACGAGCGCGATGACCTGCTCGATGCCCTGGTCAAAGGCCCACCGCGCCAGCGCGAGGCCGGACTCGGTGCCATAGCCGTGGCCCCAGGCTTGCCGATGAAGGGCCCACCCGATCTCGAACTCCTCGTCGGGCGACAGCGGCAGCAGGGTCGCTCCGCCGACCACCTGTCCGTCTTCGCCTCGCTCCACAGCCCACCGTCCGGCTGGCGTCAGCATCCGCGCGTCCTCAGCGATCCATTGCTCCAGGGCCACCCGCATGGCGTCCACGTCGCGGATCTGGTCGATGGCCGGAGCGAGCCACCGCGCCACCTCATCGTCACCGTAGGCCCCCAGCGCGGCCGGGGCATCGTCGATTTCCCAGCCACGCAAAACAAGACGCTCGGCTTCCAGTCTCTGGGCCATAGCGCTCACCCTAGTCAGTACTGAGACAGCGACATCACGAGGAGTCGCGCTTCAACCGGTTGAAGCGCGACTCCTCGTGATGTCGCTGTCTCAGTACGGATCCGGTGTTCCGAGCGCTGGCTGATCCGACTCGACGGGCACTGCTTGACGAGTTGTTCGCCCGCGATGGCCAGACGCTCGTCGCACTAACCGCGCAGCACGACATGACGCGCATCGCCGTAGCGAAGCATCTGAAGATCCTGGAGGAAGCGGGCCTGGTCATCGCAAGAAGACGAGGCCGCGAGAAATTGCACTATCTAAACCCGGTGCCGATTCGCCTGGTTCATGACCGGTGGGTGAGCAAGTACACCGAACCGTGGGCCGCGGGCCTGGCTGACCTGAAGCGTGACTTGGAGTACCAGATGGAGAAGGTCTTTGAGATCTACATCCGCACCACGCCGGAACTGCTGTGGGAGGCGATCACTGATCCCGAGATCCGGCGGAAATACCACTTCGGCGCGGCGGTCGAGTCGGACTGGACGGAGGGATCGCCCTACCTGCTGGGTCATCCGGCAGCCGACCGGCCGCTGATGGAGGGGGAGAACGTCGTCGTCGATCGGCCGCGCCGGCTCGTCCAGACGATGCGCGCCTTGTGGGGCGGTGACGCGGAGCGAGCAGGGACGTCGCGGGTGACGTGGGAGATCGAGCAGGTCGGCGACTCGTGCCGGCTGACGGTGATCCACGATCAGCTGCAACCGGACGCACCAGCCGAGCTATACGGCGGATGGCCGATGATCCTGTCCGGACTGAAGACCTGGCTGGAGACCGCCGAGACGCTGACGACGCCGGGCTCGCTCATGTACCAAGACCAGCGATAACAACCGAGGAGATCACCATGAATCAGACCACCATCACTGGCATTTCCGCAGTCGGGATCCCGGTCAGCGATCAAGACAAGGCGGTGGACTTCTTCACCGGCACGCTCGGCTTCGAGAAGCGACTCGACGCGCGACCCAACGAGAGCTTCCGCTGGGTCACCGTGGCCGCGCCCGGCGCATCCACTTCGGTGGCGCTCATCGCCAGCCGTGATACTGGCGCCGATACGGGTATCCGATTCATCGTTCCTGATGCCGAGGCTGAGCACCGGGCCATGCGCGAGCGCGGCGTCGAAGCCGGCGATGTGCTGCGCTGGCCGGGGGTTCCCCCGATGTTCGAGTTCAAGGATCCCGACGGGAATAAGTTCGAGATCGTAGAGGAAACCGCGTAACCCGGGCGAATATAAGCCAGGACCTGTCATTAGCAGCAGGTCGCGTGCGGGCGGTGCCGAGGGGGGAAGTTACCCTGGGCACCGCCCGGACCGGCACATCCGGCCTAACGCGCCCAGGCCAGTGGCGTCCCCCGCCCGAACAAGGATTTCGGCTGGAAGTGCAGACAGCCACCCGTCCGGCCGCATGCGGGCGAAGTGACAGGAACAAAGCCCATAGCGTCGCCATTGTTGTAGAAGAAAACGATCACATTTCCGTGCGGATTGAATATGGCGACGTCCCACGGATCACCGACGTTCTGCACATGGACCAGACCCTGACTCTGCACGGTGCCAATGTACGTATTCCAGCTTCCCGGGTCGTCGCCTTCACCGGTATGGAGGAGAAAGACGCCATCGTGGCCCCACGCAAGCCAATAAATCTGATTCCTGTCAGGCGCGAACGCGAGAACATGGCTCTGCTGGATAACGAGCTCCGCAGACAACGAATTCGCACCGCGACCGGCGAGGGATAGTGCAAGAGCAGGAGGGTTCGAGTCTGGACTCCAGCCATCCAGCGAGACGGTGACCGGAGGGCCGTGTCCGGGCCGGGCTCTTTCATACGCATGTAGCAAGCGCGGGTCGCGAACGGTGAGATAGGTTGTCCAGTTGCCATGGACGACGTTTACCAACTGGATGAATCTGCCATCGGCTGAATCGGCGAGAATCGTGGTGTCGCCGTTCCACACAAAGGATCTGGAGTAGGAGCCTAGATCGGTCCCTTGTCCTGTCTTGAGGTTAACCGACCACATCTCGCTTGCCACTTGGGTGCCGTTGCGGCGTTGTACCACCCGCAAATATGCGAGCCTCGAGCCATCCGGAGACGGCAGCACGTCAGCGTGGTAGATCCCGGTATTGCCGACAGGGAGTTCGGCGGGAAGCACCAGCCTCGAATTCGATCCATCGAGATTCATCGTGTAGTAGTCGACACCGTAAAAGCGGGTGCATTCGGGATCGAAGCATCTCTTGGGCAGGAATCTGGATGAGCCGGGCGGGTTAACGTTCTTCCAGGCCAATAGTTTCCGGCCGGCCAGGCTCGCTCCAGCGAAGCCAGAAGCAATAGTGACGATCCGGCCGTCCGGATAGAGCCACCGCAACTTCCCGTCCGACCTGAGCAGGATCCGGCCTCCGCCCGGGAACAGCCGCACATGAGGCGAGTGTCGGTGTGCGGGCGGGCCACCTCCGCGCCAAGCGCCAGCCAGCGGCACCGCGGCGACCGCGGTAGCGAGGGCCAGAGCGCTGACGGCGGCAATTCGCCTGTTCCGCCGCCGGTAACGCCGGCGGACCAGTTCCATGACTTCGCCGCGAGGCTCGGCGTCCGCAACTGCCGCGCGCATCGCTTCTCGCAGCTGATATTCGAGGTTACTCATGGCCGTCGAGCACCTCCCTGTACCCCGATGCTTGCCTCGGTGAGAACCCGGACATCTCTCGTAGCCGGGCAAGACCGCGCGATGCCTGGCTCTTCACCGTGCCGACGCTGCAGCCCAGCATCTTCGCGATCTCCATCTCGGACAGGTCCTCCCAGTACCGCAGCACTAGTACGGTTCGCTGTCTCTGCGGAAGTGATGCCAGCGCTCGCAACAGGAGGTCACGGTTGGCCACATCACCGCTCCGGTCGTCCGTCACTGGCTCAGGGCTCGCGGAGTCCAGCGGCTGCTCACCGCGCCGCCGCAGCAACCGCCTCCGATCGATGGATGCGTTTACCAGCACCTGGCGAACGTACGGCTCTGGGCTCCGGTGAGGGGACAGCAGCGCCCTGCGCCGGTAGGCACGCTCCAGCGCGATCTGAAGCAGGTCCTCAGCCTCCACCCAGTTCTGCCCGGTCAACAGCAGGGCCAGCTTGAACAGATGCGGAGAACGGGAGAGAACAAACTCCTCGAAAGAAAAGCCCGTGTCATCGCTCACCGCCGCCTCCTGCGCTGTGAGCTCCATACTCCTTCTACGACCGGTGCCGGGTAAAAGGTTGAGCGAATCCAGCGGCCGATTCCTGACTCCGACGCATCCTGAATTGGTCGCCACCCCTTGATGCGCCGGCCGGCAAGGGCGTGGTCATAGCCAGGTCATGGCCGTGCGACGACCGCGGGCCAGGGCGGCCGGACCTGAGTCCGGCCGCCCTGGCTGTGCGGTCTGCTACTTGACGATCTGGATGACGCGTTCCATGCCGAGCAGGGTGTGCTCGCGGTGGTCCTGGGTGTCCATGAAGCAGGCCAGGACCCAGTAGCCGGGGCGGTTGTGGATGAGGAGCTGCTGGTAGGCGCCCCGGCTCAGGATGTTGTCGAAGTTGTAGAAGTTGGTGACCAGGCGGCCTGCCTGCCCGTCCTTGCCCGCCTTCAGCAGCCGGGCGACCTCACGCGCGCCCGCAAGGCTGCGGGCGCGGGCCGCGACGATCATGTGCACCAGGAACCCGTGGTTGGCGAAGCGGACCAGCTCGCCGTCGTGCAGGCGGACCGGGCCGCGGAACGCGAATTCGATCGAGGCGATCGTGGCCCCGGGCTTGGGCAGGCTGGCCGGCGACGAGGACTTGGTGATCATGAACGTTGTCAGCGGCGGCTGCCCGGACGGCGCCAGATCGACAGCGATGTATAGCCCGGCCGCCAGATTGGCCTCCGCCGAGCTGGTGCCCTTGCTGGCCTGAGGAGAAAAGACGAACGATCCGATCCCCTCAATGTTGTTCTGGTCAGCGGTTATCTTCGGCACCGCAGCGAGGAACTGGCTGACGGTGACGCCCGGGTCCAGGCGGATCAATACCGGGGATGCGTGCGCCTCGCCGGTGACCGTGGAGACGATCCGGACCCCGCCGGATTGCAGGGTGCCGCCGACCGTGATCTTCTTGCCGGTCATCGTGATCGTGATCGTCGGCAGGCTGCCCGCGGGCCTGGCCGCGACTGCTGAGGCTGGTTGCGTCGGTGCGGCGCCGGCGATGCCGGCGGACAGCGCCACCGAGACGGTGGCCGCGAGCGAGATGCCCGCAAGGGCCGCGCTTCTTGTCAGCTTGGTGCGCATGATTGGTCCCTCCGCTAAATGAATGAGTGGTAGCTTTCCGCTCGCGCGTAGTATCGCACGATAGGCGAGGTTTATGGCGCGCTGCTTGCCGCATATGTTTGCGCGATTTCGTTAGCCGGTCGTTGCCGCGTAGTTGTCGCTGTTCCCCCAAGTCCCGGGCGGTCGCTCAGCGGCCAGGGCGCACCGGGTACACGCTTGATCGACGCGCGGCGAACCACTTCGGCGACCGCTTCGGCAGAAGGACCGGTGAATAGAAGGAAGCAGATCTCGTCCCCGGGTACGAAGATCGAGCGCAGAAAGCGCACCTGCGCCCCTTCGCGAGCCATCTGCTCGGCGATGGCAGCAACCGGTGGGCGACCGCCGATCCGCTGCAGCTCGGCGCGTGTCGGCACAACAGCACCCGATATTCGCGCCCGCCGGCGCGGCGCACCGCCTCCTCCCAGAGGCAGGTCTTGCCGAGCCCCGGCTCTCCCTCCAAGAGCAGTGAGACTGGACCTGACCCGGCGGCGAGCAGAACCTCCTCGACCCTGGAGAGCCCCGCACCCCCCGACGAGCGCAGTTCCGTTCGTGTCGCCCTCATGGCGCCGTCAGGGCGTGCTGTAGTTGGCGGTATAGCTGGTGTTGGTGGCCGGCGCGACGATGGTGTGGCTCTGCGCGCCGCCGTCGGACCATGAGGAGAAGTCGTACGTCGAGCCGCTAACGGTCTGAGGGGATTGGGCGCTCACCGAGTTATTGGAACCGACCACAACGGTAGTGCTGAACGGCGCCGCCCGCGCTGTGGAGTTGACGGCGAGCATCAGATTCACGCCGGCGCGGTTCGTCGTGAAGGTCAGCACTACTGTCCTCGGGGCGAGCCGGACGCTCGCTCTCGATGTGAGTCCTCCGGAGTCCTTCGCGGTGAGCCGAACTTGTAGCCAGCACGGGTAGGCGTGATCGGGCGCCGTGAACGAGCCGCTCGCCACGCCGGTGAAGGTCTGGATCAGGTGCGTGTGGCAGTTGGTCGGCGTGAAGCAGTGGTGCAGGATCACCGACCATCTCAGCGCGGACGCGGGGAGCGTCCCGTCCTGGGCGTCCGTCGCGTGGCCAGAGAAATGGATTGTCTGGCCTACCTGCCAGGTCAGGCTCGCGCCCGGGGCATCGATGACCGCGACCGGCGCGGTGTTGCCGACCGTGATGGTTACGGAGGGGGTATCAGATGCGCCCTGATCGTCGGTGACCCGAAGCGACACCCTCCGAGTGCCGTTGCGGGTGTAGGTGTAGTGGGCGGTGCGGCCGGTCGCGTCACCGAACGTGCCATCACCATTCAGATCCCAGGAATAGGCGAGCGGCCCGGCCTCGGGGTCGGTGGACTTGGATCCGTCGAATGTAACGCGCAGGGGCGCGAGGCCGGTGGTCGGATTGGCGCTGATGCGGGCCGTGGGCGGCTGGTTGCCGATGGTGTAGATGATGCGGTGGAGAGTTCCGCCTTCCATGTCGACGTAGAACAGATCGCCGCCCGGGCCGATCTTGAGGTCGACCGGGTGGCCGGCTGCGCCGCCGGCCGCGTCGACGCCTACGAACGACTTGATGTTGGCCGGGTCGGGCAGCCCGTTAGCGCCAGGCATCATGACCCAGATCTCGTTTCGCGTGTGATCGGCGAAGAAGAGCGCCCCGTTGTAGGCGGCCGGGTACGACCCTCCCTGGTAGAAGGCAAGGCCGGTAATGGACGACCCGCCCTTGTGACAGCCCGGGTAACTCACCACGCAGGCGCTGTGCTTGTACGTGTAGTACGGCGCTCCGACCGATCCGGGGGTGGCATAGAGGCTGGAG
>Ga0209240_1000338_pt1 | contig 19624 bp, 18 predicted proteins | sample GraSoi_2013_80cm_FD_185828 | JGI IMG/M metagenome (GOLD analysis project Ga0209240, IMG submission 185828) | Grasslands soil microbial communities from the Angelo Coastal Reserve, California, USA - Sample 9_17_2013_80cm (SPAdes) (version 2) | ecosystem: Environmental > Terrestrial > Soil >...
AAAGCGAATCACTAAATCCTTTCGAATTGGTTGAAGCGGGCGACTAGGACCGAGACGCCGCTCGCGCTGACAAAGGTCAATCAGCTGGTAAGAATCCGCTCGAGCCATGTCCGCTATAGCTCCGATAGCGACCAAATTGATGCGTGCGACGAATTGGCGCGATTTGCGCGCCGCCGAGACTCGCCCGAGAATTCGTGGTGCCATGTGTTAAGGCCGCCGTCTCAACTGTTAAGTTCGTTAAGTTCAATTTTTCTCGCCCGGTTCTGGCGTTCGCGCGCGCGGTTGCCCCCCGCGCAGCATTTGACTCCCAGGAAGGACCCGGCGATGCCAACACCCGTGACGCAGCCGCCCACCCTGGAATTTCGCGGCAATTTTTTGCAGCGCTCTTGCCGTCGTGGTTGCCAACGCGGTGTTAAACACGAGTAAAAAAAGTTTTTGCAATTTTGCGGAAATGCGTACGGGCAGCCAGCGACACGCCGGACTCCCGCAGCTAATGGCCGCGGGCGGCGCTTGCCACTCTGTCCATTGAGTTCGCACGCAAGCCTTCGAGAAGCGCCCCGGCGTGGATCAGGTCAGCCGTGTTGAGGCCTTCCGTGAACTGATCATAAATCGATTGCAACAATGTCAGGGCTTCATCGCCGCGACCTTGCCCCTGCCAAAGGCGCGAAAGGTCGCATGCCGTGCGTAGCTGCCAGGAAAGCGCCCGTTGGCGCCGTCCTGTTTTCAAGCTCTTGATGAGCAGGCTCTCGATTTCGTCGGCTTTCTCCTCGTTCCGAGCGGCGGCTACCACATGGGCGCCAGCCGCCGCCAGCGCGAGTGCGGCCTCATAGCCCAACCCCGAATTGGCTCCTGTCACGACCACTATTCGTCCAGACTGGTCCGGAATATCGCGAACCGTCCAACCATGACTCTTCTCGACATCGCTCATCTTACTTGTACGGGAATTGTACTGTGCAACGCGCTCCCGGAGTTCGCTCCACACTGAAGCTCCCACCGAGCCGTTGCGCGAGCGCCCTGACCAATCTGAGGCCTAACGAGCGAGTACTGCGGTTCTCCAAATCGAAGCCGCGCCCCTCGTCTTGCACACAGAGCTCGTATAGTCCCGGACGTCGGCTCAGGCCGACCGTAATGGAAACTCGCCCATGCTGGTTGCCGCTGTATTTTGCCGCATTCATGAGCAGTTCATTGATGATCAACGCCAACGGCATCGCTGCCTCCTTGGGAAGATTGCCGCAGGTCGTTTCGCAATCGATCGATACGTCGCTGCCGAACAGAATTCGGGCGTTAGCGCAGACAGCGTTGACAAGGTCCTGACCGTTCACCTCGGTTGAACCACGCACGCAGTAGTAGGCCCCTTGCGCGATTCCGATCGCCCCGACGCGTCGGATTGCATCCGACAACACCTCGCGAGCTTCCGAGTTGTTGCGGGCCTTGTGGTATCCCGACTGCAGGAGGCCGGCGAGTATTTGCAGATTGTTCTTAAGCCTATGGTTCCATTCGTCCAGTAACGGTTCGCTCAGCGAGATTGTCTCGGTATGCTGGTCATGAATGCTCTTGGGGACGATAGGCGGCACGTCCGAGTTTTGATGCGTGTCGAAACCGTCGGCAGTCTTGCGCGCGGCAGCAACCCCACGGTTTGCCTTTAGGTGCTTAAGTCGAATTGCATCCATCTCGATCTCCAATTTTGTCGCCTGCAACGGGCACGGCGAAGAAAATGGCTAGGCCTGGGTCCTGCTTTAGCGGCATGTTGATGAGAATCGCAGAGGTAGAAAGCACTGGTCCGTTCCAGCGGCAGAATGGGTCACACGCCAACATTGCCCCAAGGTTGCTCGCGCGAAGCAACCCTTCACCATTGCGTGAACCCGGGGATGGGCCGGTCCTCTGAGGCTTGCCTTGGCGAGCTAGATTCTCGTAAGGGGGAAGCTGCCGGGAGCGTGAAAATTTGGCGAAGAACCCGCGTCCAGTGGGACCCCTCGCCCAGACATATCAAGGAAGATCGATGCGCTCCCTTGTGATCGAAGACGAACCACAGATTGGGGCCTACCTCGGCCGTTTGCTCGGGCAGTTGGGTGGAATTGTCGACATCGTCGAAACCCTTTCGGATGCCAAGCAGACGCTTGGCAATTTCAAGTACGATCTGGCAATCCTCGACCGGATGTTGCCTGACGGCGACGCTCTCGACATCGTCATGGCGCTGAACCGATTGCCGGAAAGGCCAGCTTTCATCATGCTGACCGCCAAGGATGCCAAGGAAGACGTGATCGATGGGCTGAACAGCGGTGCGGACGATTATCTCGGCAAGCCTTTCGAGCCGCAGGAGTTCATTGCCAGGGTAAGGGCCGTCCTGCGGCGGCCACGATTGCTCGTCCCGTCGAGGCTGTCGTTCGGCAACGTCGAACTTAACGTCGGCACCAACGAGGTTACTGTGGCCGACAACAAGGTTCTGCTTCGGCGCCGCGAAGCCTTAATCCTCGAAGCACTTCTGATGCGACACGACCGTGTCATCACGCGCGAAGCCTTGATCCAGGCGGTCTACGGGTTCGATGACGAGATCGAGTCCAATACCCTTGAGGCGCAGTTGTCCCGACTCCGCAAAAAGCTGGTCGAATTTGGCGGAAATGTCGAGATTCGCAGCATGCGGGGCATCGGCTATATTCTCAGGACGGCACAAGCCTGATGACGTCAATCACCAGGACACTGGCGCTTTCGCTCGGCGTGACTGCCACCGCAATCTTTCTCGTCACGCTCGGCATCGTTATTTGGTTCGATCTGGCGCACGACCGCGAGCAAAAATACTGCCAAACAGCCTCGGGTATCCTCAATCGCGCGACGGTCGTCGATCCCGACCACGGTCTGGATATCAGTTCCAAAGGCATCGAGGAGCTGAAATCTCATAGCCCAAGTCTATGGTACGTCGTGTCCTATGATAATCTGATGAGTGAGTTCGGACGGGAACGCCGACCTGCCCTACCGGTCTCGCTCCCTTATGCCGGTCTGATTGGTTTGTCGGTGCTCGACACACTTGACCAGAAGAGCTCCTTCTGCCTGGCCGTCGTCCGAAAGAATGCGTCCAAACTGGTTATGATGATCGGAGGTGCGCAAGTCTACTTCGACCAGATCGCGGAATCATTCGTCCTTCGCAATCTTGATTCGATCATTCTGCTGGCTGTCGCATTCGCGTCAATCGTAGCGGCAGGCGCGTTTCTGTCCGCGCGCTTCGTGACCCGGAGTATCGAACGCGTGACGACGCTGGCGCTCGCAATTGAGCCGAGGGCACCTCAGGGGTCGATATCGCTCGATGAGGTTCCGGTCGAGCTCAAGCCATTGGTTAGCGCGCTTAACCGCGCCTTCGATGAGATTAATGCATACATCCAAAGGCAACGCCGGTTCCTAGGCAATGCCGCACATCAGCTCCGAACGCCGCTGACCTTGCTGCGCGCCAAGATCGACGACGTGACCGAGCCTGCCTTGAAGGCCGACCTTATCCGCGATGTTCGTCGCCTCGCGTCTCTGGTCTCAGCCATGCTGGACCTGGCCCGATTACAAAATCATGGGATAGAAAAGCGGCCCATCGATCTCGGAGCCCTGACGCGGGACGTCCTTGCGGATTTCAGCCCGTCGGCGCTGGATGCCGGCATCGAGCTCTCTCTGGAGCCGGTCCCGGAAGGCAGCGTCGTCGTGCTCGGCGTCGAAGCTGCGGTTCGGAGCGCATTGGCCAACTTGGTCGGCAATGCGTTGATCCATGCACGCGGCGCCGCGCGCATCGTAGCCAATCTCAGTCGTGGGAGCGTATCGATCAGTGATGATGGGGCCGGCATCTCTCCTACCTCCCAACTCAATCTTATTGAGCCGTTCCTGACGGGCGCCACCGCCAAAGAAGGGCACGGGCTAGGTCTGTCGATCATTCAGGAGATTATGACGGTTCACGCAGGTACGCTGTCGATCACATCGCAACCGGGACGCGGGACGACCGCCTGCCTCCGCTTTCCAGAGGCTTCGCAGGAACGCCAAATGAATCCAGAACCCGCAGTGCAGTGCACCTGCGATGTCACAAGAGCAAGCACACTGAGCTGAATGTCTGCTTGGGTCATAACCAGAAGAACCCAAGGTGAGCATAACGAGCCTGCATTCGGGCGGCCCCTCGCCCGGCTGCCCCCCGCATGGCTTTTTTCCGCTAGGAAGGACCCGCGAGCGCGAGGCGTTCGGCTCTAGGCCATTCACGACGGAGATGGTTGGCGCGGACAACCATTCCACGGCTGGATCGACCAGAAACCTGACGTAATTTTCAGAGCACTCGAACGCGCCGCGCTATTGAACTCGTTCGAGCTCAGTCAGCAGTAATGCCTCTACATCAGCCGGCATCGTGAGTCGGCGGATAACATTTGGCCAAAGGTCAACTGGCGGTCCGGCAAGCAGTTCTTTCGATAGCGTGACGACATGAAGGTCGTCATTGAGGTGCTCGCGGCGCCCGCAATGCTGGGCGAGACATGCCACGCGCGGATGGCACTCGCGATAATGGCAGATGCGACCCAGGTAGCGTCCCGTCACATCGGCGAGGAAGATGTCGGCACCGAGGTTGATGGTTTGAGCAGACCCCTTGAGGCGCCGGCCAGCGCGCGCAAGTTTGCCCAAATCCATCGTACCGTTGATCGTGACGAGGACATCGGCGTCCTTCGGAATCGCCTTGCTTGTCACCAGCGAGCCTATAAGGGCAATACGCAGGACGCCCGGACAAGTACATGCAGCCCGCACGAAGGAGCGTACAGCGAGAAGCAGCTCCCGGCGCGGTTCGACAACTGAGGGCCTAGGACTGTGGGATGGGTTGCGACGCATCTCGCTTGATGCTGGTTCGGCGCAATCGGCTCCGGTGTAGCGCGCACAAATATTATTGCGGACCGGCGCGAAGCTCCAAAAACTTTAGGCAGTTAGCGTCCGGTCTACCCCAATTGCTGCCATGATGGTGCGCCGCAGCGGAACGACGCGAGGTGCCATGAACGGACATCGGGTGGATTATTCGATCACCTCGTCGGCCAATGCGAGCAGCTTGTCCGGCACGTCCAGGCCGAGCGCCTTGGCGGTCTTTAGGTTGAGCACGAGTTCGAACTTGGTGGACTGCATGACCGGCAGGTCGCCGGGCCGCTCGCCCTTGAGAATCCGACCGGCATAGATGCCAACCTGCCGGTAGGCCTCGGTGATGCTGGTTCCGTAGCTCATCAGCCCGCCGATCGAGACGTATTCGCGCAGGGAATAGATCGCCGGGATGGAATGACGCGCGGCGAGCGCGACGATGGCCTCGCCATGGGAGTTGGTCAGCGCGCCGGTACCGACGAGCACTGCGTCTGCCGCGCGTTGGGCGAACCTTGCAAACGCCGCCTCGATCTCGCGGCGGCTGGTCGCGTCGGCAACGACCAGCTGCAGTCCAAATGCTTGCGCCGCTTTCGCCACATCGGCTCGCTCCACCTCGGTCTCCGTCCCGCTCGGACCGACGAGCATGGCAACGGTCGTTGCCTTCGGGGCGAGCTGACGCAGCAATTCCAGCCGCTTCGTCCCCAGCTCGCTGGTGATGAAGATCACGCCGGTGAAGTTGGTGGCCGGTCGGTTGAGGCTGGCGACCAGGCCGTCCCGGACCGGGTCGCTGCCGGTCGCGAAGACGACCGGTACGGTCGTCGCTGCAGCCTTGGCGGCGAGCGCTCCGGGGGTATTGGCGACGATCACCGCCGCCTTCCGGTCGATCAGATCCGCCACGAGGGCCGACAGCCGGTCATTACGCCCTTCCGCCCAGCGCTGCTCGATGACGACATTGCGCCCTTCGACGAAGCCGGCCTCGGTCAGGCCGCGGCGAAACGCAGCCAGGAGGTGCTCGAACGACGCCGACGGTGTGCTGCGAAGGAAGCCGACGACCGGCATCGCCGGCTGCTGCGCGCGCGCCGCGAGCGGCCACGCGCTCGCCGCCGCGCCGCCGAGCAGCGTGATGAACGCGCGGCGTTTCATTCGATGACCTCGTCGGCGCGGGCGAGCAAGGTTGGCGGCACCTCGAGGCCAAGCGACTTCGCGGTCTTGAGGTTGATGATCAGCTCGAACTTTGTCGGCTGCTGGACCGGCAAGTCAGCAGGCTTCTCGCCTTTGAGGATGCGGCCGGCATAGACACCGGCCTGCCGGTAAAGGTCAACGACACTCGCCCCATAGCTTATTAAGCCCCCGCTCACGGCGTATTCGCGCAGTGCATACATCGCCGGTATTCGGTGACGGTCGGCGAGCGTAACAAGTCGTTCGCGCTTGCTTTCGAAAAACGGATCCGTGGTCACAAGGAGCGCATCAGCCCTCTGTTCTACGAGCGCTGCAAAAGCCGATTCGAAATCGCGCTCAGTGCTGATCCTCAGGACGCTGATTTGATAGCCGAGTATGTGTGCCGCATTCTGCGCCTCCCTCACCTCGGTCTCATTACCCGGATTGTTGGCGTTCATGATGACGGTCATGAGCTTTGCGCTGCGAATGAGTTCGCCCAGCAGCTCTATTCGCTTCGCTACGAGCTCGGAGGAAATTAAAGTCACTCCAGTGACATTCCCACCGGGACGGTTGAGACTGGAGACAAGCCCAGACTGGACCGGATCGTTGCCGGTGGTGAAGACAATCGGGATAGTCGTGGTCGCTGACCGTGCTGCTTGTGCGCTAGTGATGCCGCCGGTCGCGGCGATAACGGCGACCTGCCGGCGAACCAAGTCGGCAGCCAATTCGGGCAGCCGCTCGTATTGACCATTGGCCCAGCGGTACTCCATCGCCACATTCTGTCCTTCGATGTAACCGAGTTCCTTTAGACCTTGGCGGAACGCCGCCACGCGATTAGCTAACTCCGCGGGTTGCGCACTGTTGAGGAACCCGATCACCGGCATCGCCGGCTGCTGCGCGTGCGCCACGCGCGGCCATGCCGCCGCCGCGCCGCCGAGCAGCGTAATGAACGAGCGGCGTTTCATTCGATCACCTCGTCGGCACGGGCGAGCAGACTATCCGGCACGGTGAGGCCGAGCGCCTTCGCGGTCTTGAGATTGATGACCAGTTCGTACTTGGTCGGCGCCTGCACCGGCAGGTCGGCCGGCTTCTCACCCTTGAGGATGCGATCGACGTAGCCGGCCGCTTGCCGGTACTGCTCGACCTCGTTAGGCCCATAGGAGATCAGGCCGCCGGCGGCGACGAATAAGCCTTCCCAGTAGACCGCGGGCAGCTTGTGGCGGGCCGCCAGCGTGATGATCAGATCGCGATGACGCTGCGCCGACCCGCTGGCCGGTACGATCAGGCCGCCGTTCGAAGAGCGCGCGAATGCCGCAACGGCGCGCTCGATCTCGCCGGCGTCGCGCATATTGACGGGGTTGACCTCCATCCTGAGAGACGGCGCCACGGCCTGGATGACGCCGAACTGGGCGGGGCCGGTGGGGATGGCGGGATCCCGGAGGACTGCCACTCGCGTCAGGCCCGGCGCGATCTCTTTGAGCAGCTCCAGCCATTGCCCGGCCGTGCTGTACTCGAAAGTCATGAAGCCGGTGGCGTTGCCGCCCGGCCGCGCCAGGCTGTCGACGAAGCCGGCGGCGACCGGATCGCCGACGACCGGGAACACGATCGGCACGGTGCGGGTCGCCTGCAGCAACGGCCCCACGGTTGCGGCGCCATGGGCCAGGATGACGTCCGGCGCGAGCGCGGCTAATTCCGCCGCGTGTCTGCGAATGTCGGCGGCACTGGTCGTGGCCCAGCGAGTGTCGATGCGCATGTTGCGGCCGATGGTCCACCCCGATTGCTGCAGCCCCTGCAAGAACGCCCCGACGCGGGCCTGAAATTCCGGATCGTCGGCGGTTGCGGGCAGGAGCACGCCGATGCGCCGCACGCGCTCGCCCTGCTGTGCGCGCGCTGCGAGCGGCCAAAGAAGCGAAGGCGCGACCGCCGCGCCGCCGAGCAGCGTGATAACGTCGCGACGCTTTATGCCGCTCATTCCCGGACTTCCGGAGCGCGATGTTTCACTCAATCACCTCGTCGGCGGCTACGAGCAGCTTATCGGGCACGCTGAGGCCGAGCATCCTGGCGGTCCCGGTGTTGATGACCAACTCGAACTTGTTCGACTGCACGACCGGCAGGTCCGCCGGCTTGGCACCCTTGAGGATGCGGCCGGTATAGACGCCGACTTGGCGCCCCGCATCCTTGATGCTGGGTCCGTAGCTCATCAGCCCGCCGGCTTCGGCATAGTCACGCAGCGCATATGTCGCTGGGAGCCGGTGGAACGCCGCCAATTGGGCCAATTGGACACGCCGGCCGCTCAAGAAGGGATCGCCGGCGACGAAGAGGGCGTCGGGCCGCTCGCGTGCAAAAGTTGCGAAGGCCGCATCGATCTCGCGGATAGCGCTGACGTTGAAGACCTGGATTTGCAGCCCGAGAGCACGCGCAGCCGCCTCCACGTCTCTCACCGTGGTCTCGGCACTGGCAGCAGTAACGAGCACGGCCATACGTGCTGCTCCGGGCACCAGCTCACGCAGGAGTTCCAGCCGCTTCGCCGCCAACTCAATCGTGAAAATATTGATACCCGTCGCGTTGCCGCCCGGCCGGGCGAGGCTGGCGACAAAACCGAGCCTGACCGGGTCTTCGGCGACGACGAAGACAATGGGGATCGTCGTGGTTGCCGCCTTGGCCGCTGCCAACGCAGGGGCACCTCCGGTCGTGACGAGCACGGCCACCTGCCGGCGAACGAGTTCGGCTGCCAGCTCCGGCAGCCGGTCGACTTGATTCTCGCCCCAGCGGTATTCAATCGCCACGTTCTCGCGTTCGACATAACCGGTGTCTTTGAGGCCCTGGCGGAATGCGCGCAGACGGTCCTCGATCCACGTGTCAGGCGATCTGGTGTCGAGGAACCCGATCACCGGCATCGCCGGCTGCTGCGCGTGCGCCACGCGCGGCCATGCCGCCGCCGCGCCGCCGAGCAGCGCGATGAGTTCGCGCCGCCTGACCAGCGCCTTCATTCGATCACCTCGTCCACGAACGAGAGCAGATTGGCCGGAACGTCCAGGCCGAGCACCTTCGCCGTTCTCAGGTTGATCACGAACTCGAACTTGGTCGACTGCACCGTCGGCAGATCAGCTGGCTTCGCACCCTTCAGAATCCGGCCGGCATATGAACCAGCCTGCTGATATGCGGCGGGCAGATTGGTGCCATAGCTCATGAGGCCGCCTGCCGCGGCGATCTCCCGCCATTCATAGATCGCGGCAACCGAATGTTGCGCCGCCATCGCCAACAGCCGTTCGTGGCGGCTATAGAAAAATGGGGAGGCGCAGACCAGCAGCCCACCGATGTGCTGCTGGGCCAGCATCTCGAACGCTCGATCGAAATCACTTTCAGTTTCCGCCTTAAGCACAACCAATTGGATACCGAGCCGCCGGGCTGCGTCATGCATATCTCGCACCTGGGATTCGGCGCCCGAATAGTTCGCATGGACCAGAGCGGCGAGAGTGCTGGCCTTGGGCAGCATCTCGTGCAGCAGACCAAGCCGCTTCCCTTCGAGTGCCGCCGTGAATTGGAAAACGCCGGTCAGGTTGCCGCCAGGCCGACTCAGACTGGCAACAAGCCCGAGCTGCACCGGATCCCCGCCGATCGAAAAGACGATCGGGATCGTGGCCGTTGCGTGCTTCGCGGCGAGCGCCGCGTCGGGGCTGCTGACAACCAGCACCGCAACCGGGCGAGCAACGAGATCGGAAGCCAGCATGGGCAGGCGTTCGAATCGACCCTCTGCAAAGCGATAGTCGATCGTCACGTTCTGGCCTTCGACGTAGCCGGATTCAGCCAGTCCGCGGCGGAAACCGGCGAGCGCTGGCTGCAACTGCGCAGCCGCGCCGCCGACCAGCACGCCAATGACCGGCATCGCGCTCTGCTGCGCGCGCGCCGCGAGCGGCCACGCGGCCGCACCGCCGCCGACGAGCGTGATGAACTCGCGCCGCCTCATATGCTCCCCTCCGTTCGAGGATCGGACCCTACCACATTGGAGAAAATGCCGCGTTGTGCATCACAGCAGATTTGGCGGCCTATTGTCTCAGATGGGTCAGCACGTAGGGCGCAATAAGCGAAGCGCATTGCGCCGGTCATGCCCCGCCGCATTAACCGACGGTGTCGAGTTCGCCCGCCCAATGGAGAACCAACATCCGCCGGCCGCAAACGCGCGAATAGTGCGGCATACCTGCAGAGCGCCCACCGTCCGGGCCACGTCGCCATGCGCAATGGCGCAATGCGCTTCGCTTATCGCGCCCTACGACCCGACTAGGGGCACACTGCTCCCGTTTTCACCCATGCTTGCGCGAGCGCGCCCGACGCTGACGAAGAGGGCCTGGCGTCAGCGCGGCGTTTCAAGTCGTTTTGAAACGCCGCCCTCATTTCTTGTCCATGGCCACCACCAGCATCAGGGCCTCTGTAGGCTGCCAAGGATTTGCGCTACCGCGATCTGATCATGCGATGCTCGGTCGCGGCTGCGCTCTAGAGCGGAATGATATTAGGTTGAGTCGTCATGCCCGCGCTTGTCGCGGGCATCCACGTCTTCTTGTACAGCGGGATCAAAGACGTGGATGGCCGGGACAAGCCCGGCCATGACGCAGGAGTGTACTGAGCTGATTCAATCCCGCTCTAGAAGCCCTCGAAAACCTTTCCGCAGAGATCACGCGAGGTCGAAGCGATCAGCGTTCATCACCTTGTTCCATGCAGCCACGAAGTCTTTCACGAACTTCTCCTTCGAGTCCGCGCACGCATAGACTTCCGCGAGAGCCCGGAGTTGTGAGTGCGAACCGAAGATCAGGTCGACACGGGTGCCGGTCCACTTGAGCTCGTTCGTCTTCCGGTCGCGCCCCTCGTATACGCCTTCAGAGCCAGCGGATGGCTGCCATTGCGTGCTCATGTCGAGCAGGTTGACGAAGAAGTCGTTCGTCAGCAGTCCGAGCCGCTTGGTGAAGACGCCGTGCTTGAACTGCCCGGCATTTGCGCCGAGCACGCGCAGGCCGCCGACGAGAACCGTCATCTCGGGCCCCGTCAGCGTCAGCAATTGCGCCCGATCCACCAATGCCTCCTCAGGCAACATGAGCTGCTTGCCACGGAGATAGTTGCGGAAGCCGTCGGCGACCGGTTCAAGCGGGGCGAAGGAGTCGACGTCGGTCTGCTCCTGCGACGCGTCCATGCGCCCCGGCGTGAAGGGGACCTTCACGTCGTGCCCGGCGTCCTTTGCGGCTTTCTCGATTGCCGCGCAGCCACCGAGAACGATCAGATCGGCAAGTGAAACCTTCTTGCCGCCGGACTGGGAGGCGTTGAACTCCTTTTGGATTGCTTCGAGTTTCTGAAGGACCTTTGCCAGCTCCGCCGGCCGGTTGACCTCCCAGTCCTTCTGCGGCGCGAGGCGAATTCGTGCGCCGTTTGCGCCACCGCGCTTGTCGGAGCCGCGGAACGTCGATGCCGATGCCCAAGCCGTGGAGACCAGCTGCGACACCGAGAGGCCAGAGGCGAGGATCTTGGCCTTCAGAGCGGCAATGTCCTGCTCCCCTACCAGCGGATGGTTCACCTTGGGGATCGGGTCCTGCCAGATCAAAATCTCCTTCGGCACGAGCGGACCCAGATAGCGGTGGATTGGTCCCATGTCGCGGTGCGTGAGCTTGAACCACGCCCGGGCAAACGCGTCGGCGAGCTGGTCCGGATGCTCATAGAAGCGGCGCGAAATCTTCTCGTAGGCAGGGTCGAGCCGCAGCGACAGGTCCGTGGTCAGCATGGTCGGCACATGCTTCTTCGACTTGTCGTAAGCGTCCGGGATGGCGGCCGCGCCGCCTTTCGCCTTCCATTGAAAGGCGCCCGCCGGGCTCTTCGTCAGCTCCCATTCGTTGTTGAAGAGATTGTCGAAGAAGTGGTTGCTCCACTTCGTCGGCGTCTGCGACCAGGTGACTTCCGGGCCGCCGGTGATGGCGTCGGCCCCGAAGCCTGTGCCATGTTTGCTCTTCCAGCCGAGGCCCTGATCCTCGATGAGGGCGCCTTCCGGTTCCGGGCCCATCAGTGACGGATCGCCGGCACCGTGGGTTTTGCCGAAGGTGTGGCCGCCGGCAATCAGCGCGACGGTCTCCTCGTCGTTCATCGCCATGCGGAAGAAGGTTTCGCGGATGTCCTTGGCCGCCGCGATCGGATCCGGCTTGCCGTTCGGCCCTTCCGGGTTCACGTAGATCAGGCCCATCTGCACCGCGCCGAGCGGATTCTGGAGCTGGCGTTCGCCGCTGTAGCGTTCGTCGCCCAGCCATGTCCCCTCGGGACCCCAGTAGAGCTCTTCGGGCTCCCAGACATCGGCGCGGCCGCCGCCGAAACCGAACGTCTTGAAGCCCATCGAGTCGAGAGCGACGTTGCCGGCGAGAATCATCAGGTCGGCCCAGGAGATTTTCCGGCCGTACTTCTGCTTGATCGGCCACAGCAGCCGGCGCGCCTTGTCGAGGTTCGCGTTGTCGGGCCAGCTGTTGAGGGGGGCGAAGCGCTGCTGGCCGGCGCCGGCGCCGCCGCGGCCGTCGGCGATGCGGTACGTGCCCGCGCTGTGCCACGCCATGCGGATGAACAGCCCCCCATAGTGGCCAAAGTCGGCCGGCCACCACCCCTGCGAGTCCGTCATCAACGCATGCAGATCCTTGATTACGGCGTTCAGGTCGAGGCTCCTGAACTCCTTGGCGTAGTCGAACGCCTCGCCCATCGGATCGGACAGGGTGGAGTTCCGATGGAGAACCTGCAGGTCCAGCTGGTGCGGCCACCAGTCGCGGTTCATCTGTCCGCGGGTGAACGGGCACTTGCCCGCGCTCTCGTCAGTCTTTGCGTCCATGTTTCTCTCCGAGCGTGTTCTGCTTTTTTCTTTCCCGTTCCGTATACAAAGATCATCGATGCTTGGAAAGTGATCCAGCTTGCAATGACATAGAGCTGGTCATGCAGAATGTCCGGATCAAGGGGAAGCACTGGCGCAACCGCAAATCGTAATTTTCGACGCAAGCAATGAGGTTTCGCCGGCCCTTCGCGTCGGTAGCACCGCTCTTCTGCCGCTTCTTGGATGCCGTGCCGGGGACGGCTTGAGGATCAAGCGAAACGACCGCTTGGGAGCAAGCAGCAGCAAACCACGCCTACCTATTGCAATGATTTACTCGATCACCTCGTCGGCGGTCGCGAGCAGCTTATCGGGCATGGTGAGGCCGAGCATCCGCGCGGTCTGCGCGTTGATGACCAGCTCGAACTTGGTCGATTGCACGACCGGCAGGTCCGCGGGTTTGGCGCCCTTGAGGATGCGACCGGCATAAACGCCGACCTGACGATACGTATTCACAATGTTGCTTCCGTAGGTCATCAGCCCGCCGGCCTCCGCAAGTTCACGGTCCGAATATATCGCGGGGACCCCGTGGCGCCCCGCCAGAAGGGCCAATTGGACACGCCGAGCGTTGAAGAAGGCGTCGTTGCCGACGAAGAGCGCGTCGGGTCGCTCGCGTACAATAGTCGCGAAGGCCGCATCGATCTCGCGGCTGGTGCTGGCGTTGAGGACCTGGATTTGCAGTCCCATGGCGCGGGCATCCGATGCCACGTCTCTCAACGTAGACTCGGTATTCGTTGCTTGGGTCGGATTGACGAGTAAGGCTACGCGAGTGGCTGCGGGCACCAGCTCACGCAGGAGTTCCAGCCGCTTTGTGGTCAACTCGCCAACGAGAAAATTGATACCTGTCAGGTTGCCGTCCGGCCGGGCAAGGCTTGCCACAAGACCGAGCCTGACCGGGTCTTCGCCGACGGTGAAGACGATGGGGATCGTCGTGGTTGCCGCCTTGGCCGAGAACGCTACAGCGGGGCCTCCGCTCGTGGCGATCACCGCGACCCGTCGGCGAACCAGTTCGGCCGCCAGCACCGGCAGCCGATCGAATTGATTCTCGGCCCAGCGGAACACGATTGTTACGTTCTCGCCCTCGACATAGCCGGTGTCTTTGAGGCCCTGGCGAAATCCACGCAAACGATCCGTCAACGCGTCAGGCGACCTGCTGTCGAGGAAGCCGATCACCGGCATCGCGCCCTGCTGCTGCGCGCGCGCCGCGAGCGGCCACGCCGCCGCCGCGCCGCCGAGCAGCGATATGAACTGCCGGCGTTTCATTCGATTACCTCGTCGGCGGCGACGAGCAGCTTGTCCGGCACGGTAAGGCCGAGCATCCTCGCGGTCTCGGCGTTGATGACCAGCTCGAACTTGCTCGACTGCACGACCGGCAGGTCCGCCGGCTTGGCGCCCTTGAGGATACGACCAGTATAGACGCCCAACTGATGCCACGCGCCTGAAAGATTGCTCCCGTAACTCATCAGTCCACCGGCTTCGACAAATTGACGTCCCGAATATGTCGCGGGGACCCTGTGGTACGCAGTCAGTTGAACCAGTTGAACACGCCGGGCGGTGAAGAAGGGGTCGCCGCCGACGAACAGCGCATCGAGCCGGTCGCGGACAAGAGTTATGAAGGCCGCATTGATCTCGCCGCTGGTACTCGCGTTGAGGACCTGGATTTTCAACCCAAAGGCGGGCGCCGCCGCTTCCACATCTCGTAACGGGGCCTCGGCATTCACAGCAAAGGCCGGATTGACGAGCGCCGCTACGCGAGTGGCTGCAGGCACCAACTGGTGCAGGAGTTCCAGCCGCTTTGCCGCCAACTCATTATTGAAAAAGTTGATGCCCGTCGCGTTGCCGCCCGGCCGAGCGAGGCTGGCAACAAGGCCGAGTCTGACCGGGTCTTCGGCGGCGAGAAAGACGATCGGGATCGTCGTGGTTGCCGCCTTGGCCGGCAAAGGACCACTTGCAAATGTGGCGATCACCGTGACCTGACGGCGAACCAAGTCGGCCGCCAGCTCCGGCAGCCGATCTACTTGATTCTCGGCGAAGCGGTAGACGATCGCCACGTTATCGCCCTCGACATAGCCGGTGTCTTTGAGACCCTGGCGGAATACGCGCAGGCGGTCCGCGCCCGCGTCAGCAGTTGTGGGGTCGAGCCACCCGATCACCGGCATCGCCGGTTGCTGCGCGCGCGCCGCGAGCGGCCACGCGGCCGCGCCGCCGAGCAGCGTGATGAACTCGCGCCTTATCACTCAATCACCTCGTCAGCGCGGCCGAGCAACGGCAGGGGGACCGTGATGCCGAGCGCCTTGGCGGTCTTCAGATTGATGATCAACTCGACTTTTGATTCCTGTTGCACCGGCAGGTCGGCGGGCTTCTCGCCCTTGAGAATACGGCCGGTGTAACCCCCGACTCGACGAGACGGCTCGGTACCGCTGCCTGCGTAGCTCATCAGGCCGCCAGCGGAGACAAACTCGTGATACTGGAAAATCGCGGGCACTCGGTGACGGACCGTGAGGGCGGCGAGCTGTTCGCTCCGGCTAATGAACAATGCATCGGTGACGATTACCAGTGCGCCAGCGCGCAGTTGGAGCAATGTGGCGAACGCCGTATCGAAGTCGCGCTCGCTGCTGGCATGCAGCACATGGAGAGTCAGCCCGAGGGTGGCGGTCGCTGCCTGCAGGTCCCTGGTGAGCGACTCGGCAACGGGACTGGTCGGGTTAACGAGCGCGGCTATCACGGCGGCCGTGGGCACCATCTCGTGCAGCAGCTCCAACCGCTTCGCCACCAGCTCAACGCTCAGCGTAGTCACTCCGGTCATGTTGCCGCCCGGGCGATTGAGGCTGGCGATGAGTCCGATCTCGACCGGATCGACGCCCAACTGGAACACGATCGGGATCGTCGTGGTCGCCGCTTTGGCAGCCAGGGCCGCAGGCGCGCCGCTGATGCAGGCGATTACGGACACCTGCCGACGGACCAGATCGTCCGCCAATGCTGGCAGTCGGTCGTTGCGGTCCTCCGCCCAGCGATACTCGATCGCCACGTTGCGGCCCTCGACATAGCCGGTCTCGCTCAGGCCTTGATGGAACGCGCGCGTCCGATCCACGTAGAGGTCAGGCGAAGCACTGCCGAGGAATCCAATCACCGGCATCGCCGGCTGTTGCGCGCGCGCCGCGAGCGGCCACGCCGCCGCCCCGCCGCCGAGCAGCATAATGAACTCGCGACGTTTCACTCGATCACCTCGTCGGCGCGCGCGAGCAGCGTCGGCGGCACGTCGAGGCCGAGCGTCTTCGCCGTCTTCAGATTCATCACGAGGTCGAATTTGGTCGCCGCCTGGACCGGGAGGTCCGCAGGTTTCTCGCCTTTGAGGATGCGATCGACGTAACCGGCGGCGCGCCGGAACTCATCGACAATATTCGAACCGTACGATATCAGCCCGCCCGCGACGGCGTAGTAACGATCGTAGTAGACCGCGGGCAGCCGGTGGCGCGCTGCCAGCGCGATGATCAGATCGCGATGAAGGACGGCCAGCGCGCTTCCAGTCACGATCAGCCCGCCGTTCGGGGTGCGTGCGAAGACTGCGAGGGCGCGCTCAATCTCGTCGGTATCGCCCACATTTACGGGGTTCACCTCGATTGCAACGGCGGGCGACACTGACTGAATCGCGGCCCACAGGCCAAGGCCGGCGCTAATGGCCGGATCACGCAGAACCGCAGCGCGCGTGACGTTCGGCGCGATCTCCTTGAGCAGCTCCAACCATTTCGCGCCGATGCCGTATTCGAAGGACGTAAAGCCTGTGATGTTGCCGCCCGGGCGAGCCAGACTCGCGACGAGGCCTGCGCCAACCGGATCGGGGACGTTCGTGAACACGATCGGCACGGTGCGCGTCGCTCGCCGCAATATCCCGGCAGTCGCACTGCCTGGACCGAAGATGACGTCCGGCGCAAGCCCAACCAGTTCGGCTGCATATTTTCGAGTATCATCCTCGTTTCCCCCGGACCAACGGTAGTCGATCTGGAGGTTCTGCCCAACCGTCCAGCCCAATTGCTGCAACCCCTGCAGGAACGCCGCGTTGCGCTCTTGCACCTGCGGGTCGTTGGCGGCATAGGGCATCAGCGCGCCGACTCGCCGTATCCGCTTAGCTTGCTGCGCACGCGCCGCGAGCGGCCAGGCCGCTGCCGCGCCGCCGAGCAGCGTGATGAACTTGCGGCGTCTCACTCGATCACCTCGTCGGCGCGGGCGAGCAGCGTGTGCGGCACTTCGAGGCCCAGCGCCTTGGCAGTCTTGAGGTTGATGGCTAGCTCGAACTTGGTTGGCGCCTGTACCGGGAGTTCCGCCGGCTTATCGCCTCTGAGAATACGATTGACGTAGTCGGCTGCGCGCCGGTGCGGGTCGATCGTATCAGGCCCATAGGAGACCAAGCCGCCGGCGCTGATGAAGACGCGGAATGGATAGACGACGGGCAATCGGTGCCGGGAGGCCAACGCGATGATCAGATCGCGATGAACTACTCCCGACGCATTTGATGTTACGATCAAACCGCCATTCGAGGAGCGCGCGAATGCTGTAACGGCGCGTTCGATCTCGCCGGCATCGCGCATGTCCATCGGGCGTAGCTCGATCCCGAGCGATGGTGCGATGGCTTGGATTGCGCCGAACTCGCCGATGCCGGCTGGTACGGCGGGATCGCGAAGAACTGCCGCGCGCGTAACGCGCGGAGCAATCTCTTTCAGCAACTCAAGCCATTTCACGCCGATGCCATATTCAAAATTGGTAAAACCGGTGGCGTTGCCGCCCGGGTGCGCCAAGCTGTCAACGAAGCCGGCACCGACCGGATCGGGCGTCAAGGTGAACACGATCGGCACGCTGCGTGTTGCCTGGAGCAATGGACCGACAGTCGCGCCGCCGGCGGCCAAGATGGCCTCCGGTGCGAGCGCCACCAGTTCTGCCGCATAATGGCGCGTGCGCTCGGCATCGCCGCCGCCCCAGCGAATGTCGATCTGCAGATTGCGACCCACACTCCAGCCCAATTGCTGCAGCGCGTGAACGAAGGCTTCGACACGAGCCTTTGCTTCCGGATCGTCGGCTGCGAACGGCGTCAGCACGCCGATCCGCCGCACGCGCTCGGGCTGCTGCGCGCGCGCCGCGAGCGGCCAGGCCGCCGCGCCGCCGAGCAGCGTCATGAACTCGCGGCGCCCCATGTCGAACATGGGGAACTTCCTCCCCTCCCGCTTTAAGCGAGTGCCACCTGTCGTGACCGCTGGCAGGCGACCGAAACCTTGCGGGCGGTCTTCCTCACCCTCAGTCTGCTGCAGGGCGGCCGGTAGGTCCTTGGCCAAGTCCTGAATCGTTCCGAATCGAGATGGGGCGCTGCGACCCCTCGTGTACTCGACCTAACCGATAGCACATCACGGCGCGGCGGCAGACCGCTGAACTGCGGGACTTCGACCCGGCTTATGACCGCAGTGGGTCTTGTGTCACGAGCATTGCCCGTCCACACGGCAATGCGCAACTGTACGAGAGATGAAGGAGGGCCCTTCGAGTTCGGTAATCAGGTGCCGATCTCAAGCCACCGCAAGCTGCTGCGGTCAAAAGGCGTGGTGGTGAGCGTTGCGGAAACGTCGGGACATGATCCTGGCAGGCACGGTTGAGAGAGGCGAGCGCAAGCGAACCGCTGCGGAAGTGTCGAAAGCGGTTTAGGTGATGTCAAAACCGGGGGGTGACCCTTCCTCCGGGATCAGCTCGGGGGATGCCTGAGACGGCCCGAGCGGCATCCGGCATGTAGGCGGCGCGAAGCTCAGCCAGGCTCTTGTACGGAACGTGAGAACCTAGATGGCGATGCCAAGGGAAAAAGCACAAGCGGCTACAACCGCGAGGCTGAAAGTACCGATGCGCCGGCTAGGGGCGGACTGCTTCGTAGTAGTGATGAAGCGGGGTAATGCCCGTGGAGCGAAGGGGGCAGGCCATCGCCATTTGGCTCGGGTCAACTGGTGTTGGGTCCAACCGACACCAGGAGGAACCCGATGTTCAATGGAAGGCGGCAGCCTTCGTGCGATGGCACGAGCCGGATGACGCGAGAGTGTCAAGTCCGGATCTGTGAGAGGCTCGGGGTGAAATTCCCCGGGCCTACTCGGCATTCTCGTCGGTATCGACGCGCATCGGTCGGGTCGCGGCATGTCTGCTTCGCTCCGATCGCGCCCGGATTTGTGCAAGGCGCTAACGAGCGCCAAACCGGGAAATCGCGTCAAGCCGACAAGGGCGAGGTTACCTCTGCAAGGGCAGCTAATCAGTACGGCTATGCTGTGGATGAACAACACCCTTGTTGCGCTCGAATCGTCGCCACGCGGGACATGAGGGACACCTGCCGGAATAAGAATAACGTCACCAGCTTTGATGATTTTGGAGCCCTGCCCTTCCACATCGAGTGTGAGCGCTCCGTCCATTCCAAAGGCGATTTCTTGGGCCGCCGGATGATGGTGCCGAGGGATTGAAATTCCTGGGGCGAGATCGACGCTCTAGTCGGTGCATCGGTACTTTCGGCCTCACGGTTTGAGCCACTTGTGCCTTTTCCCTTCGCATCACCGTCTAGGTTCTCACGTTCCGTACAAGAGCCTGATCGAGCTTCGCGCCGCCTACATGCCGGACACCACTCGGGCAGTCTCAGGCATCCCCCGAGCTCATCCCGGAGGAAGGGTCACCCTCCGGTTTTGGCATCGCCTAAACCGCTTTCGACACTTCTGCGGCGGTTCGCTT
>Ga0209240_1000340_pt1 | contig 19468 bp, 22 predicted proteins | sample GraSoi_2013_80cm_FD_185828 | JGI IMG/M metagenome (GOLD analysis project Ga0209240, IMG submission 185828) | Grasslands soil microbial communities from the Angelo Coastal Reserve, California, USA - Sample 9_17_2013_80cm (SPAdes) (version 2) | ecosystem: Environmental > Terrestrial > Soil >...
AGCGCGACTGGATGCGCGTCGGACCGCACGAGCCGCAGGACCTCCACCGGGTCCAGGTCCCAGTCAAGCGGTCGGCGCACCAGGTGAGGAGCCGAACTGCGCCGCATTGCCGCAGAATATGTCGTCGCCAGCCCCCCGGTGTTGATGGAAGGTTGCGGTCTTAGCTGCCGGGAGGTCGTGCACAGTAGGGTGGATCAATGGCCGACCTGCGCGACATTCTGCAGGCACACGTTGATAACGGGTCGATTCCGGGAGCGGTGGCCCTGGTGGCCCGCGGTGACCGCACCGAGGTTGCGGTCACCGGCTCGGTGGCGATCGGTGGCGCCGCAATGGCCAGGGATTCGATCTTCCGCCTCGCTTCGGTCACCAAACCGATCACCGCCGCGGCGGTCATGATGCTGGTCGAGGACGACCGGATCACGCTGGATGACCCGGTGGATCAGTGGCTGCCGGAGCTAGCGGGGCCGATGGTCGTCGGCACGCCCGCCAGTGCGGTCGATGACGTCGTGCCGGCGCCCGGCCGATCACGGTGTTCGACCTGCTCAGCTCGCGAGCGGGGTACGGCTTCGCGTCTGACTTCAGCTTGCCGGCCGCGAGCCGCAGGGCTTCCCGCCGCCGGATACCTGGATGGCCGAGCTGGCCCAGATCCCGCTCCTGTATCAGCCCGGCGAGGCCTGGCTGTACGACACGTGCTCCACCCTTCAGGGCTTGCTGATCGCGCGCGTCTCGGGCCAATCGCTGCCGGAGTTCCTGGCCGAGCGGATGTTCGGGCCGCTGGGCATGGCGGACACCGGGTTCGTGGTTCCGGCTGCCAAGCGCGACCGGTTCACCAGTTACTACAGGCCCTGCACGGTCGGCCGGCTTGACCTGGCCGACGGTCCCGACGGGCAATGGAGTACGCCGCCTGCGTTCCCGCTCGGCAACGGCGGGCTAGCCGGGACCGCTGACGATTGGCTCGCGTTCGGCCGGATGCTGCTGGCCGGCGGCACCGCCGCCGACGGCCGCCGGCTCTTGACGGCCGATTCGGTGCGGCTGATGACGAGCGACCACACCACCGAGGCCCAGCGCGAGATCGGCGAGCTGTTCCTGGAGGGCCAGGGCTGGGGCTTCGGCGGCTCGGTCGACGTCGCGCCCATCGATCTGTGGAACGTGCCCGGGCGCTACGGCTGGGTCGGCGGCACCGGCACGTCGGCACACATCACTGCGTCCGCCGGCATAGTGTCCATCTTGCTCACCCAAGTCGCGGCGGACAGCCCGGTCCCGCCAGAGTGGATGCGAGATTTCTGGCGGTACGCCGCCGCGTAGCGGCCGCAGGGACTATATGTCAGACATGGCGCACGAGCTGGGGACAGGCCGGGTTCTAGATTCGTCTCCAGGGCACATCCTCCTCGCGGGCGACTGGCACGGTAACCGGCAATGGGCGCTGAGCGTGATCAAGCGCGTCCCTCAGCTCTTGTCCGGTGAGCAGACGCGGCTAATCGTCCATCTCGGGGACTTCGGGATCTGGCCGGGCATCGAAGGCAGGCGTTACCTCGACGCAGTCAGCGCGGTTCTGGACCTGGTGGATGCGCAGCTATGGTTTGTTGACGGCAATCACGAGGACCATCCGCAGCTTGCCCAGGTGGCCCGGTCGGCGGCTCCGGGCGGCCGCGTCGCCGTCCGGCCGAATGTCTACCACCTGCCGCGCGGCCACCGCTGGCAGTGGCATGGCCGCACCTGGCTAGCCTGCGGCGGCGGCGTGAGCTTGGACAAGGCGGGGCGCAGGCCGGGTTTTGACTGGTGGCCGCAGGAGGAGATCACGAGCGGGCAGGAGGCGGCCCTGATCGCCGGCGGCCACGCGGACGTGATGGTGTGTCACGACTGCCCATCCTCGGTTGCGCACGCCTTCCCGCGGCCGCCGTCAAGGTGGGCACCGGCGGACCTGGCACGCAATGACGCGCACCGGCAACGGCTTCAGCGGATCGTGGATGCGGTCCGGCCGTCACATCTGATGCACGGCCACCTGCACCGGGCCTACCAGCGGACTTGCGATTTCGGTTATGGACCCGTCCAGGTCACCGGACTAGCCGCCGACGGCAGCCTGCGGAACTTCGCGGTGCTCGACGTGGCATCGCTCAGCTGTAAGCTGCGGCGCCGGGGCCTTCTGGATCTCAGCCCGAGATAAAGCTGCAGCGGAGCCTGTTGACAAGTTAGTAACCACTCACTATCTTAGTGCCCATGGCTGGGGGTACGAGAGTGCGCATGACGGCGGATGAGCGCCGTGAGCAGGTGCTCGAAGCCGCGCTCATCGAGTTCGCTGTCGGTGGCCTGCACGGTACCTCGACCGAGGACGTCGCCCGGCGCGCGGGAATCAGCCAGCCGTATCTCTTCCGCCTGTTCCCCACGAAGAAGGAGTTGTTCCTCGGGCTCGTGGAGCGGTGCTTCCGGCGGGTGGAGGACGCCTTCAACGCAGCGGCTGACGACCTGACAGGTGAGGACGCGCTTGAGGCGATGGGCCACGCCTACGAGTTGCTGCTGGAGGACCGGACACTGCTGCTGCTGCAGATGCAGGCGTACGCGGCCTGCGACGACCCCGCGATCCGGGCCGCGACCAGGGCCGGATACAAGAAGCTGTGGATGCTGGTCGAGCGGCTGACCGGGCTGCCGTTCGACCGGGTGGTGGAGTTCTTCGCCATGGGCATGCTCATGAACGTTGCCGCAGCCATGGACCTTCCCGCCGTCGACGAGCGCTGGACCAAGTGGTGCCCGCGGTGACCCGACTGAGTTCCTTTTTTTTGAGATCGAAAGTTAGTGACTACTCACTTTGTGGAGGCCAAGCAATGAGCGCACGAAGCCGCACCCTGTGGACATTCGGCATCACCTCGGCGGCCCTGTTCATGGCGTCGCTCGATAACCTCGTCGTGACCACAGCGTTGCCATCGATCCGGGCACATCTGCAAGCCTCGCTCGCGGGGCTGCAATGGACCGTCAACGCCTACACCCTCACGTTCGCGGTGTTGCTCCTCACCGGCGCCACCCTCGGCGAGCGGTACGGCCGCCGCCGGCTGTTCACCGTCGGCCTCGGGCTGTTCACGGCGGGGTCGGCGGCCGCGGCGCTCGCGCCGGGCATCGGCTGGCTCGTCGCCGCTCGAGCGGCGCAAGGCGTCGGCGCGGCAGTCTTGATCCCGCTGACGCTCACCTTGCTGTCGGCGGCCGTATCGCCGGAGCGGCGGGGACTGGCCCTGGGCGCCTGGGGGGCGGTCGGCGGCCTGGCCATCGCGATCGGCCCGTTGGTCGGCGGCGCGGTCGTCGAGGGCGCGTCGTGGCAGTGGATCTTCTGGCTGAACGTACCGATCGGCTTGGTGCTGCTGCCAATGGCCTGGTTCCGCCTGACCGAGAGCCGCGGGTCTTCCACCAGTCTCGACGTCCCCGGCCTGGTGCTGGCCAGCCTGGGCCTGCTGGGAATCGTCCTCGGCGTCGTGCGCGGCAACGACCACGGCTGGACCAGCGCCACCGTGCTGCCGCCGATCGCCGTCGGCGCGCTGCTGCTCGTGGCATTCATCAGCTGGGAACTGCGGGCGCGCGAGCCGATGCTGCCGCTGCACCTGTTCCGCAGCCGGGGATTCACGCTGACCAACATCGCGTCGCTGCTGATGTTCTTCGGCATGTTTGGCTCGATCTTCCTGCTGGCGCAGTTCCTGCAGGTCGTCCAGCATTACAGCCCGCTCCAGGCCGGGCTGAGGACGCTGCCGTGGACCGCGATGCCGGTGTTCATCGCGCCGGTCGCCGGCTTGCTGTCCGATCGCATCGGCGGACGACCGCTGCTGGCAGCCGGGCTTGGCCTGCAGGCCATCGGCCTGGGGTGGCTGGCCGCGGTCGCCAGCCCCACCGTGGCCTACGCCACCATGGTTCCCGCCTTCGTCGTCTCTGGCGTCGGGATGTCGCTGTTCTTCGCGCCGGTCGCCAACATGGTGCTCGGGTCCGTGCGTCGTGATCAGGAGGGCATCGCCTCCGGGGCAAACAACGCGATCCGGGAACTCGGCGGGGTCTTCGGAATCGCCGTGCTCGGAGCCGTGTTCTCGGCCAAGGGCGGCTATGCCACCGGGGCATCATTCGTCTCGGGCATGTCGTCGGCGGTCTGGGTCGGTGGCGCGGCCGTAGCTGCCGCGGCAGCCGCTGCGCTGGCGCTGCCGCGCCTGCGCAAGACCCAGAGCGACCTTCCAGCAAGCCCGCTCGTGCCAGAACTGGCCCGGGTCCGCTAACCCAACGAGTCCGGCCCGCCGGAAAATGGCCGGACCGCGCCGAGGCGGTCCGGCCATTCGGCTGCCGTTACGAACCCGTATGTGCATGATCGAGGTGCCGGCCGCTGGGCCGCGTGCCATCGCCCGGCGGAATGCCGCCATGCGCATGTTCGCAGAGATCATCGAAGGCAACATCCACGAGCTTGTGCCGGGTTGCACGGTCGCGCCACTAGCGGCCGAGACCATCGTCGGTGGCATCTATGAGGTCGTGTTCAGCCGGGTCTTCGCCGACCGGACCGACGAACTGCCCGGTCTCGTAGACGACCTCCTTACAACGATCCTCATGGTTGCCGCCGGTCGATACGGTTCTGGCCACCACTGAGAGCCTGCGGCCGGTCACAGCTGGCCGGGCGGGACGAAGCGCTAGAAGATGGGCGAGCCATGCCCGGCGGCCCCGGGCAGCCAGAGGAGGTCCTCGACGGCGCTCGCCCTGTCGAGCCCGCCTAGCCGGACCGGTTCGTAGCCGGAGTCGGTGATGAGGTGCTCGGCGACCTGGCGGGCGGCATCGTCGCTGGCGTAGAGGCTGGTGGGGCGCACGCGCTGGGCGGCGATCTGGTCGTAGAGGACGGCGAAGTTGAGGTTGAAGCTCTTGGCGACGGGGCCGCCGGTGAAGGACTTCACCTCCTCGGCCAGGGACGGGTATGCCTCGTTGCGGCGCCGGATCGCGTTGGTGGCGTCGATGGCTGTCTTGCCGACCAGGCCGGCGACCTTTCCGAGTGCTTCCGAAATCGTGGGCCCTGGTACGGCGACCACGACGATTTTCCTGGCTATTCCTTTCGGGAGCTCGAATGGACCGGAGAATGCTCTATGTTTGGTTACTTCGAGGGCAGCAGGCCGACCTGTTTCATGAGGGTGGCTGCATCCCAGTAGTCAGATTCGCGGCGGATCTTGCCGGCCTCCAGTTCGAGGACGGTCGTACCTCGCACCGACGAAAAGTGCTTGCCAGTGGCTGGTATCCCCGGGAAGTCGCCTTCATGGGTGCCTGACATGACCCACTCGATGACTGCCCACTGGTTCGTGGCGAAACGGCTTGTCAGCCCGTATCCGAAGTCCGGAACCGCAGCGAAAGCACGGTTCGCGAAGGCGCGGAGTTCGTCCTTGCCGCGGGCAACCACGCCAAAGGTGACGTCCTCGAAGACGCAGTCGTCGGCAAAGAGGGCAAGAACTCTTTCCGGATCTCCGGAGTTCCTGGGTGACCAGGCTGTCGCCCAATCACTGATTATCCGTTCTGGCTCAGAGCCCGCCATGAGATCCTCCTTATTGGTGTACACGAGTTATTTACTGTCAGGGCCGGGCACTTGTGGTGTGCGGCGAGCCGGGAGTTGGCAAGACGGCCGTGCTGGAGTACCTGCTCGAGGCGGCGTCGGGTTCCGGGCCGCGCGGTGCCAGAATCAGCGTGAACTTCACGAGGTCCACGTTCTGCATTTCTTACGCCATGACGCTGCGCAGCCGAGTCACACTCCGCGTGCTACCCCGGGCAACTCCACGGCGGACAACCCGGCCGCGACCTGGGAGCCCGAGATCGAGCAGGTCTTCGAGAGCTCACACCTGTCGGCTGGTTCGGTCGCGCGGAAATTTGATCAACGTCGGTCGCGGTGGTTGGTGCTGAATTCCCGAACGAGGTCGGCTGCGGCGCTCATGGCTGTCCGACATGCAGTTCCGCAAGTGTGCGGTCTGCCGCCGGCTGCGACGATGCCGGGTTCTGGCCGGTGACGAGGTTGGCGTCCGCCTCCACGTGCGGTGCCCAGCTAGGCCCGGCGATAAAGCGGGCGCCGCGCTCCCGCAATCGAGTCTCGAGTAGCCACGGGGCCCGGTCAGCGAGCCCGGCTTGCCGTTCCTCGTCGTTTGTGAACGCGGTCAGCTGCCGGCCTTCGAACAGCCAGGTGCCGTCTCTCCTGTTCGCCGAGAGCAGCCCCGCAGGGCCATGACACACTGCCGAGACTATTCGCCCGGTGTCATGCAACTCGGTAATGATGCGGCCGAGCGGCGCGCAGCCTGGGAGGTCCTCCATCGGTGCGTGACCGCCTGGGATGTAGACGGCGTCGTAATCGGGCGTGCGCTGCTGCGCGTCCTCAAGCGACATCGGCTGGGCGAGTTCGGCCGCGACCGAGTCCATATACCGGCGCAGATCGGCGGCTTTCTGCTTGTCGCCGCCGTTTTTCTCCGGCGTCAGGCTCGTCTCGTCCACGGTGGGTCTGACGCCGCCCGGGGTAGCGATCTGCACTGCCACCCCGCGAGCACGGAAGGTCCGGTGCGGCACGACGAACTCTTCTGCCCAGTAGCCGGTTTTGTGACGAGTCCCATCGGCCAGCGTCCAGTGGTCGCTGCCTGAGAGCGCAATCAGGATCCGGGCCATCGTCACCCCCATTGATAGCTGCTGGTACTGTCCGTCTGCTGCCCAACGCTGCTGCCGGGGCGCAGTCTGCGAACAAGCGCCGTTACGGTTTCATCGGCACTCAATGAGGCGCGCCATACCCCGCTCGGGCCGGCACAAACCACTGCGGCGACCTGACAGACCTGGTCGTAAACCCCTCATAACGTGCCAGACCTGGCTTCTGGCGCCAAAGGCCTTGACCCGCGGCCGAGGCGTAGCGGGTGGAATTTATGCAACCCCAGGTGAGCCCGCTGCGTGGATTACTTGCTTGCCATCTCGCTCCGGTACGGCGGGACGGCTGCGCAGGCGGTGCCCCTCAGCATCGGTGGCCAGGCAGCGGCCCGTGGACAGATCAAACTGCCAGCCATGCATCGTACAGGTGAGGGTCGTGCCGGAGATCTCACCGAACCGGCTGAGATCTCCTCTCAGATGGGGGCACCGGCGCTGGATGATCCAGTCATCGAGGTGGATGTCCTGTTCGTCGTGGCTCTGTTCGGCATACCAGCCTTCGGCATACATGAGCCGGTCGGGTGCCAGGCACTTGAAGAACGTGTACACGTATTCGTTGTACGGCCCGATCCTGCGCGCACGGAACCGCATGCTCAGGAACAGGCTGTTGACCCAGTCGGTCTCGTGGTCGGCGATCAGCCGCTCAATTAGTGCGCGGTCGACAGTGAACTCGTAGCGGCACGTTTCGCCGGCGAAGCGACGAACCTGCCCAGTGGGGAAATCGATGACAATCTGCAGGTCCTGGCCTACACGGAGCAAGACTGGCCCGCCTACCCCTGCCCGGATGTGGCCGGCCAGTTCGAGCAGCGGCTCGAACCAGGCCTTGAGCTCGGCTAGCACGCTCACCTCTTCGGCGGGCCAGCGGCGCTTCTCCGTCGCGATGCGATCCTGCATCCGCGCGGCGTAGCCGCGAAGATAGCGCTCCTTTTCAATGAACGGCTCCATCGCGTGCTCAGCGCTCACGGGCCACCGCACCTCGAGGTGGTCGTGGTTTACCTCCAGTACGGCACCGGGAGTCAGCAGCTGGCCTCCCCCGATACCCTGATCGCGCAGGTAGTCCAGGAAGACGAGCTGGTCGGGGAAGGTGCTGGTCGGGTCGCTCGTCAGGTCATTGAGGGCGAACAGATCCTCATCAAGAAAGCAGGCCGGGCCTGCGGACGGCACGACATACCTGGCACCGATGGCCTTTACATAGCGGGCTGCCCGGTCAAGGCTGTTTGCCCGTTTCGCGGCGCCGAACCAGCGTTGCGCGGAAGTGGGTAGCTCGTAGGTCCACGGCCACCAGATGGCGCCCGAATACTGCAGCAGATGCACGTCGTATGGACCGAACGACTGCAGCGCGGCCAGGTCCGGAGGCCGTGCGTCATTCTGGTCCAGGATCCGCGCGGTCCCATCATCGACTGCCAGGGCCGAGTCGCCGAGCGGTCCGTCCGCCGGGGATTCCAGCGCCTGTATCATCAGGCGCAGCCCGCCCACCTCCACCGCCTGGCCACTGGGCATAACGATGAACCGCGTGAACCCCAGCCGCTCGAGTTCATCCCGCAGGTCTCGCACCGGGAAATCAGGCAGCAGGACAGTGGCATCACGCGACACGTGCCGATTCAGCAGCGCCGGGTCAAAGTGGTCCCGATGCAAATGGGACACATATAGGTATTCGACGTCGCCGTAGCGATCCCAGTCCAGTCCGCTGTTGTCTGGGAACACGAACCATGAGGCAAAATACGCCGGATTCTGCCATGGGTCACACAGGATTCGGCCATAGCGAGTTCCGATATGCAGGCCAGCATGGCCCAGGCAAGTAATCTGCATCCACCGCCCCCAGCGACTCAGTGCAGCACGCCTCAGCCAAGATGAGTCCAGCGCTCAACTCACCACACGCCAGCGGCTGCACTACAGTTCCGTGCCAGTCGTCCAACCATTCCTATAACACGGTTCCCGGTTTATGGTTGGTTGTTCGCAACATTATGGTCGGGTGTTCGCAACGTGACACGCCGCTGCTAGTCGGACAGTCGCAGTATGCTCATCTCCCAAAAGCGACATTAACCGCCGGAGCAGTATTTGCGCCGCCACCGCGACCGGTTTCGATGACCGAGTATTGGGAGTGGCTGCGCCGATGCTCGGCCCGGGCGTGGCGCTTTGGGTTGTAAAACACTAATGCGACGTGTAGGTAGAGACTGTGTAGCTGTGCTGGTTGATCCCGACGACGGAGTAATCCCGGCCGCCGAGAACATGCATTTTCGTTATGGGCGTGCGGTTGACAGCATCCCCAGGCTCTGCCGTTCGAGGCAGATACTGGCTCAGATCTTCGACGGTGGCGTAATCGCTTGGAGGCGGCTTATCACGGATATCGCGGTTGGCTTGCCGGCTCACTGCGTAGGGGTGAACGAGGTGGGGCAAGCCGCGGTGTGCGGACCCGCTGACCTGGTGATGTCGACGGCGACCGTGTATCCAGGCGTGGCGCCGCTTATGTAGTAGGCGACAGTGGCTTGCCCGCCGCCGGCCGTCGCGGTCTTCTGATTGTCGGTGGTCTTGTAGTGCGCCACCGTGGTGACCGATGCCCCTGCCGCAGTCCTGATGTAGATGTACACCGTGGCGTAGTCGGCCGGAGACCTGCTGGGCGAGCGCGGTTGCCGTAGCGAGCGTTCCTGCCGCGGAAGGCGGGCGCCTTCGGAGACTTCATGTGCTTATGTTGCACGTCCAGGTCACCAGCGAACTCTATCGTTAATGAAACTTGACAAATCCACCTTGGCGGAGGAGTCTAAAAATAGGATTTCTTATCTTTAGCAGGAATTGCCAATGACTGCAACTGCGTTCCGATCCGCTGTAGCCCGCGGCCTGAACAAGGTCGCGCGCCGCGCCCGCACCGAGCCGGCCTACGACGCGTACGTCATGCTCCGAACAGGCTTCACCGTGTTGCCGGCGTGATCGAGATCACCGCCGGCCTCGCGGTGGCGGTCAAGCCCCGCCATGCGGCGTACATCGTCGCCGCCTGGCTGGCCTGGCTGGCATCGGGCGCTCGTACGGTGACTCGGGAGGCCGGCACCTTAGTAACGGAGAGTTCCCGGGCGGGTGAGATACCCGCCCGTCGGTGGAATCCCTGAAAGGGGGCCTAGATGACCAAACTTGAGCGGCTGTTCACCGAGCAAGGTCAGAGTCCGTGGCTCGACAACCTCAGCCGCGCCTATCTGCGCGACGGGACGCTTGCGCAGTACATAGCCGACGGCGTGCGCGGTCTCACAGCCAACCCCACCGTATTTGCTAGAGCGATCGAGGGGTCCGCCACCTACGACGAGCAGTTCTCGGCCCTCGTAGCCTCCGGCACGAGCGTCTCCGACGCCTACTGGGAACTCGTCATCGACGACATCGTCAGCGCGCTCGGCCTGCTCCGGCCTATCTATGACGAGAGCAACGGCTCCGACGGCTTCGCGTCCATCGAGGTGGCGCCGGAGATCGCACATGACACAGCCGCAACCGTCGCCGCAGCTGGCGAGCTCCATGAGCGGATCGCGCAGCCGAACCTGCTGGTCAAAATCCCGGCAACACCGGCGGGGGCGCCGGCGATCCAGGCCATGATCGCCGAGGGCCGCAGCATCAACGTCACCCTGATCTTCTCCCTCGATCGCTACAGCCAGGTGATAGAGGCCTACCTGACGGGCCTGGAGGCCCTGAACGCAAAGGGCGGCGATCTCACGGAGGTGCACAGCGTCGCGTCGTTCTTCGTTAGCCGGGTCGACACCGAGGTCGACCGCCGTCTCGATGCCCGGGGCAAGGAGGATGCGTGGTCACTGCGCGGCCGGGCAGCAGTGGCCCAGGCCAGGCTCGCGTACCAATTGTTCCGGGAACAGTTCACGGGCGAACGCTGGGACGCGCTTGCGGCTGCCGGCGCCCATCCGCAGCGGCCGTTGTGGGCATCTACATCGGCCAAGAACGCCGCCTACTCCGACACGCTCTACGTCGATAGCCTGATCGGCCCCGACACAGTGAATACTCTGCCCGAAGCGGTCATTGCCGCCTTCGAGGATCATGGGCGCCTGCAGCGCAGCATCGACACCGGTGTCGAAGAGGCGGTCGGGGTGATGGAGCAGCTTGCCGGGCTGGGCATCAACATGTACGAGGTCGGGACCACGCTGGAGGAACAGGGAGTCGCGAGCTTCCATGACTCATTTGCCCACGTGCTCAGGGCGCTCGAGGCAAAGACCGCGCAGCTGGCACGCGGCTGACACTGGACAGGGGAGATGGCGTCGTCTGGCCCTGAAGCTATGGCTATCACCCCCTCCGTAGCGCCTTCCGACAGTCGCCGGAACGACCGCACCCAAAATCGCCAACAATACGCTTCAGCCCGGAACAGCCGGCGCCTTTCCGCGATATCCTGGCCACTTGCCGACCGATTCTCGCACGCGGGAAACGGTCGAGCCAGGTTGCTTTTCGATAGGTGGCGCCGATGCGCGCAAGAATCTGGGTCGCGACGTTTCCTGTCGCCCTCGTGCTCCTCGCGGCCAGCGCGCCGTGGGCGGCCATCGGCGCGGTAGGCTCCCCCGCGGTGACATGCACCTCCTCCTGGTCGGCTGCCGACGAACCGCCGAATCCAGGTGGTTTGTCTGGGCCGGACATTCTCAACGGCGTGACAGTGCTTTCTTCCACCAACGCCTGGGCGGTCGGGAGCTACTTCAACGGCCTGGCCGACAGGACGCTGATCGTGCACTGGAACGGCTCGGTCTGGAAGGTCGTGGCCAGCCCGAACGTGGGCGGGGTCAGCCGCGAGAATTTCCTCACCAGCGTTGTCGCGATCTCCGCGCAGAATATTTGGGCGGTCGGCAGCCATAACAACGGAACGGCCGACCGGACGCTGATCATGCACTGGAACGGCTCGTCTTGGAAGATCGCGGCGAGCTCGAACCGGGGCGGAGGCGTGGCCGCCGCCTCGGCCAGCGAGATCTGGGCGGTCGGCAAGTATGACGACGGCGCGGCTTTCCAGACCCTGATCGAGCGCTGGAACGGCACCAGTTGGGCGAACGTGGCCAGCCCGGACCCCGGCGGCCCGGCGAACAATAACGTCCTTAACGGCGTCACCGCCACGTCAGTCTCCAACGTCTGGGCGGTCGGCTACTACTTCAAGCAGGGCGGGGCGTACCGGACGCTGACCGTGCACTGGACCGGCACCGCTTGGAGCAGTGTGCCCAGCGCCAACGCGGGCCCAGCCGGAGAGGACAACATGCTGAACGCCGTGGCCGCCACCTCCGCGAGCAACATCTGGGCCGTCGGAGATATCTCCGACGGCACGGCCGACCGAACTCTGATCGAGCGTCGGACGGGCTCAAGCTGGGCCGTCGTGGCCAGCCCAAATCCTGTCAGCGGGCCAGCGGACATCGACGTCCTCACCGGGGTGGCCGCCACGTCAGATAGCAATGCGTGGGCGGTCGGCACTTACTCCCACGGCACCGTCGGGCGGACGTTGATCGTGCGCTGGGACGGCGCCAGCTGGAAGATCGTGCCAAGCCCAAGCCCAGGTGGCCGCCCCGGTAAGTCGGTGCTCACCGGCGTAGCCGCCAGCGGTGCGTGCAGCGCCTGGGCGGTCGGCTATTACAATTCTGCGGCGGTCCCCGCACAGACGCTCGCGCTGCACTGGGGTTGAACCGTTCATGCTGGGCCCAGCCCGGGCGGCGATCCCGGGACAGTACGCTGAACGGCGTTCACCTGCCGTGATGATCCGGGCCGGCGCCTGCGTCCCGGCGGAGGTCATCTACGCCTGAGGGAGCTTCACCGAGCCGCGCTTCGGGGCGAGCGCCGACGGAGGTGGCACGACCGGTCCGATGTCCCCATCAGGCGCATCGTCAAGATCGACGATCACCGGCGCGTGATCGCTGGGACCCGCACCCTTCCGCGCCTGCCGGTCGACCCACGCCGCCTGCACCCTTTTCGCCACCAAGCCGGTCGCCAGCATGAGGTCGATCCGCATGCCGAGGTCCTTGTGAAACATCCCGGCGCGGTAGTCCCAGTATGTGAATACGCGCTCGTTCGGCCAGCGGTCACGGACAACATCGTGCAGCCCAACTGCCTGTAGGCTGGCCAGCGCCGCTCGCTCCGGCGGCGTGACGTGGGTCTGGCCGATGTACGCATCAGGATCGAACACGTCGGCGTCTGTCGGCGCGATGTTCATGTCGCCGCACACGATCGCAGCGTTTGGGCCGCCTGCGACCGCGTCTCGCAACGCCGCCAGCCAGGCGAGCTTGTACCGGTAGTGCTCCGAGTCCGGGACCCGGCCGTTCGGCACGTATGCCGAGTACATCCGGATCCCGCCGCACGTCGCGGCTATCGCGCGCGCCTCCGGCTCGGGGAAGCCCGGCGCGCCATCGATGCCTGCTACGACGTCGTCGAGGCCGACCTTGGACAAGATCGCGACCCCGTTCCACCGGGCCTCGCCGTGGACAGCGAACTCAAACCCTTTGTTGCGAAGATCACTGCCGAGCAGTTCCTCGAAGGCCTCATCGGCCAGCTTAGTCTCCTGCAAGCAGACGATATCCGGCTGCCGCTGGTCAAGCCACGGCAGCAACCGAGGCACGCGCTGCTTGACCGAGTTCACGTTCCAGGTCGCTACCCGCACCCGGCCTAGGGTAGCCGCTGCCGGATGACCCAGGGCTCCGGGCGTAGGGCTCGAGCGGCTATTCGTTCACGCCCGAAAGGGTATCCGGGAGTGAGCAGAGCGTGATCCCGAGCCAGCGCGTCCGACGAGATGTCCGGCCACGTGGGCGGCTTGCCCCGTCAGGGCGAGGACTTCGCAGCCGCGTAGCAGTCTGTGCACCTGGACCCAGCGCCGATTGACAGGATGGTCCTGTCTGCAGCGAAGCCATTAACAAGCTAAAGCTCTAGGACGGTGCACCTGAGGCGGATCTGACACCGCCTGTCACCCGGGCGGTGCCTGACCGGACTGGGCTTGGCGTAGCTCGTGTGTGTCGAAGACCAGCATGTCGCTTTTGATCAGGCCATCGCGGATAACGAAATGCTCAGCTGCGCGCAGAACGCCAGCCGGGCCGGTTTGCACCTCGTACATGATCATGGCTCCTTCGTCGTCACCAAGCGCGGCGATCATCCGCATACCGGTGACTGTCCGCGCAAATCGGCTCAAACCCTCGACATAGGACTTCGCTCCTGTCGTCTGGGTCATCGGGCCTTCAAAGGCGACATCCTCGGCGACGTACTCGGCGGCGGTAGCCATATCGTGGCTGGTCCATGCCTTGGTGAACGCGAGCGCGACGTCTGCGGGGGTGGGTTGGCCGGTCACGATTGCCTCCTTCGGGTGACGTCCGGAATCCGATATAAATCGGGGCGGGGCTTCCGGTTTCTTGCTCAGGTTAGGTGGGGGCTCTGACAGTTTCGCCACCGTCGGTGACGTGAGCAGCAGTTACGGCGCTTTGGCTGCAACTAGAGGGTGTCCGATGTCATGCAGGTCGTGTCGGGCGGGCTGCTCGACGGACTTCGACCGGGCTAACTCGTGGTCAAACACGGCACCGCACCCGCGGCAACGCGGCCCGGCTGACCGGAGTCTGCGCGGCTGCCGCGGTCGATGCCCGCCGGTCTCGGCATCGTCAGCGTCGCCCGCCTGTGCGGCGGGAGCGTGCTGGCTCATGCCAGGCTCTCGTCGATGAAGGTGAAGGTGAGCTCCTGTAGGTGATCGCGGGTCGCATCGGGGACGTCGCGCAGGGGTCCTTGCCCGGCGAGTACGGCCAGCCCGTGCACCGCGGACCAGATGGGGTATTCGATGCCGTCGCGGCGCTGGCGGTGGAGGACGCCGGCGTCGACCAGCTCGTCGAGCGCGGTGCGCAGCTGACCCAGGGGCGTGCGGTCCTGCCCGGTCCCGCGGTCCGGAGCGTCGTAGGTGTGCTGCTGCGGTACCGCGAAGGCGGTGGCGAACAGCCCCGGTTCCTGGCGGGCGAACTCCAGGTAGGCCGTGCCGATCGCGCGCAGCCGGCGGCGGGCCGCGGCGGCATCGCCGTGCTTGCCGCGCACGCGGGCGACGCCGGCGGCCATGCGGGCCGCCAGTTCGCGCATGGCCGCCGCGCAGACCGCGGTGAGGAGCTCGTCGCGGTCGGCGAAGTGCCGGTAGGCGGCGTTGGGCACCACGCCCACCATCCGGGTCGCTTCACGGAGTACCACGGCGTCCGGGCCACCGGTCCGTGCCAGCTCGAGCCCTGCGGCGACGAGGCCGTCGCGGACGGCGCCTCGCGGCCGCCGCCGCTCCGCCTCGTGGATCTTCCCTGCTGACTGGCCGGCCGTCACTCCGGCAGGATAGCAAAGTGGACAGCGTCCACCAGCGCGGTTAGAGTGGACAGCGTCCACTTATTGCGAGGGAGGCTCCCGATGAGCGGGAACAGGACGGCAGGGTCACCGCTGGTGACGGCGGCGGAGTGGTTCGCGGGCGGACAGCGAGTGCCGTACGACCCGGGATCCGCGCGCGTGCTGACCGAGGAGAAGGCCGTCGCGGCCCCGGGCGGCATCCGGGTCTTCGAGCGCGTCGTGGCCGCGGAGCAGGACGCGGATGAGGACACCGTCTGGCTCACCATGCTGCCCGGCTTCCCGGACGGCTCCTACGGCTGGGCGCGGGTGGACCGGATGCTCGGCGAGGGCCTGCGCCCGCGGCTGTACGTCGAGCCTGTTGGCCAGGGTGACTCAGATAAGCCCCGGGACTACCGGCATTCGACAGTCGAGCGCGCGGACCTGGTCCAGGCTCTGTGGCGACACCACGGCGTGCGCAGCACGGTCGTCGTCACGTTCGACTACACCTCGCTGGCGCTGCTCGAGCTGCTGCGCCGCCAGCTGGACAGGACCATGGCCACGCCGGCGATCACGGCCGCGCTCATGGTGAACGGCGGCTTGTTCGCCGACGCGCACACGCACCCGTGGCGAACCACGCCGGTGCTGCGAACCCCGCTGGGCGCGCTCGGCATGCGGCGGGCGCAGCGCTCGGCGCGCGTGTTCGACGCCACGATTCTGCAGTCGCGCCTGTACTCCCGCGGCTACCATCCCTCCCCGGCCGAGCTCGCCGAGCTGCGGTCGGCGATCACGCGCCGGGACGGGGCGGCGTTCCTCCACCGCGCCGCGGGATTCACTGCCGAGCACCGCCGCCACGCGCGGCGCTGGGACCTCGCCGGGATCGCCCGCGACCTGGACGGCACGGTCGCCCTCTACGTCGGCGGCAGCGAGGAGGACCCCTACGAGCACCGGCAGATCCAGGCCACCCGCCAGCGCGTTCCCCAGGCCGAGATCCTGACCTTTCCCGGCGGTCACCTGACCACCAGCGAGCACCCCGACCTCCTCGCCGCGGCCGTCCGCGATATCGCCGAACGCCACGGCGTGGGCGCCACGGCCGCAGCCAGCCGGTAACACAGAACAAGGAGGAAGCCACCATGACCAGGATGACCCCCCTGCTCGAGCGCAACGAGCAGTTCGCCCGTACCTACAGCCCGGCCGCACTCGGCGTACCCGCCCGGCAGGTGCTCATCGTCACCTGCCTCGACCACCGGGTCGATCCCGCGATCGTCCTGGGACTCCAGCTCGGAGACGCTCCCGTCATCCGCAACGCAGGGGGACGTGTCACCCAGGCCGTCATCGACGACATCGCATTCCTCGCCTTCCTGGCCGAGCAGCTGTTCGCCGGCCAAGGCGCGCCTGACACGCTCTTCGAGGTCGCGGTCGTCCATCACACGCAGTGCGGAACGGGCTTCCTCGCAGACCCCAGCTTCCGGCGCCGGGCCGCCGAGGCGACCGGCCTCCCCGAGGCAGCCCTCGAAGCCTCCGCCGTCGCCGATCCGCACACCACCGTCCGCGCCGACGTGGAGCGCCTGCTCACCTCACCCTCGCTGTCGCCGAAGGTGAGCGTCTCCGGCCACGTCTACGACATCGCCACCGGACACCTCACCACCACTCATGACGCCCGCTACCCTTAGCGGCTTCGAGGAGGACCCGGATGCCCGCCGTCGGCCGGGCATCCGGGCTTGTTCGGAACGCTGGCGCCGTCCGACGTCCGCTAGGCGTCTCGGACGAGCTTGTAGATGAGGTAGGCGAGGCCGTCACCGACGGTCCGGGTGTTGATGAGGCGCATAGGTTTCTTGTCGCTGGTCTCGCCGAAGAGGCGTTTGCCGGCCCCGAGCACGACCGGGTAGATCGTCAGCCGCAATTCGTCGGCGAGGTCGTGTTCGATCAGCGTGTGTACGAGCTGGGGGCTGGCGGCGACGACGATGTCCCCGGCTAGCTGCTGCTTCAGCGTCGAGACCTCGCTCACCGCGTCGCCTTTGAGTACCGTCGAGTTGTTCCAGGCGGGATCTTGGAGGGTCGAGGAGACGACGTACTTGGGCTTGCTGTTCAGCCTGTCCGCCAGGACGCCAGACCGGGCTGGCCACCGCGCGGCGAGGAACTCGTAGCTGCGCCGACCGAGCAGCATGGCCTCGGTGCCAAGCGCCTCGTCGAGCAGGACCTTGGCCGCCTCTTCGCGATCTCGGTCGCCGACACGACTGAACCAGCCGCCGTGCCTGAAGCCCTCCTCACCGGTCGGGTCCTGGACGACTCCGTCGAGCGAGACGTTCTCGCTTATGATGATCTTTCCCATTTCGGTTCTCCTCTGGTTGGCGTTGTCAGCTACCGCCGCAGCGGGGGGCGTGGCTTGTGAGAGTCCGTGTGCTCTCGCTCATCTCGCTCCTGTTCTGATCACCACATCTCCTCCAGCCGCTCGAGCACTCGGTCCGGCGGCGCCGGGCGCGGGTTCGCCTTCGCCTCCGAGAGTTCGGCGATCGCCTGCGCCAGCTCGGGCAGCTCCTCGAGGTCCCAGCGGATGATCACGACAGCTCCTCGGGCTCCGTGGTCGTCCGAGTGCTCTCGGCTCTCCCGTGCAAAGGGGCCACCTTCCGCGGCATCTCAGTCGACTGCTCAGCTGTGCGGCGTCGCATTGCTGTCCATTTGGTGAGAACGAGGCCAGGTGGCGCCGGTGAGAAGACCTTGGCCCCCTCTGATGCGAAGGCGCGTGCGACGGCGCCGCCGATCGCGCCTCCGGCTCGGTAGATCACCGCGACCTTGTCGTGCAGCATGTTCTCTGGCTCCCCTCTATGCCCGGTGCGTGCTCATTAGTGGATGTCAAAACTTCTCCCGTCAGTCCCTGGCGCCGGTCTCCAGGATCGGCTCCGGCAGCTTGTACGCTGCTTTCCGCGGCCGGCCGGGGAGCAGGAGTGCCAGCGCTAGGCCGATCCCGGCCAGCACGGCGCAGGCCACGAAGGCGGACTGGTAGCCCTCGGTCAGCACGACGAGCGGGCTCGTGCCCTTGTTCGCTGCCAGGTAGGCGGCGGAGCGGGAGACTGCCACGGTCGAGACGATGGCGACACCTAGCGCTGTGCCAATCTGCAAGGCGGTGTTGCTGATGCCCGAGGCGAGCCCGGACTCGTACCCGGTGACGCCCGCGAGCGCCGCGACCGTGGCGGTCACGAAGGCCAGGCCGATCCCGAGACCGCAGAGGAGCAGCCCGAAGAAGATGTCTGGGAAGTAGCTGCCGTGTACGGAGACCTGCGTGAGCACGAGCGACCCGGCGCCCATGAGCGCCATGCCTGTCGCGGCGACCGAGCGGAAGCCGACCTTGAGGACCGCGGCCTGACCGGCGATCGCGGCGACCGTGACTGCAACCGCGAGCACGACCGAGCTGACCCCAAACTTGACGGGCGAGTAGCCGAGCACCTGCGCGTAGAGCGTGGGGACGAATGGCATGCCCACCGCGACGATGCCGATTAGCACCGTCTCGGCGTTCGCGCCAGCGAGCGTTCGTGAGCGCAGGATGCGGAGCGGCACCAGCGGTGCGCGGTGGCGCGACTCGATCAGCGCGAAGGCGGCAAGGAGCAGGGCCGAGCCGGCGAGCGGGAGGATCGTCCGCACGTCGCCCCAGCCGACGTCCGGCGCCTTGACGACCGCGTAGACGAGCAGAACGAGAGCACCGCTGATAGTGAGCGCCCTAGCGGGATCGTAGCTCCGCCGCGTCAGCGAGCCCCGGCTCTCGCGGAGGAGCAGCGGCGACAACGCGAGCGCCGCCAGGCCGATGGGGATATTGATGAAGAAGATCCACCGCCAGCCGGGGCCGTCGACGAGCGGGCCGCCGATCAGCCACCGCGCGGCGGCGCCGATGCCGCCGAGCCCGCCCCAGATCCCGAGCGCCTTGTTCCGCTCGGAGCCCTCAGGAAAGGTCGTGGAGATGATCGAGAGGGCCGTCGGGGTCATGATCGCGGCGCCGGCGCCCTGGACCACGCGGGCCGCAAGGAGCGCCGCCGGCGACCAGGCCAGCCCGCAGACCAGCGACGCGGCCGTGAAGACCAGGACACCGGCCATGAACACGCGACGGCGTCCGAGCAGGTCGGCCGCCCGTCCTCCGAGCAAGAGCAGGCCGCCGAAGGTGAGGGCGTAGGCGCTCAGCACCCACGGCAGGTCTTGTTTCGAGAAGCCGAGATCGGCTCCGATCGAGGGCAGCGCCACGATCGTGATCGTGCCGTCGAGGAGCACCATGAAGAAGGCGCCGCAGAGAAGGGCGAGCGCCCACCAGCGGCGCGGATCGAGACCGGCGGGCGCCAGGCGCGCGACCGGTGCGGGCCATTCCATCATCAACCTCCGAAGTTGTTTCAGTCGTCGCCTTATGTAGGCGCTGCGGCGCCGGGGAAGTGGGCGCCGGCCGGCCGCCCAGTTCGCCGCTCGGCCGGCGCCTGTACAGGATGCGAGTGCGGCTAGGTGCGGGAAGAAGGTGACGCGAGGGTGGTGGCAGCCGACCTGATCTCCAGGGCGCGGG
>Ga0209240_1000341_pt1 | contig 19426 bp, 23 predicted proteins | sample GraSoi_2013_80cm_FD_185828 | JGI IMG/M metagenome (GOLD analysis project Ga0209240, IMG submission 185828) | Grasslands soil microbial communities from the Angelo Coastal Reserve, California, USA - Sample 9_17_2013_80cm (SPAdes) (version 2) | ecosystem: Environmental > Terrestrial > Soil >...
TAACTAGACCCAGGTTTTCAGGCTCCCAGAGATCCGCCTCAGCCGCTCGAAGTGCGGAGTTCACCGGTAGACCCAGTTCCAAATACTGATGAGTGAGCGCCGCAACTCTATCAGCGTACGAAAACTGCTCGATGTTGATAGCCATTCTAATCGACTCCTGATTAACCAGCACCCATCGAAGGACACGCCGTTTTCACTAAGTATTGATTTCTCATGGTCTTCCTGTCGCATCCGCTGGCTTATCATGGAAATCGTATGTTGGTCTTGTACTAATAGTGTTTAGTGATAAGACGGCGTGAAGCAAAGATCCTACTGCTGTCCAAAATAAACAGTAGTTTGACAGAGTGGTCTTCTATTCGGGCCTCTTCGCGATCGTGGAGAGAGCGTTTCATAGATGAAGCCTCGGGTTCTGACGTTTTGAGTAGGCGCTGGCGCAAGATGGTAGGGACGCGCTCCGGCGCCGCACGTCCAAAGACGGCGCAATGGCGGAAAGGTCGATGCTAATGGAAAGGGCCGCAGCTCCGGAAAGCGCAAGAGTGCTATGAAAGAAGCAGCAAAAAAGAAGGATCGAGACATGCATCGCGGGACGCGCGGGAGCGCGTCCCTAAGTGCGCCTGAGAGTGTGCACCAACAATCGGGTGGAAGTCCTTATCGGCCCCGGTTGGTTATTTGAGAAATCGTATGTTCCTCTCGCGCTGATAGTTTCTCGCGATAAACTGTTGTGCAAGATGGAACTGCGTCACCTGCGTTACTTCACCGCCGTGGCTGAGCATCTGAATTACTCGGAGGCTTCTCGCCGGATTCACGTCGTTCAACCCGCACTTAGTCAAACGATCCTTGACCTGGAAGAGGAACTTGGAGTGCGTTTGCTCGTCCGGGACCGCCGCACGGTTCGGCTCACGGCCGCCGGCGAAACCTTGCAGCGCGAAGCGCTCGAAATCTTGCGCCGGAACGAGGAAGCGGCTCGCCTGACCAAACGCGCCTCGTTGGGAGAAGTAGGACGACTTCGTATCGGATTTTTCGCCTCCGCCGTCGCGCCGTTCCTACCGGCTTTGGTGCAAGAATACCAGCGGCGTTTCCCTGATGTGGAATTAACACTGCTTGAACTGACGCCCACTCAGCAACTCGGGGCGTTTGACGAAGGACGGCTCGACGTCGGTTTTTCCCGGCCTTTGCCCGCCGAGCGGAGCAGAGAATTTCATGAGGAGCATGTCTATACAGAACGCCTTCAGCTGGTGTTGTCCTCCGGACATCCTTTGACTCGGAATTTGGCCGGTGACGGGACCATAAACATCAAGCGGCTGTCCGGTGAGAGGTTTGTGCTTCTTCACCGCCAAGCCGCTCCGGGTTTATATGACGAAGTGCTCGCGTTTTGCCGGCGCGCGGGCAAGTTCTCTCCGCATGTGGTCAACGAGGCTGGCCTCGCGTCCACCATGCTGCTTCTTGTGGAGTCGGGCATCGGCGTCTCACTCTTCCCCGGCAGTGTACGTCACTTGGTCCGTGCAGGTGGACTTGTGGTATTTTGCCGGTTGCAGCCCGCTTCCGCGCCCATCGAGTTACGAATGAGTTGGCGGCGGGCCGCGCCATCGTCGCCCACGGTAGAAGCTTTTCGAGAAGTCGTGCAGAGCCAGCGGGAGGCGATTCGTGCAGTGATGGAGGCGAGACCGTCAGAAAAGAAACAACGAGAGGGGCGCAGGCCGTGACCAGCTGCTTCCTGAACACGAAGCTGACAGCCGAGAATGGCAAAGAAACGCAGATCAAAGGATCAACTTAAGGAAATTGATGCGCTTGTGGAGCGCCTTCGGGAGTTTGTTCGGCTTAACTACATGACGGCAGCGGAGGTGGCGCGACGAATCGGCGTAAGAGATTCGACCGTGTATTCATGGCTTCAGGGTGAATGTCGACCAGCGAACCCTGAACGAATTGCCGCGTTTCTAGATTCGTTACCGACAGAGAATGGATCAGGCATCGCTCCAACAGGATACGAATATCGCGAATACAAGAATTGGCGCGGTATTCCAAAGCCTCGCCGTTGCCCGTTCTGCAAGCAGGCGAAGGGCGACATTCGAAGAAGCCGTGGCGGGTTCTTAGGGGTTTGTCCAAATTGCGATGCGACCGGACCGAAACGGGAGAGCTATGATGAGGCGATATTTCCGTTTCGTGAGCGGACCCCTGATAGATCCCGTGGTGAACGCCAACGCGCAGGTCAATGGCCAGTCCGCGGAAACTTGTGTAGTAGGAAATCAAGCTCATCGGCGAGCGACAATGCCGGAGACAGACATCTTTGAACGACGTAAACTGATAAACGCCCGCAGTGATAAAGATGGCTGCACCTAGCCAGCCGGCATTGCTGCCAGCCAATAGAAGCACTCGTTCAAACAGCACAAGTCCAAAGAAAGCGACCACCCCGGCGAACGCCCACGCCAGGAGATAGCCGGAGACAAACAAAGCGATCCGTGAAAGCGCCGCGAGGCCCGAGAGTCGATACACGATGGAACGTGTCCAGAGAATCGCGCCTGGGGCAACCGAAGGAAACATCATCGCCGTCATCATCGCGGTCCACATGGCAACGAACGCCACAAACGACATGCCCATCGTGCCCGCGCCGTTGCCCATCGCTCGCACCTGGTCGACCGTCACGATCCAAGCTAGCACTGCCAATGCCACAATCGCGGTCCACGCCGGAGCCTCTTCGCGAAACGAAAGTGGAACACGATCCGGGGGAGCGTCCGCGTTCACGTCAAACGTTGTATTCGACTTCGGAGAAAAATGCGTTCGAATTTGCGTGTTGGAATTGGAAATCGCTTAGCGTCACCTCGCATTTATCGGTATTCACAATTCGGGCGTCCCGGAAAATAAAGCCGGACGGAAGCACTAGGTGAGCGTCCGCCTCGCTCTGGTCCATGTCGCTTAGCATAGGGCCCAGCTGCACACGAGCAAAGTCATCAAGTTCTATGATCCCGCGCCTGCCTTCGCGCTCAAAACGGAGGCGTCCGAACCGCACTGACGGAGGCTCCGTGTAGGTTGGCGCGAAGAGTTCGAATGGCCCGCCGGGACCTGCTTTGCCGGAGACGATTTCCGAGAGTGCCGCACGTTGCGCGTCGTCGGCGCGCTCGTCGATGAAAATCACGCATCGACCGTTGCCGCGATGGATCGGATTCGGCCAACGGAGAATCCATCCGAATCCACATCCATCAAGCCGGATGTTGTCGTACGCACCTTCCCGGATCCGGTAGGCGCCTACGGCCTGACAGGTTCCGTCCGTCGGAATAGCCGTGAAGTTACAGGGGCATCCGTGGGCGCAGTTACAACTTTCAATGTAATCAGCTTTCCACCACCATTTGCTCATAAATTCTATTTCCTTTTAGATTTTCTTAACTCCGTGCGAACCGGGCCTGGCACGCCATAACTAGCGCTAAATCGCGTGCAGATATCACGCTGCCAATGACAATCGAGCGAAGTCCTGGACCGAGGGACGCTTAAGACTAACGGCGTCGAGGGGGGAAGAGGAAATCGGACGAAAAACGTTCGTACGAAATTAAAGGACGATATACCTCGAACGCAATTTCAGCAAAGGCCGCGTGCGGATCTGGTTCTTCGGAATCGGTTGGTTCCAAATCGCCGCGATTCTCAAATGGCCCCTGGTGACACGACTGTTGGGAGAAGGCCAAGCTCGCTCTCATCGTCGTCCGGCAGATGAATCCCATGGAGGAAATGACCATGGCGGAAACCGCCATTCTCATGGGAGTCAGCAAGGACACGATGAGTAAAATTCGCTCCGAGAAGCCGATGATCCATGTCGTCAACAGGTGAATTCGTCCACGGTGGAAAATCGGACGCTCCAGGTTGGCCTAGGGCGCGTTTTATAAGGTGTCCGCTATGATGACATTCGGTCAGATACCGCAAAAAGCTCGCCGAGAAATCTCGACGTATCAAAGCGGATGGTTTACTCTGGCGTGGGGTTATTCGTCCTCACTCCAAACCCCTCTCGAAGTACCTATTCCTCGGGGCTGAGGAGTCTCGCCGATTACATCCAGAATGGAGGTCCGTTCGATTCCATTCTCTCGCGTGAAGGGCTCGCGAGCGCTTTCACATCCTTATGCCATAGGAACAAAAAATCACGAATGCTCTAGAAGTTGCACAACAGTCCTTTGATGCCTGGAATAGACACGATGCCGATGCCATTCTCGCCCTGTATGCTGATGGCGGAACATATAGCGCTCCCCGCGCGGGCAAGGAGCTTACCGGCAAGGCCATCGCCAACTATGCAAAAGCGGTATGGACGGCCTACCCTGACATGTCCATTGAGATCATTAGCATAGGGGATACCGGCGGAGGCTTAGTCGCAAGCCAGTGGGTGCTTCACGGCACTCACGCCGGTCCATATTTTGACGGCACGGCGCCGACCGGTCGCACCCTGACTCTTCCCGGGGCAACCTTTACTCAGTCTGAGAACGGTAAGATTCGCTATGAGCGTGTCTACACTGACCGACAGGCGGTGACTGAGCAGCTTGGGTTCCACACCTAAAAAAACCTAAGGCTCGAAGGACGGGTTCGACCCTATCACGGGAGGAGACTATGAAAATAGGCTTACTAGGTGTCCTAGTAGGGCTAGCAATCAGCTTTGCTTTGCCGACCTTTGCCCAAGAAACAAACGCGCCCGATCCACAGACAAGCGAGAAGATCCTCGCGATCGGTAAGGCGTATGAAGAGGGAGAAAACAACAATGACGCAGCCGCCATCGCCGCGCTCTTCACGGAGGACGCGGTTTTTGTGACGGACAGGGGACCAGTCAATGGCCGAAAAGCCATTGAGAATTGGTATACAGACCTGTTCAAGGGATGGCACCCCAAAAACCTCATCATCAAGTTCGATGGGAATGCCCCTCACTTGATTGGTACGGCTGGCAATGTGCTGTGGGCAACCGGAGAATGGAGTGAAACTGGGCAAGGCAACACCGGCGGCCCTATCCAACTCAGGGGCTATTGGTCAGCAATTTATAATCGTGAGGGCGATGATTGGAAGCTCCGGATGCTGACCACGAACGTAACCGCAGCACCGGCTGCGACAGCGTCGCCGACGACTACCCCGAGCAGCCAGTAGCCGGCGATTGTTCTCTCTACAACAAATCACCCTAAAAACTCAGGAGAAGACCCATGAGACTGCACGTCCTACTTGCCCTCGCCGCATTGGTCATCGGCTTTGTCGTGCCAACCCTTGCCCAAGAACAAACCACAGGAACACCGGTTGCCTTGTGCTCAGGATTTAGCCTTGCTGACCAAGCTTCGCACTCTCATCCACGAGGAGATTTCGGTCCTTACCGTGCTTTATTTTTCGTTTCGTGCGCGCACCCCTAATTTGTTTCTAAGTCTTGTTAGTCGCTCTAGCGTTTAAACGAGTTGCTCGTTGCGGATAACGGATTGCCTATCAGGCAGGCCAACGATAGATGACGAAAGGCCGGACCTTTACTGCCTCAACGGAAACAAGGGATACCCGGTGAACGAGGCAAATCTATCTCCCTCTTCCGGCGGAGTAGAACCAACTAGGGGCCTAACTGGCGGGTTCAAGCTTCACAGTGGACGGAGTGGACCGGGTGGAATTGATTGGCTTGGCTTCGATTAATTGTGGATAAAGTCTCATTGACGGGGAATAGGCTTGGCCGTTCCTTTGAGCGTCGCCCGAAGACCTTCAGCCACGGTCTTTCCTCCCCCTCGCGACACGGATGTTCCTGGAGCCTGAGAGATCCCGAAGCTGGGTCGTTTGGTCGACCACCAATCTAAACACCGGGAGGAACAATGAAAGTGCGGTATCTGCTTACCCTAACAGGGCTGGCAATCAGCTTTGCTTTGCCGACCTTTGCCCAACAGAAGGACGCCGTCGATTCACGAATTGCCCAGCAACGTGATCTCCATGGCGATGCTAAGGCACTTGATGAGTTCGGCGGACTCGCTACTAAGCAAAACGAGGCATTCAACAATAAAGACGCCGGGGCCGTGGCAGAGCTTTTCACCGAGGATGGCGTCTTGGTGGCGCCGGACGGATTGTTTACCGGTCGGCAGGCCATCCAAAAGAGGTATGAAGATACGTTCCAGCTCTGGCCCGTTACAATTTTTAACGATCTGCGTGACTGTCAGTTGAAATCAATCGACAACGCGGCTTGGTCCTTTGGAGAATGGGGAGGTAGTCTTCAGAGCCAAACCGGCCCTGTGTTCGTCAAAGGCTACTGGTCGGCGGTTTATGTTCGTGAGGGTGATGATTGGAAGATTCGCATTTTGACTCTTACAGAACGTCCACGACCAACCCCGTCTACTGAGACAAAGTAGAGGGAAAAATCCGCGCATGGTCCGATCCGGAGCGACGCCTAAGCAAACGGGCGAAAGATCAGTCTGACCTGTTCAGGATCGCTGAGCGTTACCCGGAGATGATAGCTCTTCTCCCGGAAACCCTGAAGGCGTTGGTGATTGAGGACCGGCGCGCCCGTCTTCAACGCGGAGGGCCGGAGAGTTCAGGTTCTTTGGGCCTAAAGCCGGGACCTGAACTCCCGGGGAAAGATCGTTAGCACTTACTTCAGAGCCGTGCGCTGAACGCGGTTTGCTCCGTATCCGGGCAAGCAAATCCTACGATTATAAGCAGAGCTTCTGCCGCCCTTGTATTTATGGGGCCCGTGCCTTGCACCGTATCTATTGTTGTCCATACAGGCGGAGAACCTGGCGGTAACTCCGGATCACGAACCAGCCGGTCCGTCTCCAGGCTTGAAACTGAGAAAACGCCACTGCTGTCCCCATCAATCCGTACGACAACTTCGCCGTTAAATTTGAATAGTCGACCTCCCGTGGCTTCGGTAAAGGATCGAACCGGAACCATGGAGAATTCAATATCAGTCGGAACACCAAGAGGAGGATTTGGCATTGGTTGTCTTCTCAAGCGGCCATGCGGCTGATTTGTTTCAAAACCTTATTGGTTTTCGTCGATAGTTACCGGATACATGAGGGCTTCCCATTTTGTGCCAGTAAAGGGCGGTTCTGTCGTAGAGGCTAAGCCCACCGTCCCGTTTCCCGTTCTCCCGTCTAACCACCTGGGTCCCTCGATGTCGCCAAGGCATTTCAATGCGACGATGTTAGGATTGTTGCTGTCGATTTGAACAACCTGCCATCTTGTGCCGGTATAAGGTTTCTTTGTGCCTGGCGCCAAGCCTACGGTGCCCTCAGCCGTTCTTCCATCGAGCCATCTAGGACCTTGGATGTTGCCAAGACAAAACAATGCAACAATTCCGTCACCTGCTCGATATACCCGCCACTTTGTTCCAGAGTATTTCGGGGTCAAATTCGGCGTTAACCCGACGGTGCCGTCTCCAGTTCTTCCATCTAGATAACGCGCACCGGGTATATTCCCAAGACAACGAAGTGATACGTTATTACCGGGCGTCAGGATTTGAGCGTTAAGTTGCGTAGAGAGCAGGAGGCCGATTGATGCACAAGCCAGACTCTGTAGAAATTGTCGTCGTCTCATATTTTCAGTTCATCTAATCTCTAGGTTTGGTCGAAGACATTCAATACGTAGATCTACGTACGGGACTCCGGATTTCCCCCTCGTGGACCGCTTGTCGTCAAAGCTCTCGGCTATTTAGGGGTCCGCTCACGAAACGGAAATTAAAGCACTGTAAGGGCTCTGTTATCCTCGTGAACGATCAGCGTAGTGCCACGCTGTCAGACAAACCGAATGCCCGGAAAAGAAAAGGTAGTCAGCACCCGGATTTGCGGTGAAACGAGCTGTAATCAAATCCTGGCGCGTTTTTCCTTTGGTCAAATCACCCACAAAAGGCCTTAACGTGCTTTATAATCCGTTTCGTGAGCGGACCCCTATAAGTACACACCGCCCCGTTACGTGAGTGCGATTTAGAGAAGGCTCATCGGTCCAATACCCCAGTACTCCAAGACTCCATCACTCCGATTCACTATAGTGTTCGAGCTCGCTCTTTTTCACGTTGAACGGTCCTCGCGATTTCCTCTGCACTGAGGGTGCTTGCAAAAGGCGAAGCTTGCCGCAGCTCAGTCGCTTTCTCGAGTTTTGGCCGTCATGACGGCGACGATGCGATCAATGGAATTTTCTTCGAGGAGCGTCCGCCACTCCCTCCAAAGGTAGGTCGCGGGCGCCGGCCGACGATCGATATATCAACAGTAAGAGCCTGTCCCTTTGCGAGCATCTCGGAGAAGCCGCCCGATATGCGCTCAGCGCTGCCAACTCGCGATTGCAACCAGGATCAGCATCACAATGGTAGAGTCCCTTTGGCTGGTCCGCCGATGGAGTCACCGGTGGGTGGAAGAGTTGGCACGAGCACCTAATCTAATACGTATTAAATTGTCGAGCGTGGATCATTCTTCTCTAGATCGCAGATCGTTAGCGTTTCACATGGCGATTGCGGAGAAACTACGTTCGGATCCGCGATTACTGGGGAAAGTTTGCGATCGGCTGCGGGCTCTCATGCAGGATTCAAGCGTCAGCATTTCAGTGCGTGATGCTTATCGGGAATGGCTCCTTTTTATCGAGCGGCACAGTTTCGATGAGGTACTGGCGTTGATGGTTGATCCCAGCGAGGAAGGGAAGAGACTGCGCAAAGCGACCCCTTTTTCCGGAATACTCAGCCAAGAGAAGCGGGCTGCGATCACACGTAAAGTAGTGGCGGCTAAATAGATGAATTTTGAAGAGCTTGAACACATTGTTCGCGCCGCGAAGGATCTCACAGGGGAAACAGAATTCATTGCGATTGGCAGTCAATCGCTGCTAATCAGCTTACCCGATTTACCGAGAGAGCTACGCCGCAGTCCTGAGCTCGACATAACGGGGAAACGGAATCCTTTAGTAGCGGATCTGATAGATGGTAATCTCGGAGAAATTACTCCATTCCATACGACCTTTCAGATTTACGCTCACGGAGTTGGGCCGGACAGCGCAACGCTGGCGACTGGTTGGGAATCTCGTTTACGCGAGGCTTCAACGCCTGCCGCAGCAGGGACAATATAGAATCGCGTCCGCCGCTGGAACACAGTATCAGTCGAGGATAGCGCCGGTGAGGTACTGTTCGAGGTTATCGATCGTCTCTGCCTGGGCCGAAATGAGGCATTTAACCAGATCACCGATCGAGAGAACTCCGACCATCTTAGCTCCTTTTATAACCGGCAGATGCCGCACCCGCTCTTCGGTCATGACTCGCATGCAATCGACCACCGTATCGCTCGGATCTGCGGTTACGAGGTCCTGAGTCATTATCTCCTCCACGCGAGTCTCCTGTGAGGATTTTCCCTTGAGGATGACTTTCCGGGTATAGTCGCGCTCGGAAACGATTCCAATCAGCCTGTTGTTTTCTATCACCGGGAGGGCCCCGATGTTTTTGTCCGCCATCAAGGCGATGGCGTCGAATACCGTCGCGGCGGGTAGTATCGACCAGACGGTCGAGCCCTTTTTCGCCAGGATCCCGCTGATCGTGCCAGCGATTTTCATGCTCTACCTTCGGCCCAGCGGAGGAAGGATTCAAAAACAATCCTGGGGACTTGTGAATCACTCTCGGCGAAAAGAGGGTGCACGCACCATAGCTAACCGCCGAGGCTGTAGGCGACATTGTTTTCTGCTTTTTTTTAGGAAGAGCTTCTCGGGATTGATAGGAGTCCGAACGACTTCTCAACGTGGGCCGGCCGAAAAAGCTCGATTCTATTTCCGAGCGGAATTTTCGGGAATAAAGTCGACCTAGTTTGGTCGTTGCTTAGTGGAGAAGACCCAAAAAAAAGATGCATATTGATCTGTTCTTGGCACCAGGTGGGATCATGTCTGGTGGAGCTCAATCGGGGTCCGCCAGCGCGGCTATGCTTCTCGTTGTATCCGGCGGCCGCCGGATTAGGCGGAAGGAACTTTCTACAGCCCATCATTCCAATCGGAAGACGGGCCGATTGATCCGAAGTATCCGCTGAAAGAAACGCCTTCCGCTTCGTATCTGCAGAGGACCGAGTGGAACATTCGTGACAGTGACGCTACCATTTTATTTTCAATCGAGCCGACGTTAACCGGCGGATCACTACGGACGATGGAGTTTGCCCGGAAGCACGGCAAACCGCACCTGCATCTCTGCGCCGGAAATGATACGTCTGCGGACAACCTGAGGGCTTTCTTTGAATGCCACGATGTGAAGATTCTGAATGTGGCCGGGCCACGGGCGAGCAAGGAGCCCGGGGTGGGTGAGTTTGTGGTGAGGACTCTTGGACAAGCCTTTGCTGAAATGGCTCCAGGTGAGTAAGGACGAACGGTACTGACTGCAGAATCCAAAAGCGATGACCTCAGTTCGACGAAAATCTGATCTCGACCTCATGGCCGAAAGGCATTGATTAACTGACGCGCCTCTCAATCCCGCGGCGCTAACGCAGCTAACAATTTCTCAAAACGTGGATCCTTCCGAAGCGGGTCCCATTCGGGATCCATCTTGAGGTCTCCGTAAGTGAGCCAAGCACCACTGGGCACATGGACGACGATATTAAGTTGTTCGAAAGCAAGGTCCCACTGGTTTGCCCAAGTACAGACGCGTGCAAAACATGTCGCCAACCCTGGGCCGTCACGGGCATCCTCAGAGATCGGTCGCATTTCCATCGCTCGCCGCGCTTCCTGCATGGCTTCTTCCTTTCGCCCCAGGGCGACATCAGCTTTAGCAAGCGCGACCAGCAAAAAGGGATCGGTCGGATCGGCCTCGACCTTTCGGTAAAGCTGCTCGCGCGCAGCGCCAAACTGCTCGATGTTGGGATGATTCCCTTGAATGAGCTCAAGCCAGAGCATCCAGATTCCTCGCGGAACGGAAGCTCCATAGAAATAAAGCTCTTCCCCTGGAACCTTGCTGAGAATGTCTTTCGCAGCGGCGAAGTCACGTGCGTAGTTCGCATAGTAAACGCGTTCAATTGCCACCGCGGGGTCATCTTTCATAGAAGGCGGGAGCGCCTCGTAGGCAGCACTGACAGCGCTCAAATCTCCCCGCTCGGCGAACGCCCACCACGCTTTAATAGTCATGAACACTGGTTGCTGATCGGGCTTGAGTTCGACGATCCGATTCCAGATCCGCTCGGCGTCTCGATAACGCCGGAGCATCTCATACGTAGCAGCTAGGTCATAGAGAATGTCCGGATTCCGCGGATCCAGGGTGGTCGCTTTCCCCAGACCGGTGATCGCATTTTCCCAGCGTCCCTGTCTTCGGTCGATCGCAGCCGTGAGCTCGAGGAGATCAGAATTATTCGGGAGAGCTTGCGCCACAATCGCTAATTGAACGCGGGCTCTCTCATAGTCGCGATAGCATTCATAAAGGTGACTCGCTAGGGCCAGATGAACTTCGGGAAGATGCGGTTGAAGCCGTAATGCCTCATTCATTGCCGCATCAGCCAGCGCAAGCCTCTCCGGCGTGTGATCGAAATTAAGGTAGAAAAAATCGTGAAGGTTTGCCATCAAACAATACGCCAGTGTGAACCTACCATCCTCCCGAGTCGCTTGTTCGAGTAAGCCGATTGCCCTTAAACCATTTTCCTTAAGAGTACCTGGCCAACCCCAGGCCTTAGACAGCTGCTTGGCTTGAAGATAAAGGTCATACGCCTCCAAATTATTGGTCGGCTTCTGCTCGATGTCCTTGCGTTCGTCCGGCGACAACTGAGTACTTAACCTCTTATGTTGAGTTGGCATAAATGTGGAGTTGATCGGTGTTCTATCTGTCAGATCCCGATAATAGCTATCGGCCCAAATCGTGTTGTCATTGCGGGCATCGATCAACTCGGTACTAACACGCACGTGATTTCCATCACGACGGACGGTTCCCTCCAGCACGTTCGCCACCCCTAGAGCGGTGGCGATTTGGCGCAGATCACGTGTGCTATCCCCCCGATACTGCATCACCGAGGTACGACTGATGACCTTCAGTTGCGCAATCTTGGCGAGATTATTCAGAATCTCATCCTGCACGCCATCGGCAAAGTAGGCGTCGTCTTTGTTCGGGCTGATGTTCTCGAAAGGTAGGACCGCGACGCTCTTTTCGGTTGGTATCGCTTCGGCACTTCGTTGGTTGAGCAAACTCCGCGTACGGAGAAAAGAAAAACCAGGCGATTGCTACTGCGGCAAGACACAAGCCGGCACCCAGCAACCAGCGAACAGCCTGCCTTCTCGGTTTTCGTTTTGATAAATTTTGGGTTGCTTGATCCGCGGTCGACCTGAGCTCGTCTGCCGTCAATCGTAACCCGGAACCAATCGCTCCTCGAACCTTCGTTGTCGCCTTCTGCAATTGAGCAGGATTTTGAAAACGCTGGCTAGGATCCTTCGCGAGCAGGAGGTCGAGCAACGCCATAATGGGCTCCGGGATATTCCTCAGTTTCACTAGATCGGACGCGGCCTGCTGATGCTGGTCCATCAATTCCGCGGCTGACCCTTGGAAAGGAGGTTTGCCTGAAAGCATTTCCCAGAGAGTTACCCCCAATGAATACACGTCGGAACGGATGTCTGTCCCGAGTCCGGCAAACTGTTCCGGACTAGCATAGGTGGGAGTTCCAATAAAACTTCCCGCGATTGAAAGCGTATCTTCCGTGACTCCTTTCGCTAGCCCCAAGTCGATTATCTTAACGTTCTCCAATCGGCCCTCCTCCCAAGTGAGCATGATATTGCTGGGCTTAATGTCGCGATGAACGAGACGCTGTTTGTGGATCGCAGTTAGCCCTGCAGCCACCTGCGTCACTATTTCGAGAGCCAGGTCGATGTCCAACCGGCCGCGACGATGGATGAGGGCTTCTAACGTTTCCCCATTCACAAACTCCATCGCATAAAAGTAGTTTCCGCCGCTTTCTCCCGGGTGATGTACCGTGGCCACATTTGGATGGCAGACGCTGGCCGCGGCTCGGGCTTCCCGCAAGAAACGGCTCCGGGCAGATTCATTACCGATGAGCTGTGCACTAATGATCTTGAGAGCCACAGGGCACCGGAGGTGGGTATCAATGGCTTTGTAGGTTACTCCCATGCCACCGCGCCCGAGCTCGATCGGTGTTCCATCTTCTTTTTTTAGAACTTGATAGTGCTCAAAACAGAGCTCAGAAGAAACGGCCGAAAGTGACTCGGTCTCGGGTGAGACAGCTCCCCGCAGTGCGCACACCGGACAGAAATCACTGTTTTGGCTCAATGCAGTGCCGCAAACCTCGCACGCGCGTTTGCTTTCTGTTTTCACGACTGGGGAGCTGGCTTAGATTCTCGGATTCTAGTCGATTTGGACGTTGATTGCTTGCAGAAAGTGGTCGGTGTCCGCGACTTACGCAGAAGCGGGCTCACGCCGCACTTGTTGCCCGAACACCGGGCACAAACCCGCTTAGATGCGGGGACCACAAGAGCAATTTAGCGTCCGTGTGGACGAAGGAGTAAATCGAATTGCCGGCACTTCTTGGTATCGAAACTACAAATATTCTTCAGAGTTCCTGCAACTCGGGGAGTGGAATCTCTTTGTAAACTAATGAAATGCCAGACAAAGAGAACGGCTCATCAAAGACTACAGAAACAATTTAAGGAATGAATAGCAAGTTAATCGCACTGCCAGCTGCTCAAACTCTGGTGAAACGAAGAGTGGAGACAGATCCGGAGTGGATCCCAATATGGGTCGCGCTTCAATTCGCCGTAAAAGATACCATATGGCGCTTTCGTCATAGGGCTCAGAGTTTTAAAGGCCAGATCCAACTCCTTGATCCACGCGTAAACGATGGCGAGATTCATTATCATACCAGGACCGTCCACCGCGTCTTTGGAAAATCGGCAATAGCTCAACGGCGTGTTTAGCTTCGGAAATGGCTGCTTCTTTATGTCCGAGCAGAGCGTCTACCACCGCCAAATTGCTAAGCAGATAGGCCGCCTTTCCTGGTGACCTCTGGACCTTTTGGCTCAATTGCTGTCGCGTCTCTGCAAAGCTGGAGTTCACGCCTGTTTCCTGTCCTTGCAGTCGAGAAAGCAGAATCGAGTAACAGCCAATGGGAACAGATACAAGTGCATAAGCGAATTGATTGTCCTCACCGCCCTTCATCTTGTCGACCAGTTCCGTTGCCCGCCGCCAATCACCATCTGACAAGGCGCAACTCAATTGCAGACTGAGAACAGTCCGGTCCTTTGCCATAGCGGGAGGGAGCGCAGCAAGCGCCAAGCGCAACCGGGTATTATCTCCGGTCTTCAATGTGGTTTCAGCGAATGCCCCTAGGAGCTTGAGCATTGGGCGATCAGGTGCTAGGTCGATCGCCCGATCATAGAACTGTTCAGCTGCGCGAAACTGACGGGTGGAATAAAGCGTGCCAGCCAAGTCATTAATCAAAACCCAATCGCGTGGATCGCGCCTGACGGCTTCGATTTGGTCCTGGATGGCTTTCTCAAAGTTACCCTGTCGGCTATCGATCCAAGCCCCGAGCATGATGGCTTCGGCATTGTTGGGCAGGCTGCGCTTAGCGATGGCTAACTGTACCCGTGCCCGATCGTAGTCGCGATAGCAGACGTAAAGGTGACGCCCATAGGCGAGATGAACCTCGGGCAAGTCCGGTTCTAGGCTCAACGCACTGTTTACCGCCTCATCTCCCAAGGCGCGCCGCTCTGGGCTCGGATCGTCCCGACCATAGAAGAGGTCATTAACTTCCGCCGACGCGCAGTAAGCAAGCGTTAACTTTGGATCTATATGGGTGGCTTGTTCCAGGAAACCAATGGCGTCCCCCAGCGGCTTCTCGACATTTCCGACTGAAAAAGAAGCATAAACGTCTGCGATCAACTCCTTTGCCCTGAGGTACAAATCGTAGGCTTCCAAATTGTTAGTGGGTCTTGCCAGAATACTCTTCTTTTCCTCGGGCGAAAGGGTAGCAGCGAGCTTGCTGGCGATCGTCTGAGCAACCTCGGTCTGAATAGCAAAGATGTCGGTCAAATCCCGGTCATAACTATCGGCCCAAATCGTGTTGTCATTTTGGGCATCGACTAACTCGGTACTAACACGCACGTGATTTCCATCACGACGGACGGTTCCCTTCAGCACGTTCGCCACCCCTAGAGCGATGGCGATTTGGCGCAGATCACGTTTGCTATCCGCCCGATATTGCATCACCGAGGTCCGGCTAATGACTTTGAGTTGAGCGATCTTGGCCAGGTTATTGAGGATCTCATCCTGAACCCCATCAGCGAAATAGCTGTCGCTTTTGTTATCGCTCAGGCTTTCAAAGGGCAGGACCGCAATGCTTTTTTGTGGTGCCTTTACCCAGACCGATGGAGTCACCGAGGACGCGGCTTGGTGGTCGAGTCTGAAGAAGCCATTCATCGCAAGGATCGCTATCCCGGCAATCAAAAGGCCGGCCAACAGCCAGCGAAAAGCATGTTTTCTGGGCTCTCGTTTCGGTGATTGCACAGCTATTTGGTCATCAGCAGACCGCAGCTCTTTCGGGCTCAGAGGCGATCGCTTCTTTCACTCTTGGCAGAGCCTTCTGCAGTTCGCCTGGGCTTTGGAAGCGTCTGCTAGCATCTTTCTCCAGCAGGACTTCCAACAACGTGATCATCGGTGCTGGAACATTCATCAATTTTCCAGTGGGCAGTGCAGCATGTTGATGCTGGTCCATCAACTCCGCGACTGACCCATGGAAAGGAGGTTTACCCAAAAGCATTTCCCAGAGAGTTACCCCCAATGAATACAGGTCGGAACGGATGTCTGTCCCAAGTCCGGCAAACGGTTCCGGACTAGCATAGGTGGGAGTTCCAATAAAACTTCCCGCGATCGAAAGCGTGTCTTCCGTGACTCCTTTCGCTAGGCCTAGGTCGATTATCTTGACGTTTTCCAATCGATCCTCCTCCCAGCTGAGCATGATATTGCTGGGCTTAATGTCGCGATGAACGAGATGCTGTTTGTGGATCGCAGTTAGCCCTGCAGCCACCTGAGTCAGTATTTCGAGAGCCAGTTCGATCTCCAACTGGCTGCGACGACGGATGAGGGCTTCTAACGTTTCTCCATCCACAAACTCCATCACATAAAAGTAGTTCCCGCCGCTTTCTCCCAGATGAAATACCGAAGCCACATTGGAATGACGAACACTGGCCGCGGCTCGGGCCTCCCGCACGAAACGGCTCCGGGCAGATTCGTTCCCGATGAATTGTGCACTAATGATCTTCAGAGCCACAGGGCACCGGAGGTGGGTATCAATGGCTTTGTACGTTACTCCCATGCCACCGCGTCCGAGCTCCATCGGTGTTCCATCTTCGTTTTTGAGAACCTGATAGTGCTCAAAACAGAGCTCAGAAGAAATGGCCGAAAGTGACTCCGTCTCAGGCGAGACAGCTCCTCGCAGCGCGCAAACTGGACAGAAATCACTGTTTTGGCTCATGCAGTGCCGCAAACCTCGCACGCGCGTTTGCTTTCTGTTTTCACGACTGGGGAGCTGGCTTAGCTCCCGGGATTCTAGTCGATTTGGTTGCGGATCGCCTGCACAAAATGCCCCGCGGTCACGGCTCGACTTGTTTGAGTTTCAGAGGTTCGTGATGAGGCTTTGGCCTGATTGAAGCCTGGCGTAATCGTCCTTCAATCCCGCGGTGCTAATTCGGCCAGCAATTTGTCAAAGCGAGGATCTTTTCGGAGAGGCTCCCAGTATGGTTCGAACTTCAAACTGCCGTAGTAGATTCCGCTCGGCGTTTTTGTCAAAGAACCTAATGTCTCAAACGCGAGGTCTGGCTTGTCTGTCCATGCGTAAACAACGGCTAGATTGATTGAGAGAAGTGGGCCATCCACTGCGTCCTTGGAAATCGGCAACATTTCGACGGCGCGCTCGGCTTCTTCGATAGCATCTTGTTTTTTTCCGAGCAGGGCGTCGACGACCGCCAATTGACTAAGCAGTCTGGGATTTCCTGAGGATCTCTGAACTTTTTGGGTTAGTCGCTCGCGCACATCGGCGAAGGTAGAAGTTCCGCCAAGTTTTTCTCCTTGCAATCCAGCGATCAGCATAAAGTAACAACCAGCCGGAACGGGCACCCCCGCATAAGCAAAAAGTCCGTCGTCTTCACCGTCCTTCATCTTCTCGATCAGTTCGGTTGCTTGCCGCCAATCGCGATCATTCAACGCGCAATTCAGATGCCAGTTAAGAACATCAGCATCCTCTGCCATCGCCGACGGAAGCGCTGCTATCGCTGAGCGGAGCGGTGTGTTGTCGCCGGTCTTCTGACTGCTGACAAACGCCTTTAGAACCCCTAGTATCGGGTGATCGGGGGCGAGATCGATCGCTCGATTGTAGGCCTGTTCGGCCGCAGAAAACTCGCGCTCCATGAAGAGCGTATTTGCTAACTCTATCGTCGGATTGCGTGGATCTAGGGTGATGGCTTCTTTCAATTCCTGAACAGCTTTTTCAAAATTGCCCTGGCGGCGATCCATAAACGCTTCCAGCGCCAACACTTCCGGACTATTCGGCATGCCGCGCCTGGAAATGGCTACCTGTGCCCTCGCGCCTTCATAATCGCGATATCCACGATAAAGGTGGTAGCCGTACCTCAGATGAACTTCGGGAAGGTCGGGTTGCAGACGCAACGCGTTAGCAACTGCTGCGTCTCCCAACGCCCGCCGCATGGGAGTCATATCGTAACCGTTATAAAGTTCGTCATGCGCATACGCGGAGGCACAGTAGGCGCGTACAAACTGGGGATCGAATCTGACAGCCTGTTCGAGTAGGCTAACTGCCTCTAGAAGAGGCTTTTCGTAGTTACCGGTGGCAAAAGGATTAACCTCGGCGTAGTCGATCAACTTTTTGGCCTGCAAGTACAGATCGTATGCTTCCAGGTTGTCGGTCGGTTTTGCATCGATACTCTTCTTCTCTTCCGGTGAAAGCGTTGCCGCCAATTTATGGGCGATCGTCTCGGCGACCTCGCTCTGGATGGCAAAGATGTCGGTCAAATCGCGATCATAACTCTCCGACCAGATAGTCTGGTCCGTTCGTGCATCAACCAACTCAATCGTGATCCTTACGCGATTGGCGGCGCGGCGGACAGTACCCTCAGAATGTTAGCTACCCCTAATGCATTGGCGATCTGGCGAAGATCGCGTTTTGCTTCCGCGCGATACTGCATCACCGAGGTCCGGCTGATGACTTTGAGTTGAGAGATCCGCGCGACATTCGAGAGAATCTCGTCTTGAACACCGTCGGCAAAGTAGGCGTCATCCTTATTCGCGCCGATGTTCTCAAAGGGAAGGATCGCAATGCTCTTTCCGGTTGGGACCGCTTCGGTGCCTTTCGGATGGAAGAAAGATTCTCCATAGAAGAAGAAAAACGATCCGACAATCAATACAGACGTGCATAAACCAAGTGCCAAAAGCCAGCGCAAAACAGGTCTTGTAGGCTTTTGTTTCGACGATTGCACAGTAACTTGAACAACAGCTGACTGCAGCTCTTCCGGGCTCAGAGGCGACTTGGAAGCGATCGCCTCTCTCACTTTGGACAAAGCCTTCTGCACTTCGCCTGGGCTTTGAAAGCGCTGGCCGGGGTCCTTCTCCAGCAGAACCTGAAGCAATGTGATAATCGGCTCCGCGACATTCCTTAGTTTCACTAACGGCAGCGCGGCACGCTGATGTTGGTCCATCAATTCCGCGGCTGACCCTTGGAAAGGAGGTTTGCCTGAAAGCATTTCCCAGAGAGTTACCCCCAATGAATACAGGTCGGAACGGATGTCTGTCCCAAGTCCGGCAAACTGTTCCGGACTAGCATAGGTGGGAGTTCCAATAAAACTTCCCGCAATCGAGAGCGTGTCTTCCGTGACTCCTTTCGCTAGGCCCAGGTCGATTATCTTGACGTTTTCCAATCGACCCTCCTCCCAGCTGAGCATGATATTGCTGGGCTTAATGTCGCGATGAACGAGACGCTGTTTGTGGATCGCAGTTAGCCCCGCCGCCACCTCCACCATTATATCGAGAGCCAGTTCGATCTCCAGCCGGCCGCGACGATGGATGAGGGCTTCTAACGTTTCACCATCCACAAACTCCATCGCATAAAAATAGTTCCCGCCGCTTTCTCCCAGGTGATGTACCGTGGCGACGTTGGGATGGCAGACGCTGGCTGCTGCTCGGGCTTCCCGCAAGAAACGGCTCCGGGCAGATTCGTTACCGATAAATTGTGCACTAATGATCTTGAGAGCCACAGGGCACCGGAGATGGGTATCAATGGCTTTGTAGGTTACTCCCATGCCACCGCGTCCGAGCTCGATCGGTGTTCCGTCCTCGTTTTTAAGAACCTGATAGTGCTCAAAACAGAGCTCAGAAGAATTCTCCGAAAGTGACTCGGTCGCGGGTGAGATAGCTCCCCGCAGCATCGTTCTGCTATCCCTATGTGCTGGGGAGGAGAGCATCCGCGGATTGCGAGCAGTCGATCCGGTCGATCTAGAGAGGAAAGTT
>Ga0209240_1000342_pt1 | contig 19423 bp, 19 predicted proteins | sample GraSoi_2013_80cm_FD_185828 | JGI IMG/M metagenome (GOLD analysis project Ga0209240, IMG submission 185828) | Grasslands soil microbial communities from the Angelo Coastal Reserve, California, USA - Sample 9_17_2013_80cm (SPAdes) (version 2) | ecosystem: Environmental > Terrestrial > Soil >...
TACGCCTTCAACGGCCGCCGCTACACATTCCCCGATATTCGCCTGGTCTACTGGGCCGGCGGCAATCCCTTCCACCACCACCAAGATCTCAATCGGCTGCGGCGCGCCTGGCAGAAGCCGCAAACGGTCGTCGTGCACGAGAGCTGGTGGACGGCGACCGCGCGTCACGCCGACATCGTGCTTCCCGCCACCACCTTTCTCGAGCGCAACGACATCGGCGGCTCCTCCCGCGACACGTTCATTCTCGCGATGCACCGCGCCATCGATCCCGTCGGAGATGCGAAGAACGACTTCGATATTTTCCGCGCGCTCGCGCAGCGCCTCGGCTATGAGCGCGCGTTCACCGAAGACCGCGACGAGATGGGCTGGTGCCAGTGGGTCTACGATCGCGTCCGCGCGAGCGCCACCGCCAAGGGCGTAACGCTGCCGGGCTTCCAGCAGTTCTGGGCCGAGGGCTTCGTCGAGCTGCCCCAGCCCGAGCGCGACTACGTGCTGTTCGAGGATTTCCGCCGCGACCCGGAACGCCACCCGCTGAAAACTCCTTCCGGACGAATCGAGATCACCTCCGAGGCCGTTGCCGCGTTCGCGGATGCGGACTGCCCGCCCCACCCGACCTGGATGGCGCCGGCGGAATGGCTCGGCAGCGCCACCGCGCAACGCTTCCCGCTGCACCTGGTGACGCACCAGCCGGCGAGCCGCCTGCACGCGCAGATGGACCCCGGCCCCGTGTCGCGCAGGCGCAAGGTTGGCGGGCGCGAGCCGGTGCGCATCAATCCGCAGGACGCGGCGGCGCGCGGCATTCGCGCCGGCGATGTCGTGCGCCTGTTCAACGCCCGTGGCGCGTGTCTCGCCGGCGCCGTCATCGACGCCGAGGTCATGCCAGGCGTGGTGGTGATGGCCACCGGCGCCTGGTTCGACCCGGCGGATGCGGCCGGGGAGCCGGAGCGGCACGGCAATCCCAACGTGCTCACCCTCGACATCGGGACCTCCCCGCTCGCGCAAGGCACGAGCGCGCTCACGGCGCTGGTCGAGATCGAGCGCTGGGATCAGCCGGCGCCGGCGGTTCGCGCCTTCACGCCGCCGGAATTAACCGCCGCGGAGTAGGCCTGCGAACGGCGCGTGGGTAGAACGGCAGCGGCGTGATATGATCGTGAGGATTTGGGCGAGGAGAGTGGAATGTCGACAAAAATGCTGACGGGCTCGTTCGTCGCGCTGATCACGCCTTTCAACAAGGACGGCTCGGTCGACTTCGGTGCGTTCCGCACCTTGCTGAAATTCCAGGAACAGCACGGCACGTCCGCGGTGCTGATCATGGGCTCGACCGGCGAGACGTCGATGCTCGCGCCGGAGGAAAAAAGAGAGATCATAGTCGAGACGGCGAAGATGAAGACGCCGCGCATGCCGATCTTCTTCGGCTGTACCGGAAACAATACCGAGTCGACCATCGCCAATGTCCGCTTCGCCGCCGCAAACGGCGCCGACGGCGCGATCCTTGCAGCGCCCGCCTATATCTGCGCGCCGGAAAGCGACATCGAACGGTTCTTCCTCGATGTGGCGGACGCAACCGATCTGCCGCTCGGCATCTACAACAATCCGCCGCGAGTGAAGAGCGATTTGCATTGGGAGCATCTGCTGCGCATCTTCCAGCGCCCGAATTACGTCGTGCACAAGGAATCGACCGCGCGTGTGGGACAAGTCGCCCAGGTGCTGGCCGCCAGGCCGAAGGTGTCGGTGATGTGCTGCGACAGCCCCAATCTCGGGCTGGTGGTGCCGACCATGTCGCTCGGCGGCCATGGCACCGCCAATATGACCGGTAATATCGCCCCCGCGGAGCTCGCGACCATCTCCACGCCGTGGTCGAGCTACGTGGAGGCTGAAAATTTCAAGACCACGTATCTCAAGCTCCTCCCGCTGCTGCACTTCACCTATTCGGCGATTAATCCAGTGGCGGTGAAATCGCTGATGAAGGCGCTAGGGCTCCCGGCCGGCGATCTGCGCAAACCGCTGACCAATCTCGAGGGCGAGGCGCTCGCCAAAGGCATTCGCATCGTGCAGGAGCTTGGGCTCGACAAGCAGTACGGGTATAAGCTCGGACCCATTTCCGCCGTCGCGGCGTGAGGAAAGCGTAGTCCGCGGAATTTCCAAGGCACGGCCTCGCGTCCGTCATTGCCGGGCTTGACCCGGCGAGCAATCGTCTTACGAAAAATCGTGGACCCCTGGGGCAAGGCCGGGGGTGACCCCGGCTTGGGATACAGCAATGGATCTCGGAATCCGCGGACGAAAGGCGCTGCTGAGCGGCGCGAGCCGAGGCCTGGGACGGGCCTGCGCCTTGGCGCTTGCGCAAGAAGGCGTGGACGTGACCATCGTTGCGCGCCGGCGCGATGTATTGGAAAAGACCGGCGCGGAGATACGGGCGGCGACGGGCGCCGAGGTGGCGACGGTCGCCGCGGACATCACGACCGCCGCGGGTCGCTCGGCCGCGCTTGCCGCGTGTCCGCAACCCGATATCCTTCTCAACAACGCGGACGGCCCGCTACCGGGCGATTTCCGCGATTGGTCGCGGGATGATTGGATCACCGCCCTCGATGCGATGATGCTCTCGCCGATCGAGATGATGCGGCTCACCGTCGACGCCATGATGACGCGCGGCTTCGGCCGCATCATCAATATCGTCTCGCGCAGCGTGAAGATGGCGCAACTGGAGCTCGGCCTGTCGAACGGCGCGCGCTCGGGTCTGGTCGGGTTCGTCGCGGGGCTCGCGCGACAGACCGTCGGGCGCAACGTCACCATCAACAATCTCTTGCCCGGGATTTTCGACAGTGACGCTCAGCGCACGCACGTGGGCGCGATGCTGGAGGCGACCGGCAAGACGTTCGAAGAACTCTGGCGCGCGCGTGCCGAGGCTAACCCCGCCAAACGTTACGGTCGGCCGAGCGAACTCGGCGCCTATTGCGCGTTCCTGTGCTCGCAACACGCCGGTTTCATTACCGGACAAAACCTGCTGATCGACGGAGGAAGCTATCCCGGGACTTATTGAAAGGACCGTCCCCATGAAAATCGCGATTACGTCGGCGCTGGCGCTGGCGCTCGTCGGGCCCGCCACTGCGGCTGCGCACGCAGACAATTATCCGTCCCGCACGGTGACGGTGGTGGTGCCGTTTCCGGCTGGCGGATCGGTCGACGGCGTCGCGCGCATCCTGGTCCAGAAGCTCAACGAGACGATGGGCCAACACTTCATCGTCGAGAATCGAGCCGGCGGGGCCTCGGGCATTGTCGGCGCCAACGCGGTCGCCAAGGCGGCCCCCGACGGCTACACGTTGCTGCTCTCGGCGTCGGTGCACGTCATCAACCCTTTCCTGTACAAGAGCGTCCCCTATGACGTCGTGCACGACTTCACGCCGGTGACGCTGTTGGCGGAGGGACCGTTGATCGTCAGCACGACACCAAGCGTGCCGGCGAGCAATCTCAAGGATTTCTTCGCGCTCGTGCGCAAAGATCCGCAGCAATACACCTTCGGCGCGACGACCATTGGATCCGCCAGCCACCTCGCCATCGAGCTGCTCAAGCTCGATGCCGGCCTCGACACATTGGTTGTCGCCTATAAGGGCACGGCGCCTGCGCTCACCGACCTCATGAGCGGCCAGATTCAGCTGCTCGCCGATCCCATGCTCTCCTCGCTGCCGCTGGCGCAAGGCGGCAAGATCAAGGCGCTCGGCCTCACCAGCCTCAAGCGGGCCGCCGCGGCGCCCGACATTCCGACTGTGGCCGAGTCCGGCGTCAAAGGTTTTGCCTTCGTGTCGTGGTACGGATTGTGGGGCCCGAAGAATCTGCCGGTCGACATTTCCGAGAAGCTGCAGGCGGAGATCGCCAAGCTGCTGGCGTTGCCCGATGCGAAGGCGCGCTTGAACGCGCTCGGTTTCGATCCGATCGGAACGGGCGGGGAGCAGTTCGCCCTCTACATTCGCGAGGAGATGGCGAAATACGAGAAGATCATCAAGGACGCCAAGATCAAGCTCGAGTGAGCGCGCCACGCGCTACTTGGTCAAAAGGCCGCGCAAAGTTCCGTTGCGATCCCACGTGATATCGGCGATGCGCCATCCTCCCTTGAGCTTGACCAAAGCGAGGACAACGGTCCGCCGCTCGCCCAGGCTTTTGAATAAAACAGATGCGATCGCCTGGTCAGAGCCGGCGTCACGGACGGCCACATCGACGCTATCGATCTCCCAATCCTGCGCGTCGATAAACGGATCACTACCGAGCTTGCCGACCTCCCCGCGTGCCTCGCGCCGGTCCTTGATGATGAGCGCCGCAAGCTTGGGCTCGAAATAGCGCCGCACGGCCGCGTTGCTGTCGAGCGAAACGCCCTTGCTGTCCTTGCCAATATAGGCGGCGTAGATCGCTTCCACGAACGATTTGGCGGACACGTCGGCCGCGTGCGCACGCACCACAGCAAGGGCGATGCAAGCACATACTGCCGAAAGCAGGTAGCGGCGCGCGATCATGGTGGCCCCATCCGTTTCTCCCAGCGATATTGCGGTACCCTGGGCAAAACATCTTCACCACGCATCGGACTAGCGTATCTTGCGAGCGGCCTCCAGTCCCGCGGGCCGCCAGAAAGAGAGGATGTGGCATGGGCGAAGAAATCATTTACAGCGTCGAGGAGAGCATCGCCACGATCACGCTCAATCGGCCCGAGCGGATGAACGCGCTCACGCACGAGCTCGAAGCCGAGCTGCACCGCATCTTCGACCAGGCGGACGCCGATCGTGCCGTGCGCGTGATCATCCTCACCGGCGCCGGCCGCGCGTTCTGCGCCGGCTATGACCAGGGCCAGCCGACGTCCGGCACCAGGCATTCCGATCCGACCGGCAAATCGCTTGCCGATTATATCGAGTTCTGGCAGCGCACCGACGCCGGGCGGGTGGAATACTGGACGCATATGTGGCGGCTGGGGAAGCCGGTCATTGCGGCCGTGAACGGCTGGGCGATGGGCGGCGGTTTATCACCATCGCATCGGATCAGGCGGTGTTCGCGCAACCCGAGGTGCGCCATATCTCGAACACGACATTTCTCTTCAGCGCGTTGTGCGGTTGGAAGGCCGCCAACCGTTGGGCGCTGACCGGCGACCATTTCGACGCGCAGGAAGCATTGCGCATCGGCATGGTGAACGAAGTAGTCCCGCACGATCAGCTCATGACCGCGGCGCGCGCGCTCGCGAAACGCATCGCATTGGTGCCGGAGCCGTCGGTGCGGCTCAACAAGGCGACCACCATGATGGGCATGCAGGCGGCCGGCGTCTATTCCGGCCTGCTGCTCGAAAGCGCTCTCGGCGCGCTTGCTCACGCGTCTCACAATGAGTTTCGTGAAAAGCTGCTCGAGACCCAGCGCCAGCACGGGCTCAAGGCCTATCTCGACATGCGCGACGGACCGTTCCAACCCGAGCCCATGGGGCCGCGCTCGGCAAAGGGCCGGCAGAAGAACGCGCGGTGATGGCGGCCGCGGCGTCCGGGCCTTCCACTGCGCTATTCGGGCATGCCGGCCTTACGCAGTCCCTCGCTGAGCCGCTCGTACTGCTGGCGGTAGTTCTGGCTCGTGAGCGCGAGCGGGACCGGCGAATGTCGGCGGAAGCTCGAGATCCTCTCACCTGGACGCCTTTCCAGGTAGGCGGCGAGCGCCGCGCGCGCCTGCTCCGATCGGCCGAGGAGCGCGTAGGCCGCCGCGAGGAAAGCGTGTGACGAGACGTTTTTTGGATTGGCGTCGAGCGCGTTTATCAGCGCGCGCACGGCGTCCTCCTCGCGCTCGAGAAGAATGAACGCGTGGCCACGACCGTCGAGCCAGGTCCACCGTCCCGGGTCGCGCGGGCCCATACGGTCAGCTTTCGCGAACCAATCGAGAGCTTGTTCCGGCTTGCCGAGATATAAAGTCGACAAGCCGATCTCCTTGTAGGCCCACGGCTCGCCGGGATTTTCCATGATGATCGCTTCGGCCGCGACGATGGCGTCATCGAATCTGCCTTGCGCGCGCCGCAGCGCGGCGTTCGCTTTCAAGGCCATGAGGTGACGGGGTTCCGTTGCGAGCGCGCGATTGAGCAGCCGTTCCGCTCTGCCCAGCCGCTCGTCGCCACCGGTATCGTAATAGCCATTGAGGAATTCGAAGACGAGCGTCGTGGCGACGCCGGCTAAGCCGTCAACGCTCGCGGGCTCGACCTTGGCCGCCTGCTCGAACAGGCTGCGCGACTCTATCATCGTGGCCGGCGACGATGGCAGATTGAGTGTCGCCTTGCCGCGCATGACGAGATCGATGAGCTCGGCGCTGTCCGGCCGTTCCTGCCAGCTCCGCCGCGCTTCGATGTCGACGACTTGCAAGCCGATCGCGCGCGAGACCCGGCGGACGATCTCGTCTTGAACCTGCAGCATGCTCGTGAGCTCGGTGTCGAAACGTTCCGCCCACAGTTGGCTTGCTTCGCTGGTATCCACGAGGCGCGCGTTCACGCGTATGTGTTCTCCGTCGAGCGCCACGCTGCCCTCCAGCAGATAACGGACCTCGAGATCGCGGCCGATCTGGCGCGCGTCTGCACCCCGACCCTTGTAGGCGAACGCGGTGTCGCGGGAGACGATCGAGATTCCGGGCAGCGCATGCGCGAGATCGCTGATGAGACTGTCGGTAATCCCGTCGGCCAGGTAGTCCCGCTTCGCATCGCCGCTGAGGTTGACCAAAGGAAGAACGACTATGGACGGGACCGGCGTTTTGAACCGGTCCGCGGAGGATAGTGCGTCGCTTGCCAGCGCACCGGCGTCTCGCGTGTGCGGAGGGGCCGATGGAGCAGACGGCGACAGCACCCACCACGCAGCAGAGACGAGCAACGAAGCGAGAGCGAGCACCGCGATGGTGACGAGCACGTTTCGCGCAGTGCCGCGCTCGTTCGGCACCGTCGCTTTCACCTCGGGCGCCGTCCCGACTTCGGGATGAGCCTGCAAAATCGCAGAGCTGCCGGCGGCATCCAGTGCGCGGTCGGCCGCCGCTGTCCGCGGAGCCACGGCGACCGCGAGCCCGAGCGCAACGTCGTCGCCGTCCGGATCGCGGCTTATATTTGCGAATGACAGATCCTCAATCGCAGGCTCGGCGCAGAGGAGCAGCGGTTCGCTGACAGACACGAGTTCCGCCGCATCGTCCCCCGCGTCCTCCGGGGCAAGTCCTGTCCCGATCACAGCACCGGCCGGCGCCGAATCGGCGCCCTCGATGTTGCCGATGAAACGAAAGCCGCGCTTGTGCACGGTGCGAATCAAAGTCTGGTCGTTGCCGCTGTCGCCAAGCACGCGCCGTGCGGCGCTGATGCGAGAGCTCAGCGTTGCTTCCGACACAATGCGGCCCTGCCAAACCGCATCGAACAGCTCGTCCTTGCTGACGATCCTGTCGCGGTGACTAACGAGGTGAACGAGCAAATCGAACACCTGCGGCTCGATATGAAGGATCGCGCCGGCGCGCCGTAACTCATGGCGTGCGACATCGATCTCGAAATTGGCGAAGCGAAAGTTCAAGTGCGCCCCCGGTGCGAACAGCCTTGATCGCCGCAGAGCGGCGACTTGTCAAATAGCGGCCGGCTATTGGACCGCCTGCATTACACCATTTTGAGAAAATCTGAAGCGAATCTGCAGAGAGATTCCAAACAAATTCAAGCTGGGCTGAAGCTCGGCGTCAAGCTTGTCATCCGCACTCCACCTAAGCATCCGCGCAGGCGCTCATGCGCCGATGCGAGCCTTCACGGCTCGCTGTTGCTGGCACCCAACGCCAAACCTTTGTGAGGACTGACATCATGGCTACCAAAGCTCCTATCAAAGCTACCTTTTCTCCCGACGCCGGGTTGCTGTCGGTGTTCGGCGACGATGGCGATAACGTTATCGTGACGAGCCGCGATGCGGCTGGACAAATTCTCGTGAACGGCGGCGCCGTACCCGTCAGCGGAGGCACGGCGACCGTCGCCAACACCGCGACGATCCAGGTGTTCGGCAACGGCGGCAACGACACGATCTCGCTCGACGAATCCAATGGCGCGCTGCCCGCCGCCCAGCTGTTCGGCGGCGCGGGCAACGACGTGCTGACCGGCGGCTCAGGCGCGGATCAGCTGTTCGGCGGCGCCGGCAACGACACCCTCCTTGGCAAAGGCGGCAACGACCTGCTGTTCGGCGGCGACGGCAACGACACGCTGATCGGCGGCACCGGCGACGACCAGGTGTTCGGCGAAGCCGGCAACGACCGCATGATTTGGAATCCCGGCGACGGCACCGATCTGTTCGAAGGCGGCGACGGCGTCGATACCGCCGAGGTCAACGGTGGCAATGGAGCCGAGACATTCTCGATCATTGCCAACGGCACGCGCGTGCGTTTCGATCGCCTCGGCCCCGCGCCGTTCAGCCTCGACATCGGGACGACCGAAAATCTCGTCCTCAACATGAACGGCGGCGACGACACTTTTACGGCCGGAAACGGTCTCGCTCCCCTCATCAACCTGACGGTCGACGGCGGCGCGGGCAACGACACGATCACCGGCGGCGACGGCAACGACACGCTGCTCGGCGGCGATGGCAACGACGTCATCGCGGGCGGCCGCGGCAACGATACGGCACAGCTCGGCGCGGGTGACGACACGTTCGTCTGGAATCCGGGCGATGGTAGCGATGTCGTCGAAGGCCAGGACGGCACCGACACGCTGGTGTTCAACGGGGCCAACGTCAACGAGACCATGAGCATCTCGGCGAATGGCAGCCGCGTGCGCTTCACCCGCGACATCGGTGCCGTGACCATGGACCTCAACGGCATCGAGCACATCCAGCTCAGCGCCAGAGGCGGTGCCGACACTATCGTGGTGGGTGATCTGACCGGCACCGGCGTGACGCAGGTCGCGATCGACTTGGCATCGATCCCCGGCACCGGCGCCGGCGACCTCGCGGCGGACAGCGTGACCGTCAACGGCACCAAGGGCAACGACGTGATCGAAGTGCAGAGCCAGAACGGCGCTCTCGTGGTCACCGGCCTGCCGGAGGTCGTCACCGTCAGCGGATCGGAGTCAATCGACGCCCTCATCGTCTCCGGCGGCGCCGGCAATGACACCCTCTCGGCTGCGACGCTCCCGGCCGACAATGTGACGCTCACGCTCGATGGCGGTGCCGGCAATGACACCATTATCGGGAGTCAAGGCGCCGATTCCTTGTTCGGTGGCGACGGCAACGACATCGTCACTGGCGGCCGCGGCAACGACACGGCCTTGCTCGGGAACGGCAACGACACTTTCATCTGGAATCCGGGCGACGGCAGCGACCTCGTCGAAGGTCAGGCCGGCACCGATACGCTCGTATTCAACGGCGCCAACATCGACGAGAAAATCGACATCTCGGCCAATGGCGGGCACGCCAGCCTCACCCGCGATATCGCCAACATCACGATGGATCTCGACAACGTCGAGACTATCGACGTCAACGCCAAGGGCGGCGCGGACACCATCACGGTCAACGACCTGACCGGAACGGACGTCAATAAGGTCAATATCGACCTGGGACAGACGGGCGGCGGTGGGGACGGAGCGGTGGACACGATCGTCATCAATGCGACCAAAGGCGACGACACGATCACCGTCACGAACAACAACGGCGTCATTACGGTCTCGGGTCTGCCCGAGACTGTGACGATCTCCAACTTCGAGGCGAATGATCGCCTCGTGATCAACGGCCTTGGCGGCAACGACGTCATCGCGGCGTCCGGACTGTCGGGCATGCAGCTCACCGCCAATGGCGGGGATGGCGACGACGTCCTCATCGGCAGCTTCGGCAACGACACTCTGACCGGCGGGCCGGGAGACGATGTGCTGCTCGGCAACGGCGGACAGGATGTTCTCGACGGCGGATCCGGCAGCAATGTCGTCATTGCATCGGCTACCACCCTGCTGAGCCAGTTCATGGCCTCGAGCTTCGTCCCCGCAGGTGGCGGCGAGAGCGTCACGCCGATTGCCGACGCGCAGGCGAGCCAGCAGCAGCCGCTGCTCACGCACCCGCACGCCTGAGGCGACCTCGCCCTGGAGAAGGCAAGTCAGCACCGAAATAGACGAGCGCAAGACCAGCGGATTTCTGGGCTAGAGCCGTCGTGGTGCTGCTGCATCTCCAGGGCGTCCGCGACCCATGCCGGACGCGTCAGGGCATCGCCCGGCTGGGCCACTGCGCGCACGAGCTAGCGACGAGAAAGGACGTCCACGCGATGATGATCGCAGATATCACGCTTGCAGCGTTCATGTTTTGCAACAGCCTGCGCTTCGCGGCCTACATCCCCCAGATCACCAAGGCGATCAGGGATCAAGGTGGTGCGGAAGCCATTTCGTTCGGGGCGTGGAGCATGTTCCTCATCTCGCACGCATCGGCCATGGCCAAGACGCTCGTCAACAACGAGCGCTGGAGCGCGGGTTTCATGTTTTTGGCCACTATTATCGGCTGCAGCGCGATCCTCTTCATTGCGGGCCGGAAGCGATCCCACGATCGCAACAGGACGACACCCGGGACGCCGGTGTCATTGCTTCCATAACCGGGTCTAAAACCGCTCGCGCTCAAGCTGACGTCAGGCGGCATCCGCCGCTTCGACCATTTCCGCTCGCCGCCGCGTCATCCGTGGGGCAATACGCTTTGCCCCGCCTCGAAGCTGCAGGATCTGCGCCTCAGCTATTCTCGGAACGAACGGGCGATCCTGCCGTCGCCGTCTGCCAACGGCACGGAGTAAGGGCGACCGGTAGCTTTGATTCGGACGGGCTTATCGGCCGTGACGCTCGAACCACTTCGGCCCTGGGCCGCGCATGTAGTGCAGCTCCGGTCGATAGCGGTGGTGCGTGAAGACGGCTCTGATGGCCCGCAGAACGGCCATGAAATACATCTCCGAATCCCCCACGCTATTGTCCCCGCGCATGTTGTGGGCGGAAGTTTCGGCCAACACATGGACGTTGTTGGGCAATAATGTGGTAAGCGCGATGCCCCGCAAAACGACGAGGTCGGTCTGCTCCCTGGTCCCGCGCAGCGGTAGCGGAACGGGCAAAGGGCTGGGGTGAAGGGCCGCTTGGCTGCGCCTGCCGGTCACTCACACCGCGGCGATCGCTTCGATCTCCAACAGGAAATTGGGATTGGCAAGCCCGCGCAGAATGCACAACGTGCTGGCAGGCGCCGCGCCGGCGAAATAAGTCTGCAGGATGCCGCGCGCCTTCGGCACGTCGTGCGGATTGCAGATGTAGATCGTGATCTTGGTGACGTCGGCGATCTTGGCGCCGCCGGCGGCGAGCGCTTTGGTCAGGTTCGCCATCACCATCTTGGCCTGGGCCTCGAAATCGTCGGGTGGGAGCACTTTTCCGTCCACGTCGGCGGCGACTTGGCCGGCGCAGAACACGAGCTTCTGCGCGCCCTCGGCCGTCACCACATGCGAGTAATTCGAAAACGGCTTCGAAATGCCCTCGGGATTGGTCCTGGTGATCTTGGCCATGTTTCTCTCCCTCGTAGAATTGCAATTGCATGAGTGTGACCGAGCGGCCTTGCAATGCAAGCACGCTCGGATAGTCTGGGCACAACCGAGGATCGCTCATGTGCAAGGGCGTTCGCCTCGTCTGCCCTCCTGCTATCCCTCCTCTTCTCTCACGTGTGTGGTGCCATGGCCGACAATATTCCGCGCAACGTCGTCAGCGAGCTCGCGCCCAGCGGCAAGCTGCGTGCGGCGATCAACTTCGGCAACACCGTGCTGGCGCAAAAGGACGCGGCGAGCGGGGAGCCGCGCGGCGTCTCGGCGGAGCTTGCGCGGGAATTGGCCAAGCGGCTTGCCGTTCCGATCGAATTTGTCACCTTCGATGCCGCCGGCAAGGTGGTAGACGCGCTGGCGAACGGCGCCTGGGATATCGCGTTCCTGGCGATCGACCCAGTGCGCGGCGTCGGCATCGATTTTACGGCGCCGTACGTGCTGATCGAGGGCGCCTATGTCGTGCCGAAGGACTCCCCGCTCAAGACGGTCGAGGATGTCGATCGTGATGGCGTGCGCGTCGCGGTGGCGCGAGCGAGCGCGTACGACCTCTATCTCACGCGCGCGCTCAAGCACGCCAAGCTGGTGCGGGAAGCGAATGGACCCGACGCGCTGGCGCTGTTCCGCAAAGAGCGGCTCGAAGCCGCCGCGGGCGTGAAGCAGCCGATCGTGGCTTTTGCCAGGGAGCACCCGGACACTCGCGTGATCCCCGGCCGCTTCATGGTGATCGAGCAGGCCATGGGCACACCGAAGGGCCGCGACGCCGGCGTGCGCTATTTGCGCGAGTTCATCGAGGAGATGAAGGCCTCAGGCTTCGTCGCCCGCGCGCTCAGCGCGAGCGGCCAGACCGATGCCGCCGTCGCGCCGCCCGCGTCGGTCAGGTGAGTGCACGGATCAGTATTCCGCTTAGGGAAATCCAGTAGCCCGCACGATCCGTAAGCCGATACGCGCGTCTTGGACGCACTATGGCGATATGCGGGGCCCCGGATTTCGCTGACCGAGTGACGGCGAATGAATTGCCTCCGCTCGTCCCCGCGAAAGCGGGGACCCAGATCGGCGTGATAGACTGGATTCCCGCTTACGCGGGAATGAGCGGTAGAGAAGTGGATTTAACCGACCTTAACACCGCTGCCGCGGTGCGCGAGCGCTGCGCCATGGTCCATCTCTGGGTAGCCGAGGGCCGTTCGCCGCATTTCACGCTCGAGGAGGCTCGCCTGCCGGCGGTCGCCCGCTATGTGGCCGAGGTCACTCGCGAGGCGTACCCCGATCTGAAAATTCCGTGCCATAGCCGCTGGCGGCATTTTGCAACCGGCGGCGTCGACCGCTGGGGCGAACTCGCGGCACGTATCGATGCCGATGCGCTCGAGCGCGCGCGCATGGCCGCCGACCTCGCAACCGTGAGCGTGCTGCTCGACGCCGGCGCCGGCGATCGCTGGCGCTACCGCGAACCGACGACCGGCCTTTCCTTCGCGCGCTCCGAGGGGCTTGCCGTTGCGAGCTTCCACATGTTTCGCGCGGGCGCGTTTTCCTCCGATCCCGATCGGCCGTGGCGGGTCGACAGCAGCGCGCTTGCAACGATCGACGCAGCCAAGCTGGCGCAGCATTTTCAGGTCGCGCCCGCAAACCCACTGGTCGGATTAGATGAACGCGCCGCGCTCCTGCGCCGCCTCGGCAAAGCACTCGCGGCGCGCACGGATTTGTTCGGCCGCGAAGACGCGCGCCCTGGCAATTTGGTCGACCATTTTCTCGCGAATGTGAGCGACCGGCGGCTATCTGCGGCGCGGCTATTGGCGACGCTTCTCGAAAGCCTCTCCACGATTTGGCCGTGCCCTCTGATGGTTCACGGATATGCCATCGGCGACGCCGCCCGCCATCCTGCCGCGCGCACCCCTAATGATCCCGAGGGCATCGTGCCCTTCCATAAGCTTTCGCAGTGGCTCGCCTATTCGCTCATCGAGCCGCTCGAGGCAGCTGGGATCGCCGTCGATGGGCTGGGCGACCTCACCGCGCTCGCCGAATACCGCAACGGCGGGCTCCTCGTCGACCTCGGCGTCATCCGCCCGCGCGCCCCGATCGATCCCGCGGTGCGCCACAAGGTGAGCTCGGAGCTGATCGTCGAATGGCGCGCGCTCACCGTGGCGCTGCTCGACGCGCTGCTCGATCTGGTGCGCGCAAAATTGGGGCTCGATGAGAGCTTCGCCATGCCGCAGCTGTTGCAAGGCGGCACCTGGAGCGCGGGACGAAAGATCGCGCGGGCCCTGCGTCCGCCGGATGGCCCCTCCCCTATCGGGATTGCCGCCGACGGCACGGTGTTCTGAGGCTAACACCCGCTAGCGCGTCATCCGCGGTACCGCACTCGCGCTTTCTCGCCTCCGCGACGCGAGGCGAGCGTCCACAACCATTCGCGATTCAAGGCTGCATCTTTCGAGGAGATGCGCTAGGCTTCCTCCGCATGCTGCCGGGCATGCGGCATCATTCGAGAGGGAGTTTTTCATGCTCGCCCGGCCGTTCAAGCTTGCGCTGCTCGTCCTCCTCGCAGCGATCGCCTTCGCCCCGCAGGTTCATGCCCAGGACAAGGTTCTCAAGGTCGGGACCTTGAAACTCATCCACGGCATCTCGGCCTATTTCTACGAGAAGTTCGCGCCCCCCGGTTACACCGTCGAGGTCATCCCGTTCGAGAGCCCGACCGACGGCAAGAACGCGGTGCTCACCGGCACGGTCGACACCTGCATCCACGGCATCGCCGCCTTTCTGCTCGGCGCCGCGGCCGGTGAGCCGGTGGTGATCGTGGCCAATGCCAATAACCGCGGGATGGCGGTGATGGCCGGGGTCAATACCGACATCAAGACGATCAAGGATCTCAGGGGCAAGAAGGTCGCGATCTGGCCGGGATCGACGCAGGAGGCGGTGATCCTCGAGCGGCTGCGGATGGAAGGAATGTCGATCAAGGACATCCAGCCGATCCGGCTGCAATTCAGCGACCATCCGGCGGCGCTCGCGCGCGGGGACGTCGACGCCTATGTCGGCGCGGAACCGGCGGCCGGGATCAGCCTCGCCAACGGCACCGGCCGGCTCGTCGAATATCCCTACTCCACGCCGATCGGACCGCTGAACATGATCCTGTCCGCGAGCGAAAAAGCGGTCAAAGACAACCCTGAGCGTATCAAGCTCATCGTCGACATGCACCGGCAAGCTATTGACTACGCCATGGCGAACCCCGCGCAGATCGTCGACATGGCAATGCAGAAGCTCGGCCAGCAAAAGAAATCGGTCGAGCTGGCGGTGCCGAACGTGGAGCTCGCCTGGAAACTCGATGACGTGTTCATGGAACGCGCCAACGCCTATACCCGGCTGATGTACGAGAACAAGCAGATCCGCCAGGTGCCCGACCTGAACCGCCATATCACCAAGCAGTTCATGTAGGGGAAACGAGGGTCTCTTGAGCGAACAGGTCACGGCGCTTCCGGACGCGACGCAGTCCATGCCGGAAGCGCCGTCGGTTGCGCGCCGGCGCGGCCGTATCGCGGAGAGAGTGCGCACCATCGCGCTCGGCATCGGCTTTCCACTCGTGCTGATCCTACTGTGGGACCGCGCCGTCGCCCTCACGGGCACGCGGCTCGTTCCGAGCCCGCGCGAAGTCGCGGTGATGATGTATGACTTCTCGTTCGGCGGCGTCTATGACGATGCGTTCAGCGCCACCATCCTGACCCATATCTGGAAGTCGATGACGCGGGTCTATGGCGGCTTCTTCCTGGCCGCGCTGATCGGCATCCCGCTCGGGCTGATGATCGGCCGCATCCGCATCCTGCGGCAGCTCCTCGACCCGACGATCAATCTTTTACGGCCGATCCCGGTCACCGCATGGCTGCCGCTGTCGATGATCTTTTTCGGACTGGGGCCGAACACGGCGATCTTTCTCGTATTCCTCGGCGCGTTCTATCCGATCCTGCTCAACACCATCTTCGGCGTGCGCTCGGTCGATGTGCGGCTGTTCGAGGCCGCTGCGATGCTCGGCTGCTCCGGCTCCGCCATGTTCCGTCAGGTCGTGTTTCCGGCGTCGCTGCCGGCGATCTTCAACGGGCTTCGCATTGCGCATGGATTTGCCTGGATCCTGATCGTGGTCGGCGAAATGACCGGCGTCCCCACCGGGCTCGGCTCCGTGATCATGGACGGCCGCACGCTCTCGCGCACCGACCTGGTGGTGACCGGTATGATCGTCATCGGCGTCTGCGGATTCGTGACCGATCGCATCATCGTCGTGATCAGCAACCGCGTGTTGCGATGGAGTCCTCAGCACCATGCCTAGCCTCAAGCGAGCCCACGTCGTCATCCGCGGCGTGACCAAACGCTTCCAAGTGGGCGATGGCGAGATCGAGGCGCTCGGCCGCATCGACGCCGCGATCGACAGCGGCGCGTTCGCCTGCCTGATTGGCGCCTCCGGCTGCGGCAAGTCGACCCTGTTGCGCATCATCGCCGGTTTCGAAGAGCCCACCGCCGGCGAGGTTTTGGTCGACGGCAAGCCGATCGGCGCGCCCGGCAGCGACCGCGGCATGGTGTTCCAGGACTACGCCCTCTTTCCCTGGATGACGGTGCGGCAGAACATCGGCTTTGGGCCGCGCCAGCGCCAGTTGCCGCGCAAGGAGGTCGACGACATCGCTGACGAATTCGTCAAGCTGGTGGGGCTCGAGCACGCCGCCAACCGCTATCCCAGCCAGCTTTCGGGCGGCATGAAGCAGCGTGTGGCGATTGCACGGGTGCTCGCGAACAACGCGAATATCCTGCTGATGGACGAGCCGTTCGGAGCGCTGGACGCGCTCACCCGCGAACAGCTGCAGCGCGAGCTGCTGCAGATCTGGGCGCGCACGCGCGTGACCGTCATCTTCGTCACCCACTCCGTCGAAGAAGCGGCGCTGCTTGCCGACCGCGTCCTGGTCATGAGCGCAGGACCCGGACGAATCGTGGCCGATATCGAGGTCGATCTGCCGCGCCCGCGCGATGTGTCTTCGCCCGAGTTCAACGCCGTGCGCCGCGAGCTGGCGCGACGGCTGACGAGCCACATGGCGCCGGCGCGCGCGCTCGAGCCGGCGGTGTGAGAGCCGTGGGCGATGGCACTGACCCATCCGCCGTCATTGCCGGGCATAGCGCGTCGGAAGACGCGCGTGAACGCGCTTACGACCCGGCAATCCATCCTTTTCGCAAGAAGATCGATGCCCGGGTCAAGCCCGGGCATGACGAGTTGAAGACGATGACCGGTGGGCTGGCATGACGGAAACATCGGCGCAGCCGGCGGCCGCGATCTACCGCGGCATGGACCGCGCGGCGCTCGATGCCGCCTACAACAATGGCGCCGCTGTTGCAGACAGCCCGGATTGGCTCGCACGTTGGCAGGAACTGAGCGCGGCCGTGAGGTCGGGCCCGCGAGCGCGCCTCGATATTCCCTATGCACGCCGCCCTCGCGCGCGGTTCGATTACTTCGCCTCGGGCGCGGGCAAGCCGCCGCTGTTCGTGTTCATTCACGGTGGTTATTGGCAACGCAATGACAAGGACATGTTCGCCTTTCTCGCCGACGGGCCGCGCGCCTACGGGATCGACGTCGCCGTCGTCGGCTATACGTTGGCGCCGCAGGCGCGCCTCACTGACATCGTCGGAGAAATTCGTCGCGCGCTCACGGTCCTTTGCGAGCGCAGCGGCGATTTCGGCTTCGACCGCGATCGGCTCTTCGTCGGGGGCTGGTCGGCGGGAGGGCATCTCACGGCAATCGTGTCGGACCATCGGGCCTTCCGCGGCGGAGTTCCGATCAGCGGCATCTTCGATCTCGAACCGATCGCGCTCAATTATCTCAATGAAAAGCTCGCTCTCGATGCGGGCGAAATTGCAACCCTCTCTCCGCTGCGCGCGCTTCGCGACCGCGCGCCGCCGTTGCGCATGTTCGTGGGAAGCGAGGAACTGCCCGAGCTCAAGCGGCAATCCGCGATCTACGCCGAGGCGGCGCGGCAACGCGCACTGCCCGTTACACTCACCGTGTTGCCGGACCGCCATCACTATTCGATCCTCGACGAGCTCGCCCAACCGGCCGGAGCAATCACGCGCGCATTGGCGGAGTTGACCGAAGCGAGCACGTGATCACGCGATGGCCGGCGGCCGGCAGCGCGGCGGTCTGTTTTTCCCAGGCGTCGCCGCTTCACGGCCAACCATGGATGAGCGCGACCGGCGAACCCGAGCCGTGATCCTCGTAATAGATTTCGATAGGTGTGGAGTTTTCCTGTTCGACTTTGATGAAACCCATGGGATTACTCTCCTTCTTGTCGGCGCGAATGACAAAGGATCATGGTAGGCCACCTCGCCTGCCCGCGGCTCTCGCCTCGGCCGGCGTCCATTCGCTGCCCCAGCCGCGTCCGGCACGAAACATCTCGTCCGGCGAGTGCTGCGTGAACTCCACGACAAGGCGGTCGCTGCGCAGCCCCAGCGTCTCCTCACAGGCGTCGATCAACGCCTGCGCCAGTTCGGCGCGTTGCTCGCTCGGGCGGCCGCGCCGTATGTCGCACGACAACAGGGCGGCCGGCTCCGGCTCGCCGGCGCCGCAACACCACACGCCGCCTTCGCCCAGCTCGCGAAACGCCACGGTGACCAGCTCGGCTGTCGTCTGCATGATACGCGCATAACTGTCGCCCAAACGCCGGGCCAGCGCGCGCTTCACGTCGACCGGATAGTAATGTGGAACGTCGAGCTGAAGGTATGGCATCGCTGATTGGGCTATTCCGGTTGGCCGTGTCGACACGATACGTAATGCGTTTACACGGCCGGGATAATCGGTAATGAATTCCTGTCACTCATGAAGGAATTTCCGCTGTGGCCAGTTCAACAAGCGAGATGGCCATTTTCCAACGCGTGGCGGAACGCGGCAGCTTTGCGGGCGCGGCGCAAGATGTAGGCTTGTCGCCATCCGCCGTGGCAAAGCTGATCACGCGATTGGAGCAACGCCTCGGCGTGCGCCTCATCAATCGGACCACGAGGCATCTAGCACTGACCGCCGAAGGAGAGATCTATCTCGATCGGGTGCGGGAGATCCTCGGGGCCATCGAGACGGCCGAATCCGAGGTCGCGTCGGCGCGGGCATCGCAGCGCGGACATTTGCGCGTGCACGCGTTTCCGGTCGTTGCGGCCCATGACCTTGCGCCCGCATTGCCCGAGTTCCTTGCGCGCTATCCGCACATAACCTTCGATTTCATGGTGACCAATCGCATGGTCGATCTGGTCGGCGAAAACGTGGACGTCTCACTGCGGATGGGCCCGCTCGAGGACTCCGGGCTCGTCTCGCGCAAGATCGTCGATCTCAGGCGCGTCGTTTGCGCGAGCCCGAGCTACCTCGCCCGTCATGGCTGGCCGGCCGAACCTGCCGATCTCGCTCATCACGCGTGCCTTATTTTGAGCCGGAACCCCGGCTCGGCGAGCTGGCCCTTTCGAGTGAACGGCAAGCTGACCCGGATCGACGTCAGAGGTCCGGTCAGTGCCGACAGCGCGGGTATGTTGCTGCAGTTGGCGATCGGAGGGGCGGGCATCCTGCGGCTGAGCGAGCACGTGGTCGCGCGCTCAATCCATGAGGGGCTGCTGCAGCCCTTGCTGCAGGACGCACAAGATCCGGAAATCTACCCGCTGTATGCTCTGATGCCGCCGGGCCGTCACCAGACGCTCAAATTGAGAGTCTTCGTCGATTTCCTGATCGAGCGCCTCGGCTCCGCGCCGTGGCAAAGCGGCTCCGGCGCCAATCAGACGCGTAAGCTCAGGCGCTGAGCGCTGCCAACTCAGCGTCGCGAACGAACACGACGCTTGCAATCACGTGCGCTTCAGCCCGTAACCGCCTCGGCGGGTGTCCAGTCTCCGGTCCAGTTTC
>Ga0209240_1000345_pt1 | contig 19392 bp, 18 predicted proteins | sample GraSoi_2013_80cm_FD_185828 | JGI IMG/M metagenome (GOLD analysis project Ga0209240, IMG submission 185828) | Grasslands soil microbial communities from the Angelo Coastal Reserve, California, USA - Sample 9_17_2013_80cm (SPAdes) (version 2) | ecosystem: Environmental > Terrestrial > Soil >...
GGCGATGCTCTCGCTCTGGCGCCGGTGGTTCGAAAAACGTTCGAGTCGCTCGACCCTGACGTGCCATTGCCAAACGTGAAGCCCTATGATGATCTGGTCGCTAAAAGCTATTCTGGTAGGAGGCTCGTTTCCCTAGTGGTTAGTATTTTTTCTGGCGCCGCCTTACTCTTATCCGCAGTTGGACTATACGGCATCTCCGCCTATTCAGTGAGTCAGCGGACTCGGGAAATCGGTGTTCGTATAGCGCTTGGTGCAGCCTCGCGCCATGTCCTGGCGTTGGTGTTAGGAAGAGGATTCAGGATTGTCGCCATTGGAATCGTTATCGGCATGCTGATGGCGCTAGCGTTAACCAGCTTTCTCGGAAGTCTGCTCTACGGCATTGGTAGTTATGATCCCGTTATCGTCGCTCTTAGCATCCTCGTGGTCTGCTCGGCTGCGCTCGGTGCGTGTTTGCTGCCGGCGTTACGGGCCGCAAGAATTAACCCGGTAAAGGCGCTGCGCGAATGACCGTTATCTCTCTATCGCGCCGGCAACGGTCCGATATAACGAGCGCGAGGACGGATTAGCGCCCCGAGGCGCTGTTGTTCGATGGCGTGTCCAATCCAACCTGCTGTCCGGCCAAGAGCGAAAATCGTGAGCGGCGCTCCAGCCGGCAGATCGTATGCTCGCGCCAATGCTGCTAACGCCAGATCAATCGTGGCTGGTTTTCGGAGCAGGCGACACGCTTGAGCCACCAGCTTCGCTGGGGAGCCGCCGGCATCGGTTTTCTTGAGCATCTGCAACAGCGCTTTGGCCCGGACATCGCCCGCTGGATAGAGAGGATGACCAAAGCCCGGAATCGCCCCTTTATTTCTCTGCCAATCGACCAGGGTTGCGCGCAGCTCATCACTACTCTCCAGCTCGCTGAGTAGTTGATAACAAAGCAGACTCATGCCGCCGTGACGATCACCGCGCAACGCGCAGAGTCCGGCGGTTACAACTTCATAAAGGCTGCTACCCGCCGACGCCACGACGCGTGCCGTGAAGGAGGAGGCGTTCAATTCGTGATCCAGGCATAAAACCAGTGCGGCGTTAAGTAGCCCAGCCAACTCCCGACTCTTGGGGGCCCAAGCCTCTTGCAACTCCGCCGCCGCCTCTTCCAACCGCACCTCGGAACGTCCAACCAGGCACTTGAGAAATAGCTCCAGGATTCTCCAACCGGTGGATAGTGCATTGGGCACACTCAAATCATATCCGGCCACATCTTGATCGCTGAGCTCCAATAGATAGCGCTGAAATTCTCTCAACGGAGATGATTGGGACCGGAGAGGTTTTAGCCGATCGCCGTTGGCGAACAACGGGAAAGGCTGCCCCTGGTTCCACAACCATCGAACCGCCTCAGAAAATTGAGTCGAAACCGCCATCTCAACCGCGCTAAGGCCTCGGTAGTAAAGTTGTCCTTCATCAATCAAGGTCAGCTCGGTTTCTAACAATGGCACACCCCACGACAACGCCGTTGTAAGTTTTCTCGCCGGCTCGTTCCGAACTTCTTTACGTTGCCGAAGTCGTTCTAAGTCCAGCCGATTGTATCGACGCGAACGCGGACTGTCTCCGGTCTCAGATCGGACCCAACCGCGACTAACATAGGCGTATAGAGTCTGCCGCGATACACCGAGGTAACGTGCTGCTTCAGCGGAAGAAAGAAGGATATTCATTCGATCGGAGGCTTGGAATTCGGATTTTGCGAACGATTACTTCGTCGGCTAAAGCCCTAGGCTAATCTGTATAACCCGCCGCGGCGGGTGAAAACCCCTCTCTGGTCCTGAAGCTCATCCCTACCGATCTCGCATTTTATATTGATTTATCAATCAACATTGACGGCATAACAAATCCAATTTCAGGTGGTCCTATGATCGATCTAACGTCTCTCCCGGGTTTCGACGCCGGGCCCGATTATTTCGAGACCTATTTCCCATCCGATGCTTTTCCGAATTACGGTTGGTCCAGTTTACCGCCCGAACTGCCCGCACAAGCCTGGACCACCGAGACCACCCATCGGGACGGCCAACAAGGAGGTTTACCGTTCACCGTCAAACAAGGTGTCGCCGTCTACCAGATTCTTTGTGATTTTACCGGAGAATCCGGCGCGATCCGGCAAGCGGAATTCTTCGTTTACCGAGCGCAAGACCTGGATGCTCTGCACGCGGTTCAAGAGCGATACGCCAGCGGAGCTCCGATTGAGCCGACTACTTGGATTCGCGCTTCCATGGCGGACGTCAGCCTGATTAAGAAGTTGGGTATTGCGGAGTCCGGCCTCCTCGCCTCCATATCCGACTATCACCTTTTTCATAAATTCCGCCCGGCCGGGCGATGTTCGGCCGCCTCAAACTATCTGGATGCCGTCAAGATGACTTTGGATACCGGAATTCGTCCTCGATTGCATCTGGAGGATGCGACCCGGGCGGCTCCTTCCTTCTTGATCGGTTTTGTTGAAGCGGTGATGAAGGTCGCCGCCGATTATCCGGTCGCTCTGCGCCCCAAGTTCAGAATCTGCGATACCTTAGGCCTGGGGCTTCCTTACGAAGATGTACCGCTGCCTCGCAGTGTACCAAAGCTGATCAAAGAACTGCGACAGACAGGGATAGACTCTCAGAATCTCGAATTTCACCCGCACAATGACACCGGCTTGGTGCTGGCGAATTCGCTGGCCGCGATCCGAGCAGGATGCAGCGCCATAAATGGTACCTGTCTCGGGAAAGGAGAACGAACCGGTAACGCACCACTGGAGCTGATTTTATTTCATTTAATTGGAATGGGGTATTTCGGCTCCAAACAGCCCGATTTTCACGCACTCAACCGATTGGTGGACCTCTACCTGGAGCTGGGCCAACCCATCAACGAAAAATATCCGCTGTATGGGCGCGACGCGCACCGAACCCGAGCCGGAATTCATGCAGACGGGCTCAATAAGTTCTGGCCGATGTATGCTCCATTCAACGTTCCCTCCCTGATCGGCCGGCCTTTAGAAGTATCGTTGACTAAGGACTCGGGTTTAGCGGGTTTGATTTTTGTAGTGAATCAACAGCTCCATCAACGGCTGGACAAGAATCATCCCACCCTATTACAGGCGCACCACTGGATCATGCAGGAGTTCGAGGAAGGCCGGCAGACCGCCATCGAATGGGAAGAGATCTCACACTTCTTCAGTGGAATCGGAGATCATCGTGCCGGTTAAGGTCGCCGGAGGATCACCCATGTGAATCCTACCGGTCTTGGATAACAAGATCGAGACCCAACGCGTTGCTCGAAAGTTCGACAGCACAATAACCAGTATAACGGTGAGAGGAACGCAAAGAAATGCGCCCACTACGCCCCAAACTGTGCCCCAGAGAATCAACGCGATAATGACGGTCAAGGGGCTCAGATTCAGGGTCTCGCCCATAATGTTTGGCTCCACAATATTTCCCATCAACATGGCGATCGCGGTGATACCGATGCCGACAGCCAAACAGGGGCCGATATGATCGAACTGAACTGCCGCTAATAGCGTGGGCAAAATCGTGGCGACGATCACGCCGATCGTTGGGATAAAGTGAAGGATAAAGATTAGCAGCGCCCAGAACTCGGCGAAATCCAAACCAACTATCCGCATCAGGATATATGCCAAAATCGCGGTGGTCAGACTAACCGCCGTCTTAACTCCAAGATAGGTATGGATGTCCCGATCGATGCGCTGCATTATTTGCAGCACTCGTTCTCGACGTACCCGGTTCGGAAACAAAGCGGTGAGCTTGGCGGGCAGAAATCGTAGCTCAATCAAGATAAACAGTGAGTAGATCAATACTAAAACCGTGCTCTCGAGTAGATCGGCCACGGACCGAGCTAGATCAGTAAACAATGTTTTCAGGTCAAGCGACCGGAACAGCCCAAGCATTTCGGGCGGTTCTTCCAGACCGAACTGGCTGAAAATCTGCGTCTGAAGTTGTTGCAAACGCGCCTGATATTTCGGCGCGGCAGCAGCCACATGAAAAGCATTGTTCGCCACAATCGACGAGAGGACAAACCCCACCCCAAAAATCAGCACGAAAGAGAGAATGACGGCTAGCAGTTTGGGAATTTTATGCCTGCCAATTTTGATGCGGCCAACGAGCCGGCTGAGAATGTCCACCAGGTAAACCGTAAGAAACGAAATAATCAGGGGAACGAAAAAGTGCCGACCGAAGCTCAATATATAATAAACGGCGATACTAATCCCCAAACTACAGGCCGCAGTAATCAGGCGTCGAAAGCCACTGGATCGGATTGGAACGGAGGGTTCACTCATTTGACGCTCGAATGATAGCCGCTATTGGTCGTCTGGTACAACTCCGGCGTGCATGGCGCATGGAAGGCTATCCCGGGTTGGAGGACAGAGCTCTGTCGTTATTCCAGTGCCAAACATCCTCCGGCAGGATCATATCGGAACAACCCGCGTTCAGGCACTTTGCGCGTCAATGCCCAGGGCAGGCTAGCAGAGTTAAATTGGCGATCCACCTCCTGACGTAACATACGCGCTCCAAATGCCCGGCTATAACCCACCCGCAGTAGGAAGGCTGTCACCGGCCCTCTATCAATCTCGAACGCTCTCCCAAAGAAAATCGACAAGACTTCCAGCTTCTGTCTGATGAGCTTGTATAAAATCAGTTTCTGCGTTTCCAGATCCAGGGGCCGAAAAACGATTCGCTCTGAGATTCTAGCGAACAGCTCGGGGCGCAAAGACTGGGCGGCGATATCCAAAGCAACCCGCTCCATAGTAGCGTAAGGAGCATTTTCCATTTTTGCGAGGTCGCCGCTGCCCAAGTTGCTGGTCAAGACGACATAGAATTGACGCACTCTGATTCTTTCGTCCGAAGGAGTCGTCAACACCCCCTCTTCGAGAAGCGAGAGCAACACGTCAATGGTTCGCGGATGTCCTTTTTCTATCTCGTCAAAAAGCAGGGTCGTTCCCTTCGGATGGCGGCGAATTGCCATCTCGACCCGACCAAAAAACTCAGAAAGGCGCTGGTCGGATGAGTACTCGTTCATAAAGATCATCTCCAGCGTCTCTGGTGAACCGAATATCGCCTCGGTAAAACATTTAGCTGATTCCGTTTTGCCCACCCCGGTCGGTCCAAGCAAAAGGAAACTCCCTTTTGGTCTGGCCCCGGTGTTGTTCAGGCCCAACTCAGCCGCTTGTACCGCTCGAGATATACGGGCAATCGCGAACCGCTGACCAATTATCCGCTCCTCAAGGATCCTTGGTAGATCCGACAGAGCGACCGCAGATTGGCTGCATGTTAGTTGGAGGTCCATTCTTTTAACCAAACCAATCTGCAGATTAAGGTGATTCTGGGACTTGGTTTAAGATCCGCAGCATGCGATCAAGGAGCGATATAAACGATAGACCACGGCTCGGCGGTCTCCTTAGGCCTAACGACAAACAGCGGTAGCAGACGCGGGTGTCCTTCGGACAAGTCAGGGAACATGCGGGAGCCTCGCCCCACCCAATCACCAATCACCTTTCACCTTTCACTTCAATTCCCTGGGCGGACGACGACGCCTCCAGGCTCAGTACGAACGGTGTTTGAATCCGTCGCCGGGGTCGGGCCGCCGGTGGATTGACCTTCCAGTTTCTTAATGCGCTCGTTCAACAGCCCAACTGCGCTGGTCATTTTGCGTTGCCCATCCAGCGTTTGCTCAGCTAAGGATTGCACATTGTCAGCAAGTTTCTGCTGCCCATCTCTCATCGATTGAAGATCCTTGGTAGTATCTTGTAAACCGCGTTTGGCTTCCGCTAGATCTCTAGCCGTTTCACCAGGCAAAGGTTCAGGTGAATATTCGGGCCGGTGCAGACCCAGGATAGGACCTAAGAGAATTTGACCTGATTGATTCTTTGATCGGGTTACCCAAGCCGGCTGCTGTTCCACCCGATAGATGGCATGGCGTTCGTGCATGATCCGTGAGTCGGCAGGATCGACATACCGATTTACTCCGTAGACCTTTACCAGCTCAGCCTGTCGTACATTGGAGACAGTACCGATCGGTCCCGCGGCTGTTAGTGGTTTAGGGATGGAATCCGATGGACCCACTCGATGGCCGATCGGAAGAACCACTACCTGAGGTTGTGGTTGAGCGCACCCGGCCAGGAGCAGAGCAGTTAGTAGGCAGGGAAACGTCAGCTTAATATACATACATTATCATTTTCTGTTTTGATTTGTCGGACCCAAAACAGGCAGCAATGGATTTAGCAAACTAGCCGCGTCCGCCGGTAGTGCCTTGCGAACTTGTTCCTGTGCTTTGTGAGCTAAATCAGCCTGCCGGCGCGCTTCGCGCTCGTCGTCTCCTCCGACTTTCGCCTGGTTAAGGTCGATCGCTTCTGTGCAATAGACATAAAACTGTTTCCCCGCAGGAACCCGGACAAAGAATCCATCCCGCTCGATCGACTGAGCAATCTGCTCGGCGTATCGATCTAGAACACTCTGGGTGCCTCCGACCGCGGGATTGATTACCCCACCCTGTAACGCGCTGAGGCCGAGCGAAGTGCTGTTGGTGTAAACGCGATTCCCCAGAATACCGTTGGTACCAGTGGAAAAAGCCCCAGCAATCCCACTGATCAATGAGGCGGCATACAGTTTGATGACGTCGTTGTTAGCGGTCCTGATCACATCCCCCCGGAGACCGGCGCTACCATCCGTTATACCGTACGTATCAAAATCATCGTCCTTTTCCATGTCGAGAGCCATGCCTCGCACGACCAGTTCCCGGCCTTTGCCGTCAGGCTCGTTCAGCACAAAAGTAAACTCTCCCTCACTGGCAATACGCTCTCTAACTCGATCGACGCTGGCAACACTATGCACTTCGGAGTTCGCTCGGATGATCATCCTGCCATTCCAGCAAAGGTCTTCAGCCACGAGCCCGATTACCGGGGTCGTCAGATTACTCGAGTCAACCGTATTAACGAGTTGGCACTTCACCAGGCGGAACGCCGGAGCGTAGTCGCCACGCGGACCGGAACGAGGTTTGTCCGGTTGTTCCTGAGCCGCAAAAATGGTTAGCGTCCAGCTGACGGTACTCTTGCTTGACTCCGCTTCTTCAACGCCACGCGGCACGGCGACCTGAACCGGGGGCGGCACTTCTCTTCGCGGCTTAACCACACTCGGCGCAACCGGGTTAAAATTTCGCAATGTGCTGGTCATAGGTTCGGTGACCTTAACCAAGTCCTTCGCGACTTGAGCCTGCCGGTTGGCAATCTTGCCAGGGCCGTTGTGCTGCCACATGGTGTAGAGAAACGTCCCCACAATCGAAACCAGGGCGACGAGCGTGACCGAAAGTGTTTTTCTATTCAGCATGCTGAGCAACTTCTTTGGCTTTCGGTGACGAGCTAGGCTCCGCGAAGCTCTTAGCTTCCTTCCGCACTCGGTGTTTCTTTCCGGAAGAAACCTTAGGCTGGTTCCCACTGTTGTTTTGGTCGCCGCGAACGTCGGACTCTGCCGTCGGCAACGTACCAGGCGGTTCCTGCCACTCGGCGGCCGCCCTTTTCTTCGGGTCGCCTTCCCCTTGGATCGGCCGAAGGACCACTTCAAATTTGTTGGTGACAGCAAGATCATTCCTGACGCCGGTCGCACTTCCCGTCACGATAAAGAAGGCGGTTTGCGCCTTTCCAGAAGGAACTAGGCCACCCGCGTCCGATACGGATTGTTGATAAACTTCATTGCCGACTCGCACCGCGAACCCTTCCGGATCATAGAAGAAATCCTTGTCCGTCTTGTTCCCAAGTTGAATCTCGAAGCCCAGTGAGTCTAAGGTATCATCCCTAATAACCCGCTTAAGATTGACATCGATTCCATTAGCTCCGGAATTGGTGTTAGGCTCAGCCACATCCATATTTTGGTAAACTTCAGGAGCGCTGACTTTTAGCGTGGGGAACGCCTTGACTTTATCGAGGAAGCCTAACAGTCGAGCCGGTGAAACTTGCTTAACCGTTTGTGGCGAAGTGCGACCTCCTGCTTCTCCGGAACGCACTCCCTCACTTTCTCGAAAGATAACCACGAAACATGGGTCTGGCGCTTCCTTACAATATAGGGCGTAGACCTTCCCTCCCAGCACCACGGTCAGGTTTCCTTCCACTCCGGGACGAACTGCCTTTAACGACAAGAAGTTAGTGCCTTTGTTAAACGAAATCTGGAATAGATCCGGGCCGTCAGGAGCAGGGTTAGTGCTGAAACCGAAACCATCCAAGGCTTCAATCTTCTCCGGGAACTCAATGGTCGTGATTCCGTGGGTGCCGAGCCTGATCTCGGCGGGTTGATCCTGGCTAAGAGGTAACCGGATCACTTTTGAAGACAGTGTATCATCTGCCAAGGCCACTAGCGGAATCACCGCGCCGATTATCGCTAGAATTAATCGCATACTATTTGTTATCTGTTGTTTGTACGCTTAGTTGCTCCGGCTGTCCGAAAGCATAGTCGACTACCGCAAAGGGATATCGTTGGTTTCGTCCTAAGAAAGGATTGCGCACCAGCTTCAGGTTAAGCGCAATTGGTTGTGGCTGATCCACTTGTTGGTCACCGATCTGGGCCTGGGTCAAGATCTGCCCAATCACACGACTCATCACAATACCACCCCCAATTCGTTGCAGATCTATCCTAGCAATCTCCAACTTTTGATGAATACTTTTTTTCTTAAATTCGTCGGCTAAGCCCTTAAATTCATTCTTGGCTTTTTCGGCAGCTTCCGGGAGAAAGATTCGGTTAAGCGTGTCTGGCGCATCGAACCCTTGCGGACCGCGGTCGAGGAAAGATTTCGCCGCCCAAAAGGAGACCGTGTTCATGATCTCATCGCTCTGTTCCACAGGCACCAAAGGAGCGATGATGAGTGACTCGGTGCCATCCATAAGCGCAACCTTCTCCGGTTTCGTCATCGCCGTCACCAGATAGACCGGCACGATAACGTGACCCAGAAGCGAGACGATCAGCGCGATCCAAAGCAAGCGCGTCGTTCGGTTCGCGGCCGCCAAACGATTAGCCACATGATTTCGTTGCAATGCGGCTTCAATCCGTGGATTCCGATTGACTTCGGTTTCTTGCAAGGATTCTTCAGGGCTAACGAAGAACTCAGACGGTTCGACGGGCAAGTCTTGATTCTCATCCCGCTGTGGTTGAGCCGGTTCCACGTTCGATGTTTCCGCGTTTTCCAAGCCGGGTTTCATTGGTTCACATAGTTTGCAGCACGCTGCGAGGACCGATTCGGCTTGTTTTGCCGTATCTGCGGGTAAGAGAAATATCGCTCGGGTCCGATTCGATTACCGCTTGCGTCCGCCACCAGAGAACCAAGGGTGCTCGCCACGTTGCCAGCTGTCCTCGCCGCAAACTCGCCGGCGCCCATGACCTTTGTGAGGCCCCAACCCCCTAGTGCCCGCGCTTTATCACCGGCACTCCGCATGGCATCGCCACCGGGCTGAATCTCATTGACTCCGGGCACGAGACGGCCCAGCAAATTCTCAGCGGCGGACCCCTGCTCGTCATTATATTCCTTCCCTTGGTCGCCGTCGGTATCCATTGACCGACGCGTAGAGCCCACATTGCTACCAGGGCCGCGAGTCCTCACTGCTTGGGTGAGTTGGCTTAGCCCGAGAGTTGCTCCCCTACCGAGAGCAAATGCTTGCCCGTAGAGTGCCCCGGTCGTTCCACCGACCGCAGCGATCATTGCGCCGGCAAAAGCCTGTATTTCCCCTCCGCCCCGCATCACGATTTTCTGCACATAGAACGGTGCGAGGATGTAACCAATCACCATCCAAATCAAAACCGGAACACAAACGATAATCGCAATCACAATTGCTCCGGAGTCCTCTGGGTTTGGCGGCGTCAAACCCTGGAGGAGAGCAACCGTGACGATGTTTGCGAGAACCCACCCAATAGGCCAGCACTGGACCCCGAGATAAGCCTTAAAAAACGTTTCCGCTTGTCCACGCAGGCTTGGAATCGAAAATTCGGCGAATCCAATCGGTACATAAAGGTTGAGAAAGATAAGGATACACTGCTGAAGCAGGTTCATTCCGACCGCGATCAATTCGCACAGGAGTAGTGCCAGCAGGTAGATCCCATACAATATTTGACACAGCGGGTGGGTTATTGGTGACACAACGGCCATCAAGGCTTGTTGCCAGCCCGGCTGAGAGCTCGTTACACCCACCGCTTTCGTGGAAATGGTTAGCTCCAGGTTCGCCAGATTGAGATGGCCGGCTCCGGTTGCATTCGTCGCCGTAAAGAAATTCGAATTGACTTGCAGGTTGCAAAACGCGTTGACCGCATTGTTGACCGAACCTTCAATCACTGGCCAGTTCCCAATCAAAACCACCAGGATCACCACGCGCAGCAAATTGCCGAAGAAGTGCTTGGTATCGTTTTGCAGAAATCCGCGCATACTTCCGAAGACTAAGAGAACGAACGCAATGCAGACCAAAAACGGCGCAACTTGTCCGGCCACCGCATTCATGGTCGGGAGGATCTGTTGCAAGCCGGACAAAAAAGAGGCGACAGGACCAAAACTAGAAAAAAGATTCGATAGCATCGATACCCCCTTCTAGTTAGGTGGCGCCAACAGTTTCTGCGCGGCCGCCTGCATCGCTAGATCATCCGCCAGAGCCTGCTGCTGCCATTGTTGTCTCTGTGCTTCTTGCACCCGGGCGGCATCATTTTGATTCACCGCATTCTGCACCAGGATCTTCTGGGAGTAGACTCCTAAACGTGCCGTGGCGCCGCTGATATTAGCCTCCACTGCCTGCAACTGAGATTTGAGCTTCTCGGTCTCAATTAAAGAGCTCGCGGCATTCAACTGTTGTAAGATCTGTTGCTTCTGTTGCAGCAAGTTAGCTAGTGCCTGGTTAGTCTGGGTCATTTCGGTACTGAAAGACTGGTACATGTTCTGCACCACGCCGAACTTCGTAAACCCATTCGGTTGAAATTGAATCGGATTACCAAACTGATCTTTCAGCTGACTTAGATCCTGGTAAAGCCCATTGGCTGTGTTCTTCAGCGCCATGACCCCGTTCGCCGTCTGCTCGAACTCCGCAATGGTCGTGCCCACACCGTTCATCGTTCGCTGGATATCCGCCAAGATTGTATTGAGCGACAACATGTTGATATAAGTTTGCGGATTACCCAAGCGTTCCAGCTGCTGAACGTTCTGACTGATCATCGTCGTCAGCTGAGCGATCTGCTGCGTTTGGTTCTCAATCATCTGCACGTACTTCGCCATGTCCTCAGCGTGCTGGGCCGCTTGCACCACTCGGTCTACCACCTGTTGAATAACGTTTTGTCCAGTAGCTATCGGATCAAACACCACTAACGTCGCTTTAGCTGGCCCCTGCAGCAGCAAGACAGCAATTAGAACTAACCATGGCTGTATCGGCTTCATACTATTCGATGATGGGAATGACCACATCTCGCTGGACCCGAATTACCCCATCCGGATCCTGGTGTTGTGGGATGGTTGTATTGTAGTATCTCATTTCTCCCTCACTCTCGGCTTTAGCCGTCCGCTGATTTTCTTGTTGAGCCCAATAAGTCCGCTTCACCTGGTCAGAAATTCCTTTGGCGTACCCTTTCGCAAAGTCGACCGGCACCGTCCGCTTAGCGTCGCCGGTTGCCATCAACGGATCTCCCTGATTGGTTAACGCTTCTGAACCCCGTCCCTGCATAGTGAGCTGACCTTTCGGAACGGTTGGACCGACAGTGCAACCCGCTAGGATCAAACTAATCAACATGCCAAAGCGTTTCATAAGATTGGGTCGGTCGCAGATTCCTCCTTGGCGCAATTAATCGCTTCTGATTCCTGAATGATGCCGGTGACGACATCGCGGTATTGCGCCAGCGCGTTTTTACGCTCGTCGAAAGTCTCGTTGTCACTCGAGGCGGCGTAGAGCAGTTCGCGGGAGGCGACGTTTTTGACCGTCCCGACCATCCGGCGCATTCTATCGTTGGCGACATACGTAAAGGCGCTGAATCGTTCACGTGGATCCATGAGCTCGGGCAATGGGTAGTTATTGATAGTTTCCATCGTCTTCGGAGAAAGACTGAGCGCCTCGCCGATCTCTTTGACGTCGTCCCGGCTCTGTTGGGCTGTGATCATGAACATTTTCGAGTTACCGATCATGGCGCCTCTGACGGCCGATTCTTTGATGATGTCGTATTGCTGAATCACGGCCAGGATGTTGCACCCAAACTTTCGCATCTGGCGGTAGTACTCCTGGATCATTTTTGTGCCTCCCGGGATGTCCAGGGTCCGCGCAGCTTCTTCGAAGATCGCGATCTTCGGGACCGCTCTCGGCATTGAGATGATCTTTTGCCGGCCATAGTTGGCCACCAGGAAGTTCGCGGCTGCTTTCAGTTCAACCGCGTGCTCAGGGATTTGTCCCAATTCAAAATGAGCGACTCGGCCATCCATACGAATATTACTACCGCCATCGAACAACCGTCCCTTTTCGCCGTCTCGGCTCCAACTTCGCAAGAGTTTCCCCACTCGGTCGGATTCTTCCTTCTCCCGCAGACCGCATCTGGGGTTATACAGCAACTGTTCCACTAGCGCGCTGTGATTCGGGAATTGCGCAGACGTGAAAGCGGAAAAAGCCAGATCGCGGACCAGACGTTCGGTCGTCCGGTTCTTGGCAAATTCGGACACGGTCTCTTCACCGAGCTGCTCAACAAACAATTTGGCTTCATCGGGATTTCGTTGTTGCCAATCCCGAAACGCGGCAAAAGCGTCGTCGAACCCAAAGTGCGTCCCTTTCATGCGAGTGCGCAGATATTTGTCAATGGCGCAAGCTAACCACCGCAGTTCCTCTGCTGCTCCTTCATTAGCGACACTCCAATCAGTAAATGCATCGGTGTAGAGTTGCTGCAGGTTCTCTACGATCATGGCGTGACGTACCGCCCGGCGCTCGGCATCCAGACCTTCATTGCCGCAAAACAGCATGCAAAGCCCGGCACTGAATGCGAGGTGCATCGGTGACAAGGGCGAGCCATGTGTATCGAGGTAGTTAATAGTCAGGTTTCCGTTTTGACTGATCACGACCGGCTCGCACCCGAGAGTTTGAGTCATGACTCCGTGGGAAAGCCCTTCTTCGACGATTAACCGAAATCCGAACCGATGACCGATCTGGGCCAGCAGATCACTCAGAATGACCGACTTGCCGGCGCCGGTCATGCCGAAGAGGACACCATGTTGTGGCGTGTTACCAATACGGGTTCTGATTCCAACCAGGTTGCCGCGAGCTCCGTTGTAAATCGCTTCGGCATCTTTCAAATGACCGGTGAAAGTGGCGGACCAAGGGATCAGATCGGCCAGATAGGCGTCTTCCTTCCAACCAGGTTGCCGCGAGCTCCGTTGTAAATCGCTTCGGCATCTTTCAAATGACCGGTGAAAGTGGCGGACCAAGGGATCAGATCGGCCAGATAGGCGTCTTCCGCCGCTAGGTCGAAGGCGCGGTAACGACCATAAGTCCAGCCCGGCCAAGTTTGGTAAAACAGTTGGCGAGCGTTCTCTGGAATGGTGGCATGATGAACAATAGCGCCGCCCATAGCGGTGAATGCGTTCCGCAGCGAAGCCGATCTGGCCGACAGCACATCTGCGGACCGGTGCCAGAGCCGGACGATATACAAACAGTCCAACGGAATCACTCGACCCTGTTGTAATTCTGTGACCTTGTCCTGCTTGGCTTCCAAATCCGTAGCTAACGATTGTTTGCGCTCCGAGATTGCGTCGATCTGCAGACGTTGAATGTGGCGCTCTTCTCGTTCGATGACTTTGTCGACTGCCTTGGGATAAATGTTCATGGTGATCGCGTATTCTTGAAACCCCATGCTGGTCAGAGCGGAAATGATCCCGGGAAAGGTGCGCCGCGGCCATTGGCGAACCGCGAAAATGGCATGATAAAAACCGTCGAACGCCAAAGAAACGCCGGGTAAACCTGACACCCCCATACCGTCCGTGTGTAGGCAATTCCGTTGGATCGAGGCGCCCGGGTCAAATGCCTCAAGCGGATCCGTTGTTCCCGTTTGAATGTTGGGATTTAACAAGCGGTAATAGAAAAGAAAATGATCCTGATCCTGCATCGGAACGATCCGGCAATCAGAGAAGAGGCGGCTCAGCGCTCCTAAGGCGAAATCCTGGAGCGAAAGGGATTCCTTGCGAGAAAGCGCATCAAAATATTCGGCCATGGCTGATCCGCCGGCCACTGGCACCTTGGTATCGATAACTCGGGTGAAGAACAGGTTGAGTCTTTCGCGCCGAAGACGGCCTTCCTGCATAGCCGCCAGGTAACGCTCGTATCGCTCCGCTCGAACGAACACACCAAACCTTCCGTACACCGGATCTCGCCGCCGCAGTTCCAGAGTTTCCTGATGATATTGCTCGAGTTCTTTGCGGTAGTCGCTGTCAATGCTCCACTGGACCTGGAGATGGTATTCTTGGCCGAGCATCCCCAGCATGATCCGCAACTTCTCGTGCAGCGAGTTTAATTGGCGAACGCTGAACGCGTTTATTTCTCCCGGCTCAACCGTGAACCCCCTAGAGATTGCGGTCTTTCTGGAAACGACGTCTCCAAACCAAATCAGGTTGTTAATAAAGAAACCGTTCGGCATGCCGAGCCGGGACACGCCACTGCCGCGTCGTCGTTTTCCACCGGAAGCGAAATCCACGATCCCGGTACAAGCTTCTATCATGGCGTCAATCATGGGCGCACCGGATTGGATGTAACGGTTGACGTCTGGCAACCTGAAACGACCTCCCGTTCACTACGGTCGTTAACAGGTCCAGGTCGTAGTGCGGCGGACGTTTATGACGAAACAACAGCAGATAAACTCCCACTAAGAGAGTCGGTAACGCTGCCACCAGAAATTTGGCCGGGATTGGCAATGGATTGTTGGCATGAAACAGCATGGTCAGGATGAAGACTGACACCATGGCGGCGACGATCAGCGCCATCCCGAGATTGCCTTCGAAACCAAATGCATGACCGGTCGATTTTGCTCGTGGCCGGCTATCGGTATAAATCAGTCCCTCGTCCATAAGCAGAATGTCCGAACGGCTTGGTTCTAGAAACTGTTGATAAAGCCGGCGCTGTTGGCGACGAAGAGGCCAAACAGGGTTTTACATAAGGCGACAGAACCGGCCACTCCCAGGCCATGAATGACTGTCATCTTCCAATTTTCGTCTCGACGGGCGTTGAGGAACCCGTTTACGACCATCACACATCCGGCAACAAAGCCGCAGGCAGTTATGAGGTTCAACCCTGGCGCCAGCTGAGCAGCGAACTGGCCAATTGATGCATACGAGCTGGAACTGGCGGCGGAAGGCGGAGCCGGTGGCGCCGCCGCTGCCTGGGCATAACCGTGATTAGCCCAAAGGCATATCGCAGCGCTCGCCAGCCAAACCTTGATCCACAAGTGCCTCCGCGAACAACCGCTAAGAGTCAGCGCTTTCATGATGCAGAATCGGAGCTGGAATCGGTCGGTGCTCTAATTCAAAACTGACCGATGTAAGCCGAGCTATTGTTGGTTCCGGCAAAGAGGCCGAACATCGCTTTCATCAAAGCAACTGCCCCCGCCACGCCGACTCCATAAATTACCGTCATTTTCCAGTTCTCATCCCGGCGAGCATTGAGACGCCAGAGGACGATTGCGCTTGCGCCGGGGTGATCAACAACGACATCGACATACTCGCCAGCCATAGCCGCACCCACCAACGAGTCCACGGAACAGTCTTGAGATCGCAGTTTGTCATAACAGTTGCACAATATGTTGTATGCATATTGTTAGCAACAAAATATTTTGAAGTTCGTATAATTCGAGCCCCATTTCGTCGATAAGGTTGAGTATCTCTCTTGAAGGGTTACTCTTACCCGGTGACATTCCCGGTTGACCCTATTCAAAACGCCCTCGAGGAAGATATCGGCACCGGCGATCTGACCTCCGAGTTCCTGGTTCCCGCTGATCACCAGTCCGCAGCCCGGATCTTCGCCAAAGAAAACGCTGTGTTAGCAGGCACTCAAGCTGCCCAGGCGGCCTATCGGCAGCTTGACCCTCAATTAGCGATCACGATCCGGAGACAAGACGGTGATGCGGTCGGTCCCGGAGATACCGTCCTCGAAATTGCAGGCACAACGAGGTCTATTCTGACGGGGGAGCGGGTGGCCCTTAACTTTATTCAACGCCTTTCCGGTGTAGCCACGATCACCAGGAGATTCGTGGAGGCAGTTGCCGGCACCGGAGCCCAAATCCTGGATACTCGCAAAACCACCCCCGGATTACGAGCGTTGGAAAAAGCCGCCGTGAAAGCCGGCGGCGGCCGCAACCATCGCATGGGTTTGTTCGATGCCGTGATGGTGAAGGACAACCATCTGTTGGCACACCCTAGCCTGGCCGCGGCAATTAAAGAGATTCGGCAAAGGTATCCCGAGTTGCTGATAGAAGTCGAAGCCGACTCTATCGAACAAGTCCGCGAGTTCGTTCAGTTAGAAGCCATAAACGTCATTCTCCTGGACAATATGACTCCGGACGAAATCCGGAGCTGCGTGGCGTTAGGGCGGCCTGGGTTAAAATTCGAGGCTAGCGGCGGCGTTTCTCTGTCTACCGTTCGGGCTATGGCTGAGACCGGAGTCGATTACATCTCGGTCGGCCAGCTCACTCATTCGGCGCCTTCAATCGACTTTTCACTCGAGTTGTGTGCAAATGCCTAATGAGCCTGTATGTCTGACTCCGAACAAAAGCCTAATCATACGGACGCGCCGTACACCGCCTCTTATTATTCGTCGCTGCTGGCAGGATTAATTCACAAGCTGAATAACATTGCCACCGTGCTGACCGGGAACAGCGGCCTGATGCTGATGGAAGAGAAATTGCCGCGGGATGTACGCGAGTCGCTCGACCATATGACGAAAGCGATCGAGCAGCTCGGCCAGACTCTGAACGAAGCTTCGATTGCTTGCAAGGGCAGCAAGTTATACCTCGATACCGTCGATTTGGCAGCCTTAATCTCCGCCATGGAATCACCGATCGAAATCGAGTTAATTCACTTGGAGAAGCAGCGAGCCACCGTACACTCGGATCCAGAGAAATTGCGCGCGATTTTCCATGAATTGTGCCGGAACGCTGCCTCGGCTGGAGCCACCAAGATCACCTGCAAACTAGAGGCAGCCTCAGCCAACTACCTCATTCGGTTTCGAGACAATGGACCAGGCATAAAGAAAGAGATTATGCCTCGGATTTTTGATCCCTTCTTTACTGTCCGCAGACCACCAGACGCATTCGGACTAGGACTGTTCCGCGCAGCCGGTGAACTGTCCCGGATCGGAGGTTCTATCTCGATCGATAGCGATGGGAAAACCTTTACCGAAGCCCGGATTCTACTGCCGAGCGCGATAGGCTAGCAGCAAGACAAGCCGCCGACGGCCACAAAACAGGAGCAGAAAATCCTCACGCAACGCCAAACCGGGGACAGCTAACTGTGAACCGAAAACGGCGAACTGTGAACTCTTTGGCGGAGGGAGTGGGATTCGAACCCACGGTTCAACAAGGTGCGTCTGTAATTACCTTCCCTCGAGGGTGCAACACAACGGAGGAACGACCTGGACGTTGCCGTACGTTCCTACTACTGTTCCTATGTGGCCAGCCTTATAAAGAGACCCACTAGCCGCTTTTGGGTCGCGTGTTTTACCGATCGCGCCGGACGTCGGTTGAAGCGCAGTACGCGAGAAACCAACCGTAAGGCCGCGGAACGCATTGCCAATGCGTACGAACTCGCAGCGCAGAGACTCAAGACGTCGCGACAAGTCCGAAAAGTTATTTCCGATCTGCATAAGGAGATTACCGGCGAGGCATTGACCTCACTGACGTTTCGCGGTTACTCCAAACTGTGGCTGGCGCGGAAGAAACCGCTTCTTAAGTCATCAAGCTATGCGGTCTACGACAAAAGCTGCCGCAAATTCATTGCGTTTCTAGGAAACGGTGCTGACCGCGACATTGCTGAAGTCACGCACGAACAATTGAATCGCTTCCGCAACGAGCAACTTAGAGTGGTCGCTCCACGCACCGTAAACCATGATTTAAAGCATCTAGGAATGTTGTTCCGAGACGCTAAAGAGGAAGGTTACGTTATCGATAACCCGAACGACTTCGTCAAACGACCCAAGAACACGTCAGGCACAAGCATTCGTCGGCCGTTTACGATCCGCGAGCTGAAGTTGGTGCTAGACGTCGCTAAGCCCGAATGGCAAAGCCTGATCAAGTTCGGGCTCTACACCGGGCAAAGGCTGGCGGACTTGGCGTCTCTCACATGGTCGAACCTTGATATGCAACGAGGTGAGATCCGGCTCGTAACCCGCAAGAGGGATAAGATGATCCTGGTACCGATTGCCGGCCCTTTGCGAAAGCACATCCTGTCTTTGCCCCGCTCCGACGGTGGGAAAGCGCCAATCCACCCGGAATCGTACGAGACCATCGAGCGCGAAGATCGAAGCGCTACCCTCTCCAACCAGTTCGCCGACATGCTAGCCGCGGTAGGACTCCGCCGTCGTAAATCACACGAACCAACAGGCAAGAAAGGCCGAAATACGCGTCGAGACATTAACGAGTTGTCGTTTCATTCCTTGCGCCATACCGCTGTGAGTCTTTTAAAGGACGCGGGGGTGCCGGAAGCCGTCGTGATGGAAATGGTAGGGCACGATTCGGAGCAAATGTCCGCTCATTACACTCACGTTGGCCGGGAAGCGTTGGAGAAGGCGGCGGAAGCGTTGCCCGAGATTTAAGATATTAGGATGGCAGATCGGCTATCGCGCGCGCCGCTTGTACGATACCAAATGCTAACACTCCATTGCAAGCGACCCATCGCAGTAGTCCGGATATCTATACAATTTTTTGCGCAAATTAGAGAATATTTCATTTGACAGTATCGCTTGCGGTTTTCCGGCCGAATGACCAGTGCATTAAGGCACATCAATAATCATTAACGGTCGCAGCAGTCGGTAAATCGCCAAGAATGAGCTCCCAACGATTTTGGTATGGTGATCTATGCTAACCAGAGAAATCCAGGTGGATACCCATAGCGGTCCTGTGACGCTGAGCCCGCGGTGGCTTCGAATCCCGGCTGCGGTGAAATATTCGGGTCTGTCTCGATCGAGACTCTATGAATTGCTTTCTGAAGGAAGAATCCGGTCGATATGCGTTAAGTCACAAAAAGGGGCACAGCGTGGAATTCGTCTCATTGATAGAGAATCAATCGATCTTTTCATGGAACTCCAAGATTTCGCTGGAGCGGCGTGAATAAATGGAGGTCACGGACGCTCAACGTAGATTGTGACTTCGGATCATAGGGTTGCAGGTTCGAGCCCTGCCGGGTGCA
>Ga0209240_1000347_pt1 | contig 19379 bp, 30 predicted proteins | sample GraSoi_2013_80cm_FD_185828 | JGI IMG/M metagenome (GOLD analysis project Ga0209240, IMG submission 185828) | Grasslands soil microbial communities from the Angelo Coastal Reserve, California, USA - Sample 9_17_2013_80cm (SPAdes) (version 2) | ecosystem: Environmental > Terrestrial > Soil >...
ACAGAGTGCCTGGCGGATCATCGAGCCGGCGGCAGCGCGCCGCCGATGCCGAGCCGCCACCGCCGGGCGGCGGTGCCTCACTGTTCACGCCGGCCTATCGGGTGAGCCAGCCCGCGACGGGAAGCAACACCGAGGGCGGGCACACGGCCGGCTCGCCTGCCCGGGGCGCGGGGGACGTCGGGTCCGCCGGTACCGGCTTTGGCCGTTCTCCCTCTGACCTGCCAGGCTCTGGACACTCGTGGTCCGATTCTGGCCAGTCGGCAGCAGGCTATGACCAAGCAGCCTATGCGTCAGGCTCCGCTGGCCCACGGGGTCCTGGGGGCGCAGAGGGCCCCGTCTGGCCGGACGATGATCTGCGATCCGCATACAGCTGGGCGACCGACGACGAACACTCCCCCTGGCCTGAGCAGAGCATGCCCGGTCGCGGGACAATGGCGCCTAATGTCGTCAGCCATGCCGTGCGCGGCTTTCCTCCTGCGCCTGGCGACCCGCTGCCGGTCTATCCGCCCGGCCCGTTCGCCGCCTGGAACCGCGGCCAGCCAGATCGCCAGCGCGGCCGGGACGGTCAGGCGGCAGGGAGCCCCGCCAGCGGACACGCGGACACGTCCCAGCTCGCAATCGCGGCGATCACGCCGGACGAGTTTGACACGGACTACTCGCTCCCGGCGATCAAGGATCCGATTCCCGGCCAGCCCGGCCGCGCCGCAGCCGGCCGCGCCGCAGCCGACCGGGATCAGCGCTCGGCCAGCGCGCCTGGCGGCCGGGCCAGGCACGGTCAGCCGCAGCGCGAGGTTGTCAAACGCGAGCAGGTTCCGGCCGCGCCCGGAGGCGGCAGGACGCGGGCGAAGAGCGGTCCGTCGGGGGGGACCCGCAAGAAGCGCCAGCCCGTCTGGCTTGCAATCGGAACAGCAGGCGTGATTGTGGCGGCCGTTGCCGCTGTCCTAGTGCTGACCTCCCTGGGCAGCCGCGGTGGGCCGGCCGCCCGGCCGAAGCCGACCAATACCCCGGCATCGGCCAGAACGTCGCCGACACCACCCCCCGGAAAGTGGCGTTATATCGGCACCAGGAAGACCGACGCGGTGCCGCTCACGATGGCTGAGCTCTATCCAGGAACGATTTCGAACGCCGGAACCGTGTACAAGAGGGCTGAGCAAACCAAGAGCAGCAACTGCCGGGCCGCGCTGATCGGCGGGACCCTGCAGGCCGCTGTCAGGCACGGTGACTGCACGCAGACTCTCCGGGCGACCTACCTCTCGAAGTCGGCCAAGGTGATGGGGACCATCGGCGTCTTCAACCTGAAGAACTACGCAGCCGCGAACAGCGCGGCGTCGAAGGCGGGTCACTCGGAATTCGTAGCCCAACTGGCCGCGAAGGCGGGCCCGGCCAAGGCCATCGGCCAAGGCACGGGCATCGAGGAGGCCCTGGTCAAGGGCCACTACCTCGTCCTGGTCTGGGCCGAGGACACGAACCTCAGCCCGCCCAAGGGTAAGGCGGGCCGGGCGCGCCTTACCGCGTTCATGGGCGTGCTGATCAATCGGACGGTGAACGTCAGCTTGAGCAACCGGATGGCCGACGGCAAGCCGCTCCAGCACGCCTGACCGTGAGCCCGCGCTCCTGACCGTCAGCCCGCGCTCCTGACCTGCCTGGTGAACGTCGCGCGGGCGGCCAGGCCGGCGTCGGGAGGGTAGCCGACCTGCTCGAGGCAGAGCGGGTGCGGCGGGGCCACTATGACGGCCGGATGCCTGACCCTGGCGGCCAGGACCTCGGCTAGCCAGCCCGGCGGCCTCCTGCCATCTCCGACAGCCAGCAGCGCGCCGACGAGCGCCCTGACCATGTTGTGGCAGAACGCGTCGGCGACGACTGTCCCCGCGATCACGCCGGTCTCGTCGCGCAGCCAGTCGAGCCTCCGCAGGTCCCTGACCGTGGTCGCGCCAGGCCGGCGCCGGCAGAACGCAGCGAAGTCGTGCTCGCCGAGGCAGGCCGAAGCCGCCTCGTTCATCAGGCCGGTGTCCAGCGGCTGGCGATGCCAGAGCGAGTCGTGCCTGCGCACGGGATCCGCGTTCACCTCAGTGTCGCAGACTCGGTAGGAATACTGGCGCCAGAGCGCCGAGAACCTGGCGTCGAACTTCCCGGGAGCGACGCCGATCGCGTGCACCCGCACGTCGGCAGGGAGCGCCCTGTTCAGCCGGACAAGCGCGGCCGGAGCGGCCGCCATCCAGGACAGCTCCGCCACATCCAGATGAGCCACCTGGCCCCGCGCATGGACGCCGGCGTCGGTCCGGCCGGCCACGGTCAGCGCCGGCGGCTCGGCCAGCCGCAGCATCCCGGCCAGTGCGTCTTCAAGCACGCCCTGCACGGTACGGATGCCCGGCTGGCCAGCCCAGCCATGGAACTGGGAGCCGTCGTAGGCCAGGTCGAGCCGCAACCTGACCAGGCCGACCGACGAGTTAGTGCTCGTCGTCTTGCTCGGCGCCCGCCTCGGACTGACTGTCGCCCGGAGCCTCTGCCTCGCTGGCTGTCAGCGTCTCGGCTGCGGCTTCGGTCTCAGCAGGGGAAGCGGCTTCGTCCGCTGTCTCCGCGTCCGCTGTCTCGGCGCCCACTGTCTCGGCGCCCGCTGTCTCGGCGCCCGCTGTCTCGACGGGCTCGGCCTTCTCGGCCGGCGTCGCCAGCGTGGCTGCCCTGCCCTGGCGGCCAGCGCCGGCCGCGCGGTCCCGCCTGGCACGGCGGCGCTGCGGCCTCGCCTCGACGGTCTCAGTCACAAGCTCGATCACGGCCATGGCCGCGTTGTCACCCTTGCGCGGGCCGATCTTAGTGATCCTGGTGTAGCCGCCCTGACGGCTCGCATAGCTGGGCCCGATCTCATCGAAGAGGGTTTTGACCACGGTCTTGTCGGTGACCATCGTCAGCACGTGACGCCTGGCGTGCAGGTCGCCGCGCTTGGCGAAGGTGATCAGCCGTTCCGCAACCGGGCGCAGGCGGCGGGCCCGCGCCTCGGTCGTGGTGATCTTGCCATGCTCGAACAGCGCTGTGGCAAGGTTCGCCAGCATGTGCTGCTGGTGCGCTGCGCTGCCGCCCAGTCGGCGACCCTTGGTGGGCGTGGGCATCTAAAGACTCTCCTCGGTTCGTGCTCTGTTATCCGGAGCGCGCGTCGGACAAACCGCCGCGCGGCCGCTAGCCTGACGAGTCACTGATCGGGCCGGTCAGTACTCCTCAGTCTCGACATAGCTGTCGTCCTCGTCCGCCCCGTAACTATCGGCGGCACTCCCCGGGTCGAATCCTGGCGGGGAGTCCTTGAGCGCTAGGCCCATGTCGATGAGCTTCTGCTTGACTTCCTCGATCGACTTTGCGCCGAAGTTGCGGATGTCGAGCAGATCCTGCTCGCTGCGGGCGACTAGCTCGCCGACCGTGTGGATGCCCTCGCGCTTGAGGCAGTTGTAGGAGCGCACCGTGAGGTTCAGCTCCTCGATCGGCAGCGCTAGGTCAGCCGCGAGCGCGGCGTCCGTCGGCGACGGGCCGATGTCGATGCCCTCGGCCTCCAGGTTCAGCTCCCTGGCCAGACCGAAGAGCTCGACCAGCGTCATGCCCGCGCTGGCCACGGCGTCCCTCGGCCGCATGGAGGGCTTGGTCTCCACGTCCAGGATGAGCCGGTCGAAGTCGGTGCGCTGCTCGACGCGCGTGGCCTCTACCTTGTAGGTGACGCGCAGCACGGGCGAGTAGATCGAGTCGATCGGGATTCTGCCGATCTCCTGGCCAGGCTGCTTGTTCTGCGACGCGGAGATGTAGCCGCGGCCGCGCTCGACGGTCAGCTCCATCTCCAGCTTGCCCTTGCCGTTCAGGGTCGCGATGTGCAGATCAGGGTTGTGCACTTCCATGCCGGCCGGTGGCGCGATGTCGGCGGCGGTGACCACGCCCGGCCCCTGCTTGCGCAAGTACATGTGCACGGGCTCGTCGTGCTCGGAGGAGACGACGAGCTCTTTGAGGTTCAAGATGATGTCGGTGACGTCTTCTGACACGCCGGGCACGGTGGAGAACTCGTGCAGGACCCCCTCGATCCTGATGCTGGTGACGGCAGCACCAGGGATCGAGGACAGCAGCGTGCGTCGGACCGAGTTGCCGATCGTGTACCCGAACCCGGGCTCGAGGGGCTCGATGGTGAACCTCGAGCGGCACTCTCCGACCTGCTCCTCGGTGAGGGTGGGACGTTGTGCGATGAGCATCTGGGATTCCTTTCCGCCGGCCCGCTATTTGACCGGCGACTAGGGCTGGCGGCCAGCGCCGCCAGTGGCTGGCCGGCCCCTGTGGCCAGTCAGCCAAAACTGTCTACTTCGAGTAATACTCGACGATCAGCTGTTCCTGGACCAGCGTGTCGATCTGGGCGCGCGACGGCAGCGTGTGGACCAGGATCCGCATCTTGTCGGGGATTACCTCGAGCCATGCGGGCGCTGGCCGCTCACCGGCCTCCGCCCTCGCCACGATGAACGGCGTGAGCTCGTGGAACTTGGGCGCGATCTCGACGATGTCGTTCTCGCTGACCCGGTACGAGGGGATGTCGACCTTCCGGCCGTTCACTAGGACGTGCCCGTGCCTGACGGCCTGGCGGGCCATGTCGCGGCTCTTGGCGAAGCCAGCCCGGTAGATGAGGTTGTCCAGGCGGCTCTCCAGGATCTGGAGCAGAGCCTCGCCGGTCTTGCCCCTGGTCTTGGTGGCCTCGGTGTAGTAATTGCCAAACTGCTTCTCGAGCACGCCGTAAATCCGGCGCGCCTTCTGCTTCTCCCTGACCTGCAGCAGGTACTCGCTCTCCTTCGGGCGGTTCCTGCCATGCTCGCCAGGCGGGTAGGGCCTGATCTCGATCGGGCACTTCGGCGAGTCGCACTTGGCGCCCTTGAGGTAAAGCTTGGTCTTCTCCCGCCGGCAAAGCTTGCAGTCCGGACCGGTGTATCGCGCCATGAGTGTTGTTTACTCCTGTCGTTTCCGGCTCAGACCCGGCGCCGCTTGGGCGGCCGGCAGCCATTGTGCGGAACCGGGGTGACGTCTTGAATCGAGCCGACCTCCAGGCCAGTTGCCTGGAGCGATCTGATCGCTGTCTCCCGGCCTGAGCCAGGACCCTTGACGAACACGTCGACCTTGCGCATGCCATGCTCCATAGCGCGCCTGGCGGCCGCCTCAGCGGCCATCTGCGCGGCGAACGGCGTCGACTTCCTCGAGCCCTTGAACCCGACCTGGCCGGAAGAGGCCCAGGAGATCACGCTGCCCGCCGGATCGGTGATGGACACGATGGTGTTGTTGAACGTGCTCTTGATGTGGGCGTGCCCGTGGGCAATGTTCTTTCGTTCCTTGCGGCGTACTTTCTTGACGCCGGTTCGGCTCTTTGGAGGCATCCTGCTCGTCAACTCCGGAGGTGATCGGTCCGCGGACGGACTACTTCTTGCCGACCTTCTTCTTGCCGGCCACTGTCTTCTTCTTGCCCTTGCGAGTGCGGGCGTTGGTCTGGGTGCGCTGGCCGTGCACCGGCAGCCCGCGGCGGTGCCGCAGGCCCTGGTACGAACCGATCTCGACCTTGCGCCTGATGTCGGCCTGGACCTCGCGGCGCAGGTCACCCTCGACCTTGTAGTTCGCCTCGATCCAGTCCCTCAGCTGCACGACTTCCTCGTCGGTCATCTGGTGGACGCGCCGGTCGCCGCTAATGCCCGTGCCGTTCAGCGTTTCGGCGGCACGGGTCCTGCCAATGCCGTAGACGTATGTCAGGGCCACCTCAAGCCGCTTGTCCCGCGGTAGGTCGACGCCTACTAGACGTGCCATCGTGGGCAACTCTCCTTCTCATCCGGAGGTCCTGCGCACCGCTCCGCGTCTATGCCCGTCGACGTGGCCCCGGCCTCCGCCCGGAGGTGCTCCTGGCCGCCTGCTCGGCGGCCAGGATTGCGGTACGTGCTTACTCGCCAACTCGTTGCTGCCTAGCCCTGCCGCTGCTTGTGCCGCGGGTCAGAGCAGATGACCATGACGCGGCCATGCCGGCGGATGATCCGGCACTTACTACAGATCTTCTTCACACTCGGCTTGACCTTCACGACGTATTCTCCTTGGTACTCAAATCAGCGCTATCCGGCGGGCCCGCCTACTTGTATCGGTAGACGATCCGGCCGCGACTCAGGTCGTACGGGCTCAGCTCGACGACCACCCGGTCGTCGGGCAGGATCCGGATGTAGTGCATCCGCATCTTGCCGCTGATGTGAGCAAGTACCTTGTGCCCGTTGTCGAGCTCCACCCGGAAGAAGGCATTGGGCAGTGATTCGACTACCGTGCCCTCAATCTCGATGGCGCCGTCTTTCTTGGGCATATCCTCCGCGCTTCACTGTTGGGTTGTAGTTGTCTGCTGGCTGGTGCCGGCTGCTCCTGCTGCTTAGCTGTGCTGGCCTACGGGCCACCGCCTGTTCGCTGGCTCCGCTGCCGCTCTCGTCGCCGATCGCACCACAGCACTTATACAACAGTCACGGGTGGCTTCCCATTCCGGACTATGCTCGCGCACGTGCACCGGAGATGGCGGCCCGCTTGACGCTGATCCCCGCACCCGGCTCGCAACCAGGTCAGATGACAGCCTTAAGGGCCGGAGCAGAGTTTACTTGACCCGGGCCCGCAATGCGAACCGGGGCGCCGAATCCTAGCTCAGCCGCTACCTCGCGGTCCCGCCGACTCGTCTTTGTCAAGCTGGCCTTGGTCTAGCTGGCTGCTCGTGCCGCCCACCTGCCGCCGGCCACGGCCTCCAGGATGCGACCCGACGATCCACCGGCCGGCCATGACCGCGCCCCACGGCCCGATCACCCACAGTGGCCACGGGTACCCGGCCCCGGTCAGCAGCCAGATAACGATGAGCAGCAGCGAGGTTCCGAGCCATGACCCCCAGGCCGCCTGCCAGGCCGGCGAGAAACGGCCATGACCGCGGGCCATAGCCCCCATCACCGAAGAGGCGGGCAATCCGCCGCCAGCGGCCGCGTACTGGCGAGGCAGCGAGGAGGTGGGCAGCGGATAGGGGTCGACGGCGGGCAGGTCAGCGGTCAGCGCTTCGAGCTCACCCATGGTCTTGGCCGAGAAGGCCTGGTCCAGCCGCTCGTTGAACTCCTCGGCGTCGAGCCTGCCGACCGCGTGATGCTCGCGCAGCACGTTCGCGGTACGGTCCCTGTCCTGGTCAGAGGCGCGGATCAGGTTCGGATCGGCGGCCATCATGCCTCCCTCGCGCCGACCGGATGCTGCCCACCGCGCTGGTCAGCGACAGCGTCCGCGGCGATGCTGGCAAATCCGCTCGCCCCGCCGTCCTCGGCCGTCAGGACCCAGGGTCCGTCCGCGGTGATCGCGACCGTGTGCTCGAAGTGCGCCGCCGGGCTGCCGTCGGCCGTCACTACCGTCCAGTCGTCGTCCAGCAGCCGGGTGTGCGGGTCGCCGAGCACCAGCATCGGCTCAATGGCCAGTGCCATCCCGTCGGCCAGGACCGGGCCGCGCCCTGGCCTACCGTAATTCGGCACCGCGGGATCCATGTGCATCGCCGAGCCGATGAAGTGCCCGGTGTACTCCCGCACGACGCCGTACCCACCGCCGGCCAGCGCGCTCGACTCGATCGCGTGCGAGATATCGGTGAGGCGCCGTCCAGCCACGGCGGCCGCCAGACCGCGCCACATGGCAAGCTCACAGGCGCGCAGCAACGCTGTCACCTGCCCGGGAACCGCGCCGACCGGGACGGTGATCGCGGCGTCGCCGTGCCAGCCGCCGACGATGGCGCCGGCGTCGATTGACAGCACGTCCCCGGCGGCCAGCCTGACCCGCTCGCTAGGGATCCCGTGCACGATCTCATCGTTGACCGAGGTGCAGATGGTGGCCGGGTAGCCGTGATAGCCCTTGAACGACGACCGGGCGCCTGCCATTTTCATCTCGCGCTCGGCGATCGCATCAAGTTCCGCCGTGCTGATCCCTGGCTCGGCCGCAGCCGCGGTGGCCCTGAGCATACGAGCGACTACCAGGCCGGCCTCGCGCATCAGCGCGAGCTGGCCCGGCGTCTTGATCTCGATCGACCGTATCCGGCTGAGCCGCATTGCCCCACTGCCTCCCTGTAACACCGTACCCGCAGACATGGGCACCAGCTAGCGGCCAGCACGGTCACGAACGGGACCGGGCGGCCGGACGTCAGCGGATGAACCGGCGGAGCGCCACCAGGGCCCGCTCTGTGACGTCTTCCACCGGTCCGGTGGCGTCGATGCCAAGCAGTATGCCCTCGTCCGCGTAGTACGAGATCAGCGGCTGCGTCTGCTGCTCATAGACCTCGAGCCGGTGCCTGATCGTCTCCTCGCGGTCATCATCACGCTGGAAGAGCTCGCCGCCGCACTCGTCGCACTTGCCGGTCACCGAGGGCGGATCGAACGCGACATGCCAGACCCGGCCGCACTTCCGGCAGGTACGCCGACCCGACAGCCGCCTGATCACCTCATCATGGTCGACCACCAGTTCGAGCACGAGATCCAGGCGGAGCCCCCAGTCCGCCAGCATCTTCTTCAGCGTCTCGGCCTGCGGCAGGTTCCTGGGGAAGCCGTCGAGCAGGAAGCCGGACAGGGAGTCGTCCTCCTGCAGCCTGCTGGCCACCATCGCGACAGTGACCTCGTCAGGGACGAGGTCACCGCGGTCCATGAACGCCTTGGCCTGACGGCCGAGGCCTGTTCCCGCGCTTACGTTGTAGCGGAAGATGTCACCTGTCGATACCTTCGGTATCGCCAGGTGCGAGGCTATGAACTGGGCCTGGGTACCCTTGCCCGCACCGGGTGGCCCTACCAGGACGACTCGCACTACCTGAGGAAGCCCTCGTAGTTACGCTGCTGCAGTTGGCTCTCGATCTGCTTGACGGTATCGAGCCCGACTCCAACCGCGATCATGATGCTCGTGCCGCCGAGCGGGAACTGGTTCCCCGCGTGGACGAGGGCTATGGCCAGCATAGGGATGAGCGCCACGATGCCCAGGTAGAGCGAGCCAGGCGCGGTCAGCCGGTTCAGGACGAAGCGGAGGTATCCCGCCGTGGGGCCGCCAGGCCTGATGCCGGGGATGAACCCGCCAGCCTTCCTCATGTTCTCAGCAACTTCGTCAGGATTAAACGTGATTGATACATAGAAGTAGGTAAACAGAATGATCAGCACGAAGAAGCCGATCATGTAGTACGCGTCATCCCCCCTGACCAGGTGGCTCTGCACCCAGTTCGCCCAGCCCGACGTCGCAGTCCTGTTGCCGAACAGGTTGGCCGCGAGCGCCGGGATGTAGAGCAGGGACGACGCGAAGATCACCGGGATGACTCCGGCCTGGTTCACCTTAAGCGGTATGTAGGTGGACGTGCCGCCGTACATCTTCCTGCCGACCATGCGCTTGGCATACTGCACAGGGATCCGGCGCTGCGCCTGCTCCATGAAGGCCACAGCGGCCACGATCAGCACCCCGACCGCCAGCACGAGCAGGAAGATGAACGTGCCCTCGGTCGCGAAGATCTGGTAGAGCTGGCCAGGGATCACGGCGACGACCTGGGTGAAGATCATCAGGGACATACCGTTGCCAACGCCACGGTCGGTGATCAGCTCGCCCAGCCACATGATCACGGCGGTGCCCGCGGTCATGCAGATCACCATCGTGCCGATCGTGAACACGGAAGTGTTCGGGATCAGTGTTGCCCTGCAGGTGGGGAACAGGTTGCCGCTCTGGGCGAGGGCGATGATCGCCGTCGACTGGAGTATCGCCAGGCCGATGGTCAGGTACCTGGTGTACTGCGTAATCTTCGCTGTGCCCGACGCGCCCTCTTTGCGCAGCGTCTCCAGCCGGGGTATGACCACGGCGAGCAACTGCAAGATGATGCTAGCCGTGATGTACGGCATGATGCCGAGAGCGAAGACCGTAAGATGCAGCAGAGCGCCGCCGCTGAGCAGGTTGACTAGGCCGAGGATGCCTGTCTTCGTCACGTTGGCGACGCAGGTGTGAACCGCTGTCTCGGAGACGCCTGGCGTAGGCAGCGACGCGCCGAGCCGGAAGATCACAATGATGAAGAGCGTGAAGAGCAGTTTCTTACGCAGGTCCGGCGTCCGGAAGGCCTGGTAGAACGCGGTCAGCATGCGCCGTCCTGATGTCGAAGGGTCAACGTCATCTGCCGCTCCTCGGTCGCTGGCGTTCTCGCCAGTGAGACTGGCCAGTGAGCCCGGCGCCGCTTAGCCAAGTGCGACACGCACGCCGAAGTCTAACGCGCTCATCGGACTACGGCAGCCTGCCTGTGCATCCTATGCGGCTCAGAGGCGCCGTAGAGCCTAGCCGGAGCGGCGAGGTCAGAGCTGGGTGGTGGTGCCCCCGGCCGCTGAGATCTTCTCGACTGCCGAGGCAGAGAAGGCGTGCGCGCTGACCCGCAGCCCGCGCACCGCCTCGCCTGATCCGAGCACCTTCACCAGCTCGCCGCGGCGCACCGCGCCGCGTGCCGCGAGGTCGTCCGGCGTGACGTCGCCCCCCTCCGGGTACAGGGTGGCGAGGCGGTCCAGGTTCACCACCTGGTAAGTGGTCTTGAACCGCGCGTTCGAGAAGCCCTTCAGCTTGGGCAGCCTGCGGTGCAGCGGCATCTGGCCGCCTTCGAACGCCGGCGAGATGCTGGTCCTCGCCTTGCTGCCCTTGGTGCCGCGTCCCGCGGTCTTGCCCTTGGACCCCTCGCCCCGGCCCACCCGCGTCTTGGGGGTGCGGGCGCCTGGCGCTGGGCGCAGGTGATGAACCCGCAGCCCCGCGCGGCCGCCCGGGGCCGCCTGCGTGTCCCTGGCGCTGCCCGATTCGGTCTTCGCCACGTCTACTGCACCTCCTCCACGACCACGAGGTGGCGCACCACCTGGATCATGCCGCGGATTTCTGGCCGGTCGGCCTTGACGACGCTGTCGCCGATCCTGTGCAGCCCGAGCGAACGCAGCGAGTCGCGCTGCGCCCTCGTGCCGCCGATCTTCGACTTGGTCTGGGTTACCTTCAGCTCTGCCATCTCATGCTCCCGCTCAGTGTCTCCCGGAGCGCGCCCGTCGGACGAGCCGCCGTCCGGCCGCTCAGTGTCTCCCGGAGCGCGCCCGTCGGACGAGCCGCCGCGCGGCCGCTCAGCTGCCCGGCTCCGCTGCAGTGGCCGCGGCGGCCCGCGCCCTGAGCATGGCGGCCGGGGCCACGTGCTCGATCGGCAGGCCGCGCCGGGCGGCGATCTCCTCAGGCCGCGACAAGCCCTTGAGCGCGGCGACTGTCGCGTGCACCACGTTGATGGGGTTGGAGGACCCGAGCGAGCGCGACAGCACGTCATGCACGCCGGCGCATTCGAGCACGGCGCGCACCGGGCCGCCAGCGATGACGCCGGTTCCGGGGCTGGCAGGCTTGAGCAGCACGACGCCGGCGGTGTCCTCGCCGGTCACGGTGTGCGGGATCGTGCCGCCGATCCTCGGCACCCGGAAGAACGACTTCTTCGCTGCTTCCACGCCCTTGGCGATTGCGGCGGGTACCTCCTTGGCCTTGCCGTAGCCGACGCCGACCATGCCGTTGCCGTCACCGACCACGACCAGAGCGGTAAAGCTGAACCTGCGGCCGCCCTGGACGACCTTCGCGACGCGGTTGATGGTGACGACGCGCTCAAGGTAGGCGGTGCCCTTATCGGCGCCGCCGCCGCGGCGGTCATCCCGGCGGTCGCGCCGCTCGCCACCGCCGCCGCTGCCTGGCCCGGTACCGCGCCGTGCCGGTGCTGCCATCAGAATGTCCTTCTCTCGTTGCTCGTGCTCATGGCTTCGCCGCTCATAGCTTCAGGCCGCTCTCCCGAGCGCCGTCGGCGAGCGCTGCGATCCTGCCGTGGTAGGAGTTGCCGCTGCGGTCGAAGATCGCGGCGCCAATGCCGGCGCCCGCCGCCCGCTCGGCCAGCAGCCTGCCGGCCTCGTGCGCCTTGGCCTTCTTGTCGCCGCTGCCGCCGCGGATCTCGGCTTCCAGGGTAGAGGCTGACGCGAGTGTATGGCCCGCGACGTCATCGACCAGCTGGGCGTAGATGTTCCTCGCTGAGCGGGTCACGACGAGCCTGGGCCGCTCGGCGCTGCCCGTGATCTTCTTGCGTACCCGCAGGTGGCGCCTGGTGCGCGAGGAAGCCCGTGCCGACGTGCGGCTCCTGCTGCGCACGTGCGCGGTCGTCCTGGTGCCAGCCATGTCTTACTTACCAGCCTTCCCGGCCTTGCGGCGGATCTGCTCGCCCGAGTACCGCACGCCCTTGCCCTTGTAGGGATCGGGCTTGCGGAGCTTGCGTATGTTCGCGGCGACCTCGCCGACCTGCTGCTTGTCAATGCCCTCGACGACGAACCTGGTGGGCGTCTCCACCCGCAAGGTGATTCCGTCCGGCGGGCTGACCAGCACCGGGTGGCTGAAGCCGAGGGAGAATTCCAGGTCCCCGCCCCTGGCCTGGACGCGGTAGCCGACGCCCACGATCTCCATGGTCTTGGAATAGCCATCGGTAACGCCGGTGACCATGTTGGCGATGAGTGAGCGGGACAGCCCGTGCAGCGCCCTGATCTCGCCCTCGTCGGATGGCCTGGTCACGGTGATCACGCCGCCGTCGTGGTTGACCTCGATCGGCACGGCGACCTCGAGGCTCAGGGTGCCCTTCGGCCCCTTCACGGTGACGTCGCGACCGCTGATCATCACGTCCACCCCGGAGGGCACGACGACGGGCATCCGTCCGATTCGTGACATCGTCTGCTCCCCTACCAGACGTAGGCGAGGACTTCCCCGCCCACGCCGTGCTTCTTGGCCTGCCGGTCGGTCATCAGGCCGGAAGACGTAGAGATGATCGCAACGCCCAGGCCCCCGAGCACCCTCGGCAGGTTGTCCTTGCGGGCATAGACCCGCAGTCCCGGCTTCGACACCCGCTTGATCCCGGCGATCGAGCGCTCCCGCGTCGGGCCGTACTTCAATGCGATCACGAGCGCCTTGCCGACCTCCGCGTCCTCGACCCGCCAGCCGGCGATGTAGCCCTCTTGCTGGAGGATCTCGGCGATGTGCACTTTGATCTTGGAGTGCGGCATTGTCACGGCGTCGTGATACGCGGAATTGGCGTTGCGCAGACGAGTCAGCATGTCCGCGACCGGGTCGGTCATTGTCATGGCCTGGTGGCCCTCCTCGTCGCGGTTTCCTCGCGGACCTACGACGTGGTCGGTGGGCGCCGGCGGCGCCCAGGTCGGTCTTACGTGTGAATTACCAGCTGGACTTCGTGATGCCGGGCAGTTCACCCCGGTGCGCCAGGGCGCGGAAGCAGATCCGGCAGAGGCCGAACTTGCGGTAGACGGCACGTGGCCGGCCGCACCGTGAGCACCTGGTGTAGGCGCGCACCCCGAACTTGGGCTTGCGCGCTGCCTTGGCGATCAAGCTCTTCTTCGCCACTACTTAGCTCTCCTTGAACGGGAAGCCGAGCCGTCGCAGCAGCGAGCGGCCCTGCTCATCGGTGGTCGCGGTGGTGACGAGGGTGACGTCCATGCCGCGCTGCCTGTCCACCTGATCGGGGTTGATCTCGTGGAACATCAGCTGCTCGGTCAAGCCGAACGTATAGTTGCCGCGCCCGTCGAACTGCCGGTCGGACAGTCCGCGGAAGTCGCGGATCCTCGGCAGCGCCAGCGAGAGCAGCCGGTCGCAGAACTCCCACATCCGGTTGCCGCGCAGCGTCACGTGGACACCGATCGGCATGCCCTCCCTGAGCTTGAACTGCGCGATCGACTTGCGCGCCCGGGCGACCGCGGGCTTCTGGCCCGTGATCAGGGTCAGGTCCCTGACCGCACCCTCGATCAGCTTGGCGTCCCTGGCTGCCTCGCCGACACCCATGTTCACCACGATCTTAGTGACCGTGGGTACCTGCATGACGTTAGCGAACCCGAACTCCTCGCGGAGAGCGGGCGCGATCTCAGTCACGTACCGCTCCTTGAGCCTGGGCGGCACCTTCTCGGCCACGGCGGTTACGCCGCCGCCCTTGGCTGCCACGTCCGGCGCGGCCGCCGCCGCATCGGCGCCGCCGCGCGCCCTGCTCGTCTTGGTCGCAGCCATCAGATGTCCTTACCGGCAGGCCGGATTACCCGTACCTTGTTCTCGCCGTCGAACCGGTAGCCGGCCCGGGCTGGCTTCTTCGTCTCTGGGTCGATCAGGGCGACGTTGCTGACGTGGATGAACGCCTCCTGGTTCACGATGCCGCCCTCCTTGGCACCACGCCGGCCCTGATAGTTCACCTTCGTGTTCTTCTTGATCATGCTGACGCCCTGGACGAGCACGCGCTGGCTCACCGGGTCGGCATGAATCACGGTGCCCTCGCGGCCGCTATCGCGCCCGGCGATTACCACAACGTGGTCACCCTTCTTGATCTTCATGCTCCGCGCCTTGCCTGTTGTTCGACCAGCACCGTTCTTTGCCATCACAGCACCTCCGGCGCCAGCGAGATGATCCGCATGAACCGCTTCTCGCGCAGCTCCCTGCCGACGGGCCCGAAGATGCGGGTACCGCGCGGGTCCCCGCCATCCCTGATCAAGACCGCCGCATTCTCGTCGAAGCGGATGTACGAGCCGTCGCCGCGGCGCCGCTCCTTGCGGGTACGCACCACGACGGCCTTGACCACATCGCCCTTCTTGACGCCCGCACCAGGCAGGGCGTCCTTGACGGTGGCCACGATGACGTCGCCGATGCCCGCGTATCGCCGGCTCGACCCGCCGAGCACACGGATGCACAAGAGCTCCTTGGCACCTGTGTTGTCGGCGACCTTGAGCCGCGACTCCTGCTGGATCACGTCAACTCCTGCTTACTCTGTCTCTGCCGTAAGGGCCCGGCCAGGCCGCCCTGCCGGGCTCCGGGCGGCCCCGCACGGGGTCCTTGTGGTCTTGTCAGGCGCGGCCTGATGTCATTACTTCGCCTTCTCCACGATCTTGGCGACGCGCCACCGCTTGGTAGCCGACAGCGGCCTGGTCTCGGTCAGGACCACCCTGTCGCCCACGCCGCAGGCGTTCTGCTCGTCATGCGCCACGTACTTCCTGGTCCGGCGGATGACCTTGCCGTACTTCGGATGCTTGACCCGGTCCTCCACCATGACGATGACCGTCTTATCCATCTTGTCGCTGACCACGAGGCCTTCCCTGACCTTGCGGTAGCCACGGGCGGGAGCCTGCGCCGTGGGCGCCTCGGTAGCCTCACTCATCGGTTTCAGCCTCCTGCTCCAGCGTCACGATGCCGAGCTCGCGTTCCCGCATCACGGTGTAGATGCGGGCGATCTCCTTGCGTACGGCTCGGAGCCGTCCGTGGCTCTCCAGCTGGCCGGTCGCGGCCTGGAAGCGCAGATTGAACAACTCGATCTTCGCCTCCGCCAGCTTGTCGTCCAGCTCTTCCTCGCTCGAGGCTCGAAGATCGGCCGCTGCCAGTGTCTTAGCCATCACGCCTCACCCAACTCACGCTTAACGAATCTGCACTTCATCGGGAGCTTGTGCATGGCACGCCGCAGCGCTTCCCTGGCGATGGGCTCAGGAACGCCGGACAGCTCGAACATGACCCGCCCTGGCTTGACGTTGGCGATCCACCACTCAGGCGCGCCCTTGCCCGAGCCCATCCGGGTCTCGGCCGGCTTCTTGGTCAGCGGGCGGTCCGGGTAAATCGTGATCCAGACCTTTCCGCCACGGCGGATGTGCCTGGTCATCGCGATACGAGCGGCCTCGATCTGCCGGTTGGACACGTACGAGTGCTCAAGGGCCTGGATGCCGTATTCGCCGAACGTCACCCTGGTGCCGCCCTTAGCAGCACCCGACCGGTCAGGCCTGTGCTGCTTGCGGTGCTTGGTCCTGCGGGGGATGAGCATGCCTCAGCCCTCCTCGCCCGTGGCAGCGGCCGCCTGAGCGCCTGGTGTGGCCGGCTCGGCCCGGCCGCGTGCGTCTCCAGCCGGCGCCTGGTCCGCCGCCCGCGACCCGCGGTCCGTGCCGTCTGGTGATCCTGGCCGGCGCCCGCGCCGCGCGGCCGGCGGCCGGTCCCTGCCGCCAGGGCGCTGGCCAGCCCGCAGGCCCGCCGCTGCCGCCTCGCGCTCGGCGCGCGTCGGCGCGGCGTCGCCGCGGTAGATCCACACCTTCACGCCAATCCGGCCGAATGTAGTCCTGGCCTCGTAGAAGCCGTAGTCGATGTCGGCGCGAAGCGTGTGCAGCGGCACCCGGCCCTCGCGGTAGAACTCTGACCGCGACATCTCGGCGCCACCGAGGCGCCCCGCGCACTGCACCCTGATGCCCTTCGCGCCGCCCTTGATGGCGGTCTGCATCGCCTTGCGCATCGCCCGCCGGAATGAAACCCGGCTCGACAGCTGCTCGGCGACACCCTGGGCGACCAGCTGAGCGTCGATCTCTGGGTTCTTCACTTCCAGGATGTTCAGCTCGATCCGCCGACCGGTCAGCTTCTCCAGGTCGCCCCTGATCCGGTCGGCCTCAGCACCGCGCCGGCCGATGACAATTCCCGGCCTGGCAGTGTGAATCCACACCTTGACCTTGTCCTTGTCCTCGCGCTCGATCTCCACCTTGGAGATGCCGGCCCGCTCCATGCCGCGCTGCAGCATTCTGCGGATGGCGACATCCTCCGCGACGTAGTCCTTGTACAGCTTGTCGGCGAACCACCGGCTCTTGAAGTCGGTGGTAATTCCAAGCCGGAACCCGTGCGGGTTCACTTTCTGGCCCACTAGCGGGTCCTCTCCCTGCGACTGCCGGCGCCGCGGTCCCGCGCCGTAGCGCCCGCGCCGCCGTCCGTAACGATCACCGTGATGTGGCTCGTCTTCTTGTTAATCCGGTAACCGCGGCCCTGCGCCCGCGGCCTGAACCGCTTCAACGTCGGGCCCTCGTCGACCCACGCGCGGCTCACCACGAGAGCGGACGCGCTGGCCTGCCCGGTGTGCTCGGCGTTGGCGATGGCGCTCGCGAGCACCTTTCCGACCGAATCGCTCGCAGACTGCGGCGCGAAGGCCAGCACCGCCTGCGCCTGCTCGGCAGGCAGCCCGCGGATCAGGTCCACCACCCGGCGGGCCTTCCGCGGCGTGACGCGCACGTACCGCGCCTTTGCCCTCGCTTCCATCGGTCCTGCCTTTCGCTCTCTCGCCGGTGGTTAATGTGCCCGGTGGTTTATGTGCCCGGTGGTTAGCGGCGCTGCCGGTCAGCGTGCAGCCGCCCAGCCGTCGCTAGCGACGGCTCCGCCTGTCGTCCCTTACATGGCTGCGGAACGTGCGGGTCGGCGCGAACTCACCGAGCTTGTGACCGACCATCGACTCGGTGACGAACACTGGCACGTGCTTGCGGCCATCGTGCACCGCGATCGTGTGGCCGAGCATCGCCGGGATGACCATCGATCGACGCGACCACGTCTTGATGACATTCTTGGTACCCTTGCTGTTCTGTGCCTCCACCTTCTTAATGAGGTGGAGGTCCACGAACGGGCCCTTCTTAAGGCTACGTGGCATTACCTGCTGCTCCTACCGCTTCTTCTTGCCGCGCCGTCGGGTGATGAGCTTGTCACTTGGCTTGTGCGCCCGCCTGGTGCGCCCCTCCGGCTTGCCCCAGGGGCTAACCGGGTGCCGGCCGCCTGAGGTCTTGCCCTCGCCGCCGCCCATCGGGTGATCGATCGGGTTCATCGCGACCCCGCGGACGCTTGGCCGGCGGCCCTTCCAGCGGCTCCGGCCTGCCTTGCCGAGCTTGAAGTTGCCTTGCTCGGCATTGCTGACTTCGCCGATGGTCGCCCGGCAGGCCGCGTCCACGAGCCGGATCTCACCGGATGGCATCCGCAGGTGCGCATGCCTGCCTTCCTTGGCGAGCAACTGGACTCCGGAGCCCGCCGACCTCGCGATCTTGGCCCCGCCGCCGGGGCGCATCTCAATCGCGTGCACCACGGTGCCAGTCGGGATCGAGCGCAGCGGCAGGCAGTTGCCCGCCTTGATGTCGGCGCCGTGCCCGTTCTCCACAACGTCGCCCTGCCGCACGCCGGCCGGAGCGAGGATGTAGCGCTTCTCGCCGTCGGCGTAGTGCAGCAACGCGATCCTGGCGGTCCGGTTCGGGTCGTATTCAATGTGCGCGACTTTGGCGGGAACGCCATCTTTGTCCGCGCGCCTGAAGTCAATCTCCCGGTAGGCGCGCTTGTGCCCGCCGCCTTGGTGCCTGGCGGTGATCTTGCCGTGCACGTTCCTGCCGCCGTGGCCGTGCAGCGGCCGGACGAGCGACTTCTCCGGCTCGTCGCGGGTCAGCTCGGCGAAGTCCGAGCCGCTCGCGCCGCGCCTGCCCGGCGTGGTCGGCTTGTACCTGCGGATACCCATGTCTGCTTAAGCTCCTATGTTCGTCGTGCCTAGCTGCCCAGGCCGCCGATGTCGATCCGGTCGCCTGCCGCGAGGCTGACGATCGCGCGCTTAGTGTCAGGGCGCTTGCCCCAGCCTTGGCGGGTGCGGCGTCGCTTGCCCGGCCGGTTCAGCGTGTTCACGCCGGTGACCTTCACATTGAAGATCGCCTCGACAGCCTGGCGGATCTGCGTCTTGTTGGCGTCCGGGGCCACGATGAACGTGTACTTGTTGAACTCGTCCTGGAGCCCGTAGCTCTTCTCCGAGATGACCGGCCTGAGCAGGATGTCCCGGTGGTTGAAGATCTTGCTCATCGCTCCTCCTGCCCGCCCGCAGCGCCGGTCCTGGCGACGAAGGACTCGTACGCGGCCCTCGTGAAGATCACGCGGTCATTGGTGAGCACGTCGTAGGTGTTCAGCTGGCCGGGATCGATGAGGTGCACGCCCCTGGCGTTGCGCAGGCTCTTCCAGGTGAGCTGATCCGAGCTGTCGGCCACGACGAGCACCATCGACGCGCCGACTGCGGCACCGGTGACCGCGCTCAGCACGGACACCGCGTCGGCGGTCTTCGGCAGCTCGCCATCGACGAATCCGCTGACCACCTGCACCAGGCCGTGCCTGGCCCGGTCCGACAAAGCGCCGCGGAGCGCGGCGGCCTTCATCTTCTTCGGCGTCTTCTGCGCGTGCGACCGCGACACCGGCCCGTGCACTATGCCGCCACCGGTGAACTGAGGCGCACGGACCGAACCCTGCCTGGCCCGGCCGGTGCCCTTCTGCCGGTATGGCTTCCTGCCGCCGCCGCGGACCTCGCCACGGGTTTTGGTGGCGTGGGTGCCCTGCCTGGCCGCCGCCTGCTGTGCCACGACGACCTGGTGGATCAGCGGCAGGTTCACGGTCGCGTCGAAGACCTCGGCCGGCAGCTCGACCTGCACCTCGGTGCTGGCCGCGGCCGGCCTGTCCTTCTTTGCCGTAGCCTTGGCCGCCGTGCGCGTACCGCGTCCGCCGGGGGCAGCGGCGGG
>Ga0209240_1000356_pt1 | contig 19049 bp, 16 predicted proteins | sample GraSoi_2013_80cm_FD_185828 | JGI IMG/M metagenome (GOLD analysis project Ga0209240, IMG submission 185828) | Grasslands soil microbial communities from the Angelo Coastal Reserve, California, USA - Sample 9_17_2013_80cm (SPAdes) (version 2) | ecosystem: Environmental > Terrestrial > Soil >...
CCCGCAGAAACGAGTTATTCGGACCGCCCAGTGAAGCGGTGACCTGGCGCAAGCGGAGGCGCATCATTCGTGCCGCCAAAGAATGGCTGCGTCTGCTCGATCTTCCAGAAGTCCCGTTTAGATTCGATATTGTCGAAGTCGTAACTGAGCCTAACGAGGAAATTCGTCAGATCAGAAGCGCCTTCCAAATGGAAGAGAACCTCTACTCGCCTTAGGCTCGTAGAATAGCAAATAGCAGATAATGATCCGGAACCCATCGCTCGGTCGTTACAGCCATTCATTTGCTATCTGCTATTTGCGATTTGCTATTCTCGAACGAGCTGAAAGCGAGTTCGAGCCATGCCGGCTGTCGATTATTTGATCGTCGGCCAAGGACTGGCGGGAAGTGTTTTCGCCGCTTTGCTTTTGGAGCGAGATCGATCGTTCATTGTGGTTGACGATCAGGATCGGAGCGCGGCATCGAAGGCTGCCGGCGGGATCATCAATCCGATTACCGGCAAACGATTGAATCGCCCGGCCCTAATCGGTGAGCTCATCCAGGAGGCGTTTTCGACCTACCCCAGGATTGAGCAGCTACTGGGCGCTAGCTTATTCGCTCGACGCGATGTGCTCCGTCTGTTTATCGACAAGGAAGATCAGCAACGTTGGGAGGCTAAACGACAGCTCCCGGAATACGAACCGTATGTTAACCCGGCGAACCCTGACGTCCCGCCTAACCTCGCCAACACCCATGGCGGATTCGAAATCACCGTCGCCGCCCAGCTGGATATCCGCCAATTGATCAGCCGATCGAGATCCGTTTTGATCCAGCAAAACCGGTTGCTAGAAACGCCCTTTCAGTATGATCAGATTAAGATTTCTTCTGCCGGCGTAGACTGGTGCGATATCCGCGCCCAATACCTGGTCTTCTGCGAAGGATACCGCATGAGCGAGAATCCGTACTTCAATGCTATCCAGCTCAACCCGGCAAAAGGCGAAGTCCTGACGCTGAAAGCACCAGAGTTCCGTGACCTCCGCATTGTCCAACGCGGCAAATGGATCTTCCGCAGCTTGTCAGGCGAGCTTCTGGCCGGAACAACTTATTCCTGGGATCGGTTTGATGAAACTCCGACGAGCGAAGCTCTACTGGAGATTCGCAAAGGTATTCAGAGCTTTTGCAAATTCGATTTTGAGATAGACGATCAGCGGGCCGGCGTGAGAGCGGTCACTAAAGCAGATAACCGACCGATTGTCGGAGTTCATCCAAAGTGGCCAAGGCTCGCCATCTTAAATGGGTTCGGCTCTAAAGGCGCCCTGCAGGTACCGTTTTCGGCGCGGCAGCTGCTAGAGAATTTGGAAAGGAACGAGTATCTTCATCCGGAAATCGCTGTATGTCGTCCATCCCTTTGGAAGTAAGCCAGGTTCGATTGACAAGGGCCGCAACAGAGTGGGTTAGCGCCGCGCTTCCCGAGGGAGGATTCGCGGTGGACGCAACCGTCGGAAACGGGTACGACACCTTATTCTTAGCGGATCGGGTTGGGAAAGGCGGAAGAGTTCTGGGGTTTGACGTCCAGAAAATGGCTTTGAACAATGCCTCGGAATTAATCCGGTTCGCCGGCAACCTCGATCGGGTCCGCTTGATTCTGGGGTGTCATTCCGGGCTATCTCGAGCGTTGATCGGCTACCCAAGAATCGATGCTGCCATGTTTAATCTTGGGTATTTGCCGCGAGGCGATCATCGAATCGTCACGCGACCATCCACGACGATTCCTGCCATCGCTGCGGTCGTCGATCGGCTGGCACCAAAAGGGAGAATCTCAATTCTCGCCTATCGAGGCCACCCGGAAGGCCCGGAAGAATACGAGGCCGTCCGGGGATTTTTAGAGCAGGCACAAGGTCTCGAGGTACGACAGTTGACCGGGAATACCGAGACCGAAACCAGCCCTCGGCTTTTTTTGGTGCAGTTGCGGATGTAAGACCGGCGTTATAAGCCGTTGCCTCGCAACTAGTTGACGCGTCATCAAGTGAAAAATTTCACAAATACTTTTGACTTATCCGGCCACCCGTAGTTAAGGTGAGAGCGTTAAGTGTTACTGATGAGGGTTTCACCCAGAGCGAAAGCTTTAGGGTGAGCACAAGTGAAAGGTGAAACCCTTATGGAACATAAGACAATAAGCACAGAGGTAAGAGGGACAAAGCGGGTACTCACGTGGATCGCTGGGTTAAGCGCGATCGTGAGTGTCATCGCCGCTGTCATCCGAGGGATCGCAGGGTCACAGATACACAATTACTCCCACCCGATGGTCGGGTTCTTGGGAGTCTGCATGATCCTCGGTCTATTCGTCGCACTGTTGGCGCTCAACACGCGTTTACAGGTGGCTTTCGACGAAGCAGAAGATCGTTCGCTAGCCGAAGACGCAGAAGTATAACGACATGCTAGCGATTCAACCCTCCCCCCGGAACGTGGAGAACAAACGAAACCAATAAATAACGGGAGGGAATATGGATATTTTTAATCTTTTAATTGCCAAAACTATTAGCAGAACTCCATTCGCCATAAATCAGGACGGAATGGAAAAACGACCGCAAGCTGAGCCGGAATTGCCGGCGATTGATTTCGCGCTTCTTTCGAAAGTAACGCGCGAAGACAAACAGCCAAATCGCAGCCGCGGAGCGTTTGCCGGCAGACCAGCTACGGCAACGATGTAATTATCATCCTCGGTAGCTTCGCGCCGAGGGCATTAATTGTGTATCTGGCGAAGCAACGCACATTGCGGGCTGTAGCCGACCCCGAAGCTCTCGGGGCGGCAGAGCCCGCATCGCTCACCGATGAGTTCGCCCGCCTACAACTGCGGGCATGGCATTTGTGAGCGATGCAGGCTAGCGTAAGATACACCCGCATATGGCAGTCCCGCGATTCTTAATCCTGTCCTTGGTAGCTTGCGGCATCATCGGCGCACGAGCGGACGAACTTCTAGAAGGCTATACCGTCCTAAAGGGGGACGGGTATGCCTTCGAGCTGAAGGCTCCACTTGGATGGGTCTTAGACGATAAGGTTGGTAATCCCCAAGGGTTGAACGTTGTCTTCTATCCGGAACATGCAGGCTGGGACAAAAGCGACGTTGTTTGTTTCGCCAGGGTCAGAAGCTTGGACAACCAAGTGACCAGCATCGAGGACCAAGTGAAGGATACCGTAAAAACTCTCCGCGAAAACGGGAGTCCTAAGGCTGAGGCCAAATTTATCAAAACGCTCACTACTCAGGACGCGAGCAAGGCCAAAATTTACTATTACGCCGGGGATCAGTTTGGGAACAATGAAGCAACCGCTTATATTCAAGCGAAGTCTTCCGTCCATTACATCACCCTTTCGGCTCGAAGCTCGAAGGCTTTTCATGATGCGCTCCCTGCCTTCGACGCATTGGTGACTTCTTACGAAGACCTGACCAAGCCACCACCAAGCTACCTCTCATTCCAGTAGGGCGATGTTGGAACCACAATGGTTAAAATGGGCCAGAGAATTGCAGGCGCTCGCCCAAACCGGCAACCATTTTGCTACTTCAGATTACGACCGCGAACGTTACGCCCGCATCTCTGAAATCGCGGCTGAGATCTTCGAAAAACAAGGAGATACAGAAGGATCCAAGATCCGCACTATTTTCGAGGCCCAATTTGGGTATGCAACTCCGAAGGTCGACGTGCGAGCAGCCGTTTTTCGTGACCGTAAAATCCTGCTGGTGCAAGAGCGAACAGATGGACTCTGGACGTTACCGGGAGGATGGGCTGACGTTAACGATTCCCCATCCGAGGCAGTAGCGAAGGAGGTCCTGCAAGAGAGCGGTTTTCAGGTAAAGGTTGAACGATTATTGGCGGTTTTTGATCGGGCAAAACATCCGCATGATCCCCCTTTTCCATTTCACATCTACAAGATGTTTTTCCAGTGTGAGATCGAGGGTGGAGAGGCTACGCCTTCAGCTGAGACATCAAGTGTAGAGTTCTTCGGACTGGAAGCCTTGCCGCCGCTTTCATTGTCACGGATAACCGAAGAGCAGATCCAATTCTGTTTTCGTGCCGGGCTGAATGCGACAGTTCCAACGGCATTCGACTAGGGAACTAAATATTCACCGCAGAGACACCGAGGACACAGAGATTGAATAGAACTTTAAAACTTTGCCTCCTCTGTGCGCTCTGTGTCTCTGTGGTGAATATTTGAACTCACATGTTCGCCGCGCTTATCCCCGGCCTCATTGTCGTCGCTCTGACGATTGTCGCAATTCGCTTTGTGTTCGGCTTTTTGATGAGACCGGCTGGGTTTAAAAGGCCACCGAGAAAAAATTTCGGGATCCGCACACGTATTGTGCGTGCGCTGGCCTATATCGTGAGCCAGGTGGCGCATCGCCTTCGGTAGCAAGGAACCGCCCAACGTCCGGATACGGTCCCGAACCGGGAGCGGAGCCGTCCCGCGGCGCGCATGCGCGTCAACATAAGGCGCATGCCGTGGAGCGTGCCTCGCTTGCGAGGCCGTGGTAAGCAAGGCTAACGGTCGGGGACGCGCCGCGTTTAACTGCGCTCTTGGGTGTGTGAAGAGACAGACTTCGCCTTTGAGCCCTGACGAAATGGGGTCTCTGCATCACGATGACCCCCTGCTCACCACGGCCTCGCAAGCGAGGTACGCTCCACGGGCTGTCAGCCCCAACGAACCGGGTCAGGCGGCTTCCGGGAATTACCGCTGAAGCGGAATCAAGCACGTCTCTTCGGGTTCGGGCCGCATGGAGAATCCTCCCGGACGAAGGAGAGCTCGTCGCTACCGTTCCTAGCCCTGCAGCAGCAACCGTGTCGGATCCTCGATGCAATCCTTAACTCGGACGAGGAACGTTACGGCTTCCTTGCCGTCCACCACCCGATGGTCGTAGCTCAAAGCCAGGTACATCATCGGACGGATCTCGATTTTGTCGCCGATAGCCACTGGACGGTTTTGGATCTTATGCATGCCCAGAATACCGCTCTGTGGCGGATTCAAAATCGGGGTACTAAGCAGCGAGCCGTAGATTCCACCATTAGTAATGGTGAACACACCGCCGGTAAGCTCATCGAGCTGGAGTTTACCCTCGCGCGCCTTAGCGGCAAAACCTGCCACCGCGCTTTCTAATTCCGCAAAACTCTTTTTGTCGGCATCCCGTACCACCGGGACGACGAGTCCCCGCTCCGTCCCGACCGCGACTCCGATATCGTAGTAATGGTTTTCAACGAGATCATCTCCATCGATTCTGGCGTTCATCGCCGGGTCAACTTGGAGAGCATCAACCACCGCTTTAATGAAGAAGGACATGAAACCGAGCTTGGTGCCATGCCTCTTCTGGAACGCTTCCTGGTAACTTGTCCGCAGATGCATCACCGCGGTCATATCGCACTCGTTGAATGTGGTCAGCATGGCTGCGTTCTGCTGAGCCATCACCAATTGAGCCGCGATTTTCTTTCGCAGCGGCGACATTTTGCGGCGGACACTTCTCCCGTCGCTACTCGGCGCTGGTGAGACTGTCTCCTTTTTTGGCGCCACGGGCGCTTCGTTTGCGGTCGGTTTGGACTCGCTGACTTTCGTCTGGGCCGGTCGCTCTAAATAGTTAACGACATCTTCCTTAGTGATCTGCCCGTGCTTGCCGGTCCCGGCCACTTCAGCTAGAGGAATTTTCTCTTCTGCCGCTAAACGCCGAACTGCCGGACTGAGAGCTGGTTCTTCTTTAACGGGTTCCTCTGACTTGGGCGGAGTGGCCGTGGTTGTTCTCGCCGTCGATTCCTTTGACTCTGATTTCGTTGCCCCGCCAGCGGCATCAATCACCCCCACAACTTGACCAATCTTCACTTCTTCGCCCGCCGGCACCATGATTTGAAGTTGTCCCGACGCCGGGGCCGGCACCTCAGTTGAGATCTTGTCCGTTTCCAACGCGAAGATCGGCTCGCCATCTTTCACGGTGTCACCGTTCTGTTTCAGCCACCCGGATAACACACCCGAGGTAATGGACTCGCCGACGGCAGGAATTTTAACTTCGGTGCTCATGTTGGAGTGCTCAGATAGAAAAGGCGTGCTCGACTAGCTCCCTATGCTGGCGATCATGCCACGCTTTGGATCCAACCGCAGGGCTGGCCGCGGGCGGCCTGCCGGCATATTGAATTGGCCGCGTGGTTAAAGCGTTTAGCAACGGCGAAATGTAGGTCCAAGCACCCATGTTCTTCGGTTCTTCCTGACACCAGACCCATTTTTCCGCCTTACCCAACGGCTCGATAATCTCTTCTATCCGTTCCGCGTTGAGCGGATAAAGCTGCTCGATTCGAATCAGCGCAACATCTTTAGCTTTGCTGGCCTCAGCTTGTTTCAACAGGTCGTAGTACACTTTACCCGCGCTGAAAATGACCCGGGTCACCTTGCTAGGTTTATCGAAGAGAGTCGGACCAAGAATCTGTTGAAAGGACGAGGAAGTGAAGTCTTCCAGGTGAGAAACCGCCCGCTCGCTTCTCAGCAGCGATTTCGGGGTCATCAGGATTAATGGCTTGCGGAAGTCTCTCTTCATTTGGCGCCGCAACACATGGAAGTACTGAGCCGGAGTGGTGAGGTTACAGACCTCCATGTTGTCCTCGGCACAAAGCTGGAGGAACCGCTCGAGGCGAGCGCTGGAATGCTCGGGCCCCTGGCCTTCATAGCCATGAGGAAGCAGTAGGACGATACCGCTTGGTCGTTGCCACTTGGATTCAGAACTGGCAATGAACTGATCGATGACGACTTGGGCGCCATTGGCAAAATCGCCAAATTGGGCCTCCCACAAGCAAAGCATCTGCGGAAAGTCCAACGAGTAACCGTAGTCGAAACCGAGTACGGCCGCCTCCGAAAGCATGCTGTTATAGACACAGAAACGCGCCTGGTCCGGAGTCAGGTTGGATAACGGGATGTAACGCTCTCGAGTCTCAATATGGTAGAGCACCGAATGCCGTTGGCTAAAAGTTCCTCTGCGGCTGTCCTGTCCGGAAAGGCGGACTGGCGTTCCTTCTACCAATAATGATCCGAATGCCAGGGCTTCAGCATAGGCCCAATCATAAGGCCCGCCGCCAGCGTGCTGGCTGCGACGCCGATCCAGCAGCATCTTGCGAATCTGCGGTTGAATCCGAAAACCATCGGGCACACGAGTGATCCGGTCGACAATCAAATCAAACAGGTCTTTCGCAATCTCGGTGGCAGGCTCGCGATGCGTGTAGGCAGGCTGAAAAACGGCGGTTGATTCCTCAAAGCTGCGGTGAAGATCTTTACGCGAGGTGACTTCGCTGGTTTGGACTTCGTTGAGCGCCCGTTCCAGCAAACGTCGAAACTCACGCTCGAGATTGTCCGCGTCTTCTTCGGTCAAAACTCCGGAAATCAGTAGCTGCTTTTCGAAAATCTTGGTAACAGCCGAGTGGGTTTGAATCGTTTTGTACAGCCGGGGTTGAGTAAAACTCGGCTCATCCGTTTCATTGTGCCCGTACCGCCGATAGCAGTACATATCGATGACGATGTCGCGCCCGAACTGCTGGCGAAACTCGAATGCCGTCTTCGCCACAAACGCAACCGCGATGGGGTCGTCGCCGTTCACATGAAAAATCGGCGCTTCGATCATTTTAGCGACGTCGGTGCAATAAGCACTTGAACGAGCATCAGCCGGTAGAGTCGTGAACCCGATTTGGTTGTTAACGATAATATGGACCGTGCCTCCGGTTTCGTAGCCGGGAAGCTGGGAAAGGTTGAGCACTTCAGCCACCACGCCTTGCCCAGCAAAGGCCGCATCTCCGTGGATCAAGAGCGGGAGCACTTTCGTGCGATGCTCTGTATCACCGACGATTCGCTGGCGCGCCCGAGCTTTCCCTTCCACTACCGGATTCACAATTTCCAAATGGCTCGGATTGGCCGCCAGATGAATGCCGACCTCCGTCCCACCTTCCAAGGTCCGGACGCTCTCGTAGCCGAGGTGATACTTGACGTCACCGTCCCCTGCCACCAGGTCCGGAATGTAGTTCTCGGAAAACTCTTTAAAAATCGTGGGATACGACTTCTTCAAGAAGTTGGCCAAAACCGTCAAACGACCGCGATGAGCCATTCCCATGATAATGTCCGAAACTTGAGATCTAGGACATTCGTTTAGGATGGTCTCCAGGATGACCATCAAACTTTCGCTGCCCTGTAAGGAAAAACGCTTTTGACCAATAAATTTGGTATGAACGAATTGTTCAAAGGTCTCGGCCTCCATCAGCCAACGCAGAAGCTGCTTCTGCTGGTTGGCATCAGGGTGAAACAAATCAAAACGGGCTTCAATTCTTTCTCGCACCCATTCCCGAACCTGCTCGTTTTGAATATGCATGAACTCTACCCCGACCGTACCCGAGTAGATTGCATTCAAACTGCTGATTAGGTCGCTCAGTTTAAGCGGCTTACCGTTCTGAAAATAGCGCGATGCGACCACCGTCGAGCCCGGCACGTCGGCCAAACCCAGCGCTTCGAGCGTTAAAGCCGGCTGCACCGGGTCTGAAACCGCCAAGGGATCCAGCTTCGCCTGAGTATGGCCCAAGATCCGGTAATTTGTGACCAGCGCGTCAACCCGGTTCTGTAGTTCGGCATCGACGGACAGTGCAAAAGGAGCAGCAGCGGTTTTATGTCCGTTACGATTCGGCGAATTCCCGAGTTCAAATCCTTCGAAGAAAGCGGACCATGTCGCGTCGACCGATGCCGGATCTTTTTTCCAACGTTGGTGGTATTCGTCCAAAAGATCGGCGTTCCAATCGTTCAAATACGATGTTCTCATATTTTGGCTCTTCAGAGAGCAGAGGACCAGAAATCTAAACGATTAAGCAGAGTCCCCAAACGAATTTTGCCTAAAAATTGGGCCGTGCAAACAACGCCAGACTTCGCCCCGTCGTCTTATACTCCCGACTCCGCCCCTTCGTCTGCAACTCGGGAGGCTATGTCGGGCAGGCCGGCAGGCTACGTCGGACAAGCCAGACTTCCCCGAAATTCTTGATAGTCCGGCTTTAAAAAGGGGCGAAGTCTGTCCGACGAAGCCTCCTGGAGTTTCAGACGACAGGGCGAAGTCGGACGTGATCGAAACTCTTTTCTCGCTCCGGAACCGCCCTCAGCTGTTGAATTTACTGATCACTGATTACTGGTTACTGATTACTGATTACTGGCCACTGGCCACCAACCACTCTCCCATGAAAGTAAGCCCTAGCGATTACCACCTCGACTTCAAAAACAAGCGTGCCCTGGTCACGGGCGCCGGCAAAGGCATTGGCCGCGAAATTGCCGTCCAACTACACGGGTTCAACGCCCAAGTTGTTGCCGTCAGCCGCACCGAATCTGATCTAAAAGCTTTAAAGGACGAAATCGGCTGCGAAACCATTATCGCTGAACTCGCTGGCCCGGCTGAGGCTAAGCGCGCAGCCGAGCAGGCCGGCGATATCGATCTGTTGGTCAACAATGCGGCCATCGCTATCTTGCAGCCGTTTCTAAAAACAACCGTAGACGCTTGGGACGCAACTATGGCAGTTAATCTACGGGCGATTGTCATTATTTCTCAGGTCATCGCAGCCAGAATGATAGCCAGGGGAGTCCCCGGTTCGATCGTCAACGTCTCCAGCATGGCTCGATTTCAAGCCCTGCGGGATCACGCCGCTTATTGCGCTTCCAAGGCCGGGCTAGATCAATTGACGGCGGTCATGGCCGTCGAGCTCAGTGAACATGGGATTCGAGTAAACTCAGTTAATCCCACCGTAGTCTTGACCGAGATGGGCAAGCGAGCCTGGAGCGATCCGGCGAAAGGTGGACCGATGCTAGCCCGAATCCCATTAGGCAGATTTGCCGAGTGCGAAGACATCGCGAGTGTTGTCTGTTTTCTCCTCAGCGATGCTGCCAACATGCTAAACGGCCTCGCTCTCCCCATCGACGGTGGCTTTCATACGACTTAAGGGTTCGCTGTTCCCGGTTCGCCGCTCACCGTTCACCGTTTTTGCGGTTTGCAACCCATCCCCTGAACGAAGCAACTGCGTCCAAATCACATTAGTCCCATGAGTCCCATAGGTCCCATTCGAGATACCACCCCAGGCATTCCTTAACGGCGAACGGTGAACGGCGAACGGTGAACAGCGAGCCCTCAAGCGTCCGCCGCACCCATACGGGTTTCGTCGACGAACTGCTCCGTGGTATTGTCGATCTGGCGGCCAGTTCGTCCATGGGCGGCATGGATGTACATCGTCTTCCGGTCGAACTTTTCCGTGCGGGGCGGGGGCAGAGAAATTTCGTACTTCACCGGTTGATTATGATCGGAGATTTGGAGCTCAGGGTTGTAAACGCTATTAAACTTCCAGAGCATCTTCACAAAGTTCGTCTGGCCGCGTAACAACCGGCCAGCCGCAAGCCCGGCTGCTTCTCGCAAAGCGGAAAAGCCCAGATGTTTGATGCTCAGTACGCGCTGGGTTTCGACCAACTCCCGATAAAACTCCGCTAACGGCAGGCGTGTCGGCATGACCGCGTGTTGGATGTCGAACAAACGGTAATCGCGAGTATTAATGTTGCGGGATTCAGTCCGCCAACTCTCTGTACCCGGATAGGGGGTATTAACACTGATGTTCACAATCTCCGGGATTTCCATGCACCAATCTCGGATCACCTTGAAGCGTTCGCGGTCCCAAGACGGATCCGCGATGATATTGATGGCAACAGAAATCCCCAGAGTTCGGGCAAACTCCAATGCCTCAAAATTTTTCGAAAGACTGACCCGTTTGCGAAATTGCTTCAGGCCTTCTTCATCGATCGCTTCGATGCCGAGAAACATGTATTCCAGGCCTATTTTCCGCCAGAACTGGAACACCTCCTTGTTGCGAAGCAGGATATCGCCGCGCGTTTCCAAATAGTACTGTTTGCGAATGCCTTTGCGCGCGATCATTTCGCCGATTCGCATCCCGTGATCGGCCTGGATAAAGGCGACATCGTCTAAAAGAAATATTCCAGGCTCACGAATCGTAGCTAACTCTTCGATCACTCTTTCGGGTGACTTCGTGCGATAGCTTCTCCCATAAAAAGTCCAAGCACTGCAAAACACGCAATCCCAAGGGCAGCCGCGACTGAATTCGATTGAAGCGCACGGATCGAGCACTCCGATGAAATAACGCTTTCGATGGCGCAACAAATCTCGAGCTGGGAGCAGCTCATCCAGGCTATGCACAAATTCGGGCCGCGGACCTTCACCCTCCAGCGTAACGACGCCCGGAATCTTGTGGAGAGAGCCGCGGTCACTTTGGGCGGCTTCGAGTAGTGCCTTCATCCCAGGTTCGCCTTCGCCTTTCAAAACGCAGTCCAGGGCCCCGGCTGCATGCTCCAATATTTCCTGCGCGGTAAAGGAAGCGCTATGGCCACCCACGACGATCAGGCATTTCGGAAGCCGCGAACGGGTCGCTTTGGCCAGATCAATAATTTCGGGGACGTTTGCCAGGTAATTGCACGAAAAAGCCACGGCATCCGGTTGCCATTGGTCGATCACGCGGAAGTAGTCGCGGTGAGTCTCAGCCTGCAAATCGATGATCTCAACGTCGTGCCCTGCGTCTCGGCAAGCCGCAGCAACCAGCTCAAGGCCAAGTGGTTCCAGCCGTAAATAAATCTTGGAATACATTAGGCAGCTCGGATGAACAGCAAGTAATTTCATACCTCCGGACAGACCTCCGTTTTTGTTTATTCACGCAGTTTGACGCAAAAAGGTTTCATTTTGCGTTGGGAGCATTTATCAAGCCGGTTGTGGCGGACCATAACCTTTCGTCATTAATCCTTGGTTCCAATGAATCGCCCTTCTATTCTCCGGTTTCATTCGTTTTCCGGCAGTGTGATGGACCTGCCACCCACTTTGTGTCACTTTTGCCTCGGTGGAACCCGGCTTGCGTCCCGGCCAAGCTAATTCACGTGCGAAAACTGAGCAAGAAAAGGACTCTTCAAGGAATACCCGCAACTCCGGTTACCGAGGGCTGCTCTCTTACTGTCGATGATCAAGGTTGAACATCTGACAAAGGAGTACGCAGGGGTCGTCGCTATCAAGGAGATCAGCTTCGAGGTTGCTCGCGGAGAGATTGTCGGCTTCCTCGGGCCAAATGGCGCTGGGAAGAGCACGACGATGCGAATCCTGGCCAGTTACCTCCCTCCGACCTCGGGACGGGCAACGGTTGCGGGCTTTGATGTATTTCGAGATTCGCTAAAGGCTCGTCGGCGCATTGGCTATCTGGCAGAAAATGTCCCTCTCTACCATGATATGCGGGTTGACGAGTATTTACGCTACCGAGGAACTCTAAAAGGTTTGTCTGGCCGGAAGCTGAAGGGCCGAGTCGGCGCTACTAAAGAATTGTGCGGACTACGGGAGGTTGGCCGGAAAAAGATTGCCGGACTCTCCAAAGGGTTTCGCCAGCGCGTCGGACTCGCTGAGGCCATGATTCATGAACCAGATCTGCTCATTCTGGATGAACCAACTATCGGACTAGATCCGAACCAGATCCGTCAAGTGCGTGAACTGATAAAGTCGCTGGGCGAACGGCACACGATCTTGCTTTCTACTCATATTTTGTCCGAAGTAGAGGCCACCTGTAACCGAGTGTTGATTATCAATCGAGGTAAACTCGAAGCTTCAGATTCTCCCTATAACCTGGTAAACCAATTGCGTACCGCCGGGCTAGTGAACCTTGAGGTCAAAACCGGGACCGAGGATCCAACCGAATATTTGTTGAAGATACCGGGGGTCAAAGAGGTTCAGCTTGAAATCAATGGTGTCTGGCGAAAGGGTTGGATCCGCATTGAAGCGAATTCAGATCTGCGAGAGGAGATTTTTGGTCTGGCGGTCGAACGAAAGTGGATTATCCGGGAATTGAGTAAAGAACGAGCAACACTGGAAGATGTGTTCGTGGAGCTCACGCACACGGAAAGCTAGTCAATGATAAGAAGAGTTTGCGCCTTGTTAGTCCGAGAGCTTTCCGCCTTTTACTACTCACCGGTCGCCTATGTTGTGTTGTTCTTTTTTCTAATCCTGAACGGATTGGCGTTTTGGTTCTCCATTGCACCGCTCAGTCATGGGCCGTCGGAGTTGACGGTGGTGCAAATCTTTTTCAACAAACTCTCGTTTTGGATCGCCTATCTCCTGGTCTTCCCGGTCATCACGATGCGGTTGTTTTCCGAAGAATTTAAGCTCGGCACCATCGAGACTTTGATGACCGCTCCGGTTCGCGACTGGGAAGTGGTAGGTACAAAGTTTTTAGCGGCGCTTCTATTTTATCTCACCCTTTGGCTGCCGAGTTTGCTTTACTTCCTAATTTTCGGGTGGTTAGTAAATCGTGAGGCAGCCGGCATGGGGGCTCAACTCTGGGCTCCTTATCTCCTGCTGCTGGTCATGGGCATGTTCAATTTGTCTCTGGGCTGTCTAGCGTCATCACTGACCTCGAACCAGATCCTAGCAGCGATGATCGCGTCGGTCTTGGTTATGGGGATTTTCTTCCTAACTATGATCGGCTACGCTATAGGCAGTAGCTCACCGATTCTACGCGAGATTACTTCGTACGTCGCGCAGCTTGACCATATGGACACTTTTTCGCGCGGCGTGATCGACAGCCGGCCCCTGGTTTTCTACCCTACTTGTACTGCCTTGGTTTTGCTCATCACCTATCACGTTTTCCAATATCGCCGGTGGAAGGTTTAGCAGCTCATAACTCAGACTTTCATGCGCGAAAAAGCCTCCCGTCAGATCCCCAGAGTGCGGATTGCGCTGAATGTCGGGATTCAAATCGCTCTTGCCTTGGTAATAGTTTTTCTACTGAACTATCTGAGCTTTGAGCGGTTTAAGCGCTGGGATCTTTCTCATAATCGGAAGTATACCCTCTCGCCTCTAACTCGCCAAGTCTTAGGCTCATTGAAGAAAGAACTTAGAATCTATGTTTTCTCTTCACCGCAGGGAGCAAAATCTCCGGGATCCGAACTGTTAGATGACACCGTATCATTACTCAAGGAGTATCAGCACGCCGGCGGACACCGAGTCAGGGTTGAGACCATTGATCCGTATTTAAATCTCACCCGCATGCTCGAGCTGCGGGACAAATACAAATTCGGCGCAAAGGATAACACCGATAATATGGTCCTTCTGGACTATGACGGGAAACAAAAGAGTATTCCGACGGCGACGATGGCCGACTACGGCGAACAACCAGGGTTCGACCCGGATCAGACTCCGGTAGTGAAAGACTTCAAAGGCGAACAGATCATTACTAGCGCTCTGATTCAGTTGGCAGAAGAAAAGCAAATCAGAATTGGCTTAATCAGCGGCCACGGAGAGCTTCCGGTGACAGATGAAGCCGACCTGGGTCGTTTCCGCAGCGCCCTCGGACATCAAAACGTCGTTCTCCAAGAACTCGGGATGGAAGGACTCGACAAAATTCCTAGCGAATTCTCTGCCTTAATTTTGGCCGGACCTCAGTACGATTTAACGGAGCATGACGCCGGAATCTTACATCATTACTGGGATGAAGGTGGGCGTCTGCTAATTCTCTTGAACGGTCGCGCTAAAACCCCGGTCCTCGACAAATTGCTAACCCAGCTCGGCATAGTGCCCGCCAGGGATTTAATCGTTTCCAATTTTCAGACCCAGACGGAGGATCGAATAACTCTGGATGTGTATACCCGTTTTTTGGGAGCAACGCCTTTCTTAAAACCGCTTAGCGGAGTTATCGGATTCTTCCCCGGCGGCACCCGGTCTATCGACGTCAACGAAAGCCAACTCAAGGAAGCAGGCATTCGGGCAACTCAAGCGTTGGTACCGGCTATCGAGTCTTACTGGGGCGAAAAGGACGACTTCCTGGGCAGCAATGCCGACCCGGTTTTTCATCCTGGGGTCGACCTGAAGCCGCCGCTGACTGTAGGCTGGGCATTGGAAAAAGGAGCTGTGGAGGACCAGAGCATCCAGGTCCGATCATCGTCGCGGTTGATGATCGTTGGGAACGCCGATTTTATTCGGGACGAATGTTTAAATCGCTCGGTGCCGGATACGAACTTCCTGCTGCTGTGCATCAATTGGCTTTCGGATCGACAGACCTTGCTCGCCATCGCGCCTAAGGAGACCCCTATTTACACCCTGGATTTGAAGCCTGGCCAGATGGATCGGATTGTTCTCATCGTGGTTGCCGGCATACCAATGTTGGCGGCTGTATTCGGCACCGTAGTCTGGGCTGCGCGCCGGCGTTAAGCAATGAAGCTAAGTACAACGTTGGTCCTCTTGGCCATCGCCATCGGGTTGGGCATCTTTATTTGGGTCCTCGATCATAAAAGCCCCGCCAACCGAGAAGCAGCTCGGCGCGCCTACCTGGTTGATCTCGACCGTAACGACATCACCGAATTAGAAATTGAAAATGGCGACACAAAAACTCGCTTACAAAAAAGCAACGATGGTTGGCGCTTAACCTCGCCTATTGCCGATCGAGCCGATGCCAAAGTCATCGATACGCTTCTCTATTCCGCGCAATTTTTAAAACGCAATGACTCCATTACCAACCTCGGTAAAGGGGATCAGAAAAAGAACTATCTAAAACAGTTCGGCGTACTACGATCGCGCCTCATCTTGCGTTGTCTGGGGAAACAGACTCACATCGAACTGCAATTCGGAGGAGAAACGGCAGTCGAGGGCTCCTGTTATGTTCGGGTTGGCCCAAAAGATGATGTTTTTGTTACCGACAACGACCTGAAAAACGTCATCTCCAAGCCACCAGACTTCTTTCGAGACCATCAGCTGACGCCCTTCCTTGCTCCTGAAATCGATCGAATTGTTTTGACCCAAGCCGCCGGTGAGATTGAGCTAACCCGGCAACAAGATCAGTGGCAAATCGAACGGCCGATCAAAGCGCGGGCTAGTCAGGGAGCCGTCAATCGGATGCTTAAGAAAATAAGCGAGACCCCGGTGCTTCAGTTCCAGGACGAAGAAGCCGGAGGAGAGTTCGAAACCGAGACTTCGCCGAATGCGATTTCACTATTTTCTGGGGAGTCAAAAGTGAAGATCGCCTGCGGAGCCCCTGTTTCTAACCAACCGGGGCACATTTTTGTCCGAGTATCGGATCGGCCTTCCACTTTCATCGTGGACGAGAGTTTGGCTCAAACTCTGAACCAAAAGCCAAATGACTTAAGGGATCGAAAAATAGTGCGGCTGAACTCAGATTTAATCGACCGTATTACCATCAGCACCAAAGGCCAACCCAGCGCTCAATTGAGCCGAAAGGAAAGTCGGTGGGTGATCTCTGACCAGAAGGATGCACCGGCAGACGCCGAAGCGGTGAATCGCCTATTTAATACGCTCAATTCGAACGATGTTAGTCGTTTCGTTTCCGACAGCGCGAGTGACCTGATCAGTTATGGCTTGGATGCGCCTTCGTTGGAATTCGCTTTTAGTTCCTATTCTTCGGAAAACACAGCCGAGGAGAACGCCGGAGAAACTAGAATTGCAACGCTGGCTATCGGTCGTGCCGACGACCAAACCTATTATGCGCGGGTCGAAGAAGAACCCTATATTGTCGCGTTACCGAAGCGAATCGTTGATCAGCTTCCCACCAATGACTTCAGCTTCAAGTCCCACGAGGTTCTGAATCTGGAGAGAAGCGACTTGGTATCAGTCGAAATCACCAAGAAGGGGGCAACCGTTGTGCTGACACGCAATGCTAAAGGACAATGGGTCGTACAGGGAGCAAACGGTACGCAGAACGATCTAGCGATTCAGACCTTTCTCAATACTCTCAGCGGCCTGCGGGCCGTGGCTTGGGTGTCGGAGAAAAGCTTGCCCGCTGAGCCGACCGAGGAGACCATCGTAATGCACCGGAAGAGTGAACCTCAGGAGATCGTTATCCAAATCGGAGAGAAAGCTCCTCAGGGGGACGAATACGCCACCATTTCAACGCTACCCGGTACCTTTTTAATCCGAGCGTTGGACTTCCAAAACCTGCAGGATTCTTTGGTGCGTTAGGCAGGAAACGAGCGTGAACGAGCGAGATCGTCGGGAACGCCGGGAACGATGTGCTTGTGGGCGACTTTGGCGGTGCATTGACAATTTCGCGCATGTCTCCCGTTCACGGCGTTCTCGCTCGCTTCCGCTCGCTCACGCTCGTTGTGCTGAATAAGCGGTTACAACGCCGCCGGAAAGCTGTCGAGCAGCTGCATTAGCGAATCCGGCTTGTTCTAACAGCGCCGTCATCGCTGAGCCTCTCGGAAAACGTTCGATGCTTTCGCCCAGATACTCATAAGCCGCCGGCTCGCCCGTCAGCCACCCGGCAAGGCGCGGGAGGACTAAATGCAAATAGAGCCGGTAAGCCGGAAGCAGAAGGCCTGAGGGTAATGAGAAGTCTAGTATGACGAGGTGCCCGCCCAAACGGGTCGTCCGCGCCATCTCAGAGAGCGCGCGTTCCAAAAAAGCCATGTTTCTTAGCCCAAATGCGACCGTAACGACATCGAACGAAGCATCCGCGAAAGGTAGCGCTAACCCATCGGCAACCACCAAGTGGTCAACTTTTCGCTTACGCGCCACTTTGAGCATCGGGATACAAAAGTCAGCGGCAACCACAAGAGATTCCGCGTTCATCGTGGCCAACTCCCTGGCCAACACCCCGCTCCCGGTTGCTAGGTCGAGAATGCTGCTGGGTTTCCAGGCTGCCACAGTCTGACAAACGTACTTTCGCCAACTTCGATCCAGACCGAGACTAAGAACTTGATTAGCCAGGTCGTAGCGGGGTGCTACCCCAGCGAACATCTCGCGAATCGACTTCGAATTGGCCGCAGAAAAGGGCGATGGCATTCTACATTCGTGCTCACGAGAGGACTCGAACCTCCACGGGTTGCCCCATACGGTCCTGAGCCGTACGCGTCTGCCAGTTCCGCCACGTGAGCGAGGAGGGCAAAGCTACCAAACAAATAGCAGATCGCAACCGGGAAAGGAGTTCAGGAGTTACAGGAGTTCAGAAGAGCAGACGGAAACGTCCTCGGAGGCGGTCTTTCTCCTGAACTCCCGAACTCCTGTAACTCCTGAACTCCTTTCTTCAGCTGAGCCTCATCGGCATCAACACGTACAGGAATGCCCCGTGAATCTTAATCACGCCCGGGCTCATCTCATCAATCAGATCCAAAAACACCTCATCGGTCGGAAGATTCCGAAGCGGAGCCATCAGAAATTCCGGGTTAAACGCAATCGAGAAATCCTTCCCTTTATACATTACTGGCAGTGACTCTTTCGCCTCGCCGACGTCAGGAGTTACCGCCACGATGTCCATGTTTCCTTTGCTAAATATTAGCTTCACCGAGTTCGACTTCTCGCTGGCGAGCAAAGACACGCGCCGGACCGCATTCAGAAAGATCTCTCGTTCCAAGGTGATCCGCTCTTTCGCCTCCGACGGGATTACCTGGCGGTAATTCGGGTAATTTCCTTCGATCAACTTTGAAACTAGCAGCGCGTCGTTCAGCTCAAAAGCAATCTGATTCTCGCCGATGCTCAACTTAACGTCGCCTTCGTCTTTCACCAAGCGCTGCAGTTCCAAGACGGCTTTGGTAGGAATGATGACATCGATTTCTTGGCTCCGAGGAAACTCCAGTTCGAGATCAACCAGCGCCAGCCTTCGTCCATCGGTCGCGACCGCCGTGAGTTTGTTTTCCTTGAAGGAAAAGAGAATACCGTTCAGGACGTAACGCGTTTCGTCGGTCGAGATGGCATAGGAAGTCTTGCGAAGCGCGTCTTTGAGGTCCTTCTGAGCGATCGAGAATTCTTTAGCATTTTCAAAACGAGCCAGAGGGGGAAATTCCTCTTCGGGTAACCCTAGTATCTTGAAATAGCTCGAACCGCTTCGGATGGACGCGAGGTTCTTGGTATCAACTTCCGCGTAAATCTCTGCGGCTGGCAGTTCACGAACGATCGAAAATAGGCGTCGTGCCGGCAAAGTAGTGGCTCCGGTACGTTCCACTTGTGCTTCTACCCGGCCGCGGACACCCACATCCAGATCGGTAGTGGTCAACCGTAACT
>Ga0209240_1000357_pt1 | contig 19044 bp, 17 predicted proteins | sample GraSoi_2013_80cm_FD_185828 | JGI IMG/M metagenome (GOLD analysis project Ga0209240, IMG submission 185828) | Grasslands soil microbial communities from the Angelo Coastal Reserve, California, USA - Sample 9_17_2013_80cm (SPAdes) (version 2) | ecosystem: Environmental > Terrestrial > Soil >...
CCCGGCAGCATGTCACATCCACCACATCATCCCCCGCAGCCGAGGCGGCGCCACCAGCCTGAGTAACTGCCTCCTGCTCTGCAGCTTCCACCACCTGATCATGGTGCACCGGTGGGGCTGGACCATCGCCCTCAACCCCGACGGCACCACCACCGCCACCAGCCCGGACGGCCGTATCCTGCACAGCCACAGCCCACCTGCCACGGCCGCCTGACCAGGCGGTCTCAGCTCTCTGACCGCTAAGAGCCTGAATGGCCAGGGTCTCTAGGCGCGGGATCAGTCGAACCGGATATGACGGATGGTTGTCGCATATCGGCGCAGCGAGGCCCGCAGCGGGCCGTCGGTCGACGGCGTGATTGTCAGTCCTGCTGAGCTGGAGATGGCATCGGCCACCTGCGCTACTGTCTGATGGTCGGTATGGATGTGCTGGGCGAACTCTGGTTCACGAAGCCGCTGCAGGCACTCGTCCAGGTGATCGATCGCCCAGTTCCCGCGCTTGAGTTCGGTTCCAAGGCTGCGTCTGCCCAGCCGCCGCCGCACGGTCGATGGCTCGGCCAGCAAAGCGAAGTGGTGCACGGCGAAGCCGTAATCTCGCAGGCAGCCAATGATCTCGCTGAAGTAGTCAGGATCGACAAGCGTCATGGGGACGATGACCGGCCCGTCGTAGGAGACCAGCGTCAGGTGCAGCAACTCCACGACACTGTGTCTCCAGACCGCCATGTCCTGGAAGTTTCCCCGCAGCCCAGCTGGCAGCATGCGGCGCATGCCGTAGCCGACATGCTCCGGGTCGCACACGACACTACCTGGCAGCCGCCGGTTCAGCTCATAGGCCGTCGCGGTCTTGCCACCTCCGAAGGGGCCATTGATCCACAGCAGCATGCCGTCGGACAGTACTGGCGGATTCCGACCCTGGGCAAGCGCGGCGGCACGCGTGCACCAGACTTCCCTTGTCGATGCCGATCCCGCGAATCCGGGGCGTGCAGCGGGCGAGTGCCAAGCCGACTGGGAACGGCCGTACGTCCACTAATTCGACTATCTACTTGCGCGGCTGCAGGCGTCGACCGGAACCCCGGTGCCAACAACCCGGCGGTCTGGTGGCTAGACCAGCAAGTCCGTCACCAACTCTGGCGGCAGGCCGTGCGTCTCGTGCAGGTAGGTCAGTTCCCTCTCGCTAAGCGGTCGGCCCGGCTCGAACTGCGCGAGCACCTTCCGGCCTCGCGTCAGCAGCCCGGCGAACCGCTGCTCCTCCTCCCGAATCACGTCGCCCACCGGACCGTCGTCCTGGCCGAATCGCGTCAGAGTGTCATGGATGAGCGGGTCCGGCAGGTCATTGAGCGACCGGGTTCCGTCATCGCGCCACAGGATCGTCAGCACCCGCCTGAGCAGCCGGCGCAACACGTAGCCGCGGCCAGTGCTGGACGGCCGAACGCCGTCGGCGATGATCACCATGCTCGCGCGCAGATGGTCAGAGAGGATGCGCAGTGAACGCTCGTCCGGCTGCCAGAGGCTACGCAGCGTACTCATCCAGGACTCAAAGATGTCGCATCTGAATACCGACGACTGTCCCTGCAGGACCATGACCAGCCGCTCCAGCCCCATGCCGGTGTCGACGCTGCGCTGCAGTAGCGGCTCGAGGCTGCCGTCGGCAAGCCGCCGATAGCGCAACGTGACGTGGTTCCACAGCTCCATCCAGCGGCCGTCCGTGCCAGGCGTGCCCTGCGGCGGGCCGTTGCCGGTCCAGACGAAGATCTCGGAGTCCGGGCCGCACGGGCCGGTTGGACCGTTCGACCACCAGTTCTCCGTCGTCGTCAGCTCGACCGGCACGCCAAGGTCGTCCCATGTGCGCAACGACTCGGTGTCAGGCTCCACTTCGCCGTCGCCGCCAAAGACCGTCGCGTGCAGCCGGTCGAGACCGATGCCGAAGCCGTCGACGAGTAGTTCGCAACCCCAGCGCAGGCTCTGCGGCCCGTCATAGTCGCCGAGCGACCAGGACCCCAGCATCTCGAACACGGTCAGGTGGGTTTCATCACCGACCTCGTCGAGATCGGTTGTGCGCAGGCAGCGCTGCGATCCGGCCAGCCGCCTGCCCAGCCGGTGCGGTCGGCCCTCCAAATACGGGGTCAATGGGTGCATGCCTGAGGTCGTGAACAGGACGGGGTCCCCGTCGGGCGGCACCAGCGAGCTGCCGCCAATCAGCCGATGACCTCGGTCGCCGAAGAACTCGAGGAAACGGCCAGTCGTGTCGGTCATGCCAGGATCTCCTTTTCGGTCGGCTGGGCACCGGAAAGGGACCGCTGGCGCGGGCCGCGAGAAAAGGGACAGGATGACGCACCGGCGAGCCGTTTCCGGTCGCCAGCGGGTACATAATCAGGCAGCGGCAACCGGCGAGCTAATAGCTCGCGCGGTCGCGATCATGCCTGTCATGTCCCGAGTGTAGGCAGCGGACTGCGGCAGAACCAACACCTTTTATCAGACCGAGCCCGGTTGTCAGACCGAAGCCGGCGCGTCCCTGCGCACGAGGACGACCACCAAGCGGGCGGCCACCGGCAGCGACCGATCGTTGCCGGCCTGCTCCCCTTTCACATGAATCTCGTAGATGACCGACTCGTTCAGCGGGACATCGGGTGATCGGTCGGTGCCCCAGTCGAAGAACAGGTTGTGCACCACCGACCTGGGCACCTGCGGCGCTGTCGTCGCCGTTACGGGAGTTCTCGTCGCCGAAGTCGCAGGGCAAGCAGGCAGGCGTCCAGTCGACGCTGCCCCCGACGGCTTCGGCATAGGGGGCGAGCAGCAGCTTGGCGGGGTTGCAGCGCAACCGGCGTGAACCACGGCCGGGCGCGGCCAGCCGCCCGGACCGGAACGTTCAGGTTACTTCCTGGCTCGTTCAGGAAGATGCGCACACCTCCCAGCCGGACTACCTGACCAAGCGCCGATCGCCGCTGCTCCAAACAACAGCGATGGCCCATTGACGCCGTTCTTTGACCGTCCATGGGCCATAGCTGTTGAATCGGCCCGGCGTTGGACACGCGCGTGAAGCGAAGCTCTAGCCGGTAGCGGCCGGATCGCCGGGATTACCGGGATCGTCCGGCGCCGCAGGAGCCGAACTGCGGGCCGGGGTCTGCTCGAATATGTAGTAGATCCCCACGAGGGCGCTGATTGCCAGGGACGCGGCCGGCCTCACGAACGCTACGCCGACGGCGGCGGTGTAACCCACGTTGCCGATGCCGAATCGGATCACCGCCGTCTTGGCGGCCGCGGGCGTGAGGGCGATCTTCAGGTGCTCATGCCGGATCGCCCACCAGAACAGGATTCCGAAGCTCAGCGACATGCCCTCGAACACGCCCTGGTAGATCGCCGTCGCCAGCGAGGCGTCGAAGTGTCCGGCAGGGAGGTAAGCGGCGAAGGTTGAGGTTCCGAACGGAATGCACACCACGAAGAACAGCAGCAGCAGATTGAGGAACAGGAGGGTCCGGTCGATCCTGGCGAAGTTCTTGAAGAGCGTGTGGTGGTTGACCCAGATGATCCCGATCGTCAGGAAGCTGACCGCGAATGCGGCGAATGACGGCAAGTGATGGTGCAGTAGGTAACCGAGCTGCCCGTGTCCCGGTCCTGGCACCGCCAGGTCGAGAGCGAGCAGCGTGATGGCTACGGCGAACACGCCGTCGCTGAACGCCTCCAGCCTGTCGCTTTCCATGTCACCCCTGGGATCCTGGCCCGTCTGAGATTACCGAGGGCATCGCCTGACGCCGGCCAGCGCCCGCCAGGCCGGCCTATATGACCTGGGCCGGGCTGACCCCGATGCCGCGTGAACCGCTGCTCGCGTAGGCGGCGAGCGCGAATCGAAGTACATCGACGGCTTCGTCGCCGCTCCACATCAGCGGGCCCTCGCCGGTTCGCAGCCACCGCAGCCAGTGCCGGCCCGAGTCGCGGAAGCTGCTTGCCCAGTCGTCGTCGAGCGCGTGGTAGCCGCGCATCTCGCCGTCGACGTAGACCTCAAGGCTGGGCTGCTGGACACCGCGGCCGGTACACCTGTTGACCCGCGCGAAGCCTTTGCTGCCGGTGACCTCCCACCGCTCGTCGTTGGTGTAGTAGTCCGACCGCAGGTACAGGTCAGGCGCGAGCGTGATGTCCCAGACGCCACGGACGCCGTTGGCGTGCTGCCACGCGATCATGGTGGGCGCGTCGAGGTCGATGCCGTGGCCGAAGGAGGTCGTCCCGATCCAGGCCCGCACCTCGCTGACCGGCCCGAAGAGCCACAGTGCCGTCGACAGCTTGTGCCAGCCGTCATCGAAGACGAGGATGCCCCTGCCACGCTTCATCTGCTCGATCTGCCACTCGAAGCTGCTCCACGGCACATCCCAGCCACCCGCGCCGCTGCCGACCATCTTCATGTGGTAACCGGCGATGGTGCCGAGCTCTCCGGACTCGAAGACGGACTTGAGCCGCCGAAGCGGCTCGTAGAACAGGTAGTTCTCCATCACCCGCAGCACCAGGCCGTCGGCCGTGGCCGCGTCCAGCATCCGCTGCGCGTCGAGCAGGTCGTTGCATATCGGTTTCTGCAGGTTGACATGCCAGCCGTAGCCGAGCAGCTCGATCACGCCTTCGGTATGCAGCGGAATCGGCAGCAGCGCCTCCACGGCGTCCACATCGATGCCGCTCGCCGCCAGTTCTGCGACGGAGGCGAACGTAGCAGCCTGCGGCCAGTCCGCCTCCCGCTGCACGCGGCGTTCCTCGCTCGGGTCAACGAGGGCGACGACCTCGACGTCAGGGTTGTTCACGTAGGCGCGCACGTTCAGGTCATAGATCCGGCCGAGTCCGATGAACGCAGTCCGCACCGGCCGGTCGTAGGGCACGAACGCCATGGCAGACCCCTTATTGCCGGTTCGGAACTTCTGTACCGTTAGCCAGGCATGCTAACGCCTCGTCCTGTTCGGATCTATCCGCCCCTTGGCCCGAACCAACCCGCCATCTACACTGACGGCACCCGCAGGCACAGCCAAGGAGCGAACATGACGGACGTGGCCAGCGCCGACGTTCAGGGGACGTGCAGCGACCGCTTCGAGCCCGTGCGCGCCGCCCTGGCGGAACGGCTGGCCTCCGGCAACGAACTAGGCGCATCGATCGTGATCAACGTGGGCGGCGAAACGGTCACCGATATGTGGGGCGGCTTCCGAGACGAAGCCAGGACCGTTCCGTGGACCAAGGACACCATCACGAACGTATGGTCGACCACGAAGACGGTGACCAACCTGGCGGCGCTAATGCTGGCCGATCGCGGCGAGCTTGACGTCTACGCGCCTATCGCCAGGTACTGGCCCGAGTACGCGGCCAACGGCAAGCAGGACATCGAGGTCAGGCACCTGCTCTCGCACACGTCGGGAGTGTCGGGCTGGGATCAGCCGTTCCGCACCGAGGACATGTACGACTGGGACAAGGCCACCTCGCAGCTCGCCGGGCAAGCCCCGTGGTGGGAGCCGGGGACGGCGTCTGGCTACCACGCGCTGAACCAAGGACACATGGTGGGCGAGCTGGTACGCAGGATCACTGGCAAGTCGCTCAAGCAGTTTGTCGCCGACGAAATCGCCGGACCGCTGGGAGCAGACTTCCAGATCGGCGCGCTCGAACGGGACTGGGACCGGATAGCGGATGTGGTACCTCCGCCGCCGCTGCCGTTTGACATGGCCGCCATGGACCCGCAGAGCCCGGCGGTCAAGACGATGACCGGGCCGGTCGCCGATGCGTCCGCGGCCAACACGGCGGGCTGGCGGCACGCCGACATTGGCGCCTGCAACGGTCATGGGAACGCGCGCTCGGTGGCGCGCATCATGTCAGCCATCTCGCTAGGCGGGAAAGTGGACGGCATCCGGTTGCTCAGCCAGGGCACCATTGATCTGATCTTCGACGAGCAGGCCAACGGCATCGACCTGGTGCTCGGTGTACCGCTGCGCTTCGGCATCGGCTTCGGCCTGCCGCAGCTGGACACGATTCCCTACATCCCGGACGATCGGATCTGCTTCTGGGGAGGCTGGGGTGGCTCGCTCATCATCATGGACCTCGACCGCGACATGACCGTCTCGTACATGATGAACAAGATGGGCCCTGGCATCGTCGGCTCGGACCGCAGCGAAGCGTACCTCCGCGCGGTCTACGGGTCCTGAGAGCTCGCTGGCCCCGGCCGGGTGAACTCCGCACGCCAGCGGCGGGGCCACTCAAGCTGCGGATCATTCAGGTCCTCGATCCTGACCGGCTCCAGGCCGGTATCCGCAAGCGCCTCGATCTCCGCCCTGGTCAGCGCCCATGGCGGGCCTTCCGTCGGCTCGCCTGGCTCGCGGGCACGGGCGATGACGATGAGCATTCCGCCCAGCGCGACCAGGTCGCCCAGCCTGGCGATGGCGTCGCGCCTTGGCGGGTCGGGGAGCGCCTGCAAGATGAGGCTCTCCACGACGAGGTCGAACGCCCGGTGCCACGCGGCCGGCGGGTCGAGCAGATTCGCCGTCAGATACTCAACGGCCGAGCCAGGGAACCTGCGGCGCGCAGCGGCGATCGCGGTGGGAGAGATGTCGAAGGCGACCGTCTGAAATCCGCGCTCGGCAATGAACTCAGCATCCTCGCCGAGCCCGCAGCCCACGACAACCGCGCGTGCTCTGGTGGCAGCAGAGCCGGCGAGGTTTCGCGCACCGGCCAAACCACGCTGCTCCGCCCATTGGGTGAGGAAGGGACTCGGTACACCACGGTCCCAGGGCACGGCGGTCTCGCCCGCCTCGGCTGCGGCATATAGCCGCTCGAACCAGCCGGTCGGGTCTCCGGCCGAGACGGCCTGCGCGGCCAGCCGACCGGCGAACTCTTCTGGATCCTGCGCGAACTTGTCTCCTCCGGCAACCACGTGCACGATGCTAGTCCGGACAGGATGGGCAATGACACAACAAGACACCCGCGGCGAACCCGTCTTCCAGCGGTGGCTGCTGCTCGGGTCGACGCCCGGATGACCGGGTCCCCGCCCAGGCCGAGCCGGGCGGAACTGGTTGCGGCCGCCGGGCGGACGATTGCCGACGTGGCGGGACCGGGCCTGAGCGTCCTGTTCTGCGGAATCAATCCTGGCCTTTACTCGGCAGCCACCGGTTATCATTTCGCGCGGCCGGGCAACCGCTTCTGGCCGTCACTGCACGAGTCAGGGTTCACCAATCGCCTGCTACGACCCAGCGAGCAGGAGCAACTGCTCGGATACGGTCTGGGCATTACGAATATCGTGGCTCGCTCGACCGCCCGCGCTGACGAGCTCAGCAGAGCTGAGCTTGTGGCTGGCGGCAAGCTGCTGGCCGCCAAGGTGGCCAGGCTGCGGCCGCGGTGGCTGGCCGTCGTCGGCGTGACCGCCTACCGCACCGCGTTCGCGCTGCCGCGCGCCGCGGTCGGGCCACAGGACGACCTGATCGGCGGCGCGCGGGTGTGGGTGCTGCCCAATACCAGCGGCCTCAACGCGCACTGGACTCCCCCGGCCCTGGCCGCGGAATTCGCCAGGCTCCGTCGGCAACTATCGAAGGCTGTACACCGCGGCCAGGTAGGAGAACATCGCGACCGCCGTGGCTAGTGCCATGCTCAGCGAAGGGCCGTTGCTCGCATTGCCCACGAACGAGGCCCCGGCGAACGCTGCCACGAGGATTGCCGCGAGGCCGACCGACGTGAACGCGATGGCCCTTCTCAGGCGGATAGCCCGGACGAGCGCGCTGATCGCCGCTGCGAGGAGCACGAGTGCCACGATGGCGTGCGCGGCGAGTGTGGCGGAACTGAAGACTGCCGGAAGGAACGCCTTATTCTTAGGCACCTCGACGTAGAGATTGACGCCGATACCGATACCGAATTGGACAATGAGCAGGACGGCCGCCCCCATGCAATTACCGCGCAGTGTGGATAGCCGTGCGGTGGTCGCGGCCACCGCGGTCTCTTGCACTGTGTCTGACATGACGTGCCCCATCTCCGCGTCTTGAGGGTCCCGGTACCAACTATAGATATCTAAGCCTTAGATATCAAATCGTAACTCCGAGATGGTGGAGGTAATCCTGGTTTGTCGCGCCAGGGTGATTAGGAGAGTTCGGAGCTGGCAGCTGCTTCAGGCCGCTCGATAGCCGGCGGGCGCCGGCGGGTGGGCATCTCGGCGCCTGCCAGCACATCCTCTGCGCGGTGACAGGCGACTTGGTGCCCGGGCCCGGCGTCACGCAGTACCGGGACCTCGGTGCGGCAGCGGTCGACCGCGAGCGGGCACCGGGGGTGGAAGACGCATCCAGATGGCGGATTCGCCGCGTCCGGCGGGTCGCCGGGCAGCACGATCCTGGACCGGCGCCCGGCTATGTCCACCTCGGGCACCGCCGAGCGCAGCGCGACCGTGTAGGGGTGCGCCGCGGCGCGGAGCAGCACCTTCGTGTCGCCGATCTCCGCGATCTTGCCCAGGTAGAGCACGGCGGTCTGCTCGCAGAGCTCGCTGACCACGCCGAAGTTGTGGGTGATCAGCAGGTAGGACAGCTTGTGCTCGGACCGCAGCCTGGCGACCAGCTTCAGTATGTGCGCTTGGGTGCGGACGTCCAGCGCGCTGGTCGGCTCGTCGAGGACCAGCAGCCGGGGTTGGACGCCGAGCGCGCGGGCGATCGCGACGCGCTGGCGCTGGCCGCCCGATAGCTGGTGCGGGTACCGCTGCGCGAACGCCGGGTCCAGGCCTGCTTCGGCAAGCAGGGCGGCGACGCGCTCGGTGATGGCGGTGCGCGGCACCACGTGGTGGGCGCGGAGCACTTCGGCAATCGTGGCACCGATCAGCATCCGGGGATCCAGGCTATTGTCCGGATCCTGGAAGACGATCTGCGCATGCCTCCGGTACGCCTTGAGCGCGGCACCGCGCAGTGAGCCGATGTCTTCGCCCGCGAACTTGATGCTGCCGCCCGACGTGCGCACCAGGCGGAGGATGGCCCGCCCGATGGTCGACTTACCTGAGCCGCTTTCGCCGACGAGACCGAGGCCGAACGGGCCGGCCGCTACGTCGAGGGACACGCCATCCACGGCCCGGACGGGCCCGAACCGAACCGTCAGGTTCGAGATCTGAAGTAGCGGCGGAGTGCCGGTCAGATCGCGCCCGGCGGTCAGATCGCGGCCTGCAGTCAGATCGCGCCCTGCAGTCAGATCGCGGCCTGCGGTCAGTTCAGGCTCGGCGGTCATGTCGTGCTCGCCAGCTTTGGCACCGATTCAAGCAGCTCGGCGGTGTACGGATGGGCGGGTGCGGACAGAACCTGGCTGGCCGGGCCCTGCTCCAGGATCAGTCCCTCCCGCATCACAGCGACGCGGTCGCACAACTCGGCGACCACGGCCAGGTCGTGGCTGATGAACAAGATGGACATGCCGATCGACGCGCGCAGGTCGCGCAGCAGGTCGAGCACCTCGGCCTGGACCGTGACGTCGAGCGCGCTGGTTGGCTCGTCGGCCAGCAGGATCTCGGCGCGCAGCGCGACCGCGAGCGCGATCGCCACCCGCTGCAACTGGCCGCCGGAGAGCTGAGACGGATACCGGCGCATCAAGTCCGGCGACAGTAGCACCTGACGCATCGCCTCCGCAGCCCGGTCCGACGCCTCGGATTTGGTCGCGCCGTGCAGTCGCAATGCCTTCGTCACGATCGACCCCACCCGATACACCGGGTTGAAGGCAGTCGACGGGCTCTGGAAGATCGCGGCGATCCGGCGCCCGCGAAAATCACGCAGACTCTCCTGGGGCAGCCCGGTCAGTTCCTGGCCGTCGAGCGTGATGCTGCCGCTGACGGTCGCGCCGACAGTGTGCGCGAGGCCGAGGACGGCGAGCGTGGTCATGGACTTGCCGGAGCCGCTTTCCCCGGCGAGGCCGAGGATCTCGGCATTATCGAGCCGAAGGTCGGCTATCGATACGACCTGGCGGCTGCCGAAGCTGACCTCCAGGTCGGAGATGGCCAGTCGGGCGAGTCCCGTCATGGCAGCAAGCTCCGCTTCGGGTCGAGCAGGTCGCGCAGGCCGTCGCCGAGCAGGTTGAATGCGAACGCGGTCAGCAGGATGGCCAGGCCGGGAAAGGTCACCATCCACCAGTCCGGCGTGAAGTAGCTCTGGCCCGAGGAGACCATCAGGCCCCAGTCTGGGACCGGATCCTGAGCCCCGAGGCCCAGGAACGACAGCGCCGAGGCGGTCAGGATGACCCCACCGACATCCAGCGACACTTGCACGAGCACGGGTGTGATCGAGTTCGGCAGGATGTGCCGGAAGATGATGCGCATCCGGGAGAGTCCCAGCGCCCGGCACGCCTCGACGTACGGCCTGCCCGTTACGGAAGCGGCCTGGCCGCGGATCAGCCTGACGTACCAAGGCCACCAGACAGCCGCGATCGCGATGGTCACGCTGGTCAGGCTGGCGGGCAGCACGGCGGCCAGCGCCAGCGCGAGCAGAAGTGGCGGGAAGGCGAGGAACACGTCGGTCACCCGCATGATCAGCTCATCGACCCAGCCGCCGAGAAAGCCGGCCGCGACCCCTAGCGGAACGCCGACGAGGCAGGCGATCACCAATACGATCATCGCGATGACTGGCGACACCCTGGCGCCAAACAGGACCCTGGAGAAAAGGTCGCGGCCGACGTTATCGGTCCCAAACCAGTGAGCTGCGGACGGCGCCTTGAGCACCTCGAAGGGATGGGTCGCCGTGCCTGCGTCGCCCGGGAACGGCACGATCAGCGGAGCGACGATCGCGACGAACACAATCAGCAGAACGAGCGCGCCGCCTACCGTCAGCAGCGGATTGGCCGCCAGGCCACGCCGCAGCGCCTTCCCGCGGGGCATCGCGGCGTCTGGTGGCGTGATCGTCGGGGCCTCGATCATCGGAGGACCTCAATCATCGGAGCCTGATCCGAGGGGCGATAGCGGCTTGCACGACATCCACCACCAGGTTCGCGCCGACGTAGGCAACGGCGACGAACAGCGTGACGCCGAGGATCGCCGGGGTGTCCAGGGTCGCGATGGACGCGGCCGCGTAGCTGCCCAGGCCGGGCCAGTCGAAAATGGACTCCACCAGGAATGTGTTGACCAGCGAATAGCCGAATACCAGGGCAATGGCTGCCGCGACCGGAGTCCACGCCAGTTTCATGGCGAACCGGCTGAAGATCTGCCGTTCACCGAATCCCAGCGCGCGGGCGTTGAGTATGTGCGTATCTCCGATCGTGTCGAGAACCTGCGCGCGCACCATCCGCGCGATCAAGCCTGCCGGGTAGGCCGCGACCACGATGGCGGGCAGGATCAGATGGGTCAGCGTGCTGCCGAGCATCGGCAGGTTCCCGCCAAGCAGCGAGTCGATGACCGGGAATCCGGTTCGTTTGACCAGGGGATGGGTGAACAGCAGGCCAGGGGAAAACTCACCTGCGGCCGGCAGCAATTTAAGGCGCTGGCTGAAGACGAGCTGCAAGATCAGCGCCATCCAGAAGATGGGCATCGAGATGCCCACAATCGAGCCGGCCCGGATGAGCTGATCCGCGGGGCGCCCTGGCCGCCGCGCCGAGAACAGGCCGATCGGGATGCCGGCCACCATGGCCAGCACAAGCGCGGTGATGACAAGCTCAAGTGAGGCTGGCGCGACCGTCATCAGATCGGACAGCACCGACCGGTGCGTGTGGATGGATATGCTCCAGTTCCCCGAGGCGATCCCGCCCAGGTAGGAGACCAGTTGCACCGCCAGCGGCCGGTCCAGCCCAAGGTACTTGCGTGCACCTGCGATCTGACTGGCCGACGCATGGGGCCCGGCCCACGTCGCGGCCGGATCGCCGGGCACCACGTGAACGACCACGAACGTCACGACGATGACGCCCAGGACGACCACGATGGCGAGCGCGATCCGACGCGCGACGAACACCGGCACCGGCTTACGGCTTCAGGTTGTAGGCGAAAATGACGTTCGGGTACGCCGGGTTTACCTGGAAGCCCGAGAACGTGTTCATCATCGCGTACTCGTAATTGGTGTTGTACAGGAACACTATCGGCGCGTTCTTCAAGATCTCGACCTGCATCGCCCGGTAAAGCGCGCTGCCTGCCGACGGGTTCGTCGCGACCAGCGACTCTATGTGGTTGATCTGCTTGTCCAGCGCCGGATTCGAGTAATACGAGAGGTTGAAGAACGGCTGCTTCTCAGTCAGCAGCAGATTGACGAACCATGAATACGGGTCCGCGTAGTCCGGCCACCAGTACTCCATGAAGATGTCCTGCCGTGCCGACGGCGAGGACGACTTGCCCTTTCCCCACTGCGTCGCCCAGGCCAGCGGCTGCACCGTCAGATTGACGTTCAGCTTGGCTAGGCTCGACTTCAGCAAGGTCGCGACCACCTGCTCATTGGAGTCGCCGGCGGTGTAGGTGAGCGTGAGGTTCAGCTTCTTCTTGCCGGGTCCGTATCCGGCCGAGTTCAGCAGCTTGCCGGCCATAGCCGGGTCGTAGGTGTAATTCGGCAGATTGCTGAAGTGGCCGAAGAGGCCAGCCGGGACGATCCCGCTCGACTGCACTGCCGCACCGCTCAGTGCCGCGGTGATGCCTGGATAGTTGGTGGCGTAGGAAATCGCCTGACGGATCGGCAGGCTGAGGGCCGGAGCGTTCAGCTGGGCCAGCAGATTCTGCCAGGACGGCGAGCTCACCAGCGTGATCCCAGACGCGCCGCGCAGCGACTTCCACAGCGTCGGGCTCATCTGCTCCACGAAGCTGACCTGCCCGGTACGCAGCAACTGGGCCGCGGTAGTGGCCTGCGGAACCACTCGGAACACGACCTTCTTGAAATGCCGTCCCTTCCAGCCACCCCAATACGTGGGAAATGCCTTGAGGATGACCTCGAACTCCTGGCCGCTGGCATAGGTCTGCAGGAGGTAAGGCCCGGTTCCCGCGTCATGCGGCGCGTTCAGCCACTTGGTGAAGCTGCCCGTGCCGGCTGCCTGCGTGTCATAGATGTACGCCGAGTAGTCCGCCGACGCCTCCAGGGCGAGCGGCGATGGGTAGGACAGGTGGAACACCAACGCGCTTTGGCTCGGGGTGTCGATGCTCTTCACCGCGCCCCAGATATAGGCGGCACCGCCGTTCAGCTGCTTGGTCCGCAGGATGGCTGCCTTGGCCGCCTGCGCGGTCATCAGCCGCCCAGTGTGGAAATGCACGCCATGGCGCAGCTGGAAGGTCCAGGTCAGACCGTCGGAGGAGTGCGACCAGCTCGTCGCCAGCAGCGGATCGATGGTGTGGGTGACCGGGTTGTAGCGCGTGAGCGTCTCGTACATATTGCTCATCGCGATGATGCCGTTGGAGTACTCCGTGGCCGGGTCCCAGCCATCGACCATGACCTGGGTGTAGGTGTCGTAGGTAAACACCGTCGATGGCGCCTGCTTCTTGCCGGCGCTCTTGCCGTATGTGCTGCCACCGCCGCATGCGGCCAGCAGCAGCGCGAGAGTGACTCCGGCGGCCAAAGCCGCTATCCATGCCCTCTGCCTCTTCATTTCTCACCCCTCATGCTGACTAGCCTGAGTAATTGGTTGCCTCGTACAGCCCGCCAAGGGCACCTGCCGCCTTGGCCCGGATCCGGACGGCAGGGGAGGTCAGGTAGGCGAGCGGGATCTCCTCCAACTCGACGATCTGGACCGTGTCCGGGTCGGCGCCAGCGGCGACCGCGTGGTCCCTGGCCTCCTGGCTGGCCTCGTCCAGGGCCGCCTTCCGGCCGCCAGGCCCGAAATGGAATATCCGGTCGACCTGCCCGCTGACCGAGGCGATGGCGGCGCCGATCGCGTTCGCCGCGTCGAAATGGTCCGGGCGGATGACCTCGCTGACCCCTGGCAGCTCGTCGGGGATCAGGATGCTGCCGCCGCCGACCGCGATCAGGGTCAGGTCGCCCTTGGCGGTCTTCACCCGGTCGATCGCGTCGGCAAGTGCGAGGTCAGCCGCCCGGGACGCTGCCTTGAGCAGCCGCAGCGCCGGCTGCGCCAGCGAGGGATCACCGAGGCTCGCCCGCCCGGTCGCGACCGCGCTGTCGGTCAGCGTCGGCGTTGACCCGCCGAAAACCAGCGCCTCATCCCGCAGCCGGTACCCGACGCTCTCCGGCCCGAGCCGCACCCCCCGCTCGCCGCCCGGCAGTGTCTGCCCGAGCGCGCCGCTCACGACAGTCCCTCCGCCGAGAGCGATCGTCACCAGGTCCGGCATCCGGAAGTTGGTCCGGATGCCACCGATCTCCACGCCCTGCGATGACTCGCGCGGGAAGCCGTTCACCAGCACCCCAACGTCGGTCGACGTGCCGCCGACATCAGCCACGAGCGCGTCTGTCCGTCCGGTCAGGAACGCGGCCCCGCGGATACTGTTGGCCGGCCCGCTTCCGATGGTCAGCACCGGATAACGCAGGGCATGATCGAGGGCCATCAGCGTGCCGTCGTTCTGCGCGAAGAACGTCACCGGGGACAGATTGTGCGCGGCCAGGGCCTGCCCGAGTGCACTGGCGACATCGCTTGCGACACCGGCCAGGGCGGCGTTGAGTATGGTCGCGTTCTCCCGCTCAAGCAGGCCGACCGAGCCGATCTCGTGGCTGAGCGAAACGTGCACCTCCCCGAGCTCGCGCTTAACGATCTCGGCAGCGAGCAGCTCATGCCGTGGCGAGACCGGCGCGAAGACGCTGGTGATCGCGACCCCGTCGCAGCGGCCGGCGACCAAGCCAAGGAACCTGGCGACCGCGTCTTCGTCGAACGGTGACAAGTCCCGGCCGTCGAACTCGATCCCGCCGGCTACGACGGTCGCCCCTGCCGATACGACGCCGGTCAGGTCGGCCGGCCATTCGAACATCGGCCGGACTCCGAGCGTGGCCGGCGCGCCAATCCGGATTACGGCCACGCGATGCAGCTTGCGGCGCTCGAGCACCGCATTGGTCGCGTGCGTGGTCCCGAGCATCGCGTGCGTGATCCGTGAGACCGCGCGGGGTTCCGGGGGGCCGTCCTTCCGGGCCGGCACTGCCGCAGCCCTTGACATGCCGATCACCTTGTCAAGCGCGGCGACAATCCCGCCGGTCACGTCCGGCGTCGTCGGCACCTTTGCCTTGGCGAGCACCTGGTCGGAGCGGTCGAGGATCACGGCGTCGGTGTTGGTCCCGCCGACGTCGACGCCGAGGCGGTAGTCAAGCGTAGGCACCGGCGAGCTCCTCCACGGGCACGTAATCGAAGTCGTAACCGAACGCGCGGGGCCCGGCCGTCTCCAATCCGAACTGGCTCCGCCAGATCGGGGCGCACTGCATCGCAATGACGGTGACCCGCTGGCCGTACCGCACCCGCTCGGTGGGGATCGCGTCGGCGGTCTCGCTGTCCAGGACGGTGATCAGGTCAGGGACGGACGCGAGTACCCTGCCCTGCTCGAGTGCGACGAGGTTTTCGTTTTGAATCTCAAGACGCAGCAACCGCCCGGCATCATCACCGAGGCCTTCGACGACGACCGAGCCGCGGACGAATCCCTTGGTCGTCCGTCGCTCGACGTCGGTCACCTTGCCGGTCACCAGCGGGAAGCCGCCGGTGACCGCGACAAGCGCGGCCATCGAGTCGCCGACGGCGGTGTTCAGCGCATCGCCTATCTTGATCGCCAGCGTGAACGTGCCGCGCACGGCGGCCCCATCACGCGCCTGCGCGACCGTCATGATGTACTCCGTCGCCGCGCCGGCGCCGCCGAACTCCACCGCGGCGGAGCGCTCAAGCCGCTCCATCCAGGCGCCGGAGATCGCGCGGAAGACCACGACATTGCCGCGCTCGTCGGTCATCACGCCGGGGTTCGGGTCGATCCCGGCCAGGTGCATGCTGACCTGGGGGATCAGCGGGAACGCCCGGCCCATGCCGTCGGCATCGACGACCGGCAGCCCCATCCGCCCGGCCCAGGTCAGCGGGAGCAGGCCGTTGGATCCGCCGATCTCCGCGGGCATCAGCGCGGCGACGGTGCGGCCGGTGAGCCGTTCGAGGTGCTCGCGCAGGACTGCGCCTTCGCCGCCGTTCTCGATCTTCTCGATGTGCACGGTCGGGGCGCCGACCATCCCGCACGGCATGATCAGTGCGTCCCGCGGGAGATCGTCGAGGTCAACGAGCTCGGTCGGCCCGACCTCCTCGAGTGCCTGCAGTGCCAGCAGCAGCCCGATCCGGGGATCGCCGCCGCCCCCGGTCCCGAGCACGGCACAGCCGCGAGCGAGCGAGCGTAGCGCAGGCTCGTCGAGCAGGCGTTTCATGATCGAACGCTACCTAGTGACCGTGTCGGTGCATATATGCACACTGCATCAACTTGGCTCCAGTTCTATCGAGTATGAACAAATCCACCGGACGGATCAGGTTGCGTAGAACTCGGTCGCCTCGGCCGGGGTAATGAGCTCATCGCGCACGTCAGCGGCCACGAGGTCGGCCTCGCGCTCGCGCGGCTCGCCGTAACCGCCGCCGGAGCCGGTCACCAGGCGGACCACGTCGTCGCGGCGCAGCGGCATCCGGGAGACCTTGCCGAAGCGGGGCCCGATCGGCTGGCCGTCGCGCAGCACCTCGACGTAGTTGGGCGAGCCGTCCCGGCCGCCCGCGGCTCCCCACGGCGGATATAGGTGGCGGCCCCAGGCAACTGTCAGCAGGGCCTCGTCGCTGCAGATCCGGTACTCGCGCACCAGCCCGCGGCCGCCTCGGCGGCGGCCCGCACCGGCTCCAGGCACGATGTCGAAGCCGAAACGCTCGACCCGCACGCCATAACGCTGCTCGGCGACCTCGACCGGGATCGTGTAGGTCTCACCGTCGCCGACCGATACCAAACCGTGCTGGCCGTCGGCGTCGCGGGTCGCTCCCCAACCGCCCGGCTGCGGCTCGACCAGCAGAGTCTCCGCGCCGGTGTCCGGGTGGGTCAGCGCCAGCGAGGTCGAGCAGACCGAGACGTAGGTTCCTGCGGGCAGGCGTTCGGGGAAGGCCGGTGCGAGCGCGTGCCAGACCAGGTCGGAGGCCATTTCGGTGGCCTCGAAGTAGGCCGCTACCGGGGCCGGGCGGGTGGCGTTGAAGATGTTGCCGGGCGGGCAGATGATCGTCAGGGGGCGGAACCAGCCGTCAGTCGCGGGTTCTGCTGGGTCGGTAATGGCCTTGAAGACGGTGCGCACACCGGAAACCAGGCCGGACCACGTGCAATTGATCGGGCCGGGGACCTGCGCGTGGCTGCCGGTGAAGTCGCAGGTCACGCCGTTCTCAGTGATCTCGACCCTGACGTTGACGGGGAACGGGCCGTTGCCGAGGCCGTCGGTGTCGGTGCGGTCCGCGGCTGTGAAGACACCGTGCGGGATCCTGGCGAGTGCGTCCCTGCATAGCCGCTCGCTGCGGTCGAGTACTGCGCGCATCGCGTTGCGGACTGTGGCGGTGCCGTAGCGGTCGCACATCTCGAGGAGGCGGCGTTCTGCGACTTCCAGGCAGGCGGCTTGCGCGGCCAGGTCGCCGAGGACCATCTCAGGCAGGCGACTATTGGCGGCCAGGATGGCGCGGATATCCTCGATCGGCTTGCCCCCGGCGTAAGCGTGTACGAATGGGAGCTGCAGGCCCTCGGCGTAGACGTCCTGCGAGTCGGCGGTCCATGATCCGGGGTCCTTGCCGCCGACCTCGGTCCAGTGACCCTTGGCTGCCGCGAAGCCGATCAATTCGGTGCCGGAGAAGACCGGGCGGATCAGAGCCACGTCGGAGAGGTGCGTTCCGCCCCCGGCGTAGGGGTCGTTCGCGATGATCACATCACCGGGTTTGAGGTCCTTACGGCGTGCGATGGTTTCCTTGACCGCGTCGCCAAGCGGGCCGAGGAACCCCGCGATGCCGTTGCCCTGGGAGACGAGCTCGCCTTCGGCGTCAGAAATACCGACACCGAAGTCGAGGACCTCGTAGATGATCGGGCTCTGCGAGGTGCGTTGCAGCGAGACGAACATCTCGTCGCTGATCGCAGCGAAACCCTCGCGCAGCACGTCCATGGTGAACCGGTCAACCGTGCTCACTGGCGCGCCTCCGGCACGGTGTTCACCGCTCCTCCAGGATCAGGTTGCCGGCCTCGTCCTGCCGCGCGGCCTGGCCGGGCAGGACCAGCGTGGTGGCAGCCGGCTCCTCGATCACGCACGGCCCGGCGACCCAGTGCTGGTCCGTGCCGGCCGGCTTGGCAGCCAGATCGGCGAGTTCGGGTCTGACCAGGACCGGGATCTCCTGCTGCGCTCCGTACGGGTCGAGGTCGACCAGCCGGGTTCGGGCGGGCGGCTCCGGGCCCGGGAGGCTCTGGTCGGTCCAGCTGATCTCCGGTGTCGGTTCGATCGCGCTGACCCGGAGCGATACGACCTCGAGCGGGGCGTCGAGCCGGAACGAGTAGCTGTCCAGACAGCGCCGATCGAACGCGGCGCGGATGTCATCTAGCGCGGTCGGGGCGCCCGGGGCGCCCGGGGCGCCGGGGGCGGGTACGGGGACTTCCAGCGTGTGCTCCTGCCCGGCGTAGCGGAGCTCGGCGTACCTGGCGATCTCTGGCACGCCGGTGTCGCTGCGCTCACTTAGTTCAGCGAGCGCTGCTTCCTCGACGGGGACGAACGCTGCCGCGAGGTCAATTTTGTCCAGCGGCCCGAGCACGGTGTGGACGGCCTCGCCGCGCAACGGGCTGGCCAGCATGCCGAAGGCGGAGAAGTGGCCGGGACCTGGCGGGATGACCGTACGGGAGATACCGAGCTCGCGGGCTAGCAGCGCGGCGTGTAGCGGACCCGCGCCGCCGTAGGCCACGAAAACGAAGTCCCGCGGATCATGGCCGCGGCGCAGGGTCACCAGCCGGAGCGCGTGGCTCATCTGGGCGACCGCGTACCGCAGCACGCCGCGGGCGACCGACTGCGCGTCGGTGCCGATCTGCCTGCCCAGCGCGGCGAGTGATTGCTCGGCGGCGCCCGTGTCCAAAGGCCTCGTCCCGCCGAGGAAGTAGTCAGGGTCAAGCCGGCCGAGCAACAGGTTCGCGTCGGTCAGGGTCGGCTCGGTGCCGCCCCGGCCGTAGCAGGCGGGTCCTGGGGC
>Ga0209240_1000358_pt1 | contig 19028 bp, 13 predicted proteins | sample GraSoi_2013_80cm_FD_185828 | JGI IMG/M metagenome (GOLD analysis project Ga0209240, IMG submission 185828) | Grasslands soil microbial communities from the Angelo Coastal Reserve, California, USA - Sample 9_17_2013_80cm (SPAdes) (version 2) | ecosystem: Environmental > Terrestrial > Soil >...
AAAGTAGCGCCAGTGGCCGAGATCACCGGTTCCAACGGCAGGCGCTCTTTCATATTCAAAATGAATGTTCCGTAAGGGTTTATGTGTTGCCACTTCAGTGGCGACAACGCCCGGAGATCAGCCGCCGTGAGACGGCCTCGCCAAGCAGGCTCCACCAACGCCTGCTGAATCATCAACGTGTTCACGTACACCAGACTCACCTGAAGCAGGTGCAACGACAACATCAGTCTCTCCTGGTCCTCCCGGCGGTTGCTGGTGAACTCTCCACCCTTTCCGTAGAGGATGAAATCGTTGGCACTGTTCCAGTTTTCGATGACCTGTAACCCGTCCTGAATTTCGCGACGGAGTGATTCTAACCGCAAGTAATCGCATAGGAATGTGGTCTTCAAAGCTTTGCCTAGCTCGCACAGCGCCTTGTAGGTTGGATGCTGCGAGTTATGCTTGGTAAAGCGCCGCAAGATCGATTCGGCGTCAGCTGTCCCAAGCCGCAACGCCGTGGTCAGTTTGATGAGTTCCTCGTATTGCTGTTCGATGATCTCCCAGTTGATCGGCCGGGTAAGAATTGCCTGAAGATTGGGATATTGCTCTCCATTGGACGTCCGGTATAAGCGCTGCTTCTTGAGGTTCTTCAGGCGCGGCAGAAGTGCAAAACCCAGCAGATGGCAGAATGCGAAGCCGACTTCGCTTTGCCCGTGGGTGTCCACGTATTGCTTCTCCACATCCATTTCGGTGTCGTGGCGGAGCACTCCTTCAATCATCGAAGCCACTTCCGAGGAGGAGGGCGCCTTCAGCTGCGAGTAGATGCAGACCGAATTTTTCTCCACGTGCCAGTAGATCATGACCCCTGGCCCGCCGTAGCGCACATGCCATTCAGTAATCAGATTCTGGTCCCAGGCGCCGAACTTCTTCGAGTCCGAGGCACACGCCGTGGTGCCCTCGCCCCAAAGATCGGGATTGCGGACGCGAAAAATCGCGTTGCACACGCGCGCGATTGCCGCCCGCAGATGCTCTTTCGTGATGTACCGGCGCCGGATATACTGCAAGTCGACGTAAGTGTCTTCGCCTCCACCGCTACACATGCGTTTCAGCCCTGCGTTCGTCCCCAGCCCGTAAAGACACAGCAACAGCCGGCGTTGATGCACCTCTGGATGGAGCACTTCCCGGGTACCCATGGTGCGAAATGCCTCCGTTAAATGGACCCGCAATTCGGTCTCCTTCAGGACATCGATCAGGTTTGTCAACGGCCAACGCTCCACCAGGGCCGCCGTTAGCGCCACAATATTGGGTGGTTCGGGCTGCGATCCTAGCGGACTCAATTGAATTCGCCCTTTGCCCTTTTTTGCAATGACGATCTTCACGTTGGGATTGGTAGGCAGGTCAGAATTCAGGCTAGCGAGCGCCGCCTCCATCTTGCGGCGAACGCTCTCCACAAAGACCTTCGCCTCAAGCGGCTGTTCGAGCGCTGCGTAATATTCGCCGCGCTGAGTGTCGAAGTCTTGAGGCAGGTCCTCGTCCGGATTGCGAAAGCGGTGCGCGCCCTTGACCCACACCTCCTTGCAGCGCAGCTTCTCACGTAACGTCGTCAGCACGCACCACTCGTACGAGATGCGGTTGACCGCGCCGGCGTGCTTGTCGTCCTTCACCAAGTCCTGCCAATCGTCCTTGACCACGTCATCTAGCGGCACCCTCTCGCTGAAGGGAAACACCGGAGATTTTCGGCCACGATGTTTTTCCAGCAAGGCCAGTGCTTCCATCACCGGGCGGTGCCGTTCGTTGTTGCACTTAAAGGACAGGACATCCAACAGCACGGGCACGACACGGCGGTAGTGGTGGCTGTACGAGGAGCGCGTTACCAACTTCACTTGCTGCTCGTGTTTTTCGTCGGTTTCTGCCTCACGAATGACGTCCTCGAGCGTTTCCTCGCTGACAACCGGGTAGATAACCTCTCTGACCACGCCCTCCGGCTGCGCCGTAACAGCCTTGGCAAGCTTGTACAATAGCTTAGCCTTACCCATTATCTTCTTTACGTATTTGATCAGTTCGGCATTGACCTTTTCTTCCGCCCGAACGCCCACGTGATGCGCAATGTGGATCAACAGTTCAACCAGGTCGTCCGTGATTTCCCGCTCTCGTTGCCAACAGAGCGCAGCCAGAAGCGTATAGCGGACTGCCAGCGGGTGGCGCCGCAACTCCCGCGGCCATTCAGTACCAGCGCGCTGCCGATATTGACTCACCAGCTTGGCCGGCACGTCTCGAAACAGATCTTCCGGCAGGCCGAGCGCGCGGAGTTGTTCCAGCTTTGCGATTTCATCCAGCACTGTCTCGACCTTGAGCGCGCCAGCTCCCTCCTTAATCACGGCCAGGTCGGAACGAATGGGAAAAAGTGTTCTTTGTTCCGCATCGCCATCGTTCTCCGGCATCTGCCTTTTCACGAGGGCGTCCAGAGCCGCGCGGCTCTGGGACGAAAGCTGCGTGAAGGTCTCCTCAACGAACCGTTCCTCGCGCTGCCTCACCGTCATACCGAGCAGACGGCGCAGCCGCTCCGGAGCGGGCGGCTCGATACGCCGGGACCGCAAGTGATCGTATGCGGCAAGCTTAAGGGCTTCGGCTTCCGGGTTGAAGGAGCCAACCCGCTGACCGAGCCATCCGGCCAAAACGGATTCGTCCCGGGCGCGAAATGGTCGGAAGCCGAAGTACTTGCGAATCTGGGCGCGCTGGTGGCGCTGGGTGCGCTCGCTCCACTCACCGTCGAAGTACGCTTCGGCTGGCACACCAATCTGGCTGGCCAGATGCGCGACCACACCGCCGGCCACATCTGCGCGTCGATCGGGAAATCGCCCGTCGAATTGGAACGCTTTCAACAGCACGGCGAAACGGAGACGAGTTACCCCGGTCTTGTTACCGAGAAGTTCGAGTTCGTCTGGACTGAGCGTCCAACACTGGGCGAGTTCGTCGGGATGCCACGCCCGCTTCATGGGCTTCGGAGGTGTACGCGATTAAAGTAGGCTTACAGCTCTCTCTTTCCGAGAAGTCATTCAATTCCGATCTCGAGATCACTCTTGGTCGGACACCGGTCACCCCGCAGGTCCCTTGAGTACAATCGACCAAGTGCAAAAGTTCTTGGGGCACATGCACCTATCGACAACTCAGACTTATGCGGAGACGAGCTCACGGACTCTCGGGGACAACTATATCCGGGCGTTGGCAGGAAAGCGGTAGTCGGCGGATGCGCTTTTGATGACTCTACTTTGCCGAAATTTTGGCCTTCGCTAGGTTAAGGCCGAGTTATAAGGTAAGGCATCACATTGGTATCGATACGAGCTCTCTATTTGTCTCTCGAATTGGCGTCCGAAATGACAACGATCTTGTGCGGGTTGGTCGGGCCGCAAATTACGCTGCCAAGCTAATGCTCTATCCGCGAATACGACACAATTTTTCTAACCGAAGAGGTGTTCAATATGATGTTGAATCCAGCGAAGTTCAGCGCCAACGGAGCGAGCCGATGTGGAAAGAACGACGCGGGTGTCTCCGAGCAATGCGAAGGGTTACCTACCGCGTATTTGGGTGCAGATCGGCCAGGTGCAGCTTACTGCAACGTGACGAGTCAGTTCGGCAATAGGCGCCTCACTGAACAAGATCCTCTTTCCGTACTCGATGCTCGATTGAGGTTTGCTTTTCATTCTTTGGCATCCGGCCAAAAAACTTCATGATCAAAGAGAAAAAGACCGGGGTCAGAAAGATTCCAAAAAAGGTTACCCCGATCATTCCAGCGAAGACCGCGGTTCCCAGCGCTTGATCCATTTCGGCTCCGGCTCCTACGGCAATCACTAACGGCGATACCCCAAGTATAAAGGCAAAGGAAGTCATCAGGATTGGCCGCAAACGGAGCTTGGCAGCTTCCGCCGCTGCTTCAATCCGTCCTTTTCCGGCTTCCATCTGCTGCTTCGCAAACTCCACGATCAAGATCGCATTCTTACAAGCAAGTCCAACCAGCACGATGAATCCGATTTGCGTGAAGATGTTGTTGTCCTGACCACGAATCAAAACGCCCGTCATAGCCGACAATAAACACATCGGAACAATCAGAATGACAGCCAGCGGCAAAGACCAGCTTTCATATTGAGCTGCCAAAGCCAAAAACACGAACAAAACACAGAGCGGGAAGATAAAGACTGCTGTATTACCTGCGGCAACCTCTTGATAGGTCAGTTGGGTCCATTCAAAAGCGAACTGGTTAGGCAAATTCTCGCGGCACAATCTTTCCATCTTATCGATCGCCTGGCCGGAACTGACTCCCGGCACGGTAGCGCCTTGAATGAGCGCGGCCGGATAAACGTTATAATGGCCCACTGCATCCGGACCAGTAACTTCCTTAATGTCCATCAGACTACCCAATGGCACCATTCCGCCGGAATTGTTGCGGGTGTACATTCGCTGAATCTGACTGGGATTCACCCTGAAGTCGGGATCGCCTTGCAGATTGACCTGAAACGTACGGCCAAGGTAGTTAAAATCGTTTACATAATTCGTGCCAAGATAGCTCTGGAGCGTCGTAAAAATAGAGTTCATCGGCACATCCAGCGTTTGCGCTTTTTCCCGGTCAATATTCAGGTAGAGCTGTGGTACCCGCGAACGGTAGGTCGTAAAGACTCCGGCTAGCCCAGGCTCGGCGTTGGCAGCCGCGACAACTGCATCCGCAGCTTGCTGCAACGCGTTCAGTCCCGCATTTCGGCGATCCTCAATTTCGAGCTGGAATCCCCCAGCGTTTCCTAATCCGCGAACCGCGGGTGGAAGAATGGCGATTACAAAAGCGTCCTGGATGGCTGAAAATGCCGGCTGCACTTTAGCTGCAATCGCGGCCGCCGTTTGGTCCGGATGCCCCATTCGTTCGCTAAATGGTTTCAATGGGTAGAACACCGTCAAACAGTTGGGCTTGATCGTCGAATCGAGTATCGAAAGACCCTCGATCCCAAAGGTCAGCTCGACTCCTGGGACCTTTCCAATCGCTGCAACCTTTTTCTGAATTTCGTTGGTTCGCTGAAGCGATGCTCCATCTGGTAGTTGCGCAAACACGATCAAATAGCCCTGGTCCATGTTCGGAATGAAACCGCCGGGCACCTTTTTGAACAGAACCCCGGTCAAAACCAGAAGTCCAACAAATATAACTAACACTAGCCCGCTGACGCGCAGCAACCGCTTCACGACACCTCCATAAGCTGCGATCCCCAAATCGAAAGTTCGATTGAACAGACGGAAAAACCAACCTAGCAAAGTTTCGATGAGCCGAGTGAGCAGATCCTTCTTCACGTGACCAGGTTTAATCAAGAGGGCCGCTAACGCCGGGCTCAGGGTCAACGAATTGAACGCGGAGATTAAAGTCGCGATTGCGATCGTCAGCGCAAACTGACGATAAAATTGGCCGCTAATGCCGCTGACCAGCGCCGTAGGAACGAACACGGCAGTCAACACGATCGCTACCGAAATAACGGCTCCTCCCACTTCGTCCATCGCTTTCCGACTGGCTTCTTTTGGATTTAGGCCGCGCTCGATCCATCGTTCCACGTTCTCGACCACTACAATCGCGTCGTCCACCACGATACCAATCGCCAATACCAGCCCGAATAACGTGAGCATGTTCAGGGAAAATCCCAGGGCGGCCATCAACGCCAAGGTTCCAATCAAAGATACCGGTACCGCAATCAGCGGAATCACCGCGATCCTCCATGACTGCAGAAACGCCATCACCACAATCACCACCAGGATCACCGCATCCCTCAATGTCTCATAAACAGCATCAATCGATTGTTGAGTAAAAAGCGTGGGATCATAAGGAAGCGAATACTCCATTCCGGGAGGAAAAGACTTTGCCATATCCGCCATCGCTTTTTTCACGAGCCCCGCAGTCTTCAGTTCATTGCTTCCCGGCAACTGATAGAGCAGGATCGCCACACTCGGTATCACTCCGTCCTGGTAACTTGTACTGGCGTAGCTCTGCCCGCCCAGTTCAAGGTTTGCGACATCCCCTAAATAAACCAATTGTCCATTCTTGCCGCGTTTCAGAATGATCTTGGAAAACTCTTCAGGAGTTACCAAGCGCCCTTTGGTATTGAGAGTTAGCTGTAATTCTGTCTTGGCATGAGCGGGTTCGCCTCCGATGTTTCCCGGCGCGACCTGAATATTTTGCGCCTGAATCGCATTGACTACATCGTCAGCGGTCAGTCCACGCGAAAACATCAAATCGGGATTTAGCCAGATACGCATACTGTACGGCTGCGCCCCTAAGACGGTGACATTTCCCACTCCTTCGATTCGCTTGAGGCTGTCTTCTATTTGCGTGTAAGCGTAGTTGCTTAGATAGAGAGAACTGTAGGTCTTGCTCTTCGAGGTCAGCCCAATCGCCATCAGAATATCCGGCGACTGTTTCTGTGTCGTGACTCCGATATTTCTTGCCTCTGCCGGCAGTTGAGGCTCTGCAATTTGAACGCGGTTCTGAACCAGCACTTGCGCAATATTCGGATCCGTCCCTAACTTGAATGTCACTGTAAGCTGCATCGTTCCGTCCACTGCAGATTCTGAAGACATGTAGAGCATGTTCTCAACGCCATTGACCTGCTGCTCGATCGGCTCGGCAACTTCCTCCGCCAATGTTTTCGGATCAGCTCCCGGGTATTGCGCAGTGACCACGACGGTCGGAGGCGTGATCTCGGGGAACTGCGCGACCGGCAAGACCGTATAAGCGATGCTGCCCAGAATAATTGTAATCACTGAGATTACAATTGCGAAGATGGGTCGATCGATGAAAAAATGTGACAGTTTCATGTTCCCTAGCCTGAATTACGGTGTTGAGTTCCCTTTTCTTTCTCAATCCACGCGAGCGGTCTTCGATTTCGAGCCTAGCAGCGGCATTGAAAGATCGTTAGAACTGAATTGCTCCATCGCCCCTTGCTCCGGTTTCACCGCGCTATCCGGCCGCACCTTAATAATTCCATTGATAATGACGACATCATCCGGTTGCAGTCCCGATTTTACCACCCGCAACCCTTCGGCCGGCTGACCCGTCTTTATATGACGCAGCCGGGCGATATTCTTGGCATCCACGACGTACACAAAGCTCTGATCCTGATCCGAGCCAATCGCTCGATCAGCCACCAGGAGCGCGTCGTATTTGGGGCTCGAGGCCACTCGCACCCGGACAAAGTTTCCTGGCGTCAAGAACCCATCGGTGTTTGGAAATGATGCCCGAATGAGGAGCGTACCGGTCGATGAGTCGAAAGCGTTATCCGAAAAATCGATGGTTCCCTCATGAGGAAACCCGGTTTCATCCTGCAACCGCAGATAGACAGGGGTCTTGCCGTCCGGAGAACCGGCCAGTTTCCCTTCCCGGGTGAGTCGCTGAAATGTCAGAGCCGCCAGCTCATCCATGCTGAAGTAAGCGTAAATCGGATCGATGCTGACTACTGTGGTGAGTTGAGTGGAATCAGCTTGTACCAGGTTGCCAATATTGACCAACTGGCGGCTGACCCGCCCGTCAATCGGCGACGTAACGTGGGTAAATTCAAGATTCAGTTGAGCCGAATTGCGGGCCGCTTGCGCCGAGACCACCTGCGCCGCGGCTTGGTTCTTGTTCGACAATGCCGTATCGTAATCTTCGCTCGCAATAACCCTCATCTCTCGCAAACGTTGTTGCCGTGCGAACGTCGCATCCTGCAGTTGCTGATTGGCTTGCGCCTGCTGCAACTGGCCAACCGCCTGGTCGTAAGCATGCTGATAGGGTCTGGGATCGATTTGAAAGAGCAAATCTCCTTTGTGGACCAGGTCGCCTTCTTTAAAGGGGATATCGACAATGTAACCGCTGACCCTGGCCGTTACCGTCACCAGCTTGACCGCCGCCGTTCTTCCGGTGAACTCGTTCCAATTCACCACTTCCTTCTGCTCCGGTTTGCTGACCGTGACCTCGGCAGGTGGTGGGCCCTGCGCCGCCGGTTGCTGGTTGTTGCAGCCGGCTAGCCAAAAACTTAATGCGACGACAATCAGTCGCTCACTGCCGATGTGAAGCCGCTTGGCCGACGTGATGCCTTTCGGCTTCGTCCGATAAAACCGGCGGTCTGACGGTGGATGTACGAGTCGTTTAAGTAGCATTTACGAGTGGTTGTGTTGGTGACTTGGTGTGCCGGCTGGACGAACGGAATGGAAAATTTGTTCCTCAGTAAACAGCGTGTGGAGGAGCGCTCTCGATCGCCTTCTTCCGATTTTGAGATCCTGGGAAAGATGTGGGCGAGGAATAGCGCGTGCTTCGTTAATAATAGATTGGCGGCCGGTTAGTCCTTTCGCTGATCATAGCTGATATTGGTGAGGAGCAGGCCGGACGCTATTGTGTCTTCTATAGGATTGTCATTGTGTAGCTGACTCAACGACGTCCGTAACAATATCGATATCCCGACCGCGATTATCAATGATGAGTATCATACGGTGATTGGATATTGTGTCAAACGTAAATGTGCTCACTTTGGCGCCGGTGGCTATTCAATGCCAGAGATAAATGACCAAAAGTACTTGAGCGCCTTACCGTTTTACTCTATGATTAGCATCATTCGATTAGAACAGATATGCCATACAATCCTCACCATAAGGCGCGAATCCGGCAGAGCATCGTTTTCGAGGCGGCGCGAGTCCTTCGCATGGAAGGGCCGGAGGCAATGGGTGTCGCCGCAATTATGTCAAAGCTTGGGCTGACCCATGGCGGCTTCTATGCTTATTTTAAGTCCATAGACGAACTGATGGCAGAAGCGATCATGGAGATCTTTAACGAGCGCTATGCCTGGATGCTCAGAGTTACCGAAGGCCATCCGCCCGACGAGGCTTTGGTTCGCTTTATCGACGAGTACCTGGTTCCCCGACATCGAGATGTCTTTGAGGAAGGTTGCGGCCTACCCATGCTGGCGAGTTACGTGCCGCACATGTCGCAGGCGTGTCGCGAACGTTTTGCCGAGGGAACTGCCCGACTAGAAGCTGCTCTTGCAAAGATGCTGGCGGCGCTTGGTCATAAACAGGCGAAACAACTCGCGTCGTGTGCGCTCGCGACGATGGCCGGTGCGATCGGTTTGTCGAGGACTATTCTCGATAGAGGTTCCTCGGATGCTCTGCTCGGTGCGGCCAAAGCGACGGTGAAAAGTCAACTTGGCTTGGATAAATCAAGCAGGGGTGGAATATAGGGATTGGAGCTTGGTGGAGAAGAAACCTGAAGTCGGATCAAAGAGCAGAGCAGGGCAAGGACGCCAAGGGCCCGAAGGCTGGAAAGTCCGCAGGGAGCAACAGGAATGAGCGGAGAACAGAGTGTCGTTGTAACTGGGGTATCAACGGGCATAGGATGGGGAAGCTGCAAGGTTCTTCTATCCAAAGGATTTACGGTATTCGGCAGTGTGCGTCGGAAGGCGGATGCGGACCGACTTCAGGGTGAGTTTGGTGATGCTTTCACCCCCCTGATCATGGACGTGACTGACAAACAGGCTGTAGAGCAAGCGGCAGCCCGGGTTAGCGCAGAGATTGGTCACGCTGACGGGGTTGGTCAATAACGCAGGGGTGGCGGTTCCAGGTCCACTTCTCCATTTACCGCTTGAGGAATATCGCCGCCAGCTTGAGGTGAACCTGGTAGCTCAGCTTTCAGTGACCCAAGCCTTTGCTCCCTTACTGGGCGCAGATACGAAACGAAAGGGGCAACCTGGCCGGATCGTTAACATTAGTTCGACCGCAGGGAAGATCGGCCTGCCGTTCCTGGGTGCCTATGTGGCGTCGAAGCACGCGCTTGAGGGTATGTCTGAATCTCTTCGGCGCGAATTAATGATTTACGGCATAGATGTAATTGTGATCGTGCCTGGATCGGTCGTCACCGCGATATGGGACAAAGGCGAGGCCGAAGATCTGAGTATGTATCAGGGCACAGATTACGCCGCTATCGGTGAGCGATTCCGCAGGTTGATGATTACGGAAGGGCGAAACGGGCTTAGTCCCGATCGTTTGGGCCAAACCGTGTATACCGCGCTAACGGCGCGTCGCCCACGCGAGCGCGACGGTAGCGAATCAAACATGTCATCTACATGGTGAAAGACTTTCAATCTACGCGCATTGCGGACGCAAGCGCGACCTGCTAAATGGAACAGCACCCTTATTTAATTGTTAAAGAACTGTGCTTTCGAAAAGACTCGTTCGAAAGTGACATCGCGGACGTGCCTCGTGCATCAACGATCAATCTGCGCGCCACCCTTCTCCGGATCGTACTCTTCTGGATGGAGAAAATACCAAGGCTCGCCGTCGATAATCTTTTTCTCAAATTTCCACGGCAGTTTTTCAAAGATGGTCGAGCTTACCTCGATGCGGTACGGATCCAAAGCTTTGGCCAGCCCGGCGTCGATCACTAGCCCGCGCTCATCGGACAACCGGCGCCTTATTGCCACTGGCAACTTACAAATCGGTCCAAAACAGTGGTTTTTTACGTCCTTGATGAGTCGCGCGTGCTTTCTTATGTAGTCTTCATCGCCGTTCTTGAGTGCGGAAACCAGGGCCTTGGCATTCGTTAAGAGTCGAGGCGCAAAATCTGTCATCAGCCGGTGGGTAGCACCCGTGATCGCGTTGGCTCGCATGGAATCTGGTTTCGCTGCCATGGCCTGGAAACAGGTAATCTGCTCCCGCAGTTGAGGGTTATGCCTCACCAAAGGGTCGGCCAGTTGAAAACTATAGACTGGCGCATTGGTCCCATACTCGCTGTGGCGATTGACGCGACCGACCAATTGCAAGAGGTTGCTGATCCACGATTCTTCCCGCATTCCCCACGGGAACGACACATCCCACCCGGCCTCGACACAGGAGGTAGCAACCAGAAGAACGGGATCTTTAGGATTTTGCAGAAAGTCCTTTATTAGATTTTCCACTCGGCGTTTGTCGTGCGGGCATAGAAGCCGGCTGATGCTAAGGACGCGGTAGTGGTCAGATAGGTCGTGGTTGAGGGTGGCGGCCAAGCGAACCGTGGTCGCAACCGTATTAACAACTATCAACCCACTTCCAAACCGCCGGTGCTCCAATGCCAATTTTGTTACTGCTGCAAAATTTAGGGCTCGAGGTAATCGATTGATTGCCACCCGATTCGACAGTTGGCTGGAAATCTCAAAACCGATCGAGAGACTTACGACTTTCACGCTGCGTCCAAGAAGCGTTTCAATTTCGGGCATTTCCCAGTATTTCGGCAATGTCGCTGACGAAAAGATGATCCGTGCTCCCTGATCTCGAAGCTCTAACAGCCGAACTAAGACGTAAGCCGATAGTTCAGGACTCAACCACTGACAGCAGTCATCGAGTATAATGACGGCGTTATGTAAGAGTCGCCATTTCGCCGAACGCTTTTCGCTCAAATGGTTCAACATCTCTAGAAAAGCGACCGATGAAATAACGGTCATACCCCCTTGCCAAGATTGCTCTCTAAGATCCTCACCGCGAGGGGTTCCGCTGGTATCCTCAGCCACGATAATTCCGGCCTTGGCCACCAATTTCCGCATCACCTGGGTCGATTGGCGGCAAGTCACAAGGTAGGGCAAGACGACCACTATCCTGGGCAGTCCCAAATGTTTTGCTAACCGCGAGGCCAGTGTAGGCAGAGCAATCGTTTTCCCGCTGCCCGTCGGTGCATCACAATAAATAAAGTCGGCCTCAGAGAACGGCTTCAGCGGGACGCAATAGGCGGTATCGAACAATTCCGCCCGGGCTCGCTGAACGACTGGATCCCTCGCCTGCTCCATCTTCTCGACATAACGTCGCAGAGCGATCAAACCGTCCCCATTCAAAAGTGGCGCTTGTGCTCGACGCATTGTCTCAGGCCGCCTTTTTAAGCGGAGTCTTTGGTTCAAGCACAGCCTCTTGCGAGCTAACCCATTCTTTGAGGGTGCCTTGGGCAAAGCCGCTCAGCGCGGCGAGAGCTCGTTCCATGGTAACGAACTCGTAGTCACCGTATCGTGTCGGCCGCTCAACTTTGAGACGCGGACTGATCGCGCTAATGAATCGCTGAATAGGCATGGTGGAGCGCCCATTGAATTCAAACGTCCACACTTCCAGGACTTCCACACCAGCGCTGGACGCTGATCGCCCGTCGTACAGATGAGGGACAAGAGCGAGTACCACATTGATATCTTTTTGATCCACACCGGTCTCCTTTGCTCTCTCCGGGTTAACACAGAAAGGTTGAAGATAGATCGCGTGCTCAACGTACTTGTGACATTCGATGCCCATTGCTCGGTCTTTACCTTCCTCAATGCCGGCAACGCGGGTAAAAGTCTGTGCACTCAAGTCGACCGGAGCGAGACTCTTTCCGGTGCAAACTGTGACGACACCGCAGCGAAGACTATCGCGGCTACCGCCTTTCTCAGAACTTTCCAGGATGGTGTTACCGAAGACCCGGGCATCCCAGTATTTGGATTGGAACTGGTCGATGTTCACAATTTCCTTCTTGATGTCTTCCGCCCTCCGATCCTTTAACACGTAAATTTGGAAGCGCTCCTCGGCCTCTTTGGTCGTGATGCCGAGCTCGTCGGCTACGCCTTGCCATGCGTCCGATCTTCGAGCCACTGAGTCTCTTAAGCGACGCTTAAAGGCAACCGGCGAGATCATCCCGTAGTCATTGATGTCCTTGCGCGGTGCACCATCATTATCTGGGTCGCCGTTTGGATTTGACGCGGTGGCCTGAACTATCGCAGCGCCATACACTTTCTTAATACTCATTTGTTTTTTGCTCTTCCGGAATTGTTTCATCTGCGAAAGGGTCGGCTTGATACCCCAGAAAGAGCATGGTCTCATGCTCAAGCCGGTCCTTTGGAAAGCCAGGTGGCGCATCTCCCGAATCTGGGAACACTTTCTTTAGGCGTTTGATCGCTCCGAGGGCGACAATCTCATTCCGAGACAATTCGCCCTCCTGACCGCGGCTGATGCGACTGGCCCAGAGCAGGGCCGGTCGAAGCCTACGATATAGCCGGCAAAATGCTTCATTGGGGTGGTACTTAGCACTGGCTAAAGCGTCAGAGCCTGCCAGCGCGCCGCCTGGTAATTTACCGTTCTTTTCACGGTGATAGGCGGCATGCAACGCGTCGCCGAGCGCAAACACTTTTCCGAGTTGGTAGGACGGGTGCATAGGAGTCAATTTCCAATGAGCGCGCCGTGCGCTAAAACTCAGCACACAGGCTATTTCGGCGATGGCGTACCTGAACCGATTATTTTTGAGACCGGAATAACGAAGCTCCGCTACTCCAAGGCGGGCCTGCTGGGAGAGCTTTTGCAGGACTGCTTGAATCAGCGAGCGGGCTTGTTTTGGTGTAATGAAGTACAACTGTTCGATGGGCGGCCTGAAGTTAGAGGCCCGCAACGTCCGCGCCTCGATCTCCCCGCTGGAAGAGCGCCATGCCGTTAGCAAGACGGTGTGCACCCGTTCAGGAGTCATCGGGAGGTTCAAACTCTTCAGGAGTCCACGCTCCAGCGGCCTCATATCCCTTCTCCAGCTGCAAAGAATTTCGCTCCATTCGGCCTTCGAGTATGTCTGTACCGCTTCTATTCTCACGCCCATGCGCTGCGGGCTGGAGAGAAAAATAAGACTCAGTGGCACGCTGGAATCACCTTCCAGCAGCTTTTCGCCAAGGCGTTCATACTCCACGTCTTCCATGCCACGGTGCTTGCTTAAAAACCCCAAAAGCTCTGCGCCTCGATGCGGGTCGCCAGAAACGATGACCAGCCGAGATCCGCCGCTACCATCTGGAATGGTTTGCCAGGTCTTCTGTCGGCGTTCCGAATCCAATAGGAAACTGAGCGCTGCGTTGAAGCGACAAATAGTCTCCTCCGATAGCGTCAGCGCAGGTTTTCCGTAACGATGAAGCGCCCGAAAATCTCTAGGCCGTGAAACCAGCGGAACAGGCATAGGATGGATCGGCAAAGAAATGCTGAGCATGCCATCCGAGTTCCCTCTGCCGCCGTACAGGTCGACGCTATTACTGATGCCGTTATCTGAAGCAGGAATGGCGGCCTGAAGCCCCGATAAGCTAAAAACAATATCAGGATCATACTCCGGCACCACCATGAGCTGTAAGCCGCCACCGGGGAAGAAGTGCTTTCCGACTTTCTTCAGAAGATCTTCGGACAAATCTTTAACCCACCCCGGCAGCTCCTCAACCATCCTGGCCAGCCAAAGGTTAAGATCAATCGCCGTCACACTCCGGGCAAAACGCTCAAGCTCAGAGCCCGGTGCTAAATAGCTCAGGGCTTTTCGATAGGACTTAATACTTTTTTCCAGCCCCTTCCGGAACAAATCGGGACTACTGACGCCATCAACAACCAGTCCGCGCAAAACACTGAGATCCCTCGGCTGCGATCCTGCGAGCGGCGCGGTTGAAAGGGCGACTGCCGGAAAAGAGGCGTGATTGTTCGGTTTGATCTTGCCAGGCCCCTGGCATTGTTCCTTCAATTCAATTTTGGATACTCCCCCATCGGAATCTATCCAGCACTCGACTACTGGAGAACGGGAGTGCGGTCGCAATAAGACGCTCGTAGTCCGTAACACCACGTGAGCTTCCTCAAGCACTCGTGCGATATCGTGGATTTCATTTAACATCCCGTTACCTCCTGCCCGAGCGGGAAAATCAGACGCCCTCCTTCGGCCACGACATTCTGAAAAAACACCGAGCGCCGGCCAGGGCCGTGCGGTGTCTTGAGCATGAGCGCGGCCTGCCAGCGGCGCTCGCTAACAATCCGGGCTTCGGTTACCGGTCGAGCAAATGCGATAAAATCCGAAGTCCCCATAGCCAAAACCGGATGATCGCCGGCCAGCAGCTTTCTTGAAAAGTTCCGTAGAAAACGCGCAACGCTTCCATCTGGGCCATTGGCTTTCAGACCCGGTCGGACATCAAAGACTACGCGAAAAGCCGGGTTCACCAGAACCTGCAGCCGGTGCAGTGAGCAGGCGCCTGACGCAATTTGTGAACGCTTCCTTAGTTCGCCTCCATAAGCGAACGAGTATTTCGTGAACTCCAGCGGAGAAAGGGCTTCCACCCCAAGCGGCACTATGTTCCAGACATCCCTTCGCCAAAAAATGGTTTCAATCATTCCTTTAATGGCGGACCAAGTCGGGAAGGGATAGCTAACGGCAACTGCCGTAGAAACATCAACTCTAGAAAAGAGCCCGTAATCGCCAAAAATCTCAAAGGCAAGGGGCGTGTGTCCAGATTCGGTATATCCCGGCCACGATCGGTAGTATAAGAAGTCTGTGCGTCGACCTGCTATTGACTCACTCATTTTCCAGCAACTAGACGCGCGCTCCGTCTAGTTAGAGTAGTAAGTTAGGTTAATCGAATAGTTGTGATCGCCCGGTATGATCGTGCGCGCCTGTTTGGGGTTAAGATGCAGGACTTTGATCGTCGTCCGATTTTCCAAATTGGCTACTTCCTTGCCATCGGGTGAATACTTCGGCGCAAAGTTCTCCTGGCCGTTTTCCAGAATCGCGACGCGACATAACACATTCTTCAGGTCGAGAGTCCAATCGGGTAGATCCGAGCTTCCTTGAAATGGGAACGAATCAACATGACCGGCGACTACCAGCGAGTGATTTAAGTTAGACATTCGACAGCTCCAGCCTATAACCTGTAACTTGTAACGTTCTTAGTGAGCCATGGAAGCTGCTTTCGGCGCCGCCTTCGCTTTCTTGGGGTGACCACAGAATTCGGTATCTAAAGCACGGTAAAGAGCTCGTTTCCCTGGTGAAACGGGAGTGCGAGCAACGCCATGAAAACAGCAATTCTTTACCACAAACTAGCCTGCCGCCAGTTGTCTCCGGAACGAGCTGTAATCGGGTTCTCGTGCGTCTTCTTTTCATCGAATCATCATTGCAACCCTTACCGTGCTTTATACTCCGAACTCTGTGGTCACCCCTTTTTCCTCCTGAGGCGAATTGCTGTCATCGCCGTTCATAGACGTCCCTTTGGCACCTCGCTCAACTAAACCGCAATGATAGACTGGTTTACCGTTGTGACCGATCGTGACGATAACTCCGGCCTGGCTCTTTTGTTCGCTAGCGACCTCCCCATAACTTCGAATCGGGTTTGTAGCGGAATGCGCATAGTGATCGTGGTGCCCTCTCCAATCTCGCTACGCACCTCCAACCGAAATGAGCGCCCGAACAGTCTTTGCAAGCGCCGGCGTAACAACACCAGCGCGTGAGCCTGCGGGCGTTCGGCGAAGAAAAGCCGTTCGACTTCCGTCGAAGGCACACCTTGCCCATTATCGGTCACGTTCATCTCTAGCCACGGTCCGGTGGTACGGATCACAAGGCGAAGCCGTCCGGCCCCCGGCAAAGAGCGGAGCCCGTGCTCGATCGCGTTCTCTACTAAGGGCTGGAAGGAGAAAGGGGGCACCAGAACCTTCAACAAACCTGGACCGATCGTCTGCTCCACTTCCAATCGACCACCAAATCGAAGCGATTCGATCTCTAAATAAGCATCCACGACGGCCAGCTCTTCCTCCAGGGGTACGAGTGTTCGTTCCGGTTGGCAGAAACTGGCCTGCAGAAATTGACGCAACCGCCCTGTCGCCCGGGGCACTTCTCGTGGTGCGACTTTCGCCAGAGCCGCTAGCGTATTCAGAGCATTGAACAAAAAGTGTGGATTCATGCGCATTTGCAGAGCGCGGATGTCAGCTGAAACGACTGCTCGGGTCTGCTCGTCACGATCGCGTACCCGCGCGACGATAGCCAGAATCAAGGCAGTGCCTAAAGCTTGCAACATAGGGGCGATCCCGATCTCTTCGATCGGCCGGATAGCCGCGAGCGAATGAAAACCGAAAACCAAGAGGAGGCCACTGCGCAACGACGATATTCCAAAAGTCAGACAAAATCCCGTCAGCGGTTGTTGGGCTAGCTTCGGGCGCCAACGGGATAGCAACCCTCCGGCTAAACCGCCGCCCAGCATAGCAGTTGCGATCGAGCCTAACGGCAGCCCGTGATACTCGACGGCTAACCAGGTGACAAATACGCCCACCGCCAGTCCTACCCAAGGACCAGCCAGCAGACCGGCCGCGCATACCGCCACGATGCGTTCGTTGAGCAACCCCGCGTGGGAAACCGTGGCTTCTTCGACGAGGCCGAGGAACACAAACACCAGTAGGGCGGTGCTCTGATCGCGCCGCGATAACAACGAGCGTTCTGGTCGTTGAAGGCCCGGCACGAGGGTCAGCGCGAAGGCTACCGTCACCAATACACAAACTTCATTCAAGATAGTATCCATCGCGAACACCTCGGAATCGATCATTGACGGCCGGTCGTCGGGGTTACTTAGCTTCGGAACCAGACAACGCCAAAGGCGAGGCGGACTTCGTTGCGCTGGTCTTCCGGACGGGCTGGGTTTTCGAAGTTCTCGGCATCATGATAGCCGGCATGGGTTGGTACAAAATCATCGAGAACGTAGTCTTCGTAGGTCCAAAGTATTCTCGCTTAATCCCAAAGCGCACTTGGCTGAGCTGAAGAGATGGATTTGCGTGCGATTTTTCACGCTTGGTGTGGTGACCCCTAAGTCTACCTTCTCTCAGCTTCGAATAGCTTCGAAGCCTCCCTAACAGATCTCCTATGCTCGCGCTTCCAGGATCATATTGAACGGCGTTTCTGCGGCACGGCGGACCCGCGTAAATCCGCCCTTTGAGAGAACGTCTCTCAAGCGTCGCTCGCCGGCTTGCGCTCCAAGGGCAAGGCCGACTTCCTGACTGAGCGAACCAGGAGTGCATATCATCGTCGAGAACCCGTAATACACTCTGCCAACCGGGCTGATATTTTCAGCGAGCGAATCTCCAGCGAAGGGCTCCACAATCATGAATGTGCCATCGGCTTGAAGGGACTGTTTGACATGTGACGCCGCACCAATCGGATCACCCATGTCATGTAGGGCATCGAACACGGTCACAAATCCGTAGTCATTACCCGGGAAATCTTTCGCTGTAGCAATACTGAAATTGACGTTCGTAATTTGCTGCTCCTTAGCGTGGCGATTCGCTGCCTCGATGGAAGTCGGATGCAAATCAAATCCACAGAATTGGGATTTAGGAAACGCCTTCGCCATGATCAGGGTGGAGATGCCATGACCGCATCCAATGTCCGCTACACGAGTTCCGGCGTTCAACTTCTGTTGGATGCCGTCAAGCGCGGGTATCCAATTCTCGTTTATATTGGCCTGATAACCGGGGCGAAAAAACCGCTCTATTCCGCAAAAAAGACAGTTGTGATGCCTTCCCCAAGGCAGACCCGCGCCGGTCCGAAAACTCTCGGCGACAAGTGGCTCATCGTGATAGATGGCCGAAATGGCATAGAAACCTCCCGTCAGCGCGGCAGGACTATTTGGATCAGCGAACACCGCGACCTGTTCGGGAGTGAGAAAAAAAGCGTCGCTTCCCGGATCATAGCTAACGTATCCAGAAGCAGCCTGGGCACTAAGCCATTCGCGAAGCTGTCGCTCATGGAGATCGGTCTTTTTGGCGAGTTGCTGTGACGTCGCCGGGCCAATATCAGCAAGCGCCGTGTAAATTCCAAGCTTGTCGCCAAGTACAACTAGCGCTCCGTTTACCGACGCCCCAAGATCGTTGATCATCTGGCCAAGAAGCTGATTCAGGGCATCGGGGTTCAATGAAACTTTGTCGGCGGCTGCCGACGTTTTAGTTTGAGCTGTTGTTGTTTCCATATCTATTTTTTATTGAGGGTTCGACTGATGGCACTGACCGACCTGACGGACGGTCTCGCCGCATGCATTTCAAAGTTTAGAGTTAAGTGTTTACTATCTGCCCCGTATGTAAGCGCTTACTAGTTGCGTCGATCGGGTTGGTATTTTTTGTTAGAAGAGTTTCCTGATATAATTGATCCCGTTTCCGGAACATGAGAGGCCCTTCCCGCCGGATCACACGCTGTCGCAAAAACGTCCTTGTGGTATGCAGGACGGCAATAGGAGTAGGTCCGACGAGAAGCCAGAATACCG
>Ga0209240_1000361_pt1 | contig 18973 bp, 13 predicted proteins | sample GraSoi_2013_80cm_FD_185828 | JGI IMG/M metagenome (GOLD analysis project Ga0209240, IMG submission 185828) | Grasslands soil microbial communities from the Angelo Coastal Reserve, California, USA - Sample 9_17_2013_80cm (SPAdes) (version 2) | ecosystem: Environmental > Terrestrial > Soil >...
CGGGCCGCCGAGCGGACGGTCATGGTCCCCGACATTGCTATGCCCGCGGTTCGCCGCCTCGCCACCTGCGGCGCGCCTGGCCGCGAACGCAGCAACGGGACTACCTACGGCAGGCTGATCAACGGCGACCGCGGGGGATACCTCGGCTACGCCATGTGGCGCCGCTACCTCAAGCTCGCCCACGGCTACACCGCCGCCCACCCAGACGGCATCGTCAGCTACACCGCCCACGAGCTGCGCCACGTCTGCGCCTCGCTGCTGATCGCCTCAGGCGCATCCGACGTCCAAGTCGCCCACCAGATGGGCCATAGCAAGATCGAGACCACCAAGAACATCTACGGCCACCTGTTCGCTCAGGACCGCACGGCGATCGTCGACGCCATGAATCAGGCCGTGAGCCGGCTGCATGTCTACGAAGCGGCCGATAGCGGTAAGAATCCAGCCGTCTGATGCTGCCAGCCCTAACGGAGAGTAGGGCCAGGAGGTAGGAGTACGTAGGGCCAGAAGTTGCTGACCTGGGTGGGCCTGCGAGGACTTGAACCTCGGACCTCTTCCTTATCAGGGAAGCGCTCTAACCGCCTGAGCTACAGGCCCTTCAGCAGCCCGCTGACCGGCACGAACTTGAACGCGGCTGGATGTCACCGATTCGCGCGCCAGGCCAGGCAGCAGGCCAAGGGATGTCCGCCCAGCTGTCTGGGCGTGCCGGGATAGATTACCGCACCGCGGCGCGTTGCGCGAAGCCGGTTGCCTGGTTAGTCGGCTTCCCGCAGCGTGATCTCGACCCCGCCCGACAGGTGGCTCACGGCGTTGTAGATGACGGCCCCGACCGTCGACAACGCCGTGATGAGGATGACGTCGATGGTCCCGGCCAGCATGGTGTAGCCGAGCACTGTTCCCGCTGAGAACCAGCTGGACGCGTTGCTCCCGGCATTGCCACCCGACGAGGTGACGAGGTGGATCGTGTGCTCGATGCTTGAGAACACGCCGAGCGCCGAAAAGAAAAAGTACAGGACGGCCACGGCGACGAACAAGATCACGAAGCCGATGAGCGACGCCATGAAGCTGAACTTCATGACCGACCATGGCTCGATCCTGGACAGCACAAGCTGTGCGTCGCGCGGCTCGGTTCCGTCGGACTTGACGCCCTTGGTCGAAAGTTGCGCGGCCGGGCGGCGTGGTGCCGTCGGCCTGCTCTTGACAGTCACTGCTGGTTTGCCATTGCCGATCGCGCCCCCTGGCTTCCCAATCGCACTCGGCCTTAGCTTCTTCTTCTTCCCCGGTCTTGTAAATGGTCTCGCGACCTGTGACTTCTGGTCATCCGATCGTACAGATTCAGCGGCAGCAAATCCCGGATTGGGAGTCTGAACCTGCTCTGGTGCGTGCGCAGCAACCGGCGGCGGCGACGGCATTTGTGCGCCAACCGTGGGCGGAGACGACATTTCCGCCGCGGCTGCCGGCGCAGCGCGGCCTGAAGCTGCGCCCACGCGGTCCCCGGCGGTGGTTGGCGCTGAGCCGCCCGGTGAGTATGCGGGCTTCCGCGGAGGATCAAAGGCGCTGCCGCCGGGGCCGGTCCGCCCCGCCGATCCTGCGGGAGCGACAGTCTGGTCCTGCGACCGCGGAGTTGATGACCCGGCTGCGGGAGGAGTCCGGTCCGCCGCTGTTGGAGCGGCAGGCTTAGCGGTGGCTGCCGTCGGCGCCGGAGCGGTGGCTGCAGGCCCTGCTGAGGCTGCTGTAGGGGATTTCCAGCCAATGTTGGTGGTCGCGGTCGACGAAGTACCGGCGGCGCGCGCAGGGCCACCGGATGAGGGCGTTGCGGAAGGGGACGACGGGCCAGCAGCCGTCGATGCGCCAGGGGAAGGCGGCGCACTCGCCTGCCGCGTCACGTCGCCGCCTGTAAGTCCGGTGCTCGTGAATCCCGGGCTGGCAAAGCCCGCTCCTGTCAGCTCGCGCGTGAGCGCAGCGGCCGCAAGCGTTGACGTGGCTTCCTCCTGCGAGCCGCCACCCTGGGACCCCCCACCCTGGGACCCCCCACCCTGGGACCCGCCGCGCTCTGACCCGCCAGGGCCGGGAGGCGGGGAGGCCGGCGATCCGTTCCTGCCACGGGTCGGGCTGGCAGTACCCGAGGCAGCCGCGCCCGCCGTAGCAGGCCGCTGCTGACTGCCCGGTCCCGCCGAGTCCGCTGGCTTCGCGCCCCCATCGTCCCCATCGGGCCTGGCGCCCCCAGCCGACGTCGCGGAACTGTCTTGAATCGACCGGCTACCGGATTTCGCGGCGCTGTCCGCGGTCGGCCGGGTCGGAGGCTTAGGGACAGTGTGCGGCCTCGTGACTCCCGCTGGCGTGAAAACGCTGTCCGGATTGGCCGACCCGAGAGGCTTGCCGTTTCCTTCTGGCCCAGGATCGCCTGGCCGCGCCGGCCCTCGCGGGATCGTGACGTCGGAGCGCTTGGCGTCGGCCGCCTTTGCATCGGACTCAGGTCCGGCAACGCTCTGCGAGCGTGGCGTGCTGTTGTGGCCCTTGCCCTTAGCATCGTCGGCGCGCGCGTCAGCCGTTTGCGAAGGGGAGTTCTTGGTGGGCTCAGTTTTGCCCTTGCTTGACTTCCGGACGGTCTGGTCCAGCTCGGGAGCCGCGCCGCCTGCCTCATCGGCTACTTGCGCGGCTGGATCCTGCTTGTCCACCCATCCTCCTGTGAAGTCGCTAGCAACGACCTTATCCGCCACTAGCTTTGCCTGGACCTTGATGGCCCGATCGCCACACTCGTGACACCAGTGAGACGTCCCAATTGGCAGAATAGTTGCCGTGACGAGCCAGGTTACCGGCAGCTTCTGCCCACGAAAGCCCAGACCAACCGCTTTCGCCGCGATCAGCTCCGCCGCATCCGCGCACGTCACGGGTCACGTAGCGACTCAGGAGTCCGCGTTTCCCGGGTCCGGCGAATCGGATGACAGGTCGGCCGCCTCCTCCAGGTCGGCCGCCTCCTCTGGACCGACGAGCTCGTCCAGGCCGGCCGCCTCCTCCGGGCCGACGGGCTCGTCCGGGCCGACGGGCTCCCCGATCACGCTTTCCGGCTCTTCCGCATTGCGCGCGATCGCGACCAGCGTCTGGCCGGACGCGAGATTGACCAGCCGGACGCCCATTGTCTGCCGGCTGGACTGCTTGATCTCCGCCGCCGTGGTCCTGATCACTCCGCCAGCGGACGTGATCGCGAAGACCTCGTCGTCCGGGCCGACCATCAGCGCGCCGATCAGCTCGCCGCGTGCGTCCACGATCCGCGCGGTCACCACGCCCTGGCCGCCCCTGCCCTTGACGGGGTACTGGTCGGCTGGCGTCCGCTTGGCGTAGCCGCCGCCGGTCGCCACCAGGACGTCAGCATTCGTGCCGACCTCGACCACGTGCATGCCGAGCAGCTGATCGCCATTGGTGAACCGCATGCCGATGACGCCGGACGTGGCCCGTCCCATCGGCCGCAGCACATCATCACTGGCGTGGAACCTGATCGCCTGCGCACGGCGGCTGACGAGCAGCAGGTCCTGATCGGGGGAGACCAGCCTAGCCCCGATCACCTCGTCGTCCCCGCGCAGGTTGATGGCGATGATGCCACCCTGCCTCGGCGAGTCGAACTCCCGCAGCCGCGACTTCTTCACCAGCCCGGACGCGGTCGCGATCACCAGGTAGGGCGCCACTTCGTAGTCCTGAAGCGCGAGCACCTCGGCGATCCGTTCATCCGGCTGGAAGGCCAGCAGGTTGGCGACGTGCTGGCCGCGCGCATCGCGCGCGGCCTCGGGCAGCTCATAGGCCTTCGCCCGGTAGACCCGCCCCTTGTTCGTGAAGAACAGGATCCAGTGGTGCGTCGAGGTGACGAAGAAGTGCTCGACGATGTCGTCGGTCCGCAGCTGCGCGCCGCGCACCCCCTTGCCGCCGCGCCGCTGCGCGCGGTACAGGTCGGTCTTGGTCCGCTTGGCGTAGCCGCCGCGCGTGATCGTGACGACCACGTCCTCCTCGGCGATCAGGTCGGCCATCGAGACCTCGCCGTCGTACGCGACCAGCTCCGTGCGCCTGTCGTCGCCGTACTTAGCGGTGATCTCGCCGAGCTCGGTGCCGATGATCTGCCGCTGCCGCTCCGGTGAGGCCAGGATCGCCTCGTAATCGGCGATCTGCGCCATCAGCTCGTCGTACTCGTCGATGAGCTGCTGCCGCTCGAGCGCGGCGAGCTTGCGCAGCTGCATGTCCAGGATCGCGCGCGCCTGGATCTCGTCGATGTCGAGCAGCCCCATCAGGCCTTGCTGGGCGACTGCCGCCGACGCGCTGGCCCTGATCAGGGCGATCACCGCGTCGATCTGGTCGATCGCCTTGATCAGCGCGCTCAGGATGTGAGCCCGCTCCTGGGCCTTGCGCAACAGGTACTGGGTGCGCCGCACGATCACTTCGATCTGGTGAGCGACCCAGTGCCTGATCATCTGGTCCAGGCGCAGTGTGCGCGGCACCCCGTCGACCAGCGCGAGCATGTTGGCGCCGAACGTGTCCTGCAGCTGGGTGTGTTTGTACAGGTTGTTCAGCACGACCTTGGCGACGGCATCGCGCTTGAGCACGATGACCAGCCGCTGGCCGGTCCGGCCACTACTCAGTTCCTGCACGGCGGCGATACCGGCGATCCGGCCGTCCTTGGCCATCTCGTCGATCTTGGCGGCGAGGTTATCGGGGTTGACCTGGTAGGGCAGCTCGGTGACGACCAGGTTGGTCCGGCCCTTGCGATCCTCTTCGATGTCGATGACCGCGCGCATCGTAATCGAGCCACGGCCGGTGCGATAGGCCTCCTGGATGCCCCGGCGTCCGACGATCTGCCCGTACGTCGGGAAGTCGGGCCCCTTGATCCGTTGGATTAGCGCTTCGAGCAGCTCCTCATCGGACGCGTCGAAGTTCTCGAGGTACCACTGCACGCCCTCGGTGACCTCGCGCAGGTTGTGCGGCGGGATTTTGGTGGCCATCCCAACCGCGATCCCCTCCGACCCATTGACGAGCAGGTTGGGGAACCTCGCAGGCAGCACGACAGGCTCGGCGGACCGGCCATCGTAGTTAGGCCGGAAATCGACAGTCTCCTTGTCGATGTCCCGGAGCATCTCCATTGCCAGCGGCGCGAGACGGCACTCGGTGTACCGCATCGCGGCGGCCGGGTCGTTGCCGGGGGAGCCGAAGTTCCCCTGCCCGAACACCAGGGGCATGCGCATGGACCACGGCTGAGCGAGCCTGACCAGCGTGTCGTAGATGGCCGAGTCACCGTGCGGGTGGTACTGGCCCATGACGTCGCCGACCACGCGGGAGCACTTGAAGGTGCCGCGGTCCGGCCGGTACCCGCCGTCATACATCGCGTACAGGACCCGCACGTGCACGGGCTTGAGGCCGTCCCGCACGTCGGGCAGCGCGCGGCCGACGATGACCGACATCGCGTAGTCGATGTAGCTGCGCTGCATCTCGACCTGGATGTCGACCGGTTCCAGCCGGCCTCCAGGGCCTTCGGGCCCGCCAGTCGAAGCCTCTGGCGTGTCCACGCTCATGCAGATCTCTCCTTCACCATGATCGCGGGCTTCCCTCAGTCATTACGACCGACAAGCGACCGCGATCACCAATCCCAGGTGGCGCATCCGGCGGCGCCGCCGGCCAGTAAAGCTAGATGTCCAGGAAGCGGACGTCCTTGGCGTTGCGCTGAATGAAGGCCCGCCTTGCCTCCACGTCCTCGCCCATCAGCACGGTGAACAGCTCGTCCGCCTGGGCCGCGTCGTCGAGCGTGATCAGCTTCAGCACGCGCCGCGTAGGGTCCATCGTGGTCTCCCACAACTCGGGCGCGTCCATCTCGCCGAGGCCCTTGTACCTCTGGATGCCGTCGCGCGGCCTCGGGTCCTTGCGCCCCTGCGCGATGCCGGCCTCGATCAGCCCGTCCCGCTCCCGATCGGAGTAGGCGTAGTCCGGCGCGACCCCGCGGCCCTCCCACTTGATCTTGTACAGCGGCGGCTGAGCCAGGTACACGTGGCCCGCCTCAATCAGCGGCTTCATGAACCTGAACAGCAGCGTCAGCAGCAAGGTCGTGATGTGCTGGCCGTCCACGTCGGCATCGGCCATCAGGATGATCTTGTAGTACCTGAGCTTGGTGATGTCGAAGTCGTCGTGGATGCCGGTCCCGAGCGCCGTGATCAGCGCCTGGACCTCGGTGTTCTTCAGCACCCGGTCGATCCTGGCCTTCTCGACGTTCAGGATCTTGCCGCGGATCGGCAGGATGGCCTGGAACATCGGATCCCGGCCGCCCTTCGCCGAGCCGCCCGCTGAGTCGCCCTCAACCACATAGACCTCGCACTGCGCGGGGTCTCCGGACTGGCAGTCCGACAGCTTGCCCGGCAGCCCGGATCCGCCGCTCAGGCCCTTCCTGGTCAGGTCCCTGGCGTGCCGGGCGGCGATCCGCGCCCTGGCCGCCTGGGTGGCCTTGATGACGATCGACTTGGCCTCGCCCGGATTGCGCTCGAACCAGTCGCGCAGGTGGTCGTTGCAGACCCGCTGGACGAACGACTTGGCCTCGGTGTTGCCGAGCTTGGTCTTGGTCTGGCCCTCGAACTGCGGCTCGGCGAGCTTGACGTGGATGATCGCGGTCAGGCCCTCGCGGACGTCGTCGCCGGTGAGGTTCTCTTCCTTCTCCCTGATCAGTTTCTGATCGCGGGCGTACCTGTTGATGATCGTAGTCAGCGCGGCGCGGAACCCCTCCTCGTGGGTACCGCCCTCGGCCGTGTTGATCGTGTTGGCGAAGGTGTGCACCGACTCGGAGTAAGAGCCGCTCCATTGCATCGCGATCTCGGCCGAGATGCCCGGCTCCTCGTCGCCGAACTCGATCACCGAGCTGTGCGCGGCTTCCTTCGAGGCGTTGATGTACCGAACGAAGTCGGCGATGCCGCCGTCGTAGCGGTAGCTGACCACGTGCGGCTCGCCGTTGATGTGATCAGGCCGCTCGTCGGTAAGGATGATGGTCAGCCCGCGGTTCAGGAACGCCATCTCCTGCTGCCGCCGCGACAGCGTCTCGAAGCTCCATGTCGTGGTCTCGAAGATGTCCGGATCAGGCCAGAACGTGATGATCGTCCCGGTCTTGTCGGTCCGCTCACCCTTCTCCAGCGGACCCGTCGGCTCGCTGTACGCGTAAGACTGCCGCCATACGTTGCCGTCCTTGCGGATCTCCACGTCCAGCCTGCTCGACAGCGCGTTGACCACGGAGACGCCGACGCCGTGCAGCCCGCCCGAGACCGCGTAGGACTTCCCGTCGAACTTGCCGCCCGAGTGCAGGGTGGTCAGCACGACCTCGACGGCGGGGCGCTTCTCGATCGGATGCTCGTCGACGGGTATGCCGCGGCCGTTGTCGGCGACCCTGACACCGCCGTCGGCGAGCAGAGTCACATCGATCAGGTCGGCTTCGCCGGCCAGTGCCTCGTCGACGGCGTTGTCGACAACCTCCTGGACCAGGTGGTGCAGTCCGCGTTCGCCGGTCGAGCCGATGTACATGCCCGGGCGCTTGCGAACCGCCTCCAGGCCCTCAAGGACCGTAATCGAGCGTGCGTCGTAAGACAAACGGTTCGCTCCTCCTGAAAGCGAGACATACGCACGGGCGGCCCGACGGCTCTTGCCCGACTGCTGCTGTCCCTCTACGCTTACCTATTTTACCTGCTTGGACCGTCAGCCTCAGCCGTACGGGGCCGCCAGAGCGACGATGTCGGCGTCAGTCGCGCGCGTCGCGCCGATCGCCACTGCCGCATCACGGACATCAGGCGTATCTCTGGCCCGGCCCGCAGTGACCGCAGCACAGGTCTTAGCCATAGGTATCGCGCGGACCCCGGCTGCCCCGCACCCGCCACTCGCCTGGGCGTCGCCGCTCCGTCCCAGGTCCGCGCACTTTCACCCGGCGCACTGCACCGTCGCCGAGCTCCGCGTTCAGTTTGCGGACAAGCTGGGCTGCGAGCAGCCGGACCTGGGTCGCCCAGGCCGTCGAGTCAGCCGTAACGGTCAGCTCGCCGTCGGCGAGGCCGTCCGGTACGGTGTGGGCCGCCAGATCGGGGCCGACGATCTGCGCCCACCGGCCGAAGACCGACCCGGCCGCCACCGCCAGTTCCCAGCCCGTCTCGGTAATGAGGCCGTTGATCGCGGCACCGAGCGGTGCCGGGTCTTCCCGGCGCCCGCGTGCGACCTGCTGGCTAGCAGCGGGCACTGGCGCGCTGGCTTTTCGTTGGGCAAATGACGCCTCGGCCGCTGCCGACGGACGGTTCCCGCGAGCTGCGGCGTCCGCCTTGGCCTGCGCCAGGGCTCGGGCCGCGAGCGCTACTCGGTCGGGTTCGGCCGGATCGGAGTCACCGCGACCGGCTGCGGTCGGCCGGTCAGGCGGCATCGCTCAGCACCCCCTTCGCGACGGTGTAGCCGGTCCCGGCCAGCCGCGACGGCACGTCGGCCGCGACGGCCGCGGTGACGAGCACCTGCTCGGCGTCGCCCGCGAGCTCCGCGAGCCGGTCCCGGCGGCCGGTGTCCAGTTCGGCGAACACGTCGTCGAGCAGGAGGACGGGATCCTCGCCGTCCGCGCGCAGCAGCCCGAAGGCGGCCAGGCGCAGCGCGAGGGCCAGCGACCACGACTCGCCGTGACTGGCATAGCCGCGCGCGGGCAGGTCGCCGATCCGCAGCTCGAGCTCGTCCCGGTGCGGGCCGACCAGGCAGACGCCGCGCTCGAGCTCGGCCCGGCGCAGGCGGTCGATCGAGTCCCGCATGGCCTGGGCAAGCTTGGCCGGCTCGGGATCGGGCTCTGGCACCCCGGACCGCTCCGAGCCCTGCCGGTAGCTCATCGACGCGCCGCGTGAGTCGCCCGAGACGTCGGAGTAGCGCCTGGCAACCAGGGACCGGAGCTCTGCGGCGAGCCGCAGCCGGCCCGCGGTGAGCTCGGTTCCGTGAGCGACGAGCTGATCATCCCAGACGTCCAGGCCGGCCGGCGTGCCGCGCCCGGCGGCGCTGCCGAAGCCGGATTTGGCCGATTTGAGCAGGGCGCTGCGCTGCCGCACGACCCGCTCGTAGTCGGCCCGCACGGCGGCGTACCGCGGCCGGCTGGCAACCAGCAGGTCATCGAGGTACCGGCGGCGCTCGGCGGGATCACCCTTGACGATCGACAGGTCCTCCGGCGCGAACAGGACGCACCGGAAAGTGCCGAGCGCATCCCTCGGCCTGCTGAGGGGGGCCCGGTTGAGCCGTACCCGGTTCGCCCGGCCCGGATTGAGCTCGATCTCGACCAGGCTGTCCCTGGACCCAGAGCGGACCGAGGCCCGCAGGATGGCCCGGTCGGCGCCCGACTTGACCAGGGCGGCGTCCGCAGCGACGCGGTGGCTCGCGAACGTGGCGACGTAGTAGGCGGCCTCGATCAGGTTCGTCTTGCCTGCCCCGTTCGGGCCGGTGAAAGTGGTGACGCCAGGCGCGAGGTTGACGTCGGCCGACTCGTAGCAACGGAAGTCGGTGAGCGCGAGCCTGGCCAGGTACACGCCTGGCAGACTAGCCTCTCGCGCCGTCCGTTCTCGCTGTCCCGTCTTGGCTGGGTCCCCAGGGCCTTAGCTGTTCAGGCGGAACGGCATCAGCAGGTAGCGGTAGTCCGGGCTGCCGTCCGGTCCTGGCTTGCCGGTCAGCAGGGCCGGCTTGCCCGGCTCGGTGAACGCGATCCTCGTGGTGTCGCTGTCCATGGCGGTGAGCCCGTCGAGCAGGTAGTTCGGGTTGAACGCGATCGTGAGGTCATCGCCGTCGAAACTGGCCTCGATCACCTCGTCGGCCTGCGCCTCGTCCCCGGTTCCTGCTTCCAGGATGAGCTGGCCTGCGCTGAAGCTGAGCCTGACGGCCGTGTTGCGCTCGGCGACCAGGGCCACGCGCCGGACCGACTCGGCGAGCAGGCTGGTCGACACCTCGGCAGTCGCGTTCAGCGTTGCGGGCAGCAGTGTGCGGTAGCGCGGGAACTCGCCGCTCAGCAGCCTGGTCGTGGTGCGACGGCCGGCAGCCTCGAACCCGATCATGCCGTCACCGCCGTGCGGGCTGACGCCGGTCTGCCCAGGGCTCCGCGCGCCAGCGTCCTCACCCGGCAGCGCGAGGGCGATGGAGACCTCGGCTGCGGTGGTCAGCGACTTGGCCGTGTCTGTCAGCGCCCTGGCCGGGACCAGAACGGCCGCGGACAGGTCTGGCCGCGCCGGAGTCCAGCGCAGCTCCCGCACGGCGAGCCGGTACCGGTCGGTCGAGATCAGCGTCAGGGTGTCGCCCTCGATCTCGACCCGCACGCCGGTCAGCGACGGCAGCGTGTCGTCACGCCCGGCCGCGACAGCCGTCTGGCTCACGGCGGTGGCGAACGCGTCGCTGCCGACCGTGCCCGCCGCGGGCGGCATCTCCGGCAGGGCCGGGTACTCATCTTCTGGCATGGTCAGCAGGTTGAAGGTGGCGCTGCCGCAGGTGAGGACGGCGCGGCCGCCGTCGGAGGTGATCTGGACGGGGCGGCCGGGCAGGCTCCTGCTGATCTCGGCGAGCAGCCGGCCGGAGACCAGCGCGCTGCCCGGGGCCTGGGTGTCCACGGCGATCTTGGCCAGCGCAGAGACGTCGTAATCGAAGCTGGACAGGGTCAGCTCGTCGCCGGAAGCGTGCAACCGCATCCCGGCCAGCACGGGCACGGTGGGACGGGCAGGCAGGGCGCGCGCCGTCCAGGCCACCGCATCGGCGAAGACATCTCGTTCGACGTGGATCTGCACAGGCAGGCCGCCTTTCATTCTCGCTCGCCGCAGAGCAGGCGGGCGCTAGGCGAGTTCAGGCTCGGCACCGCTGGCAGGCGGGCCGTTGACGCTCCGTGAAAGCCTAGCCTGAGTGGTGACCGGCGCACGTGGGCTTCGCCTACGCAGGCCTTGCCGGGCGTGAGGGGGGCGCCGGCGTGACGTACCTGAGCGCATCTGGCGGGCGAGCTACTTCGCCCTTTGATCTCGCTATAAAGATGAGTGGTAGTCGTAATAGGTGCGGTGGATTCTGGGGACAATGGCGTCTGCGCAGGTCAGGGCCGCTCTATCGTGCACAGCCAGGGTGGATAAGCCGGCCGGGCGACCCGTCGGCTGTGCACGACGGGCGGGCGGGCGGCCGTGGGGGGCGAGGTTGTCCCCCGCAAGTCCCAGTCCGGCCCAACCTATCCGCAGGATCATCCACAGGGTCATCCACAGCCTGTGTGTACGGAAAGTAATAACTGCCAGCGTTGTGTCGGTGTCTGTTCACGCTAGGTGTCGTGGCCGCGGTCGCCGTGCCGGGAGCCGCGGGGCCCTGCGGCTCGGTTGAAGCCCGGCCGTGCGGATTCGGTCAGCTCGGCAGGGCCTGCTGCTTGATCCGGTTGGTGAGCTCGGTGACCTGGTTGTAAATCGATCGGCGCTCGGCCATGAGCGAGCGGATCTTGCGGTCGGCGTGCATCACCGTGGTGTGATCGCGGCCGCCGAAATGCTGGCCGATCTTGGGCAGCGACAGGTCCGTGAGCTCACGGCACAGGTACATGGCGATCTGGCGGGCGGTGACCAGCACCCGGGACCTGGACGTGCCGCACAGGTCATCGATCGAGAGGCCGAAGTAAGACGCGGTCTGGCCCATGATCGTGGAGGCCGTTATCTCTGGTCCCTGCGCTTCGGGGATCAGGTCCTTGAGCACGAATTCGGCGAGTTGGAGGTCGACGTGCTGGCGGTTCAGGCTGGCGAACGCGCTGACCCTGATCAGGGCGCCTTCGAGTTCCCTGATGTTGGTGGATATGCGGCTGGCGATGTACTCCAGTGCCTCGGGCGGGGCGTTGAGCCGGTCCTGCACGGCCTTCTTGCGCAAGATCGCGATCCTGGTCTCGAGCTCGGGCGGCTGGATGTCGGTCAGCAGTCCCCACTCGAATCGGCTCCTGAGCCGGTCCTCGAGCGTGACCAGTCGCTTGGGGGCGCGGTCGCTGGAGATCACGATCTGCTTGGTCGCGTTGTGCAGCGTGTTGAAAGTGTGGAAGAACTCCTCCTGGGTTCCTTCCTTATTCTCCAGGAACTGGATGTCGTCGACCAGCAGGACGTCGACGTCCCGGTAGCGGCGGCGGAAGCCGTCCTGCTTACCGTCCCTGATCATGTTGATGAAGTCGTTGGTGAACTCTTCCGAGCTCACATAGCGGACGCGCACACCCTGGTAGAGCCTCTGCGCGTAATGCCCGATGGCGTGCAGCAGGTGGGTCTTGCCGAGCCCGGAGTCGCCGTAGATGAACAGCGGGTTATAGGCCTTCGCTGGTGCCTCGGCGACGGCGACGGCGGCCGCATGCGCGAACCTGTTGCTTGAGCCGATGACGAACGTCTCGAACGTGTACTTCGGGTTAAGCCTCGTCTGGGTCGGCCGGGCGACGCCGTTCGGTGGCATGCCCGAGTTCCCTGGCAGGCCGGTTCCGCTCCTCAGGCCCGAGCCGCCGGTCAGGCTGCCGCCGCCCGACAGCCCGCTCGGCTGGGACAGGTCTGGCATACCGTCGGCGTGCTGGCCATTGTCGGCGCGGTTCCGTCCGTCCCTCCCGAAGCCCGGGCCGAGACCGGCTCCGTGGCCAGCTTCGTCCACGTCGTCGAGGCCGTCCGCCGCGTCGCCGGCCCGGCGACCAGGAAGGTGCGGCAGACCGGCTGGCCCCGGCCGCAGCGGCAGCGGGACCTGAGTCATGCTGAAATCGGACTGCTGGCTCGTCTGGCCTGGCTGGGCACCGCCGAGGTCAGCCCGCCGACCGTCGTGCTGATTGGGGTGGGCGGCCGGCCTTCCGGGCTGGACGTCCGGGCGATCGGTGCCGAACGGCATCCTGATGCCAAGCGGGTCGGCCGCAAATTGTGCGTCGTCGCCTGGTGGCAGGGAGGCCGTGACCGCGGGATCGATGATGACGGCGAGCTGGATGTTGCGGCCGAGCTCACGGGACAGGGCATTGGTGATCAGGACCCGCAGCCTGTTCTCGAGCTGGTCCTTGGCGAACTCGTTCGGCGTCGCGATGAGTGCTGTGTTCTCGACCAGGCCGAGGGGCCTGGTCAGCTGGAGCCAGGCGCGCTGGTACGGCTCAATCTGCATGTCGGCGAGGTCATTCAGCGACCTGGCCCAGATCTCGGCGAGGTCCGGTTCGCTCAAAGCCTGATCACCTCGCGCCCCCCAACGTGTGTTCAACAGGTTTTTCCACAGCATGTGCAACGCTGCGACCCGGCGCGCTGCCCGGAGATTATGGCGCCGCCGGGCTCAGCCGGTCCACACGTGTCGGCTAAGCTTTCCACAGCCTAGGCGCGGCATGGGGAGTACGTTCGGGAAACGGCTAGTGTCATGACACAGGGCGCATGATCACCGAAGGTCAGCTGCATGTGCTTACCGACATTTCGGCGCCGCGCCCGCCGGGGTGAGCTGGCGTGGCGGGCTCCGGCGGTCAGGTCGTGGCGGCCGCCCTGCAGGGCGTCGCGGGTTCTCGCGATGGGCGTTCCGGGTGCGCGCGCCTCCGGCGGGGTGCATCGCACGCTAACCTTGTGTTGTGGCGGTAGCCGCGCGTTCGCGGCTGCCTGAGGACTTTTACCCGCATCTGGAGTTTCTGTGAGCAAGCGCACGTTCCAGCCGAACAACCGCCGTCGCGCCAAGACGCACGGCTTCCGGCTGCGCATGCGCACCCGTGCCGGGCGCGCAGTGCTCGCGGCACGACGCCGTAAGGGCCGTGCGCGAGTCAGCGTCTGATCGGCGCTGCCGTCGTCAGCGCGGCGGTGATACCCGATGCTGCCATCGGCCGCTCGGATGCGCCGCCGCACGGAGTTCAGTGCTGCGATCGCCTCGGGCAGCAGGGTGGGGCGGCCGCTGCTCGTCGGGCACCTGCTGGTGCGGGACGGGGTCACTGAACCGCCCAGGATCGGCTTCACGGTGAGCCGGGCGGTCGGTCCTGCAGTCGTCCGTAACCGGGTCAAACGCCGGCTGCGGCACCAGGCCGTGGGGTATCTGCAGTCGCTTCCTGCGGGTAGCCTTCTAGTGTTGCGCGCTAACCCCCCGGCCGCGACTGCAAGCCAGGTGGATTTGGCCGCTGAGCTGGGCCTGGTAGTACGGTCACTGCTTCGGCGGCAGGGTGGTGCGGTGTGAACAAGCGGAGGAACCCCGCAGGGATGGCGCAGGCGTGGCGGTCGCTGCCTGCACGGTTGCTGATCGGGGCGATCTCCGGCTACCGGATGTTCATCAGCCCGCTGCTCGGCCCCCGATGCCGGTTTTACCCGTCGTGCAGCGCGTACGCGCTGGAGGCGATCAGGGTGCACGGTGCTGGGCGGGGCAGCTGGCTGGCCGTGCGGCGGATCTGCCGGTGCCACCCGTTCCATCCGGGTGGCCTGGACCCGGTGCCGCCCGCGCGGCGCCAGCAGGCCGGGCAGCCAGCCGCGGGAGCGGCCGCGATCGACGACAGAGCAAGGGAACTGACCCGTTGAACACCATCCTCGCCCCGATCAACAACGCAGTCCCGTGGATCATTACGCAGCTGTTCAACCTGTTCAGTCCCGTGTTCGGCAAGGGCAGCGGCGTGACCTGGCTGCTGACCATCATGGTCCTGGTCGTGCTGATGCGGCTGATCCTGGTCCCCTTGTTCATCAAGCAGATGCACACCCAGCGAGCGATGACCGCGCTCACGCCAAGGCTGACCGAACTTCGCAAGAAGCACAAAGGCGACAGGGAGACGCTCAACGCCGAGACGATGAAGCTGTACCAGGAGGCGGGCGTCAACCCGCTCATGGGCTGCCTACCGGTCATCCTGCAGATGCCGATCTTCTTCGCCCTGTTCAGCGTGCTCCGGTATATCGCCGAGTGGAAGCCCGGCGCCGGCCACACAACGATTTCGTACCACCTGACCGAACAGTTGATCCGCAGCGCTCAGCACGCGAAGATCTTCGGCGCGACCATCGCGGACAAGGTCCTGTTCACCAAGGGGCTGTTCGTCCCGCTGGAAGCGAAGATCGTGATCGTGATCGTCGTCATCATCAGCATGACGACGACGTACCTGACGGTCCGGCAGAGCATGAAGCGCGGCATGATGCCAACCGCCTCCGACTCGCCGATGGGCCAGTCGCAGAAGCTGATGGCCTACATTATGCCGCTGTTCGCGCTGACCGGCCTGTACTGGCAGTTCGGCTTGGTCCTGTACTGGGTCACGACCAACCTGTGGACGCTGGGCCAGCAGTACGTCCTGCTGCGCAAGTATCCGGTGGGCGCCGCGGCGATGGGCCCGGGCGGAAACGTCCCGACCGGCGGGACAGCAGGCAAGCCTGCCACCGCCTCCGGCCTGACCGGACGGACTCCTAAGCCCAAGCCTGGCGGCACCACCGGTGGCGGTACCGGGAAGGCCGGTGGCGGTACCGGGAAGGCCGGTGGCGGTACCGGGAAGGCCGGTGGCGGTACCGGCAAGCCTGCGGCTGCCGGGGGATCAGGGGCCGTCGCGGCCCCCCGCCGCGGCTAGCAGGGGCAGCCAGGCCGACCGGAGCGGCACGGGTGCGCCGGCATCGCTCCGCAAAGAGCCTGGCCAGGCGGGCAAGTCAGCGCAGGCCAGGAAGTCGTCCCGGGGACGTCCGGCGGCTGCTGGCACTGGAGCGACTGGTTCAGCTAACGGGCACAAGCCGACCTCAAGCGAAGGAGGCGTGCTGCGCAGGTTCGGCAAAGGCCGGTCTGAGCCCGAGCCGGAGGCGCCAGCGCAGCCCGAGACTAAGATCGTCAGGCAGCAACGCCAGCGGCAGTCGCGCAGCAAGCGGTCCGGCAAGCGCTGAGCGTCGCATTGGCGCCGCGCAGGCCGTACGCGGCTGGTGGTCGCCCGCACTGACTAGGAGGATCTTGTGAGCCATGGTGAGAACGCGCTCGCTGGCTCTGAGCGTGGGCCATCGGAAGAGCTGTCCGACGGCGGTGCCGAAGACCTAGCGGACGTCGCGGAGGAAGATGATGGCGGCGTCGATGAGGACGAGGCTGGTGACGCGGACGACGTTGGTGACGCGGACGAGGCTGGGGCGGACGGGCCGGCCGAGGCGACGACGGCTGATCTGGAGCTCGAGGGCGAGGTAGCGGCTGACTACATCGAAGGTCTGCTTGATGTCGCCGACCTCGACGGCGACATCGACATGGATGTTGAGGGCGATCGCGCCGTCGTCTCGGTTGTCGGCGCGACGCTGGACGAGCTCGTCGGCGAACGCGGCGAGGTGCTTGACGCTCTGCAAGAGCTGACCCGGCTCGCAGTGCACAGGCAGACAGGCGGCCGGACTCGGCTGATGCTGGACATCGGTGGCTTCCGTGCGCGGCGCCGGGCCGACCTAAGCGAGCTTGGTGCGAGCGTGGCCGAGGAGGTCAGGCGCAGCGGCGAGGCTAAGGCCCTGGCGGCGATGAATGCCTTCGAGCGGAAGATCGTGCATGACGCGGTTGCGGCGGCGGGGCTACGCAGCGAGTCGGAGGGCATCGACCCGAACCGAAGAGTGGTCGTTCTCCCTGTCGGCTGATGCCGCAACCGTCGTGCCGGTGCCGACGCAGGCAGCGCGAGAACTGTTCGGCTCGAAGTTGCCGCAGGCGCAGGCCTACGCGAAACTCCTCGCTGGCCGGGGTGTCAAGCGCGGTCTGATCGGACCGGCTGAGGCAGAACGCATCTGGGACCGTCATCTGGTTAACAGCGGGCTCGTCGCTGAGCTGCTGCCCGCGGCGGAGGCAGTGGCTAGTGCCGAGGCCCGGCCGATTCGGGTTGCTGATCTGGGCTCGGGCGCCGGGCTGCCTGGAATCGTGCTCGCGATCCTGCGCCCGGACGTGTCGATCGTGCTCGTGGAGCCGATGGCGCGCCGAACAGCGTTCCTGGCCGAGTGCGCGGCGGAGCTGGGGCTCTGCAACGTGGAGGTCTGCAGGGCACGGGCGGAAGAACTTGCGGGGAAGGTCGAGGCCGACGTCGTCACATCGCGCGCTGTGGCGGCGCTGGATCGCCTCGCAGTGCTTTCCGCCGGGCTGTGCCGCCCAGGCGGTCTCGTGCTCGCGATCAAGGGCGCCTCAGCGAATGCGGAACTCGAGCGGGCGCGGCCCGTTCTGAGGCAGTTGGGTGCCGACGAAGTGGACCTCGTGACCGCCGGGAGCGGACTGGCTGGCCTGGTTGAGCGGCCGACGACGGTGATCCGGTTCAGGACTCGCGGGATAACTGACTAGCGCAGCAGCGCGTCGGTCGGGGCCACGCGCGATGCTCGCTGGCGATGCCGAGGCTCCGATGCTCGTCGAGGGCGCCGATCTCGGTTGTGAGGCACGGCTGGCCTCCGGATCAAGGCTGAACGGCTTAGGCTGACGGTGAGCAGGTCGGCTCATCGGGTCCTCTGAGTGGGCTGGGCTGAGAAGTCTGGGCTGACAAGTCTGGGCTGACAAGTCTGGGCTGACAAGTCTGGGCTGACTGGGCTGCCCTTAGACCCGGCAGATGGGCGGGTGGCTGACGAGCGGCGCGTATGGCGCGGGCTGGGAGAATGCCGTGCACGCTGGGGACAAGACCGTGCAGACGAGGTGACGTGTCGGATGACTACGACCGGCCGTGGCCTCGGCTGGCCTGCACCGGACGGCGCGAGCGGAGGAAACTGGAGCGGCAACTGGCCTGACGTCGGAGTGGGATGGCCTGCGCGACCTTCGATTGCGGTATGGAGCGCGTTTCCCCACGCGATTACCGAAATTCGCCCATTTGACGGCATATCGGCTACTGTCGGCCAGGCGGCTCCCGCCGGGCCTGTGCGGGGGTACGCCCGTCCGGTCGTTGGCGGGAACGGAAATGCGGCATCGTCCGCAGCGCCGGAGCGCACCCGCTCGGTGGCGTCTGCTCTCGCAGGTGCGACGTCATCGGACAGCCTTGACCCGGTCGCCCCAGCAGCGGCCGTTGCGGTGCCGTCCATAGTGGCCTGGCGGGCGCCGTCGGAACATACCGGGAACGTGTTGGCGGAGATCGCCAGTCCGGTGCCTCCTGCGACGCTGAGTTCGATCTCCATCGCCCACGCGGCCCCGAAGCCGATTCGAGCGAGAGGTGACAGGACAGAGTCCTGGGGTTCAAGTCTGCTCATCCATCAGAAAGACCGCTCGGCTGAGAGTGAGTGGTGGGTACAGGGTTGGCAGCGGGCAGATGAGCGGGCCCGGACCGGATCTAGCGCTGCGGGACCGGCGACCGCGGCGACCGGAGCGCGGAAGGAGGCGAGCGCGGTGCGGGGGAGTGGTGTCGTGCAGCGCGGACTCGGCTGGCCGGAGATTAGGTCTGCGACCAGCCTGGTGGCGCGACGACATGCTTCGGCTGACTGGGTGGCCGGAGTGCCGCGGCCGCTGATTGATGTCCCCGTCGTGGAAGTCGACGCGGGCACGGAGCATGAAGGAGGCGTCGGCTGGCCGGAGGAGCCGGACGGGAGACATGGCCGGCATGCGCTGCCGGATCACAGCGCGAGGGAGCGGTCGGCAGCGCATCGCGCCAAAGAGGTTTCACGTGAAACGATGGCTCCCAGCGGGTGGAAGGATGACACAGACTCAGGCCTGTCAAGGTCAACGCTCTCCGGACGATCCGCACCTGCGGACACGGCTGCCCTTGGCGGCCATCAGACCGTGAGTCAGACCACCGAAACTTCCGAGGGAGCTGCAGCGGGAGGCAGCGAGACGGAGAGCGCTGTTGCAAGCCGACGGGAGACGACGGCTGGAGATGAAGCTAGCAAACGGGCTCGAATACCCCGCCACGCAGCCGTGAGGTGGTCGCTGCAACGATCCGCTGGTCGGCGAGAGCGGAAATCGCCTGAGCAGGAATCGCCAGAGCGCGCGCACATAAGACCGGTTGCTGGGGGAAAGCGCGTTTGGGCGCTACCGGTTGAGGGACCTATTCGCGGCGGCCGGACATCCGAGGGTTCTGACAGCCCTATGATCGCGGGTACATATCCCGGCGCCCTGAGCGCTCCCGGTGAGA
>Ga0209240_1000362_pt1 | contig 18917 bp, 17 predicted proteins | sample GraSoi_2013_80cm_FD_185828 | JGI IMG/M metagenome (GOLD analysis project Ga0209240, IMG submission 185828) | Grasslands soil microbial communities from the Angelo Coastal Reserve, California, USA - Sample 9_17_2013_80cm (SPAdes) (version 2) | ecosystem: Environmental > Terrestrial > Soil >...
CGCCGGCACCCAGAAAACGGGGATCCAATAGGCAGGCCCCATGTGCGGCGCGGCGTCGTAAATGGTGGCAAGCGAGATCGCGTCAATCAGATCGATCGTCCCCGCGACGTTAAAGAGCCCGACGAGGGGCCGCGCGAAATTCGACTTGCGGACCACCGCAGCGATGGCGATGAGCGCCAGCACGGCGGTGATGAGGTCACCGACGGCAGCGGGGTATGCGAATTGCTGGGGGATGCCGGGAAAAACCGCTCCCGGAGCAAGAAACATCAGGCCGAGGTGGCGCATGGCATGCAGCAGAAGAATGGGGAGCACGACCAAGCGCGGCTCGAGCCTGGGAAGCACGGGGATCAAATAAAGCTTGGCCGCGATCGCAAAGACGACCGTGCTCAGCACCAGATTGACGGTGAGGATGTTCATCTCGCGTCCCCCGCCGCCGCCGCCGCATCAAACAGCAATCGCGGTGGCGTCGTAGTTATAGAGCCACTCCAGTCGCTCGCGCCGGCGGACTTGCTGCCATTCGCGCGCGACCTCCTCGGCGATCCGGTCCTTGTCGGCAAGGCTCGGCGCAAAGGCGCTCGCCTTGTTCTCGCTCGCCTTGCGGACAACCGCCGCGGTGCGCTCCTTGCGGATCTCCTCGTAGCGGGCGCAGGCAACGTCCGGCTCGGCGAAATATTTGTCGAGGCAGGCCGCAACGACATAACCGTCCTCGATCGCCATCACGCCGCCCTGGCCCAGGAACGGCAACGTCGGATGACAGGCATCGCCGAGCAAAGTGACGCGGCCCTTGGACCAAGTAGGCATCGGCTCGCGGATCATCAGCGCCCATTTGTAGGGCGTCTCGATCTGATCGATCATGACCTGGACGTCGGGGTGCCAATCGCGGAAATCGTTGCGCAGCTCTTGCCTGGTGCCGACCGTCGACCAGGACTCGATCTGCCAATCGTCGCGCTCCGACGTGCTGACGAAGTTCATGATCTCCCCGCGGCGTACCGGATAGTGCAGCACGTTGCCGTGCGGGCCGAGCCAGTTCGTTCCGACCATGCGCGCAAGGCGGGGCGGCAGCTTCTGCATCGGAATCAAGCCGCGCCAGGCGATGCAGCTGGTGAAGATCGGCTTGCTCGGCCCGAACAGGCAGACGCGGACCGTGGAATGAATGCCGTCGGCGCCGATCACGTAGGGCGCCCGCACGGTACTGCCGTCCACGAATGTCGCGTCGGCGTGACCCGCTTGCGAGGCGACCGCGAGGCATCGCTTGTTTAGAGTGATGGCGTCGCGCTTGCGTGCGCGAACGGCGCCGGCGAGGAGGTCATGCAGATCGGCGCGATGAAACATGAGGTGCGGCGTGCCGAACCGCTCCACGTTCTTGTCGCCGAGATCGAACCAGTTCCAGGTTTCGCCGGTGCTCCAGTGCCGCAGCTCGCGCCGCTCCGGCCGGACTTGAACCTTGGCGAGGGCCGCTTCCAGGCCGAGCGCAAACAGAACGCGCGTGCCGTTGGAGCTGATCTGAATGCCGGCGCCGACTTCCTTGAGCTCGTTCGACTGTTCGTAGACCTCGACATCGATGCCGCGCTCAAGCAGCGCAAGTGCCGCAGTCAGTCCGCCGATGCCGGCGCCGACGACAACGGCTTTTCTCGGCGTGCTCATGCGACGCACGCGACAATCCGATGTGCCGTCACGCCGCCCGTCCGCTCTTGAGCGTGGCCGCCAGCCCCGGAGCCCTCGACAGCGCTGCTTCGGTCTCGGCGACAAGTCGGCGCATGATGTCGCCGACCGAGAGGACTTCATTGATGCCTCCAGCGGTCTGGCCTGCCGTGAGCAGACACGCGTGTGGACGGCCTGCCTGGGTCGTGGAGACGATCTGATCCCGCAGGCGATCGCGATCGCGCCGCGCCGCATCGCGCTTGGCACTCCACTCATCGATGAAACTCGTGTGGAGAGAGCGCAGAACCGTATGGAACCCGGCGGTGCCCGGAAGAGGGCTGATGTCATTGAGAACGTCGACCTTGATCGCATCCTCCGACTTGGCTGCGGTTATCGCCTGCTTCCACTCCTCGGGGGCGGGAGCTTCCGTCGAGGCGATGAACCGCGTGCCGAGATTGACCCCGACCGCGCCCAGCATCAACGCCGCCGCGATGCCGCGCCCGTCGAAGATGCCCCCGGCGGCGACGACAGGGATTGGCGACACGGCGTCGACGACCTGCGGCACGAGTGTCATCGTGCTGACCTCGCCGCAATAGCCGCCGGCCTCGCCGCCCTGCGCGATGATGACGTCGACGCCTCGCTCGGCCGCTTGCACCGCTTGCGCCACCGTCGTGACCTGCAGCATCACGAGAGACCCGACGTCGTGGGCCTGCCGCACCAAATCCCCCGGGTCGCCGAGCGCGAAGGAGACCACAGCCGGGCGTGCCTCAAGCGTGTAGCGAAATGCCTCGGTGTCCAATGTTTGCGGAATGTGGTTGATCGCAAACGGCCGGCTTGTCAGCTTCCTCACCGTGTCGATGTCGCGCTTGACGGCGGCGCTGGTTCGGAACAGCGATCCCATGCCCCCCAGGCCGCCTTCGTTCGACACCGCAGCCGCGAGCTCCGCCGACGTGCAGGTGCCCATGGGCGCCAAGATGATCGGCACCTCGATGCCGAACAGGTCGCAGAGAGGCGTCTTCAGCATTTGCCGTCTCCAAGCAGCAACGAGCGATGAGGGCGGCGTAACCATCGCTCACGTCTCGAGTCCAACATGCGCGTCACCGGCGACGCGCGGCGGGGATGCGCATTCAACTCCGCGGGCGAGTGCGGATCATAAAGGTGTCGTAGCTGTATTCGGCGACCTGCCACCAGAGATATTCGTCGTTGCGAAACGCTACGATCGAGTCCCAGACCTTCTTGTAATCCTCGTTGACCGCCGACGTCTCGGCGTTGACCTCGTTCGAGGCCTTCAAACAGGCGTCCATGATCGAGGGCGAATACACACGCAATTGCGTGCCGGCGGCGACCAGCCGTTTCAAGGCCTGAGGATTGCGGGCGTCGTATCTCGCCTGCATTTCAACGTTGGCATAGCCCGCGGCGGCGGCAACGATCGCCTGGTAGGCCTTCGGCAACTCGTTCCATTTGGCCATGTTGATCATGAGGTGCAGCGTGGTGCCTCCTTCCCACCAGCCGGGGTAATAGTAGAACTTCACCACCTTATAGAAGCCGAGCTTCTCGTCATCGTAAGGCCCGACCCATTCGGCGGCGTCGATCGTGCCCCTCTCGAGCGCCGGATAGATGTCGCCGCCGGCGATCTGCTGCGGAACCACGCCGAGCTTCTGCAGCGTCCGGCTGGCCCAGCCGCCCATGCGAAACCGGAGGCCCTTCAGGTCTTCCGGCTCCTTGAGCTCTTTATTGGCCCAGCCGCCCATCTGGCAGCCCGTATTGCCGGCCGACATGCATTTCACGTTAGATTTGCTCGCGAACGCGTCGATCAGCTTCGTGCCGTCGCCATCGTAGAACCAGGCATTCTGCTGACGGGCGTTGAGTCCGAACGGGGTGGCGCAGAACAGCGCCCAGGTCGGATCTTTCCCGATGTAGTAATAATTGGCCGTGTGGCCCATCTCGACCGTGCCGTTTTGTACGGCATCGAGCACCTGCAGTGCAGGCACGATCTCGCCGGCGGCGAAGCTCTGAATATGGAACTTGCCGTCGGTCGCCTCGGACACATATTTGGAGATTGTTTCACAACCCCCGTAGATGGTGTCGAGCGATTTTGGCCAGCTTGCCGTCAATCGCCATCTGATGGTCGGCATCGACTGGGCGATTGCGGGCTTGGCGATGGTAGCTGCGGCCGCGCCGGCTCCCGCGGCGATCAGGAATTGACGGCGTTTCATGTCTCTCCCCTTCTTTGGATCGTGCGATGTCCAATGGTCGGCGATTCGACCGCGGGGGCTTAACGGCTCGGCATTCGCAATGATGCCGTTTGGGCCCGCTAACGACCCCTCGGCAATCCGCGGCTAGGATGGACCGCCCGTCCTGCCCAAGTAAAGACACCCCTACTTCACACCGGATGCTTTCACCACCGCGGTCCAGCGCGGAATTTCCGCCGCGACAAAAGCTGCGAAATCCTGCGGCGAACCAATTCTAGACTCGAAGCCGAGCTGTTTCATGCTGGCGATCATCTCGGAGGATTGCAGCGCCGCGTTGATCGCGGCGTTGAGCTTCTCCACGATGTCGGCACGAACGCCGGCCGGCGTCCACACCCCGGCCCAGAATTCAAGCGCGAGTTGGTCGAGGGCGAGCTCCTTCATGGTGGGCACGTCGGGTAAATCGGGATTGCGCTGCGGGCTCGATATGACCAGCGCCTTGATCCTGCCCTCGCGAACGAGCGGCAGCACCGTCGCGGGCGACGGCCAGTAGACGTGGATGCGGCCGCCGAGCAGGTCGGGGATGACGAGGGCGCCGCCTCGGTAGGGAACGCTGGTGATGTCGAGCCCGTATAGCCGATTGAAATATTCGCCGACGAGCTGCGACACCGTCCCCTGGGCGAAGCCGAGACTGAGCTTGCCGGGATTGGCCTTGGCGTAGGCGACGAATTCCTCGACCGAATTGGCGGGCACTTGCGCATTGATGGTGAGGAGCAACGAGGTACGGGCAACGAATGCGACGGGCGCAAAATCCTTTTGCGGATCGTATTCGATCTGCTTGGTCATGATCGGCTCGATGACGAGCGCCGAGCTTGCGAAGAGGAGCGTGTAGCCGTCGGGAGGGGCGCCGGCTGCCGCCTTGGAGCCGATCGTCGTGCCGCCGCCGGGCTTGTTGTCGATCACGACAGCCTGGCCGAGCTTACCTTGCAGGTGCTGGGCCAGCAGCCGCGCTAGCACATCATTCGGCGAGCCCGGCGTGTAGGGCACGATGATGCGGACCGGCTTGCTCGGAAAGCCGTCGGCCACCGCGGCCTTGCCGACGAGCGCAAGACCCGCGACAGCAGCAATGAATATGAATCGTCCGGCCGCGGATCGCCCCATGCGCAATGCTCCGCCGACGATATTAGCGAATTTCATATGCAAGGGAGCACCGCCAGCGGCGTATCGGCTTGACCAAATAACAAGAGGCCTCCGATCTCTCGGCCTGATCGAGTTTGCCCGCATCGACATGCCCTTTCGGGGCAATGCGAGACTAAGATAGTCTCCGTGCTGGCGCACCAACCGGCGCTGACCTTGCGCTAGGCAAATGATGAGAGTCTCCCGCCGCAAATTTCTATATCTGGCCGCGGCCGCTGCGGCACTGCCGAGCGTGTCGCGCGCAGGATGGGCGCAAGCCTACCCAAGCCGGCCGGTGCGCGCGGTCGTGGCCTTTGCGCCCGGTGGGGTGACCGACACCTTCGGCCGGCTCATGGCGCAGAAGCTCACTGAGCAGCTCGGCAAGCAGGTCTATGTCGAGAACATTGCCGGCGCCTCCGGAAACATCGGCACTGGCCAGGTCGCGAAAGCGGTGCCCGACGGCCACACCATCCTGTTCGCGTTCAGCTCTCATGTGGTCAATCCGACGCTGTTCGCGCGCGTGCCCTACGACGCGGTCAACGACTTCAAACCGGTCACGCTCGCCGTCGCCTCCACCACCGTGCTCACCGTCAACCCTGCCGTGCCGGCGAAGACGGTCAAGGAGCTTGTCGAGCTCATCAAGGCCAATCCCGGCAAGTACAGCTTCGGTTCGGCGGGGGCGGGCACCCAGGCTCATCTCGCCGGCGAACAGTTCCGTCTCTTGCTCGGGCTTGACCTCGTTCACGTCCCCTTCGGCGGTGGCGGGCCTGCGGTCGCGGCGGTCGTCGCAGGGCACACGCCGATCAGCTTTGGCTCGCCGCAGGCTGCCATGCAGCACGTCAAGGAAGGAACGGTGCGCGCGCTCGCGGTCACCAGCAAGAGGCGCTCGCAAATTTTCCCCGACGTGCCGACCATGACCGAGGCGGGCTACCCGGACATCGAAGGCGACAGCTGGGTGGGCATCCTTGTGCCTGCCGGCACGCCGGCGGACATCATCACGGTGTTGCACCGCGAGAGTGCGAAAATCCTCGCGCAGCCGGACATGAAGGAACGGCTCGCCACGTTGGGCTACGATGTGGTCGCGAGCACTCCGGAGGAGTTCGCCGGTCGCATCAAGACCGAGATCGACATGTGGGCCAAGGTGATCCGCGCCGCCAATATCAAGGCCGAATAGCACGCAGGACGCCTTGCGTGATTGCGAACCCATCGAACGCCGCCGCGCGTTCAACGAGGGAGTAGAGCAATGTTGCAGCTATCTCGCGTGCTTTGGACGACACTCGGCGTGCTTGCCGTTACCTTATCCGTGCAAGGCGCCGACGATATCAAGCCGCCGAGCGGGTATCGGCAGTGGTTTCACGTCAACACCATGATCGTCGATAAGGCGAGCCCGCTATTCGGCGATCTCGGCGGCATGCACAACGTCTACATCAATGCCGTGGGGTTGCCCGCGCTCAAGAAGGGCGGGCCCTATCCCGACAAGACCATGTTCTTGACCGATTTGCACGACTTCACGGTCTCCGACGGCTCTTATGTGGAAGGCGCGCGCAAGGCGTTGGCCATCATGCTGAAGGACGCGAAAAAATATTCATCGACCGGCGGCTGGGGCTTTCAGGCCTTCGAGGGCGGAGATCCCAAGAAGCCGCTGGTGACCGACGCGGCCAAGCAATGTTTCGCGTGTCACCAGCCGAAGAAAGAGCAAGACTACGTCTATTCGACCTATATTCCGTGAGGGGAAGAGCGTACCCGTAGGGTGGTCCAAGCGCGAGCTTTCGCCGGCTATTGCAGCCCTTCGCTGAGGCATTAGAGTGTGAACATCGAGACAGCGGGAGCACCGACATGCTTACCCGTCGTCACCTGATCGCGCTCGCGGCCGCGCCGGCATTCGCGCCGACGCTATTCATTCGCCAAGCGCGCGCGCAAACCGCGAAGGCCGATTTTCCGCATAAGCCCGTGCGCATCATCGTGCCGGTCGCTGCCGGCGGCCCAACCGACATCGTCGCGCGCCTGCTCGGCGACAAGCTTTCGAAGATGTGGGGTCAACAGGTCGTTGTCGAGAACAAGGGCGGCGCCGGCACCAACCTAGGCAACGAATATGTCGCGCAGGCCGACCCCGATGGGTACACGATTTTGTTTGCCACCGCGTCGCTGGCGGTGAACACCAGCCTCTATCGTTCGCTGAGCTACGACCCGATCGCGGACTTTGCGCCAGTCTCGCTCGTCACCCAGCTTGCCTATTACGTGTTCGTCCCGAACTCCTCGCCGGCGCATTCGATCAAAGAGTTGATCGACTACGCGAAGTCGCGTCCCGGCAAGCTCACGATCGCCTCGCCCGGTACCGGCAGCGCGCCGTTCCTGGCCGAGATGTTGTTCTTGCAGATGGCCGGCATCGACATGATCCACGTGCCCTATCGCGGCGCGTCCCCCGCCTTCGCCGACCTCATACCGGGCCGCATCGACTGCTATTTCGGCAGCGGCACATTGCTGTCCTATGCACGGTCGGGGCAGGTCCGCGTTCTCGCGAGCACCGGGTCGAAACGCGACGCGGCAGCGCTGGACGTGCCGACCATCGCCGAAGCCGCCGTCCCGGGTTACGAGGTGACGGGGTGGCAGGGGCTATTCGTTCCGGCAAAGACGGCGCCCGAGATCGTGCGCAAGATCAGCGCCGATACCAATACGGCTCTCAGCGACGGAGCGATCAAAGACAAGCTCGCGCAAAGCGGCTATGTGGCCGAGAGCTCCTCGCCTGAGGAGCTTGCGAAGCTGCTCAAAGCGGAAATCGCGCAGTGGGCCGCGGTCATCAAGTCGGTCGGTATCAAGATCGACTAGGGCGCGTGGCCCCGTAGTAGATTGACGCCCTGCGGCCAGTATTAAGAGCAGTCAAACGCCGGCAAGCCGGACCGAGCTCGCGGCATGCATCAATTTTTCCAAGCAAACGCGCGTTAATTCACGCCTTCGACCGCGTAGGAGCGCACGGAACGCACCGCTTTGTCGAGGAGCGGCAGCGTCTTCATATAGGCGTCGGATTCGCGCCAGGCGGCGAGCTTGTCGAGGTTGTCCCATTTGGTGATCAGGAGCCGCTGGGGCGCCGCACCTTCGATGCGCTCGACGTTGGCGCTGCGCACGAGGTAGACGCCGCCGGCGGCTCTGATCGTCTCCTCGGCTTTCGGGCTCCACTGCTTGGAGTAGATGTCCTCGTTCGTCACGTCGAGCTCGACGACGTAATAGGCGGCCGGCGGCTTCGCCGATTGCGCGTGGATGCGCTCCACCGAGAGCGCGCCAATGCCGGCGCCCGCGAACGCCGCCAATGCTAACGTGGTCAATGTTTTCATGTGATCGATCCTCGTCGGCTAAAACATCGTCGTGGTCGAAGCATAATAGCGCCTGGCACTCGGTTTGCTCCCCCTCTTGCCCTTGTGCGGAGGAGGTCGTCGTTGTAGCGCGAGGTGCTCAAACTACGATCCCACCCCCACCGCCTTTCGCTGCGCCGCGCGCACATTAATCGACCTGTCCCGCAAAGCACTTGCCTTTTTTGGTCGCAAACGGACAGCCCTGCGCAAAGCGCATATCCGCTTGATTGCGGCCGTGTCACGTTGAGCATGCCGCTGCCGGCCGGCGCAAGATTGCGCAAGTCAGCGCAATCTGGCGCAAGCCAATATGGCGCACGCCAGCGCAAAAGAACTAAATTCGACCAGCCCCGCGATGGCGATCGGAACCGGTCTCCCGGTTGGTCGTAGGACCTTCCCGAGGCATCGGGGGATAAAAATGGCGCAAACGAGCACGGCAAGCAGGGATAGCATCGCGGTGCCGGAAAAGATGCCGGCGACGCTGACCGTCAACGGCGTCGAGCGCAAGCTGAAGCTTGCACCCTGGACCACGCTGCTCGACGCGCTACGTGACCATCTCGACCTCACCGGCACCAAGAAAGGCTGCGATCACGGCCAATGCGGCGCCTGCACGGTGCTCCTAAACGGCCGGCGCATCAATTCCTGCCTCACGCTCGCCGTCATGCACGACGGCGCCAAGGTGACGACCATCGAGGGCTTGGCCACGGACGACACGCTGCATGCATTGCAGCAGGCGTTCATCGACCATGACGCGTTCCAATGCGGCTACTGCACGCCGGGACAAATCTGCTCCGCGGCCGGCCTCATCGCGGAGGGAAAAGCGAAGACTGCCGACGAAGTCCGCGAGCTCATGAGCGGCAATATCTGCCGGTGCGGGGCCTATCCCAACATCGTGGCGGCGATCCAGCAGGCGATGGGGCGGTCATGATCAATTTTGCCTACGCGCGCGCCACCGACATCGCCGACGCCGTGCGCCGGATCGCCGCCGATCCGAAGGCGAAATTCATCGCCGGCGGCACCAACCTGGTCGATCTCATGAAGGAGGAGGTCGAGCGTCCGACGCGGCTCATCGACATCACGCGCTTGCCGCTCAAGGCGGTCGAAGAGACGCGCGACGGCGGCTTGCGCATCGGCGCGCTCGTGCCCAATTCCGACCTCGCCTATCACCTCCTGGTGGCGCAGCGCTATCCGCTGCTCGCGAGCGCTATCCTCGCCGGCGCCTCGCAGCAGCTGCGCAACATGGCTTCGACGGGCGGCAATCTCCTGCAGCGCACGCGCTGCTACTATTTCTACGACATCACCACGCCCTGCAATAAACGTCAGCCCGGCAGCGGCTGCTCCGCCGTCAACGGGCTCAACCGCATGCACGCAATCCTCGGCACGAGCGAGGCGTGCATCGCCACGCACCCCTCCGACATGTGCGTGGCGCTCGCCGCACTCGAGGCCAAGGTGCACGTGGCAGGCCCTTCGGGTGAGCGCGCCATCGCCTTTGCCGATTTCCATCGGCTCCCTGGCGACACGCCGGAGCGCGACAGCAATCTCGCGCACGACGAGATCGTGACCGCGGTCGAGCTTCCGCCGCGGGGCTTTGCGGCGAATTACACCTATCTCAAGCTGCGCGATCGCCTCTCTTATGCGTTCGCGCTCGTGTCGATCGCAGCGGCCCTCGAGCTCGAGGGCGGGAGGATCAAAGAGGCGCGCCTGGCGCTGGGCGGCGTTGCGCACAAGCCGTGGCGCGATAAGGCGGCAGAAGCGGCGCTGCGGGGCGAGGCGGCCAATCGCGCCACGTTTACCCGCGCGGCGGATGTGCTGCTGCGCGAGGCGCGAGGCTACGCGCACAATTCCTTCAAGATCGAGCTCGCGCGCCGCGGCATCGTGCGCGCGCTCACGCAAGCCGCGCAAGGCACGCCGCAATCGCAGTCGGACAAGAAGATCCGGTGAGCCAATGGACATCGCAGCGCAGCTGGCTATCGAGCGAGCAAGCTATCGCCGCTTGTTCCCTCTCCCCGCCGGGGAGAGGGCTGCTCGCTTTTGCAACGTGAAGGAACGGGTGAGGGGGTTCAGATCCGTCAGTATGGCCGGTAACCCCCTCACCCCAACCCTCTCGCCAACGGGGGAGAGGGAGCACACCGCGTCTGCCGCGCGTTCATTCACGGCTCATGACGCAGCAAGGCAAGCCCGAGTTGCGGAGAGCCAGCGCGAGAAGCGCGAAGCGCGTCATCGGATCGGTAAACGAGTGGCGCTATGACGTATATCGGCACGCCAACGTCACGCATCGACGGCCGCGCGAAAGTCACGGGCGCGGCGAAATACGCGGCCGAGTACAATACACAGAGCCTCGCGCATGCCGCAGTGGTCACCTCCACCATCGCCAAGGGGCGCATCAAGCGCATCGACGCGAGCGAGGCGTTGCGCGTCGCCGGCGTGCTCGCCGTGCTCACGCACGAAAACCGCCCGCGCATGGCGAAGAGCGACGAGGCCTACAAGGACGACGTCGCGCCGGACGGCTCGCCGTTCCGCCCCCTCTACGACGATAGGATCTTGTTCAACAACCAGCCGATCGCCTTGATCGTCGCCGAGGAGTGGGAGATCGCGCGGTTTGCGGCCTCGCTGGTGCGCGTCGATTACGACGAAGTGGCGCACGTCACCGACCTCCATCGCGAGCGCGATAAGGGCGTCGCGTTGAAGCCGGGCGAGACTCCGTTCAATCCGCCCAAGCCGCGCGGAAACGCGGAGCGGGCCTTCGGCGCGGCGGCGGTGCGGCACGAGGGCGAGTATTACGTGCCGATCGAGCATCACAACCCGATGGAGCTTTATGCCTCCACGGTGATCTACGGGCGGGACGGCAAGCTCACCATCTACGACAAGACCCAGGGCGTGCAGAACGTGCAGCGCTACGTCGCCAGCGTGTTCGAGATGAAGGCCGAGGACGTGCGCGTCGTGTCGCCCTATATGGGGGGCGGCTTCGGCTCGGGGCTGCGGCCGCAATACCAGGCGGTGCTCGCGGTGCTGGCGGCGCGCGCGCTCAAGCGCTCGGTGCGGCTCGTGCTGCGCCGCCAGCAGATGTACCAGGTCGGCTACCGGCCGGCCATGCTTCAGCGCATCCAACTCGGCGCCACGAGCGCCGGCACGCTCGAAGCGATCGCCCACGACGCCATCACGGTGACCTCGCAATACGAGGATTTTTACCGACAGGAGACCGGCTGGTCGGGGCTCCTCTACAAGTGCGCCAACGCGAACTACGCGCACAAGCTGGCCAAGCTCGACCTTGCCACCTCGTGCGACATGCGCTGCCCGAGCGCGGCGACCGGCTCGTTTGCGCTCGAAAGCGCGATGGACGAGCTTGCGGTCGCGCTCAAGCTCGACCCGGTCGAGCTGCGCCTGCGCTGCTATTCGGACCGCGATCAGAACGCCGACAAGCCCTATAGCAGCAAGAAGCTGCGCGAGTGCTACCGGCAGGGCGCGCAAGCTTTCGGCTGGGAGCGGCGCAGCGCGCAGCCGCGCTCGATGCGCGAGGGCAGCGAGCTCATCGGCTGGGGCATGGCGACCGGCGTGTGGGAAGCGCTGCAGATGGCGATCACGGTGCGCATCGCGCTCTCCGCCAACGGGCATGCGGAAGTCGCTTGCGGGTGCTCCGACATCGGCACCGGCACGCATACGATCATGGCTCAGGTCGCGGCCGACATGCTCGGGCTGCCGCTCGACAGCATCACCATCAAGCTCGGCGATTCGAGCCTCCCGCAATCGCCCGTCGAAGGCGGTTCATGGATGGCGGCATCGGTCGCGAACGGCATCGCGACCACCGCCGAGGCAGTGCGCAAAGAGCTGTTGCGGCTCACCAAGCGCGTGCCGAATTCGCCGCTCAAGGATGCGTCAGCCGACGACGTCGCGCTCGCGGACGGCAAGTTGGTGAGCAAGCGGGATTCCTCGCGCGCGGTGTCGATCACGGATGCGATGCGCCACGGCGGGGTCGAGCGCATCGAGCAGGAGAAGGAGACGAGCTTTCCCGAGGACGGCCCGCGCGCGCACAACACGCACTCGGCGGTATTCGCCGAGGTAAGGATCGATGAAGAGCTCGGCGTCATCCGCGTCACCCGCATCGTCAACGCGGTCGCCGCCGGGCGCATCCTCAACACCAAGACCGCGACGAGCCAGATCATGGGTGGCGTGGTCTGGGGGATCGGCATGGCGCTGCACGAGGAGACGCTGGTCGATCATGCGCTCGGCCGCATCATGAACCCGAACATCGCCGAATATCACGTGCCGGTGAACGCCGACGTGCACGACATCAAGGCGATTTTCGTCGAGGAGCCGGACGAGAGCATCAACCGGCTCGGCATCAAGGGCGTGGGCGAGATCGGCATCGTCGGGGTCGCCGCCGCGATCGCCAACGCGGTCTTCCACGCCACCGGCAAGCGCGTGCGCGAGCTGCCGATCACCTTGGATAAGGTACAGGGATAAGCCGCAGGATGGCTTGAGCGTCAGCGAAACCCATCACCTCGCGTAGCAGCACGTGATGGGTTTCATGCACAAGCGCGCTCGACCCACCCTACGAAGTATTCACTGTACCGGTGAGCTTCGCCAATTCTGCAAGCCAGCATGCTTCCTCATATGCCCGCACCATCGCATCTCGATATTCCGGACTCTTCTTGAGGCCCCGCTCCTCGATCTCCAGCGAGGTCCGATAGAGCTCGTCGACCAACTCCGGATGCCACTCTCCCAACCGTTTCTGGACCAATAGCTCAGTCGTCAACCGTTGGAACCGCGCGATGATCCGGCTGTCGTCGGTATTCATGCTGCCCCCACTGCCGACATGTCCGCGCCCCCGCGGCACTGGTTCATACGGCGCTTCGCTGCGCTCAACCCATCTCACGCGCCCGCGCTTGAGGTGGATCACGCGAATCTCCTCTCCACCTCATGCGCGACCGATCCCCCGCAAAATGGGTTGAGCGCAGCGAAACGAAGGACCGACGGACAGCGCGGGAACGGCACGGCCTTTTCCGCTGTGGCGCCTTCGCAGCGGCCCGTCGCCGTCCATCGATCCAATACGCAGGGAAGGTATCCCCCGCCCTACCTGCGCGCTCAACATCCAGGAGGGTTGCTCGGTTCCGCCCACATTGGCCGTGCGATCCAAATCGCCCGGCAGTGTGGCGCGTTTGCAACATACCGCCGGTTAAGCCGCGCGCTTGCTTCGACAATTTGCCGATGCATAGCTGCGCGTGAGCAGTTGCTCCTCCTGGGCCATCCCCAACAAACTCCGAGGATGCAATTCGCCGAGGGAGGTCACATGATCATTCGGGAGTGGCGTGGACGAGCAAATCCTGCGAATGCGGATGCCTATCCAAGGCACTTCCGCGAAAAGGTGGTGCCGGAGTTGCGCAAGATGGCGGGCTTTGTCGGCGCGCATCTCGGCCGCCGTCAACTCGGCGATCGGATCGAATTCCTCGTTCTGACGAGATGGGAATCGATGGACGCTATTTCCGCCTTTGCAGGAGCCGACGCCGACAAAGCGGTGGTCGAGCCCGGCGCCATTGCCGCGCTGGTCGAATTCGACCGTGCGGTTCACCACTACGTCGTGATCGATGACGTGGAGCGCTCATAGCGCAAAGGCGCAATCGCCGCAGACCCGCGTCCGTCAAAGACCAGCTACAATGCGCTATGCGCCAATCCGAGTACGATTACATCATCGTCGGTGCCGGTTCCGCCGGCTGCACGCTCGCAAATCGCATCAGCGAGGACAATGACAGCCGCGTCCTCTTGCTGGAGGCCGGCGGCTGGGATCGCGATCCGCTCATTCATATGCCGTTTGCATGGGGCAAGATCCTTTTGGATCGACGCCACGACTGGGGTTATGACACACAGCCCGATCCAAGCACCGGCAACCGTCGCATTGAATGCATGCGCGGCAAGATCGTCGGCGGCTCGTCCTCGATCAATGCCATGGCCTATGTCCGCGGGCACCGGGCCGATTACGATCGCTGGGCGGCCACGGGCGCATCCGGCTGGTCGTATTCCGAGGTGTTGCCGTATTTCCGACGGCAAGAATCCTGGGAACGCGGCGAAAGCTTCTATCGCGGCGGAAAAGGTCCGCTCGCCACGCGCAAGTCGAGATACGAAGATCCGCTGGTCGATGCGTATACCGAAGCGGCAGTCCAGGCCGGCTATCCCTACAACGACGATTACAACGCGGCTGAGCAGCACGGCATGCAGATGACCATTCGCAATGGGCGGCGCGACAGCGCGGCAACTGCCCCATCCCGCCTTGTCACGCGATCGCTTGACGCTCGAGGTGAAGGCGCAGGTCACGCGCGTCGTCATGGATGGATGCCGTGCCGTCGGCGTGGACTATGTTCGCAACGGCAAGCGCTTGACAGCGCGCGCACGACGCGAAGTGATCCTCTCCGCGGGGGCGATCAACTCGCCGCAGCTGCTGATGTTGTCCGGCATAGGACCGGCGGAGGAATTGGCCCAGCACGATATTGCGGTTCGCGTGCCACTCGCCGGGGTTGGAAAAAACCTGCAGGATCATGCCGCGGCGCTGATCCTCTATGGCCGCAGCTCGCCCGGGCCTGTCCACCGCAATATGCGATTGGATCGCCTCGCTCTCGAATTGGGACGTGGCTATTTGTTCGGGACCGGTTTCACGACGGAGCTTCCCGGCGGGATTACCGCCTTCCTGAAGACGAACGCGCACGAAGCGCTGCCCGACACGCAACTCCTCTTCATCGCCGGCCCGCTGGGGGCTAAACCTTATCTCCCGCTTCAGCCGGGTTTTGCTGATGGTTTCGCCTGCCGGATCGTACTCTTGCGTCCGGAGAGCCGGGGCAGCGTCAGCTTGGCCTCAGCCGATCCATTGGCTCATCCGCACATTCGACAAAAGCTGTTGGCGACGGATCGCGACTGGTCGACCATGCGCAACGCAATCGCCCTGTTCCGAGATATTGCACGCCAAAGAGCCATCGCGCCGTTCATCGCCGCAGAGCTCGGACCGCTCGCCGCGGTGCGCAACGATAAGCAGCTGGAACATGTCGTTCGCACAACCGCGGTCACCGCACATCATCCGGCCGGAACCTGTCGGATGGGAACGGATCCCGTGGCGGTGGTGGATCCAGAGCTTCGCGTGCATGGCACGGAAGGGTTGCGCGTCGTCGACGCCTCGGTTTTTCCCGACCTGATCGGCGGCAACATCAATGCAGCCGTGGTCATGATCGCAGAACGCGCGAGCGATCTGATGCGTGGACGTGCCAAGCCTCTTTCACATCTATAATCCACTCGCCGGCATTGGGAAGATGCTTAACTCTTTTCAGCGCTGCTGTGTCGGAGTCGTACAGGTACTACCGACGCAACAGCTCGACATTTGGGCGTGTCGCATTTTTCTTGCGTGCGCCACGTCAGTGCCTTGCCAAACGATCGCTGCCGTGAGCGTCAGCACGGCTATTGATACAGTCCAAAGCCGATACATGTGGAATCTCCCATGCTGATCCGTCGGCGTTAAACTCTGGATTTCATTTACCGTTCCTCCGTCATCTTCGCGCGTTCCTCCTCAGACAGTTCAGCTGCCGCCTCACCGTACCAGGACGCTTCGTGCCGCGGTTCATGCCGGCCACGAACGATCCAAAGTCGGCAGCATGCAAGCGTCACGGCGGCCGAACCAGCGATAGCGGTTGCGCGCGACCCAGTCATAGATGGCGTCGCGGATCGCCCGTGGGATGAGGTGGAAGACCCAGGTCCAGCGCCAGCCGGGAAGCGCGCGCGCGATGCGCAACACGGCTTCGGATTTCACATAGCCGTGGCCGGCCGCCAGGAACGCAAACGACTCCGGGCGGTCAGGATCGATCCCGAGCTGCTCGGCGAGGGAACGTCCCTCGGCCAACTGCATTGGAACGAAGCGAAAATAGCCGCGGGGATCACGGTTGCTGACGAAGCGGCAGCCGCGCGAGCATAGCACGCATACGCCGTCGAATATAATCAGGCCGTGCGGCGAGTTGATGCCGCCGGGACTCGTTGGATCAAGGACGATCGATCGCTTGGCTTGCACGCAAAAAGCAAACACCCGCGGGACGACCGGCGCAACAGGCGCCGTCGCGCATACCAAAGACCTGTCGGCGACGCTTGCGGGCGGCAGGCGGATTTCGCTGCACCCAATCCGGGCTACTACAGATAGGCGTTGGTGAAGTAGCTGTTCAGCGGCTTGACCTCGTCGATGTCGCCGGTTTCCTTGAGGAGGTCGAGCGTCGCTCGCCAGTCGGCGTCTGCCTGCCAGCCGATCGGCTTTCCAGGCGGAGCATTGGTGCTCAGCATGGTTGCCTCGACCTGCTGCTCCAGCACGTCCGGCTGCTCAGGCACCGCCATGTGGCTCGCCATCATTTTCGCTGCCTCCTTCGGATCCGCCATGGCGTCCCGATAGCCTTTCGCGGTCGCGCGCAGCAACCTCTTCACCGTGTCGGGCTTCTGCTCGGCAAAGGCGTTGCTGACATACATCGAGGCGCCGAGCACGTTGAGACCGAAATCGGTCACCTTGATCACGTTGAACTTCACGCCCGCGCGCTTCTCGATCTGTGGCAGCTCGTTGCTGAGATAGACCGACATGATGTCGACCTTGCGCGTCAGGAACTGCGACGTACGCGCCGAGGCGTCCATCTGAATGAGCTGGACCTTGCCGAGATCGATGTTGTTGATCCGCGTGAACGGGCGGATCATGTCGCCAAACGTCTCACCCACCGAAATCGCGAGCCGCTTGCCCTCGATGTCCTTTGGGCCCTTCAGCGGTGTGTCGGGGAACGCGATCACGGCCATCGGGGCGCTGGTCTGATAGAGCGCCACGACCTTGACCGGCAGGCCCTGGCTCACGGCCCGCGCGGCGGCCACCGCCGGCCCGTAGCCGAATTTTTCGTTGCCGGACGCCAGCGCCTTGAGCACGTTTTGCGCCCCGTTGCCCTCGGACAGCTGCACGTCGAGGCCTTCGGCAGTGTAATAGCCCTTCTGCAGAGCGACGTAGAGCGGCGCATACTCGCCCTTGAGCTTCCAAGTGAAACGCACCGTCAGCTTTTCCGGGGTCTGCCCGCGGGCGATGTCGTGCGGCGTGCTTGCCAGCGTGAGCGCCGCCAGCAGAGATATCGTGATGGCGGTTGTGAGCACCTTTGCCTTCGGTTTCATTTGCTTTGCCCTTGGTCCTCTATCCGAACCTTGCTCTCGATCAGGGTAAGTTCGGATTGCGTGACGCTCAGCGAGCGTAGCTCCTTGCCCTGCAACGGTCGAAGCTCGTTCAGCCGGGGTTCATGCCTTTGGCCTTGATCACGGCGGTGGCCGGTGGGCTCATCAGATAGGCAAGAAACGCCTTGGCTGCTTCCGGCTCCTTGCTGTCGGCGGCGACGCCTGCGGCATACACCACTTCGCGCTGCACTTCCGCCGGGAACGGCCCCACGATGTCCAAGCGCGGGTCGATCAGCACGTTGAGGCCGAAGACGGCGAGCTCGGCCTCGCCGTTGGCCACCGCCTCGACCACCTGCTTGGGTGCGGGCTGCGCCTTGGTCTTGGCCTTCATCTCATCGGTGATGCCGAGCCGCTCGTAGATGCCGGCAAGCTGAGCACCGGTGGCGCTGGCCGGTATCGAGGCGATGGAGTTCGCGTTGAGCAGCGCCTGCTTGAGCGCCGCCGCCGTGCTGATGTCGGGTTTAGGCGCGCCGCTGCGAATTGCGATGCCGATGCCGACCCGCGCGACGTCGGGGGTCGGCCCCGGCGCAAGCTGGGCTCGTGCAGCGGCGTCGTTCCACACATCCTGCGGCGCCACACCAAGATCGAATCGAACACCGCTCGCGGCCATCTTGATCAATTCCGGCGCCGTGCCGTAGCGAATGACGACCTTATGGCCGGAGATACGCTCGAACAGGAGGGCAATTTCGTTCAACGCGGCAGCGATGCCGCCCCCCGCCATCACCTGAAGTTCAGCGGCTTGCATGGCGCTCGCCGAGGCCAGAACGAGAGCCGATCCGAGCAGGACAGTGATCGACCATTTGCCAACGATACCCCCTTGCTGGCGGCATGCGCGCCGCGGCCGTTGCTCACGCGCATACGCGCGCAACTATCGGCGCTTCCTGTGGCCCCTGCAAGGGAGCAGCGCGCGCGGGCGGGGAACAAGTTGATGCACCCACGACGCCATCGGCCGATCCCGGCCTATTGCGAAATTGTTATAATTGCTCCGATGTTGCGCTGGACTTAGGCTGAGAGGCGATCGACCAGGTGGAGACAGGCCAATCAACGCTTATGTTCTGCCCACATCGTCATCGCGATAATTGGAGGACCGGTATGCGCCCATCAACTATGGCGTTCGTTGTCTCTATCGCCTTCGGGCTTGGCGTGACCTCGGCGGCTGCAAGCCCCTGCAGCGATGAGATCGCCAAGTTGGAGCAAGCAATACAGCAGGACGGAAACGACCCCGCCGCCGTCCCGACGGGGCGGCAATCGGTCGGCGCGCAGCTCGGGCATCAGCCGACGCCAGACTCAGTGAGGCAGGCTGAGCTGGCATCAAAGGAGGGCATCGCTGCCATCTTGAACCGCGCCAAAGCCT
>Ga0209240_1000365_pt1 | contig 18886 bp, 18 predicted proteins | sample GraSoi_2013_80cm_FD_185828 | JGI IMG/M metagenome (GOLD analysis project Ga0209240, IMG submission 185828) | Grasslands soil microbial communities from the Angelo Coastal Reserve, California, USA - Sample 9_17_2013_80cm (SPAdes) (version 2) | ecosystem: Environmental > Terrestrial > Soil >...
GGCTGCCACGGGGCGCCGGCCACGATCAGCACAGGCGCGGCGAACATCAGCAGCAAGTGCTGGATCATGTGCACGAAGAAATAGCTGTCGGCCCAGTAGTCGATCGGCGACTGGACGGCGATCAGCAGGACAACCAGGCCGCCGTAGAACCACAGCGACCTCAGCCTGCGCTGCCTCGTGCGCTCGGGCCGCGACTTGCGGGCGAGCCTGGCCAGCCCGACTTCATGCCAGAACACGAGGATCAGCGCGATGATGGCAAACGGATCGAAGGACCAATTGTCGATTAGATAGCGCATCATTCCTCGCTCAACGCCGACAGCGCCTCGGGGGACGTTGCCCGCGCGGCGGGCTGGTCGCGGTGCATGGCTAGCCGTAGAGCCGCGGCGGCGTGGACGCCGGGGACAGGGATCTGATCGCTGGTGCCAGTGCCGTGTACACCACGGTGCGCTGCGCGTCTAGTTCACGCAGCGCCCGCTGCAGCGCCGCGCGATCGGCGGCCTCGGCAGGTTGGCCGCGGTTGGCGAGCACGGCCGCGACATCGGCGGCCACGCGCGTGGGGCGAGGCGCGGCCCAGTCGATCAGTCCGGTGATGGCGGTGCCCAGGTGATAGCTGGCGAGTGACTCTGGGGGCTGCGCCGCGGTGAGGTCGATGATCAGTTCGTTGTTGGCCGGCGAGCAGTTGGCGGCCGCCGTATTGGCCACGTTGAGCGCCGTCTTCACGTCGCGGCTCGCACCGGAGTCGATCTCGCGCAGCACGTACAGGGACTCGCGCACGCCTCCCGAGCAGGACTCCACATCTGCGTTGAGCTGGTGCAGGAAGGTGACGGCCACCGCGAGCAGCACCGCCCCGACGCCCACCACCCAGCCGGGCGCGCGCCGGGTCGGCCAGCCGCCACTGCGGACCGGGACGAACGGGGGATCGGTCTTGGCCGCCTGCATCTAGGCCACCCGACACGGCTGATTTCGGGCACCCGCCCGGCGGCCTTGCTTGCTCAAGCTCACCCCGTTCGTCCGTTTCCTCAGGATGCTAGCCGGTAGCCCTCACCGCGCACCGTCTCGATCAGGGTGAACCCGAGCTTGGCCCTGAGGCGCCTGATGCACACGTCGACGATGTTCGAGCCCGGATTGAACTCGATCCCCCAGACGCAGGCGAGCAGCTCGCTCTTGGTTACCGAGTCCCCGCCGTGCTCCATGAGCGCGCGCAGGCAGAGGAACTCGAGCCTAGTCAAGGCCACCGGGCCGGTTCCGCTGTCGGCCACAAGCCGGCCCGCGTCCAGGGTCAGCTCGCCGACCTGCATGATCTCGCTCCGCAACGCGCTCTCGCGCAACCTGGCCCGGACCCGCGCGGTCAGCTCGGCCAGGGAGAACGGCTTGGTCAGGTAGTCCCTGGCACCGAGATCGAGGCACTCGACCTTGGTACCGGGATCCGAATTGCAGGAAAGGATCAGCACGGGCTGGGCCGGATGGGCCCGCAGGATTGCCGCTAGCGCGGTCCGGCCGTCCATGTCGGGCATGATCAGGTCGAGGATCACCAGGTCATACCCGTGACTGCCGCCGCCGGCGGCGGACCGCACTCCGTCGGCGGCGTCGGCGGCGATGTCGACCTCATACCCGGCCTTCTCCAGCACCCGCCCGACGAACCCGCTGATCTGCGGCTCGTCGTCGATGATCAGGATCCGGGGCCGAGTGGAGTCGGACAAGCCGGGGCCCGGCCAGGCCGGGCTGGACGATGCTGGCCTATGTCCGGGGGTCCGGGAAACCCCGGTCCGGGAGTCCCCGGTCCTGCAAGCCTCACGTGCCGCGGTCATCGCGCCTTCGATCGTTCCTCGTATCGGCCGTACGGCCAAGCTAAAGGCAAGCGGTATGCGGGCCTTTCCTCGCCGCAAAGCACTGCAACGGGCTCTCGGCATGTGGTCTACTCCAGCGGCATCCACAAGTCAAGGCATCAAGACTAAAGAACCTAAAGGCCGTATAACGTTCATGCCTCCTGCGGCGACTGCGCCGCATCGGCGCCGTATCCGATGCCCGGCAGCGGTCTGGATGAGGCGGATGATGACAGTTTCGTCATCCGCGGCGCTAAGTATTGCGACCGTTTCCGCCGAGCAGCACTATCAGTGCAGTCGATTGCTTCCGGCGCCACGGCATATTCCGAAGCGCCGAACCGAGTCGTGCGCGCGACGCGCCGCGAAGAGACGAGGTGGTGACTGATGTCCCTGCCGGTCCGCGTAGGAACCCTGCTGGTGGCGTTCCTCGCCGTGGTCGGTGGCGCGATCTTCGTCGTCATCCACTTTTTCCTGACCGAGCCGGCGGTGATCACCGCGGCCGGATCTGGCAGCCAGGTCAGCATCGTTCTGCAAGAGGACGCCCAGAACACCGTGTCCACCCATCCCGACTGGGTGTCCTACTTCATGCAGGATCCCAGCACCAAGAAGTGGGTACACACGACGCTCTTCAAGGTGCCGGCCGGCGCTACCGTCCACGTGACCGTGCTCGGCTATGACGGCTGCACGCCGTTGCGTAACCCGTTCTGGGGCCGGGTCACCGGGACCATCGGCGGAACCGAGACGATCGACGGCAAGCCGGTCAAGGTAGTGGACTCGTGGCGAACCTGCTCGGTCGGGCATACCTTCTCCATCCCCGGCATCGGGCTCAATGTGCCGATGGGCTCGCCGCCGACTGTGGCCGAGGAGAACAACTTGTGCGGTACGTCGCCGTGCACGTCGGGCCCGCACAGCACGATGAAGTTCAGCTTCGTCGCGCCTAAGACACCCGGTGCCTACTTCTGGCAGTGCCGGGTTCCGTGCGGTGGCGGCTTCGTGACCGGCTTCGGCGGGCCCATGCAGACTTTTGGCTTCATGACCGGGGAGATGGAGGTGGCGTCCTGATGGCCGCCGAATCGCAGGCGACAGCTCCGGGCGCGCAATCCGGCGGGCCGAGTCACGGCCTGCGCATCTTCCTGATCTGGCTCGTCGTCTCCCTGGCCGCAGACCTGCTGATCTGGTTCGCGCTCGGCCCGCACCTGCCACCCGGCACGATGTCGAGTTCGGCGACCGAGGAGCAGGGCGCCATCAAGCTGATGGCTGTGATGTCAGCACCGGTGGTCGTCTTTGTCATCGCCTTTTTTTGCTACGCGCTGATCGTGTGGCGCCAGCGGGAGGGCGATGAGGAAGACGGGCCGCCCTTGCGTGGTCACGCCAGAGTCCAGACCATCTGGATCGCCGGCACCTCGGTCATCGTTCTCGCACTCGCTGTCTTCGGCACCGTCTCGCTGGTAACCTCCCACGGCGCAGGCGCAGGCGAGGGGCCGGCGCCGATCTGGAGTCCGCCGGGCGCCGAGCTGACCGCGGCGCAGCAGACGGCGCCATGGGCGCCGGGCAAGCCGCTTGTCGTCCAGGTCATCGGCCAGCAATGGCGGTTCACGTACCGGTACCCGCAGTTCGGCGGGTTCGAGACGACAGAGCTAATGCTTCCGCAGGGCCAGTGGGCCCAGTTCAACGTCACGTCGCTGGACGTGATCCACAGCTTCTGGGCCTACCAGCTCGGGGTGAAGGCCGACGCCAACCCGAACGTGGACAACGTCGCGTACACCAAACCTGAACACGTAGGCCCGTTCACCGTGCGCTGCGCCGAGCTCTGCGGGCTCTGGCACGGCGCGATGTTCGACTACGGCAAGGTGATGACGGTCCCGCAATTCCAGGCCTGGGCCGGGGCCACGAAGGCGTCGCTGGCGGACGTCACCCGGCTGCTTCCGGCCTTCGCCACGACCTACGACCCGACGGTGATCCCGGCATTCCGCAGCGGTCCGGTCATGAAGAAGCTGGGGCTCACGTCGGCCGGCGGCTTCTTCTACCCGCCGGAGGATCCCGTTCAGCCATGAGCAACGCAGGCATGAGAGCGCTTGCCCGAGCATCCGTTGATACGGAGAGGTGACCGGATGGCCATCGAGACAGAGCCTGGCACGATCCAGCACCCCGGCGGGGGACAGCCTGGCGCAGCCGGTCAGGTCCGAGCCTGGTGGATGCGGCCGGGCATCCTTACGGCGGTTGCCGGCGCGGCGGTCGGCTACGCGTTCGGGCACTGGCTGGGGAACTACCTCGCATCCGGCTACCCGAACCTGTTGCTGTCGGACAACAGCGACACCCCGATCGTCATCGGCTACGTCTTCATGGTCATCGGCTGGCTCATCGGGCTTGGGGTCTTCAACGACCTGTTCAACCAGATGCGCGGCAAGCGGCTGGTTGACTACGAGTTCAGGAACGGCGCGGACACCGGCCTGGCCAGGTACTTCAGGTTTACTCTCGACCACAAGGTCGTGGGCATCCAGTACCTGGTCGGCATGGTCATCTACTTCTGCACCGCCGGCCTGTTCGCGATGGCCATCAGGACCGAGTTGCTCTCACCGGTGCATCACGTGTTCAGCTCGAGCGTCTACGTGGAGATCGTCGGCGAGCACGGCACGATGATGATGATGCTGATGACCTCGGTGATCCTGGGGCCCTTCGGCAACTACTTGGTCCCGCTCATGATCGGATCGAAGCGGGTCGCTTTCCCGCGGCTGGAGGCGCTGTCGTTCTGGCTGACCCCGCTGGCCTTCCTCATCCTGCTGTCCGCGATCCTGCTCGGCGGATTCCACATGGGCTGGACGGGCTACGCCTCGCTGTCCGTGCAGGACGCGTCCGGCGTCGACGCCTACGCGTTCGCCTTCGGGCTGATGGGCATCTCGATCATCCTGGCCGGGTTCAACATCCTGATCACGGTCATCTGCTACCGGGCGCCCGGCATGCGCTGGAGCAGGCTGCCGATGTTCGTCTGGGGCCTGCTCGGTACCGCGGTGATGATGACGCTTGCGGGCCCGATCCTGGTGGGCGCCATGTACATGCTGCTCTCCGATCGCACCGCGCAGACCGCGTTCTTCGCCGCCCGCCTGGGCGGCAGCACCTACCTGTGGCAGGACCTGTTCTGGTTCTTCGGCCACCCCGAGGTCTACATCCTGGCGCTGCCCGGCTTCGGTATTGTCCTCGAACTGCTGCCGGTGTTCTGCCGCAAGCCGCTGTTCGGCTACAAGGTCGCCGCCGCTGGCATTATCGGAGTGACGCTGCTCAGCTTCTTCGTCTGGCAGCATCACCTGTTCAACAGCGGCATCGATCCCGACATGCGGCCGCTGTTCATGCTCACCACCGAGCTGATCTCGATCCCGACCGGGTTCATCTTCCTGGTTGGCATGGGCACGCTGTGGAAGGCGAAGATCCGGTTCACCGTGCCGATGTTGTTCTGCCTGGCGTTCTTCTGGAACTTCCTGATCGGCGGCATCACCGGGGTCTTCTTGTCCGACGTCCCGGCTGACACCACTGAGCACGGCAGCTTCTTCTCGATGGCGCACTTCCACTACACGATCATGGGTGGGCTGATCTTCGCCTTCATGGCGGGCTGCTACTACTGGCTGCCGAAGATGCTGGGCATCAAGCTGAACGAGACGCTGGGCAAGGTGCAGTTCTGGCTGATGTTCCTCGCGTTCAACTCCACCTTCCTGCCGCTGTTCGCGGTCGGGCTGGCCGGCCAGCCGCGCCGGGTGTTCACGTACGCGCGCAACCTGCAGACGCTGAATGACTGGGTCTCGATCTCCGCGTTCTTCCTCGGGTTCTCGATCTTGCTCTTCGTGATCAACTTCGTCTGGTCGACGGTGGTTACCAGGGAGCCCGAGGTCGGCAACCCGTGGCAGTCGCGCGGGCTTGAGTGGCAGACCTCGTCTCCGCCGCCAGCGCACAACTTCGACCACGTTCCGGTGGTGCTGTCCGATCCGTACGAGTACGGCGTCAAGGACGGGCCGCCGGTGGCGGACCTGAACCCGCCGCCCGGCGTGCTGACAGCGGCATTCTCCGCACCCGAGTCCGCACGAGCGGAGGCATAGACAGATGGCTGAGACTAGCCCCGGCGCCGTCGGCCTGAGCCGGGAACAGGAGGAGGCCGCTTTCTACCACGAGGCGGCACTGAACACGGCATGGACCGGCGTGCGCCTGCTGATCGGCGTCGTGACGTCCGGGCTCGGTGCCTTCGTGTTCGCTTTCTTCTACCTTCGGTCAGTTAACAATTACGGTCTGTGGTATCCCGCGGGCTTCCAGGGCCCGAAGCAATGGGAGGGCGCGCTGATCATGGGCCTGATCGTGGTGAGCGCGGCTGCCACGTCATTCGGCCTGCAGCAGCTCAAGGCCGGCAAGAAGTCCGCCTGGCTCAGCACCGCGCTGGCCGCCCTCGTCCTCGGAGTCGCGGCCGTCGGCATCCAGGTCGGGCAGCTTGCCACGCTGTCGTTCAAGCCAGGCGACAATGCGTTCGCGAGCGTGTTCGTCGGCGCGTCGGCGGTGTTCACGATCCTGGCGCTCGCGACGATGATCTGGCTGGAGATCACGGTGATGAACGCCAGGCGGATTCCCGAGATCTCGTTCGTCGAACAGCCGCCGACCTTCGTTGAAGCGGCCGAGGTGCAGCGGTTCCAGGCCTCGCTGAGCGCGTTCACTCTGTTCTGGAACTTCGTCGCGGTCGCGGCGGTCGTTCTGTGGGTGCTCTTCTACCTAGTTCACTGACGGCGGTAAGCATGAAGGCAGGCCGGCGTCGGCGGCCAGGGACCGGCCAGAGCAACGATCAGGTCCCGTGACTCGCAGCAGGAGGCAGCAGTGCAGGCAGCGCTACTGGCGGTAGTCCGTCCTGGTAACACCCCGCATGGGTACAATCTGACTTTCGCATTCCCGATGCTCATGTTCATCATCATCGCCGGGGCTCTGTTCCTGCGCTTCCGCGGCGCGCACAAGGTGCCTGGCCATGCCGCCATCACCGCCAGCGGCTGGGCGGGAGTTGACGGCGTGGGTACCGTGAGCTCCGGTGCTGCGCCGGTTGATGCCGCGGTCGGGTCGGAGATCGGCGCGACACCGGGGGACGCGGCCAAGGCGACGGCCACGGCGACGGCGGACGCGGGCGAGCCAGCGGCTATGGTGGACGCGGAGCAGGCGCGGCCTGCGGACAAAAGCACGGAGGACGGCGAGTGACCCAGGCGGCGAGCGCGCTCCCTGACGCGGTGGCTGGCGAGTCAGCACCAGCCAGGAGTGACTCGCCGCGAACCGGGCGCCGATCGCCCGGGCTGGTCGCGCGATCATTGTTCGCGCTGACCAAGCCAAGGATCATCGAGCTCCTGCTGGTGACCACCCTGCCGACCATGCTGCTCGCCAGGCGCGGGCTCCCGTCGATCGCACTGATCGCGGTGACGCTCGTCGGCGGCGCGCTGGCAGCGGGCAGCGCAAACACGATCAACTGCTACATCGACCGCGACATCGATGCCGTTATGCGGCGGACCTCGCGGCGGCCGCTGGTGGCGAGGGCCGGCGGCGCGGCGGCCATCAGGCCGGGCGAGGCCCTGATCTTCGGCATCGTGCTCGGAATCGCGTCTACGCTGCTGCTCGGGCTGCTGGCGAACTGGCTCTCGGCCGTGCTCGCCGACGCCGCCCTGCTGTTCTACGTGTTCGTGTACACGCTTGGGCTCAAGCGCCGGACCGCGTCGAACATCGTGATCGGCGGTGCCGCCGGATGCTTTCCCGTCCTCGTAGGCTGGGCCGCGGTTACCGGCAAGGTTGCCTGGCCGGCACTGGTGCTCTTCGGCGTGATCTTCTTCTGGACGCCGCCGCACTTCTGGGCGCTGGCGATGAAGTTCAAGGACGACTACGCGGCAGCCAGCGTCCCGATGCTGCCGGTGGTCGCCGCCCCGCAGGTCGTGGCCCGCAAGATCGTGATCTACAGCTGGATCATGGTGGCGACCACGCTGGCGCTCACGCCTTACGCGGGGTGGATCTACAGCGCGTGCGCCGCCGGGCTCGGCGCATGGTTCCTGGTCGAGGCGCATCGGATGCGCGGCAGGATCGCCGGGGGAGTTGCGGCTGCTCCGATGCGGCTGTTCCACCTGTCGATCGGTTATCTAACTCTGCTGTTCCTTGTCGTAGCGGTCACCGCGGTGCTGCCCTGGGGCCAGTTCTAGCGTTTGCTGCTGAAGGGTGATGCCGGGCAGACACTGATCCCGGCCGGTGACTGAACGTAGCGGCCGGAACCACTGTCTGCCCAGCCGCGGATCAGCGGTGGAATGACAGCAAACCCCCGCCCTCGGTCAGCAGGAGCAGTTGACGGCCTGCCCAGAGCGGATTCGCCGCTATCAGCGCGCGGCCCGGCGGGACCGGCAGAGCATGCCAGCGGCGCGAGGCGGGATCGAAGGCCGCCATCTGGCTGATCCATGCCATGTGAACCCCTGCCGGCTCTGACCAGGGTGTGCCCACGTTGGCGGCTAGCGCGCTGCTGCCGTTCCAGAGCCAGATGGATGGCTCGATGAAGTCTCGGGATGCCAGCGGGCCGGCGGGTACCGATGTCAGGCCGAGCGTGTCGGCGTCGGCGAGCTTGGCGGGCGAATCGCCGTACGGGTGGCTGCAGAGGCCGCACCAGATCTGGCCGGAGGGAATGAGGATCTTGCCGCTCCCGTAGGCGGGGTTTTCGACGACGGTGTGCTGCGGCCAGTTGCCGGTGACCGTGCTCCAGCGGCCGCTCCGGTCCAGCGACAGCACGTCGATGCCAGAGGAGACCGAGTAACCGTTCTTTGAGATCTTCTTGCTTCGAGACCACAACGACCAGAGGATTACACGGTTGGACGCGGCAACCATCGCAAAGGCCACCGGGCTGTGGCGGGCCGGAAGTTGGGGGGTGATCATCTGCCAGTGACGAGTTGCAGGGTCGTAGGCGGCCACGCCTGGCCGTCCGCGCCTGGCATTGACGCCCGCGATCACGATATCCCGGCCCGTCCATGCCGCCGCCATGAGCGTCAGGCCCCACATCTTCCCGGGCAGCCGCGTCGTCGTCCACCGGTCCGCGGCCGGGTCATAGAGGCCGGCGTTCGGGAGGCATCTTGAGGTCTCTGATGGGTGCCCCGGAACCATAAGGCACATGTCGAGCTGGCCGTTGACCACGAAGAGTTGACGCCCGGTCCAGACAGCGACGGCGTTTGAGAAGCCGACATTGGCGCGGACCTGCGCAATCCGATGCCAGCGCCTGGTGCCCGGATCAAAGGCCGCGCCACTGTCTTGCGTCGTACCGTTCTTGGCGCCTCCAAGTTCGAGCAGATATTTGCCGGTCCAGGCCAGCAGCGGCTGGGAGCGGGGACCGAGCGGCGAGGCGGGCAGGGCTGACCAGCGGAATCGGGAAAGCTCAGCGGCGGTTGGCCCGGGTGACTGGCTCGCGGTGGGTCCGGGCCCGGATTGGCCATGGCTCAGCGAGCGGACCACAGCCGGCAGCGCGAATGTCGCTGACGCCAGCGCGGCGACGCCAAGAACCGAGCAGGCGGCGCGGGTCTTGCGTGCCCGGCGGCTCCGGCCGAGCAGGCGTTCGACGGGCGGCTGGACCTGATCGGATGGTTCTGCTGCCACGGCGAGCAAGGAACGGATCTGCTGCTCATCGTTCATGGCGTTCTCCCTTCGCGGTCGAGCAGCCCGGCCTGGCGGAGGCGAGCCAGCCCGCGGGCGGCGCGGCTCTTCACCGTTCCCGGGGAGATCCCCAGCAGCCGCGCGGTCTCGGCTTCGCTCTGATCATCGAGGTAGCGCAGGACGAGGACTGCCCGCTGCGCCGCTGGCAGCGCGGCGAGCGCTCGCCGCACGTCAAGAACCAGATCATCGTGGCCGGTGTCAGTGAGGGAATCGGCACCGCGACCGTGAATCTGTCCTGACGCGATCTCGCCGCTCCAGCGTCGCTGCCGGGCACGAAGCGCCAGCCGGACGAGCGTCCGCCGGGCATAGGCTTCGGCGTTCGCCGGCTCGCGCAGCCGGTTCCAGGCAAGGTAGGTCTTGACCAACGCGGATTGAGCGAGATCTTCGGCGTGACCGGTGTCGCCGGTCAGCAGCAGCCCCGTCCGAACGAGCGCGCGGTAACGCGCAGCGACGAGCGCGGCGAACTCGTCATCCCTCGCCAAGGCGCGCTCCCTTCCAACAGGTAGAGGCGCTGGCCCGCGAATCAGGTTCCGTCTGGAGGTCGCAAATCTCCCGCCGACTCTGGTAGCAGCCGAATAGACCAGAGAAGTTACTCGATCGGATCGCAGCAGGTCTTTGTGCGCGCTGGAGTTGACGAAATCCTGACCCTGCAGCAGTTGGATGGTCAGGCTAAGCCATAGCAGGTCCGCAAGGTCGTAGCGCTGGTCCGTCCGTACAATCCTTACTTGGAGGCAGAGCCGTGACCCCTTATTCGATAGAGGTGTACAGGAGCGACGAAGACGGCGCGTGGATCGCCGTCGCTCCGGACCTGCTGCATTGCGCATCACACGGTGCGACGCCGCATGAAGCGGTCGCTGAAGTTGAGGACGCTATCGCTGCCTGGCTGGATGCTGCCCAGTCGACAGGACGCACTATCCCGCGGCCCTCGCTCAGGGCGGCTCGCGCCTAACGACTTGCCGCTGGCACCGCACCTTCCGAGGGCTGGCGGTGGTAGGCAACGGCGAGATCGACCTCCGCCAGGCCCGGTTCATCGACGGCGAGACGACTAATGAGCGCAAGCAGAGACAACTGGAACGCAAGCAGTCGCGATGACCCCGAGTGCCCAAACCATCGAACCGTGTGACCACGCAGCCGGAGCTTGACCAGCGACGTGGGCTACGTCGCGACGGCTTCACTGATCCCGATGATCGTGTTCCTGCTGGTCGGCGGCGTGGCCGGCGACAGACTCGCACGGCACAAGATGATGATGGCGGCCAACGGCCTGCAGGCGGCGGCGCAGGGCGCCGCCGCGATCCTCGTTCTCACCGGCCAGGCGCAGGTATGGCAGCTAGTCGTATTTGCCGGAGTTCGCGGGATGGGCCTGGGCTTGTACTATCCAGCCTCCCAGGGGCTGCTGCCGCAGACCGTCACCGAGGGCCAGCGGGCGCAGGCCAACGCCATCTCTCGTACCGGCCGCAACGGCGCCGGAATCGCGGGTGCAGCGTTCGGCGGCGTGCTGGTGGGCGTGGCTGGTTCCCGGCTGGGGACTGGCGGTGGACGCGGCGAGCTTCGCCGTCGCGGCTGCGCTGCGAGCGGCATGCGATTCGCGGCGGTGCCTGCCGCCGCCGCGCGGGAGAGCACGCTGTACCAGCTCCGCGAGGGCTGGCGGGAATTCATCGCCCGGCGCTGGCTGTGGTCCATCGTGCTTGAGTTCACGTGCATGACGGCGATCATCAGTGGCACCCTCAATGTGCTCGGGCCGGTCGTCGCCGACGTGCGCCCGGGCGGCGCCCGCAGCTGGGGCCTGATCCTGGCCTCCTACGGCATCGGCGCTGTCCTAGGCGGACTCGTCATGATGAGGTTCAGGCCGAAGCGGCTGCTGCTGGTAGCGAGCATCGCGGCGGGAGTATTTGCCGCGCTGCTGTTTGCCCTCGCCGTACCGCTTGCCGTTCCGCTGATCGCCGCCGCGGCCCTGCTCGTCGGAAGCTGCTCCGAGATCTTCATGGTCAACTGGGTCACCACGATGCAGCAGGAGATTCCGAGCGACCTGCTGTCCAGGCTTTCCTCCTTCGATGCGCTGGGCACCTTCGCGCTCGCGCCGGTCGGTGTGGCCGCCGCAGGCCCGCTCGCGGCGGCCTTCAGCACCTCGTCCGTCCTGCTGACCGGTGGTGCAGCAATCGTGCTGCTCACCTTTGCCGTGCTCCTCGTCCCCGAGGTACGGCAGATGCGGAGGCAGCTGCCTCAAGTCGGCGTCACTGGCGGTTTGGATTCCACAGCGCTGAAGCCCTTCCGCACCCGTCAGGACGCCGGACTAGCCGCGCTGGAAATGCGAAAGCACCCCTCGCGTCCTGCGAGGGGTGCTTCGCTGCGTAAGTGGTCGTTCCCCAAGCTGTGAGCCCGAAGCTCTGGCCCAGGTGCGCAGTTATGAGCCCGAAGCTCTGACCGCTCCTCAAGGGTACCGTCCGTCAGAACGCGAACTCAACTCGACCTATCGTGTTGACGGCGTCCGGTTTGGATTCGCCCGGAGCCCAGGGCACCAAGCGTGGCTACGTTCACTCGCTCGGTCCGGATGTCCCGCAGGCTCGGCACTCCGAATGGCGCCGCCAGTCGTCCGGCCACCTTCGCCTTGTGCGACGAGGGCCGGGCCGTCTCGTTTGCCTGACCGCATTGATGTGCCACTGCTCCGGCAACGAGGTCTGCCAACTGGACACCGTCGTTACACGCCGAATCGACGCATGAAGCCGAGACTAGGACAGTAGCCCGCATTCTGCCGTTCACCATCTCGCGAACTGTGTCGTCAAATGCGCAGCCCCTAGGCGTTGTCACTTGATCCAGCAGGACTGAGGCAAGCTCACGCTTGTTGATGATCCCTACCAGAAGCCTGGCGGTGATCCTGGCATGTGCGACCCATTGCGGCTCCGCACTTGCGAAAGGATCGGTGCCTTTGCTGCGGTCGACAATGCAAGCCGCGATATGAGCGTCGGACTGCTCCAGCGCATCTATGAGCTCGCTGAAGACGGGAATCCGCGCGCGGGTGATCTTGCTGAACTTGAATTCTTCTCTATAACCGTGCCGGTCACGGATGTCCTGCACAACCCTGAGCAACCGACCCGGCTTCCGCACCTTCACAGCGCCGACTACGAAGAAGCGCCCGGCACTGACCTTGGCCGCACTCTCGTCCACGAAGATCAACGAGGTCGGGCATTTGTCGGGTACATGCACGGCAGCAGGGCCCGGCGCGGCGCACATGGGAACTCGCTCTGATAGGGAATTACACGGCTGTCATTCTACCAGCCGTCGCCGTCAGCGGCCGGAGCGAGCCGAGAGGTCCGCGAGTAGCTCCTGCCGCCACTGCTCGGCCTGACGGACCTGATTGAACGTGAAGACGTGCAGGCCATCGACCAAAGACTCGGGGGCGGCGAGCGTGCTGCCGACCCGGTCGAGCAGCCGCTCCGGCTGGTAGGCACCTGGCGTCGACAGCCGGACGAACGCAGAGGAGTGCCCGGCCACGAATCTGGCCGAGTCGGCCACGCCGATCTTCGTCGCCATCTGAACCAGCTTGGTCCTCTCCACCGGCCCGGCCAGCCCGACCAGCAGCGGCAACTTCACGCCGCGGCGGCGGATCCGGACGATCCACTGCCGCAGAACGCCCGGGTCGAAACACAAGTTGCTCACGATGTAGGTAGCGTGCCGGCGCTTATCCCACATCGACTGGACGGTGATGTCGTCCTCGATCTTCGGGTGCGTCTCGGGGTATCCGGTGATTCCGACGTGCTTGAACGGGCTGCCCCGCTCAACCAGGTACTCGAGTACGTCCAGGGCACTGGAGAACTCTCCGGCCGGCGGATCCGCGTCACCAGCAGGCACGAACACGTCGTCGACCCCGATCGCCGTCATTCTGGCGACCACCTCGCCTAGGTGGGCCGAGTCGCGCACCAGCCGCGCCGACAGGTGCGGCACGACTTGGTAGCCCTCGGCGGCGAGGCGCTCAGCCAGCGCGAGCGTGGGCTCGAGGCCCTTGCTGGGAGAGGCCGTGATGGTGACCACCACGTCGCGGGGAACCGATTCGAGCACGGCGTCCTCGGCGCTCTGCGTCGGCAGGACCTCGTATCGCGCCTTATGCAACAGCGGGACTATCTGCTTCAGACCGGCGCCGGGCAGGCGAAGCCTGGCCGGGCTCACAGGGCAGCTCCTGGGGCTGCTGTGACTGCTGCGTCCAATGTGGCACGCGCACTGGCGCACGTTCCATGATCTCGAAGACTTTGGGGCTGTATCTGGCGAAAATCCTTCGCCCTGCGCAGATCCTTCGCCTCAACAGCGGCTCCCGCCCCTTTCAGCAGCGATTCAAGTTCGCGCTCCAGGCGTGCGGTGCCGACGTCCATCACTGTCAGCGGCAGGCCGAACATCGCTGCCACCGCCTCCGCCTCACCAGCCAGCCCAGGCTCGGGGGACTGCGCGAGCCAGACGATCCGCCGGTAGTGCCCGAAGTAGTCCGGCCACAGCTCAGGATGCCGGTCCAGGCCGAGCGACACGAGCACCGAGTACCGGAAACTGCGGACCAGGAAGTCGGTCAGCAGATACGTCCCTGGCTCGGCCTCAAGCGCCGCCCGGACGCGGTCCGGGCCGGCCAGCACGTCGTAGCAGTGCAGCCCCGGCAGCCGGGCGAGCCCGCGCCGCTCGCAGAGCCGGTCGAGCTCGCCGTACGTGCCGCAGTCGGCGTAGGCGAGCACGACCCGCAGCCCGTTCTGCTGCACTTCGTCAGCGAGCCGCTCGGCCCGCGGTGCGATCTCGCGCGGCGAGTTGTGCAACATCGACGGCAGGCAGTGAATCTGGACGTCCCAGCCGCGGCGCGAGGCGATCTCCCGCAGGTGCCCGCCGAGGGCCCCGCACGCGATGATCGCGGTCGGGACTCCGTCAGCGCCTGATGGAGCGCGCGCGTCGGACGAGCCGCCGCGCGGCCGCTTAAAGCGGGAACTGGAGCTGTTCGACGAAGCTGTCATTGAAGTCGGGCCGGTCGGATAGCTCGACATATCTCACCTCCTCGAGCAAGGCGAGGGCCGCGGCCCGCTCGCGGACCGAGAGCAGCACCATCTTGGCCCCTTCACCGGCAACGTTCCCGGCGCTGACCACGCGCATGACACCGATCTTGGGCACGAGGCCGAGCTTGATCGCGCTGGCCGGCGACAGGTAGCTGCCGAACGACCCGGCGAGCAGCACCTGCTGGACGTCAGCCGGGGTCAGCCTGGCTTCCTCAAGCAGGACGTTCCACCCCGACGCGATGGCTGCCTTGGCGAACTGCAGTTCCCGTACGTCCCGTTGAGTCAGAAAAATCGAGTCGGCGACGTCGCCGGGCTCGCCGCGCCAGTGCAGCACGAACACCCGCTCGTTGCCCAGCATGGTTAGCCGTCCCGCCAGGCCGGGCGCGATCTGGGCCGCGACGTCGACCGGAACGAACCGGCCAGAACGGTCGAGCAGGCCGACCGCGACGAGGCTGGCGACAGCATCGACCAGCCCCGAGCCGCACAGTCCGACAGGTTCGCAATCGCCGATTATTTTCAACGAAACGCCCCCGCTGCTGCCGGCGTCGAGCACAACTCCCTCGATCGCGCCGTCGGCGGCCCGCATCCCGCACCTGATGGCCGCGCCCTCGAATGCCGGGCCGGCCGGTGCAGCCGTTGCCAGCAGCCAGTCGCGGCTGCCCAGGACGATCTCGCAGTTCCTGCCCAGCACGATCTCGCAGTTCGTGCCGATGTCGATGAAGAGCCGCACCCGGGCGTCCCGGTTCATGCCAGAAGCGAGCAGCCCGGCGGTGATGTCCCCGCCGACATAAGCGCCGAACGCCGGGAACACCACGGCCCGCGCCCTCGGGTGCACCTGCACGCCGATGTCGGACGCGAGTATCTCGGGCAGCAGCCTGGCCGAGAGGATGAACGGCGCCACGCCCAGCGGCTCAGGGTCGATGCCGAGCGCCAGGTGCGTCATCGTCGCGTTCCCCGCCAGCGCGACCTCGTACACGTCGTACCGGTCGACGCCCGCCTCGTCGCAGATCTCAGTGACCAGTTCGCTGAGCGAGGAGTGCGCGAGCTCGGTCAGCCGGTCCAGGTTCGAAGGCTCAAGCATGACCGCGCTGATCCGGCTGATTACGTCCGCGCCGAACGGCTGCTGCTTGCTGAGCATCGAGCTGACCGCCACGGGCGTTCCCGTGGACAGGTCGAGCAGCGTCGCCACGACGGTCGTCGTGCCGAGGTCGAACGCGATCCCGTACCGGTTGCCAGTCGTGTCGCCGGACTGTACGTCGATCAGCGCTTCGTCGACGACCACGGCGGTCACCTTGTAGTCGGCTCCGCGCAGCACCCCGCCAAGCGACCGCAGCACGGACAGGTCCACCCGCAACTCGAGGTCATCGAGCCCGTCGAGAACCCGCTCGACGTCGCTGCGCTGGTCTGACAGCGACGGCTCGGCGAGCTCCAGGTACCGCTTCTGCACCGCGGGTCGCAGGATCACCTGCCGCCCGACGCCGACCGTGGCGGCCTTGGGCCTGGTCGTCAGCGGCGGGACCTCGATGTGCAGGTCGGTCGTGGCCTCGGCCCGGCAGGCGAGCCGCCAGCCATTGCGCAGCTCATCGGGCGAGAACGCCCGCACGTCCAGGCTGGACACCGGGACCGCGCCATCGGCGATCCTGATCTTGCATTTCTTGCAGGTTCCGTGGCCGCCGCAGGTCGAGTCGATGGCGATGCCGTTCCAGCTGGCTGCGTCGAAGACCGTGACTCCGGCGGGGACCCTGACCTTGCTTCCGTTGGTAACGAAAACCAGGTCGACTCGCGGCGTCACGGCCGCTCCCGGCTCAGCCAGCTCGGCGGGCGTCATCGTCTGCCTGCATCCTGTTAGGTCGCGGCCGCCGCTGGCGCGGCGGCCGCCTGGGCGGCGGTCTGAGCGGCCTGGGCGGCCTGGGCGGCCTGAACGCCGGCGCGGTGCGCGGCGATCCAGTTGGCGCCCCACTCGTCACGATTCAGCAGCAGATCGCAGGCCCGCGCCGCGCGGACTAGCTCGGGCGACCTGGCGTCCATGATCGCGCTGGTCAGACCGGACGCGCTGGCCATCGGCAGGAACGCGGCGACCAGCGCGGCTCGGTCCGGCATCCCGAACGAGACGTTGGAGGCGCCCAGCGTGGTATTCACGCCGAACTCATCCCGCAGCAGCTGGAGCGTTTCCAGCGACCTGACCACGACGGAGGTGTCGGCGCCGATCGGCATCGCGAGCGGGTCGATCAGCACGTCCTCGATCGGGATGCCGTACCTGCCCGTGGCCGTGTCGATGATCTTCCGTGCAAGCTCGAGCCGCCTGGCCGGGTCCTCCGGTATCTCCTCCTCGTCGTTGGGCAGCCCGATGACGGCGGCGCCATGCCGCGCTACCAGCGGGAGGATGGCCTCGAGCCGCTCATCCTCGGCTGTCACGGAGTTGACCAGCGCCTTGCCCTCGTAGGTTGCGAGCCCCGCCTCGAGTACCTCGATGATCGAGGAGTCGAGGCAGAGCGGCACGTCGGTCACCGACTGGATCAGCTTGATGGCCGCGACCATCAACTCGGTCTCGTCGGCCAGGGGTGCGCCCATGTTCACGTCGAGAACCATCGCGCCGCCGGCGACTTGCTGGGCGACGTCGATCTCGACCCGGGACAGGTCGCCGCGGCGTAGCTGCTCCTGGAAGATCTTGCGTCCGGTCGGGTTGATCCGTTCGCCGATGATGCAGAACGGCTGGTGCGAGCCGATCACGACCTCTTTGCTGGCAGAACGCAGCACGGTGTCCATGGCTTATGTCGCCCTTCAGGCGTGAAGCGCAGCCGCGCGCCGGCTCGCGATCAGCTGCTTGGCCTTGACGACCGCGGCCGAGGCGTCGGCGGCGTAGCCGTCGGCCCCGACCACGTCGGCGTACTCCTGAGTGACGGGCGCGCCGCCGACCATGACGGCCACCTTGTCCCGCAGGCCAGCCTTGTTCAGCGCATTGATGTTGGCCTTGAACATCGGCATCGTCGTGGTCAGGAACGCGGAGAAGCCGACGATGTCCGGCTGGTACTCCACGACCGCGTCGACGAACTTCTCGGGCGCGACCTGGACGCCAAGGTCGATCACGTGGAACCCGGCGCCCTCGAACATGATGTTCACCAAGTTCTTGCCGATGTCGTGCACGTCGCCCTTGACCGTGCCCATCACCACGGTGCCGATCGACTCGGCGCCGGTCTCGGCGAGCAGCGGCCGCAGTATCTCCAGCGCGCCGGCCATCGCCTTGCCCGCGATCAGCATCTCCGGAACGAAGAAGTCGCCGCGCTCGAACCGCGCGCCGACTTCTTCGAGCGAGGGGATCAGCGCGTCGTACAGCAGGGTCTCGGGGCCGAGGCCAGCGGCGAGCCCAGCGTTGGTGAGCTCGAGCACGGCCGGGCGGTTCCCGACCAGGGTGTCGTCGTACAGCTGGCGGAGCAGCTCCTCGTTCGTCATTGGCGCACCTTCTGTATGGCTGAAACCAGCGGTCGGGGCTTGGTCTGGTCTGTCGGGTTCATGCCGCGGTGCTTGCTTCGTCGTGGCCGAGCCCCGGCGGCCCGCCAAGCATGGCCGAGAGGGCGTCGGCAACCCGGACACATTTGGCCGCGGTGGCCGGGATCAGGTCCGAGGTCAGCCTGGCCGCCGGAGCCGAGACCGAGATAGCGGCGATGGCCGACAGGCCCCCGGCGAAAACCGGGGCCGCGACGGCCACCAACCCGGGCTCGAGCTCCTCCTCCGTGACCGCGAAGCCGCTCAAGCGGACCGTGGCAAGCTCGGCCTCCAGGGCTGCCCTCGTCGTGATCGTGCGAGCGGTTCTGGCCTCGAACGGCTCGCATGGCATGGTGGCCGCTCCAAACGCGAGCAGGACCTTGCCCAGCGCAGAGCAGTGCAACGGGACGGCCAGGCCGACCCAGTTGGTGCCGCCGATCATGTACCGGCTGTCCACCTGGGCGATCTGCTGGACGATCATGTAGTCGACGCTGCCGCCGACGGCACTGCCGCCGGCGCCGCTGCCCGCGCCGCCCCCGCCCGCGCGGGCAGCAACGCCCGCGCTAGCCGGTCCGGCCGCTGTGTCGCGGCCCGCCCGGCTAGCCCCATCGGCAGCGCCGCTGTTGGCCCGGGAGGACGACCCCCCGGAACCCCCCGCGGGGACGGCGATGCCGAGGTTGATGGTCTCCGAGGTCTGCTCGCCCAGCCGGGCCAGGAACGGCTGGGCGACAGCCACCAGGTCGGTGCCGGCCGTTCCTCGCCAGGCGTACCTGACGAACAGCTCCCCTGGCCAGAAGCGGCCGTCGCCGTCGCGCCGCACGAGCTGATGCCGTTCGAGCGCGGTAAGCAGCCGCGACGTCGTCGACTTGGCGAGGCCGCAGG
>Ga0209240_1000367_pt1 | contig 18874 bp, 16 predicted proteins | sample GraSoi_2013_80cm_FD_185828 | JGI IMG/M metagenome (GOLD analysis project Ga0209240, IMG submission 185828) | Grasslands soil microbial communities from the Angelo Coastal Reserve, California, USA - Sample 9_17_2013_80cm (SPAdes) (version 2) | ecosystem: Environmental > Terrestrial > Soil >...
CGGCATCTACGTCGGTAACGGCTACATGCTCGACGCCCCAACGTTCGGCATCCCGGTTGGTATTCATGCGGTCTTCTGGAGCGCGTACGCCGGCGCCGTGCGGATCGCCTGAGCTGGAGCCGGGAACTCAGGGACCTCAGGAACTGGGACGGACGATCGGGAACAGGATCGTGTCCCTGATGGATGCGCCGGTCAGCATGATCAGGACCCGGTCGATGCCCATGCCCATGCCGCCGCTTGGCGGCATGCCGTACTCGAGCGCGCGCAGGAAATCCTCGTCGAGCTGCATGGCCTCGGCGTCGCCGCCCGCCGCGAGAAGCGACTGCGCCGTGAGCCTGGCGCGCTGCTCGAGCGGATCAACGAGCTCGGAGTAACCGGTGCCGATCTCGGTGCCGAACGCCACCAGGTCCCACTTCTCGGCCAGCCGCGGATCTTCCCGGTGCGCTCTGGTCAGCGGCGCCACCTCCACGGGGAAGTCGCGGTAGAAGGTCGGCAGCACCGTCCGGGCCTCGACCAGGTGCTCGTAGAGCTCGAGCAGCACCTGCCCGGCGTTCCACGACGGCTCTACGGCAACGCCCGCCTGTGCGGCGAGCCCGCGCAGCTGGTCTTCCCCGGTATCAGGGGTGATCTTCTCGCCGAGCGCCGCCGAGACGGCATCATGCACGCTGACTGACGGCCACTCGCCGCCGATGTCGTGTTCGGACCCGTCAGGCCGCCGCACGATCGTGCTGCCGAGGCCAGCCTGGGCCGCGCTGGTGATCAGATTGCGAGTCAGCGCGCCGATCGAGGAGTAATCGCCGTAGGCCTCGTAAGCCTCGAGCATCGTGAACTCGGGATTGTGTGTCGCATCGACTCCCTCGTTGCGGAAGTTCCTGCCGATCTCGTAGACCTTCTCCAGGCCGCCGACCATCAGCCGCTTCAAGTACAGTTCGAGCGCGATCCGCAGGTACAGCCGCATGTCGTAGGCGTTGATGTGAGTCACGAACGGCCGTGCGTTGGCGCCACCATGCAGGGTCTGCAGCATCGGCGTCTCCGCCTCGATGAAGCCCTCGCGGTGCAATTCCTCCCGGATAGCACGGGTTACCGAGGCACGAAGCTCGGCGAGCCGCCTGGCTTCCGGATTGACAATCAGATCGACATAACGCATGCGCACCCGCGACTGCGGATCGCTAAGGCCGGCGTGCTTGTCGGGAAGAGGGCGCAAGGACTTGGCCGTGATCGCGAAGGATTCGGCGAGCACGGACAGCTCACCACTGCGTGAGGTGATCACCTCGCCGGTGACGCCGATGTGATCGCCCAGGTCGACGTCCGACTTCCAGGCGGCGAGCGCTGCATCCCCGACCCGGTCGCGCGAGATCATCACCTGGATCTCGCCCGTGCCGTCTCTGATGGTGGCGAAGCAGAGCTTGCCGCCGGTCCGGGACAGCATGACCCGGCCCGTGACGCCGACCTGCTCGCCAGTGGCGGTGTCCGGCGGAAGGTCAGGGTACTTCTGCCTAACCGCGGCGATCGTAGTCGTTCGCGGATAACCGACCGGATAGGGCTCGACGCCGGCTTCCCTGAGCCGCTCTGCCTTGGCCAGCCTGACCCTCATCTGCTCCGACACGTCGGGCGGCTGCCAGGAGTCCTCACCCGGCGGGGCGGCCTCGCCGCTGCGTTCGTCGCTCATCTGCCCGAGGCTACCGGCGCTCCGGCATCTCAGGCGACCGAGATTGCCCTGCCCCGTCGCGGCGGAGGCGTACCGCTGCAGTTCGGGATCACGCGGATCCAAAAACGGGGGCGTATCGGCGTTGCTTGAGAGCGACTGGGGCGGGGCGGTTTGCTGGCCGGTGGGGCGGGTCAGATGGCTAGATTGCGTTCCCAGACCAGGCGGAGGCCGACGAGGGTCAGCCAGGGCTCGTAGGCGTCGATGATCTTGACCTCGTCGATCACGAGCGGCGCGAGGCCGCCGGTGGCGATGACCGTGACTGCGCCCGGTTCGGCCGGTGACAGCTCTGCCGCCATCCGCCGGGCGATTCCCTCGATCTGGCCCGCGAAGCCGAAGATGATCCCCGACTGCAGCGCCTCGACGGTGTTCTTGCCGATAACCCGGGCTGGCCTTGCCAGCTCGACCTTCAGCAGCTGAGCGGCCCGCCTGGACAGCGCGTCGACCGATACCTCGATCCCTGGCGCGAGCGCACCGCCCACGAACTCGCCCTTCGCGCTGACCGCATCGAAGTTCGTCGAGGTGCCGAAGTCGACCACGATGGCAGGCCCGCCGTAGAGGTGGACGGCGGCGACCGTGTTCATGATCCGGTCGGTACCGACCTCCTTCGGGTTGTCCATCCTGATGGACACGCCTGTCTTGACGCCGGGCTCGACGATCAGCGCGGGAACATCCTCGTAATAACGGCCGAGCATTTCCCGCATCTCGTGCAGCACGGAAGGCACCGTGGAGCAGACCGCGATGCCGTCCAGGCCGGCGGCCGCGAGTCGCTCGCTCTGCGACAGCAAGCCGCGGAGCACGACCGCGAGTTCATCCGCAGTCCTGAGCGGGTCGGTGGCTATCCGCCAGTGTTCCACGACGTCCTTACCGTCGAAGACGCAGAGCACCGAGTTGGTATTGCCGACGTCGATCGTGAGCAGCATGGTTCTGCATCCCTATGGCAGCTGATCGGTCCGGATCAGGTCGAGGCCGATATCGAGGGCAGGCGCGGAGTGCGTCAGCGCACCCACCGCGAGATAATCGACCCCGGTGGCCGCGACCGCGGCAGCGTCCGCCAGCCGCAGCCCTCCGCTCGCCTCGAGCCGCGCCAGCCCGGCGGTCCGCCTGACCGCCTCGGCCATGTCAGGGACGCTGAAGTTATCCAGCAGGATGAGCGCCGCGCCCGCGGCGACCGCCTCGGCCACCTGCTCTAGCGTGTCGCACTCCACCTCGACCGGCAAGTCGGGTGCCAGCTTCCCGACAGCATCGAACGCCGCGGTCACGGATCCAGCCCCAGCGACATGATTGTCTTTGATCAGCGCCGCATCCGATAGCGACATCCTGTGGTTGAGGCCCCCCCCGCACCGCACCGCATACTTCTCCAGCGCCCGCAAACCCGGCAGCGTCTTCCGCGTATCCCTAATCCGCGCTCCAGTACCCGACACGGCGTCCACCCACTTCTTGGTCAGCGTCGCAATGCCGGACATATGACACAGCAGATTGAGCGCCGTCCGCTCCGCGGTCAGGATCACATCTAGAGGTCCGGTCACCGTCATCAGAACGCCGCCCGGGCTGACCTTGTCGCCATCGGCGATGTGGTGACGGGAACTGACAGCAAACCCACGCGATGGTTCGGAGGGGAGGCCGGAGCCGACCAACTGGAACACGGCGTCGGCCGCGGAAAGACCAGCTATCACGCCGGACCGGCGGGCTACTACGTCTGCCGTCCCTATTTCTGCCGGTGGGATCGTGGCTGCGGTGGTCACATCGGGACCGTCAGCGAGGTCTTCTGCCAGACCAGCCTGGATGACTCGCACGACCGAAGCGGGATCAAGCCCGGACGAGGACAGCCGTGCCGAAAGCTCCGCCGCCAACTCAGACATCACCGCGCTCCGGGAGATCGCGCTGCGGCTCGGCGGCGTCCGCCGACGGGCTGATGTCGCTGCCGGAGGCGCGCTGAGTGGGCGATGACGGCTGGATGTCGTCCGGGGCTGGGCTTGGCACGAATCGGACGGTCAGCCCGTCGGAATCAGTCAGGTCCGGATGGACACCTGTCCCGGCCGATGCGTTATGCAACGGCCGGGAACGTGTGTCCGTCCGGGCCACGCCCCCCGACAGTTTACCTTCGACAGTTCCCCGGTCGAGAGTCAGAACTAGATGCCCGACCCACTCCGGCGAGGCATCCGGGTAGTCCTCGCGCCAGTGGCTGCCGCGGGTTTCGGTGCGGAGGGCGGCAGCAGCTACGAGGGCGGTGGCCAGGGTGTGGAGGTTCGTGGCTTCCCAGGCTGCCAGGGTGGGCTGGTCGGACTGGTGATCGCCGATCTTGCGGAGGGCGTCGGCGGCGGCCAGCAGGCCTGGGCCGGACCGCAGGACGCCTGCCCGCTCGGTCATAAGGTGCTGGATCTGGTCCGTCGCGGTGGGGTCGAGCAGGCCAGGCTCGCGCTCGTCGGGTGCTGGCGGAGTGCGGGGCGGCAGGCCGGCTGCCAGGTCGGCGCTGATCCGCTCGGCGAACACCAGGCCTTCGAGCAGGGAGTTGGAAGCGAGCCTGTTGGCGCCGTGGACGCCGGTGCAGGCCGCCTCGCCGCAAGCGTAGAGGCCCCCGATGTTCGTGCGGCCGTGCAGGTTAGTCTTGACGCCGCCGCTGGCGTAGTGGGCCGCCGGGACAACCGGGATGGGCTGGCGGACCGGGTCGATGCCATGGTTAAGGCAACTTGCCCTGATCGTGGGGAACCTATGCTCCCAGACGTCCTCGCCCAGGTGGGTGCCGTCGAGGTAGACGTGGTCGGTGCCGGTCTCGGCCATCACGTTCATGATCGCCTTTGCGACCACGTCACGCGGGGCAAGGTCGGCGAGCGGGTGAGCGCCGTTCATGAACCGGCGGCCTGAGGAGTCGATCAGGAACGCGCCCTCGCCGCGCACGGCCTCGGAAATGAGCGGCTGGCGCCCGCGCGCGCCGGTGCCGAGCCACAGCACTGTCGGGTGGAACTGCACGAACTCCAGGTCAGCGGCCTCGGCGCCGGCCCGCAGTGCGAGCGCGACGCCGTCGCCGGTGGAGACGGGGGGGTTCGTCGTCGCGGCGTAGACCTGGCCGAACCCGCCGGTCGCCAGCACGACCGCCGGGGCATGCACCGCTCCGACGCCATCGTGCTGACCCTCGCCGATGACGTGCAGCGTGATGCCGGCCACGCGGCCGTCAGCCGTCAGCAGCAGGTCCAGTGACATGGCGTGCTCGATGACGTCGATGCCAACGCCATCCTCGGCGCCCGCGCCTGCCTCCGCGAGCGCGAACAGCAGCGCGCGGGATACTTCGGCGCCCGTCGCGTCGCCGCCGGCGTGGGCGATCCTGCGCCGCAGATGACCGCCTTCCCTGGTCAGCTCCAGCACGCCGCCGGCATCGGCGTCGAAGCTGGCGCCGAGCGCGATCAGCCTGCGCACCGCTCCAGGGCCGTCCGTAACGAGCGCGCGTAGCGCCTCGATGTCGCAGATTCCGGCGCCGGCGACCAGCGTGTCGGTCAGGTGCTGCTCGGGCGTGTCGCCGGGCCCGAGGGCCGCGGCGATCCCGCCCTGCGCCCACCTCGTAGAGCCGTCGTCCAGCAGTGACTTTGTGACGAGCAGGACGTTGCTGTCGGGCAGCGCACTGTGCGTGCTGAGCCCGGCCGTCACGCCGGCGACCCCCGAGCCGATCACGACAACATCGGCTCGCCTGACCCAGCCCGGCGGCGGCGCGAGCAGCCGGCGCGCGATCACGACTCTGGCCCGCTGTGCGACCGAACGCTCAGCGGCATATTGTCGATCAGCCTCGTCTTTCCGACCGTGGCAGCGACCAGCAGCAGCGCGGCACCCGTGTGGCCGGTCTCGATCACGGTGAACCTCTCTGGGTCGGCTACGGCCAGGTAGTCGATAGCAAGAAGCGGCTCTGCCTTGCTCGCGGCGCTGAGCTCGGCCCGGGCCGCTGCGAGCACAGCCATGGGGCCGTCCCCGGCGGCCGCCACTCCCGCCTGCAGCGCGCGCGACAGGGCCAGCGCCGTGTCGCGTTCGGATGACGAAAGGTAGCGGTTCCTGCTCGAGATCGCCAGCCCGTCCGGGTCACGGACGGTGGGGACCGAGTCGATCGTGACCGGGAGATTCAAGTCGGCCACCATCCTCCGAACCACGGCCAGCTGCTGAGCGTCCTTCTCCCCGAAGACCGCGACATCTGGCTTGACCAGATTGAACAGCTTAAGCACCACTGTGAGCACGCCGTCGAGGAACCCTGGCCTGAAGGCACCCTCGAGCACCTCGCCCAGCGGGCCGGGACTCACCGTGATCATCTGCTCGACTGGGTAAATCTGCTCGTGGGCGGGGGCGAAGACGACGTCCACCCTCTCCTGTGCACAGATCGCGATGTCGTCGGGCAGGGTCCGCGGGTAGCGGTCAAGGTCCTCACCGGCGCCGAACTGCAGCGGGTTGACAAATACGGACGCCACAAGCGATCCGTTGCGGCCCGAAATCTGCCTGGCCCGCCTGAGCAGCGCGCGGTGCCCGTCATGCAAGGCGCCCATGGTCGGAACGAGAACCACCGGCGGCCTCAGCGTCGCGCGGCAGGCGGCCAGGCCGGCCTTAGTCCTGGCCAGCATGGGGATCACGCAGCTGACCCGGACAGCACGCCGAGCAGCCGCTGCGCATCGGCGGAGGTGAGGGTGCCCGCGGCCAGGGCCCGGTCGGCGGTCAGCCGGGCGAGCGCCAGGTAAGCGCCAAGCGCCTCAGGCGCCGCGGCGGCGATGACCTTGACATGGGCCGCCACCGTCTCCGCGTCGCCGCGCGCCACCGGTCCGGTGAGGGCGAGATCGCCGAGGGCGAGCGCGTTCTCTAGAGCCGCGCTGAGCAGCGGGCCTAGCATCCTCCCGGGATCTTCCACGCCAGCTTCCCTGAGCAGGTCGCTGGAAGCCGCGACCAGCGTGACAAGATGGTTCGCCGCGCTGGCCAGGCCCGCGTGATACAGGCCGCGCTTGTCCTCGGCGATGAACACGGGCTCGCCGCCCATCTCGACCACGAGCGCGTCAGCGACTGGCCTGAGCTGCGGAGGGGCCGTCACACCGAACGAAATGCCCGCCATCTTGTCGGCGTCGTCGGCCCGCCCGGTGAAGGTCATCACGGGGTGCAGGGCGAGCGGCAGCGCTCCCGCGCGGACACCGGGATCGAGGACAGCCAGGCCATGCCTGCCGCTGGCGTGCGCGATCAGCCGGCCGGCCATCGGGACGCCGGTCTCAGCCAGCCCTCGGACCAGGCCAGGCAGCACGTCGTCGGGCACCGTGAGCAGGACGAGATCCGCCGCCGCCACGACCTCCTCAGGCCGGGCTACCCGGGCCTGCGGCAGGCTCCTGGAGATCCGGCTGAGCGAAGTCTCGGACACCGCCGACGCTGCGACGACGCGGTGGCCTGCCCGGGCCAGCGCGACCGCCATAGCGGTACCTGCCCGCCCGGCGCCCACGACGCCGACCGCGAGTTGCGCCGGGTGCGGCAGGTCGCTTTCGCCGCCGCGGTCCGCCGGCTGCTTGCTGTCATCTCGCATCGGGCCCGACACCGCCTCAGGGCCTGCGCCCGCGCTGGCCGTTGGAGAATGGCAGATCGTCGGAATCGCCTGGCGGCTCGGGCGCCCGGCAGGCTCGTTCCAGATACAGCGCGGCCAGCACGAGCGCGATCGCGGCCAGCATGGTCACGGCCGAGACGATCGCGTCGTGACCGGGCACCGGCTTAGCGAGCGAGGGAATCGTGTAAATCAGGAAGCCGAGCGCGAGCCCGCCGATGGCCGCGCCGGCGGCAGAACTCGCCTTGGCCAGTGCTACCACCCGCGGGACCGCCATCGGCTGGATCGGCTTGGCCCCCGGCTGGCCATGCAAGCGGGGACCGAGGTTCCGGCCGAACATGTATTCACCGATCGCCAGCAGGATAAGCGCGGGCACTGCCGTCCACGGCAGCGGCGCCAGGCTGGCGAAGGTGAACTTGACCACGATCCAGCCCAGGGCCGCGCTCACCGCCGCGATTGCCAGCAGCGACCACGGTTTCGTCGGCTGCATCTGACTGACTCACCCGCCCTGGTTCGCTATTGTCTGCGGCCTCACAGTCAGCCTAAGGTCGCTACGCCGCCGGACGGTGTCAGCTTCAGTGCCGGCGGGGCCGGCGATGGTGCCGAGCCTGGCGACGAGGCCCGTGACCGGGCCGAATCCGGGCAGGCTGGCATCGGGATCCACGTCATGCCAGGGCACGAGGACGAAGGCTCGCTCGTGGGCACGCGGGTGCGGCAGCGTGAGCTCGGGATCATCGCTGATCTCGTCGCCGCAGGCGATGATGTCGATGTCGAGGGTGCGCGGTCCCCACCGCACGCGCCGTTCCCTGCCTCGTGCCTGCTCGGCCGACTGGCAGCGGCTGAGGATCTCCGCCGCTGGCAGGTCACTGCTCGCGAGCAGGACAGCGTTTAGGTAGTCGGGCTGGTCGGGTCCGCCGACCGGGCTCGTCTCGAAGACCGCTGAGACCGCGGTGGGCGTGATCCCCGGCGTGGCCGCGAGGCCGTCGATGCCTGCCTGCAGGTTGGCAAGCCGGTCGCCGAGGTTGCTGCCAAGCGCAAGGACTACCAGGCGCGGGTTCATCCGCGGCTCCGCCTGATGGTGACGGTCACGTCCCGCAGGGGCACGCCGACCGGGGCATCAGGCTTGTGCACCGTGATCTCCGCGTGCTGCACCCGTTCGTCTGCCAGGCATGCTGCCGCGAGCCGCTGGGCGAGAGTTTCGATCAGCGCGACGGCCTCGCCCGAGATGATTTCGGCCAGCCGGCCGGCCAGCGCCGCGTAGTCGACGGTCAGCGACAGGTCGTCGGCCGCGGCCGCCGGGCTGGTGTCGAACCAGATGACGGCGTCGGCGACGAACTCCTGGCCCTGCGCGCGCTCGGCGGGCAGCACGCCGTGGTAGCCGTAGGCCCGCAAGCCGACCAGGCTGATCCGGTCCAGGTAGCTCACAACTGGCGCTCCTCGCCCAGCCGCGCGGCAATCCTGACGGCGTCCGCGTTGCCAGGCACTGAGTGCACCCGAACGCACCAGGCCCCGGCCAGCGCTGCATAGGTCGTCAGCGCGACCGTGGCGTCGTCGCATCCGGCGAAAGGCCGCGGCGCGTCAGGGCCGGCCCCAAGCAGCCGGGCAATGAAGCCCTTCCGCGAGGCGCCCACCAGCACGGGGAATGGCGCTGCAGGATGATCGAGGCAGGCGATCTCGGGTAGCCTGGTCAGCAGCGTCCAGCTGTGCGCGGGGAGCTTGGCGAAACCCAGCCCCGGGTCGATGATGAGCTGCGCCGGATCGATTCCCGCCGCGGTCAGCGCGGTGACCCGCGCGGACAGTTCGGCCGTCACTTCCTTGACGACATCGGCGTAGATGGCCCTGTCCTGCATGTCGACGCTGTGGCCGCGCCAGTGCATGACCACGTAGGGCACCCGTGCATCGGCGATCAGCCCGGCCATTCCTGGATCGGCGAGGCCGCCGCTGACGTCGTTGACCAGCCGCGCGCCGGCGCCGAGCGCCCGCTCGGCGACGCGGACGCGCATGGTGTCGATGCTGACGACCACGCCCGCTTCGGCCAGCGCGGTCACGACCGGGCCGACCCGCCGCAGTTCCTCGTCCTCGCTGATCCGCAACGCCCCTGGCCTGGTCGATTCGCCCCCGACATCCACGATGTCCGCGCCGGCGGCGGCGAGTTCGAGGCCGTGCGCGATCGCGTCTTCTCGCCCGAACCACTTCCCGCCGTCGGAGAACGAATCCGGGGTGACGTTGATCACGCCCATGACCAGGCATCTCGCGGCAGCAGGCAGACCCGGGGGACTGTGTACAGGACCGGCCATGGGCGTAATCTACAAGCCCCTGCCGATGCCGATCAGTCCTGGGCAGCCTGCTGCTACGCAGGTGGCTGGCGCGGCTGCTTGACGGCGTTGCGCAACATCTGCATGATCCTCCGCGCCTCGACCTTCGGCCAGACCAGGAAAGCCTCGGCCTCCAGCGCCGCGAGTCCGACCCTGATCGCGTCCTTGGTCGAGGTGAAGACCATGAACCTGGGTACCCATTCGGGCGCGAACTTCGCGTTGAACTTGTAGAGCGACTCGATCTGGAACCACTTGGACATGAAGATGAGGACGCTGCGCCAGGCGCGCGTGACCGGGCCGGCCCCGATACGCTCGCCGCGCTCGAGCGCAGCCCTGAAGGCGGCGAAGTTCAGCGAGATGTGCGTCACGCCAAGATCGGGCGCCGCTTTGATGGTCTCGGCGATCATGAAATCGTTGAGGCCAGGCTGCGCCGACCTGTCCCGGCGCATCAGGTCAAGTGACAGGCCGTCGTCGCCCCAGGGCACGAAGTGCAGCAGTGCCCTGAGCACCCCGCTCTGAGTCGCGGTCGCGATTACGCACTGGTCATCGCCTCTGCCGCCAATCCGGCCCAGCGCCATCGAGAAGCCGCGTTCGGTCGGGTTTCCCCGCCACGTCTCGGCCTGCCTCACCAGGCGGGCAATCTCGTCGGCCGGCACGTCGCCCACCCTGCGAACCTCAGCTACGTAGCCCGCGCGGCAGACCCTGGTCACCATCTGCCTGACATTCCGCATCGCCCGGCCCTCGAGCGAGAAGTCGGCGACCTTCACGACAGCCTCGTCGCCGAACTCGAGCGCCGACAGGTCGCCGTTCCGGCACCAGGTCTCGGCGCCCTGCTCGCTGCAGCCGACGACAGCGGGAACCCACGCGTGCCTGGCCGCCACGTCGAGGAACGCTTGGATCGCCCCCGGCCAGGCTTCCCTGTCGCCGATCGGGTCGCCGCTGGCCAGCATGACGCCGGAGAGCACCCGGTAACCGATGCAGGACTTCTTCGTGGCCGACCAGATCACGCTCTTGTCGTGCCGGAGCGCGAAATAGCCAAGGGAGTCCGCCGCGCCGTGCCGGCCGAGGAGCGCCCTGATCTTGCCGGCATCGTTCGCGTCGAGCCTGCCCTGCACCTTGGCTGGCCGCAGAAACAGGTGGGCCGTGACGATCACGGTGACGAATCCGAGCGCGCCCATCAGGAGGTAGAAGAAGTCGCCGCGCGCGTCGTGCGGGCTGAATGCCACCGGCCCGCCGACGCCCACCAGGCCATTCACCACGGTTTCCAGCCGCGCGCCGAACGAGTAGCCCCCGGGCACGTCGGCCGGTGCGGCCAGGTAGCCAAGGCCTATCAGCAGGTCGGCTGCGAGCAGCCAGATCAGGACGGTGAGCGCCCGCCAGCGGGTGCGCGGATCGCCGACGGCATAGAACTCGCTGCGGAAGTAGGCACCAGCGGCGATGAGCAGCACGAGCACTACGAAGCCGATACCGACGCCGAACGCCATGTCGCGATGATGGCGGACCAGGTAGGTCGCGTGGGCCAGGCCAATCAGCGCGCTGATCATCAGCAGGGCCATGACCTCCTGCCAGGCCCGGTGCTTGCGCCTCCTCAGCCCGTGCGACAGCATCAGCAACATCAGCCCGATGATGATATCGGCCGTCCTCGTCAAGGCGGCCACGGTGCCGGGCACCACCACCGGCAGTCGCTGGAGCCTGGCATGCAGGTCGTTAGTCGGGGCTGTCACGCCAAGGACGATGTCGGCCAGGCCGACAAGCCGCATCATCCAGCCCGCGGTGACCGGGACCCAGCGGCGGTGCTGCCGGCGATCTACGGGCCGACCTCCGTCGGCGCGACCAGAGGCTGGCTCGACCGCAGCCGGCCCGCATGGCCGCTGCTTCGATCCGGTTCTGGGCTCTGCCGGTCCTGGCCCGTTAAGGTCGGTCATCTCCGAGATGTCTGTGCGGCCCCGGCTCACGGGCACAGCGTAGTAACAAACGGCCGCGTTTGCGGACGAATCCGTTCTAGGTTCTAGCGACGGGCCATTAGCAAGCTCATGGCCTCCGCTCTTGTGCCATCCGAACTGCGGAAACAGCCACGGACCGCGGAGGTGACGGTCTTAGATCCTGGTTTGCGCACGCCGCGCATGGCCATGCACAAGTGCTCAGCTTCCACTACAACGATAACGCCCCTCGGCTCGAGCACTTCCATCAGCGAGTCGGCGATCTGGCTGGTCATCCGTTCTTGCACTTGCGGTCGCCGAGCGTAAACGTCGACCAGCCTGGCCAGCTTGGACAGGCCCGTAATCTGACCGTTTTCGTTCGGAATGTACCCGACGTGGGCGTGTCCGAAGAATGGCGCCAGGTGATGCTCGCATGTCGAGAAAAGCTCGATATCGCGAACAAGCACCATTTCATCGTGGTCGGCATCGAAAACTGTCGTGAGGACGTCCTTTGGATGCTGGCTCAGCCCGGAGAACTGCTCCGCGTACGCCCGCGCCACCCGGACTGGGGTGTCCCTGATGCCTTCCCTGTCTGGATCCTCGCCAATCGCCAGCAGTATTTCGCGTACTGCCCGCTCGATGCGCTCAAGGTCAATTGACTCGTTCACTGAACTGACTGGCTCAGCGCGAGTTGCCGGACGAGCCCTCAGCGCCCGGCTCCAGGCCGAATGGGTCGGACATCGACGGCATGCTGCCGGGATAGCCGCCCTTGCTCAAGTTCGGTGCCTGGCCGTTGCCGCCGAGCGGAAGCTCCTTGCCGTCGCTGGCCGCGGTTAGCGCGAGTTCCTTGGGCGTCAAAACCGGAGGCCGGTCCGACGGCATCCGCTTGCCGTACCCGGTGTACGAGCCGCGGGACGGCCGCTCCTGCACCGGCGCGAAGATTTCAAGGACCTGCTTCCTGGACAGCGTCTCGTGCTCCATCAACTGCAGCACGAGCGTGTCAAGCACATCCCTGTACTGATCGAGGACGTCCCACGCCTCGTCGTGCGCGGCCTCGATCAGGCGCCGCACCTCATCGTCGATCGCCGAGGCGATCTCCTCTGAGTAGTCGCGCGAGTGCGACATCTCCCGGCCGAGGAACGGCTCCGCGTCACCGGTGCCGAACTTGCGGGCGCCGAGGCGCTCGCTCATGCCGTATTCGGTGACCATGCCGCGCGCGATCTGCGAGGCCTTCTCGATGTCGTTGGCCGCGCCGGTGGTCGGCTCGTGGAACACGAGCTCCTCCGCGGTACGCCCGCCAAGCAGCATCGCCAGTTGGTCCATCATCTCGGCCCGGCTGACCAGGAACTTGTCTTCCGACGGTGCGGCAGCCGTGTACCCGAGGGCCCGGCCGCGCGGAATAATCGTGATCTTGTGCACCGGGTCGGCGTTGGGCATCGCGTGGCCCACGAGCGCGTGACCGCCCTCGTGGTAGGCGATGATCTTCCGCTCCTTCTCAGACAGCAGCACGCTCTTCCGCTTAGGCCCGGCGGTGACCCGGTCGATGGCCTCCTCAAGGTTGTACATCGTGATCTGGGTCTGGTTGCCGCGCGCCGTGAGCAGCGCGCCCTCGTTGATCACGTTCGCCAGGTCGGCGCCGGTGAAGCCGGGCGTGCGGCGGGCGATCACGTCGAGCTCAACGTCCGGCGCGAACGGTTTGCCCCTGGCGTGCACCCGTAGGATGCCCTTGCGGCCGGCCAGGTCAGGCTGGGCGACCACAATCTGGCGGTCGAACCGGCCTGGCCGCAGCAGCGCGGGGTCGAGGATGTCGGGACGGTTGGTGGCGGCGATCACGATCACGCCGCCCTTGGTGTCGAAGCCGTCGAGCTCGACCAGCAGCTGGTTCAGGGTCTGCTCGCGCTCGTCGTGCCCGCCGCCGAAGCCGGCCCCGCGGTGACGGCCGACGGCGTCGATCTCGTCGACAAACACGATCGCTGGGGCGTTGGCCTTAGCCTGCTCGAACAGGTCGCGAACCCGGGAGGCACCGACGCCGACGAACATCTCGACGAAGTCAGAGCCCGAGATGGAGTAGAACGGCACGCCAGCCTCGCCGGCGACGGCGCGCGCGAGCAGGGTCTTGCCGGTTCCCGGCGGGCCGTAGAGCAGGACGCCCTTCGGAATCTTGGCGCCGATGGCCTGGAACTTGGCGGGAGTCTGCAGGAACTCCTTGATCTCCTCGAGTTCCTCGATCGCCTCGTCCGCGCCGGCGACGTCAGCGAATGTGGTCTTCGGGGTGTCCTTGGTGATCAGCTTCGCCCTGGACTTGCCGAAGTTCATGACCCGCGAGCCGCCGCCCTGCATCTGGTTCATGAACACGAAGAACAGCAGGAAGATCACGATGAACGGCAGCCAGCCGAGCAGCACGTTCAGCAGCGAGTTGCCCTGCGGGTTCTTGACGTCGTAGGAGGTGCTGTTACTCTGCAGCGCCCTGGTGATCTGGTTGTCCTGGGTGCCGACCCAGGTGGCTTCGAGATTGCGGCCGTCCTTGGTGGTGACCTGGATGACCTGGGTCGGCACAGTCAGGGTCGCTGTCCTCACCTTGTGGTTCTGGACCAGCGCCATGACCTGCGAGGTGGGCACCACTCGGTACTGATTCGAGCCGGTGAACTTGAGCACTACGACGAGGAGCACGAAAACCAGCAGGATGACAAGCATCCAGCTGCGGAAGATGCGCTTCAGATCCATCGATTAGCGGCCCGGCGAGCCGGGCCGGTACCTCCTGCCGAGCCTCGTGTCCCGCCGCCTTCCGGCAGGAGCGCAGTTCCGTCCGAGCATGCCATGCGGTATTCCCGATCTCACGCGCGTAACGCGAGAGAACCGACGGTACTCCGCGCCGGCTCGCACCGGCACGTAGGCGGCACTTCAGGAAGCCGCGTGCCCTATGCTCCGCCTCTACCCCATGTAAACGCTATTCAACTTCTGATGTGTTCCCCTCAACAACCACCAAACTGCTGTCGGAGTAGGCGTGCGGCGCGAGGGTTCCGATGAACGGGAGGTTCCTGTACCGCTCGGCGTAATCAAGGCCGTAGCCGATCACGAACTTGTCCTCGATCTCGAAACCCGTGTATGCGACGTCGACCGCCATCTGCGCGGCAGCCCGCTTCCTCAGCAGGACGCACACGTTGACCGAGGCCGGATCGCGCGACTGCAGGTTATGTACCAAGTAGGACAGCGTGAGGCCGGAGTCCACGATGTCCTCGACGACGAGCACATGCCTGCCGCCAATGTCGGCGTCCAGATCCTTGAGAATCCGCACCACACCCGACGACGTTGTGCCCGAGCCGTAGGACGAGATGGCCATCCAGTCCATGCTGACCGGAAGGTGCATGGCGCGGGCGAGATCGGCCATCACCATCACCGCGCCCTTGAGCACTCCGATCAGGATGAGTTCGCGGCCAGCGTAATCGGCGTCGATCAGCGCGGCCAGCTCAGTAATCCTGGCCTGTAGCTGCTCGGGCGTGATCAGCACCTCGAGCAACTCCGCACCCATGTCGCTGGCGTCCAACACGGTCTCCGTTCGGTGTTCCCGGAGCGAGCGTGTCGGCCAAAGCCGCCACGCTGCCGCTCAGTGTTTCCCGGAGCGAGCGTGTCGGCTAAGCCGCCACGCTGCCGCTCAGTGTCTCCCGGAGCGAGCGTGTCGGGAAACCCACCGCGCGGCCGCTCACGATCGGGTCGTGAAGTGCAGCCTGCCATACCGCCGCTGGCAACGGATCCCGCCCGGCAGGTCAGACCAGCGTTGACCGTGCCAGGCTGTCACGAGCGCGTCAATTGGGCAATATGGCGCGAACTGAGCGATCCGGCGGGGACGCCGGCGGCGATAGCCGCCCGTTTGAGCAACCGTGTCCTGATCGCGTCGGGAAAAGCGGCGAGGGCCGCGATTTCGAGTGCCTCATCGGAGGACACCAGGCGCTCTGCCGCCTGGTCGACTATCGAGTCCAGGGCCTCGGCGTCCGCGCGGAGCTGGTCGGCCGTCCTGGCGAGCGCCTCGGTGATGCCAGGGCCGAGCAGTTCCTCCATCAGCGGCAGCACCTGCTCCCGCACCCGCGTCCTGGCGTACGCCGGGTCGGCATTCTGCGGGTCATGCCACGGCTCCAGGCCTAGCGCCGAGCAGGCCGCCCTGGCCTGAGCCCGCCGCAGGCCGAGCAGGGGGCGCAGGTAGCGCCCTGAGACCGTCCGCATCCCGGCCAGCGACCTGGCCCCCGAGCCGCGGGCTAGTCCGAGCAGCACGGTCTCGGCCTGGTCATCCATCGTGTGGCCGAGCATGACCGCTGTCGCGCCGCACTCCACAGCCGCTGCCTCGATGGCGTCGTACCTGGCCCGCCGGGCTGCAGCTTCAGGCCCCGGATAGTCAGTAACGTTTCTGCGGACGGCCACCTCGGCCCGCAGGCTGTGCACGGGTTCCAGGCCAAGCTCATGCAAGGTGGCGGCAGCGCGCGCTGCCTGCTCGGCCGAGCCGGGCTGAAGTCCGTGATCGACCGTGACGGCTCCGGCCCGCAGGCCGAGCCTGGGCGCTTCAAACGCGAGAGCAGCGGCCATGGCCAGCGAGTCGGGTCCGCCGGAGCATGCGGCGAGCACAAGACCCAGATCAGCCACTCCGGCCAGGCTGCGGCGGACGCCGAGCCTGACCGCCGCGACAGCCGGGTCCGGGCCCATCGCCGCTCAGCCTGCCTGCCGCCCCGTGCCGTCCGCAGCCGACCCATTCGCATGGGGCGCATCCAGCGCTGGCCGCTCAAGATCGGACCCGGCGACCCGTTCCAGCCAGTTGCGCGGGCTGGTCAGCTCCTCCTTAGTCGGGAGCGTGTCCGGCGACGTCCAGACCCGGTTGAAGGTCTCCATGCCTGCCTCGCCGACCACGGCGCGTACGAACGCCGCGCCCTGCTGGTACTGCCGCATCTTCAGGTCGATGCCGAGAATCCGGCGGATTGCCTGCTCCAGCCTGTTCCCTGACGTCCTCCGGGCGTTGAACTTGGCCCTGATCTGCTCGACCGACGGCACCACGGACGGGCCGACGGCATCCATCACGTAGTCGCCGTGTCCCTCGACGAGCGTCATCACGGCGGTTAGCTTGCCGAGGATCTCGCGCTGGCGCTCGCTCTGCATGGCCTCGATCAGGCTTCCGCCGTCATTGCCGCGGACCGCACCGCTGACCGCGTCGGCCGCGGCCCTCAGCCTGTTCAGGATCGAGGCGGGATCCAGGTCGGAGGCCAGCAGAAACTCCGTCATCTGCCGCTGAACGTACGGTCGCAGCCAGGGAACAGAGGTGAACTGGGTCCGGTGCGTCTCCTCATGCAGGCAGACCCAGCGGCGGAAGTCATGCGGATCGACGCCGAGTTCCCGCTCGACCATGACGATATTCGGTGCGACCAGGGTCAGCCTCCCCGGCGGCGCATCGTCCGCAGGAAGGTCGGGATCGGGCGGCAGGAATAGCTCGTACTGGCCGAGCACGCGGCTGGCGAGGTAGGCCAGGATCAGCCCGGCCTGCATGCCCGTGACGCGCGAGCCGACCGCGGTCAGCACCGAGCCGGCCAGCGGGGCGGCTCCGATGTCCTGCATATGCTCGACCAGCGGGTCCAGCACCACCTCGAACCCGGTGATGTTGCTCTTGATCCAGCCGGGGCGGTCGACGACCGCCACCTGCCCGCCATCATCATCACCGGGAAGTCCGGTTACCGCGCGCACCGGCTCAGCGACGGCCGCAGCCTGCTCGCGGAGCTCGGCCACCACCCTCCTGGCCTCGGGCAGGCTGACTTGAGGGCCGGGCCTGACCCACCTGGTGGCGGTCGACGCGGCCACGTTCCAGTCGATCATCTGGGAGCTGCTCACCCCTACACCGTACGTGGCCGCAATGCTTCGGTCAGCCGCAGCCGCACCCGGCCAGGGCGGTGGCCAGCCGAGCCAGCGTGAGTTCGGGCTGTAGCGCAAGCTTCTGGGAGATGTCATTGCCCATGAACGCAAACGCCAGCAGTTGGCCGCTGGCCGTATAGGCGACTCCTGCGAGCGTCGCCACGTGCGTTAGGTTCCCCGTCTTCGCCCGGACCGTTCCGAGCGCGGCCAGGCCGAACGGGCCGAAGAAGCTGCCTGGGCCGAGCGTTCCTGAAAAGCCCGCCACCGGCATTCCGGTAATGACAGGGCGCAGGCTCCGAGGCCCGGACGTGGCCGCGAGGCCGACGAGCGTGACGAGAGCCCGCGGGGAGATCCGGTCCATGGGCGACAGCCCGCTGCCGTCGTAAAGGTGTACGCCCTTCACGTTCAACCTTGCGGCCACGGCCATCACCGCCGCGGCCGCGCCGGCGAACGTCCCGGGTCGCTCCGTCGCGATGGCCACCTGCCTGGCCAGCGTCTCGGCGATAACGTTGTTGCTCTCCATGAGCATCTGCTGCACGATTTCGGCCAGCGGCGGGGACCGTACCTCGGCCAGCACCGCGCCCTTGCCCGGTGCCCCCCCGGCTGACGGGTTGCCGCGGACGGTGATCCCGTCCTTGCGCAGGAAAACTGCGAACGCGTGCGCCGCGTCCCTGCTGGGCGTCAGGGACCTCGGCAGGAAGTTCCCCGGATCGTCGGAGTCGTCGGGCTTCCCCCGCGCGGTCAGCCTGCCCTGGTCCACCTCAAGGCCGGTAATCGGGGAGAAGTTGCCGCTCGATACGTAGTTGTCTGGCGCCCCCAGCGCTGGCCAACCGCGCGCGACCTGCGGGCCGCCGAAGAGCGAGGCGTCATAACGCAGCCGGACCGAGCTGAGGCCCTTGGCGCGCAGGGCATTGGCGGTTGCCGCGGCCAGCGAGCGCAGCGTCGCCGGCTGGGGGTAGTCGCTGCCCGGGTACCCGCCAGCGGCAAGAGTCGGATCGCCCCCGCCGACTAGGACGACGCTCGCGCCACCGCTAAGAGAACTGCTGCCGCCTGCGGTTCTGCCCGAGCCGCCTCCGCCGGCCCGGCCGCCCGGACCCATGATGACCTTCGTCGTGAACCTCGAGCCTGGACCGAGCGCGCCGAGCGCCGCGATCGCCGTCACGATCTTCGTGGTGGAGGCCGGAGCGAGGCCGACAGTCGGGTTGAGCTGATACAGCACCTGCCCGGTCGACAGATCAGTCACGAGCGCGCCCGGGCGCGAACCGAGATTGCCGGACTTTATGAGCCCGTCCACGCTCGCGCTGACGCCGGCCGCCGTTGCCTCGCCGCCTGACTCAGCCGATGGCGAACCAGTCGCGCCGCGCAAGACCGTTCCCGGGCTGGCCAGGCCCTTAGCCCAGATGGTCGGCAGCTGAAACAAAGCGAGCCTCGGCGGGAGGAGTCGCGCCACCGCGGCCCCAGCGCCAATGGTGAAAAGGCAGAGCAGCGCCAGCGTCAGCGCCATCAT